>Ga0307375_10000202_pt1 | contig 80948 bp, 62 predicted proteins | sample TR1MG_FD_202531 | JGI IMG/M metagenome (GOLD analysis project Ga0307375, IMG submission 202531) | Soil microbial communities from Risofladan, Vaasa, Finland - TR-1 | ecosystem: Environmental > Terrestrial > Soil > Coastal area > Acid sulfate soil | place: Finland: Risofladan, Vaasa | collected... | reverse complement strand
GACCCCGTCAAGCCGATCCCGGTGCCGCTTGAACAGCTCCGCGCACCGCCGCGATTCCTCCCGCGTTTCCACCGCACCGTGCTTGCTCTCCTCCGGACTCAGAACCACAACTTCCATGCCCGCCGCCCGCAACACTCGCAGCATCTCTTCCCGACCGCTCTTCGCCAGGTGATCCGGAAAAAATCCCCGGTTCCCAACCATCAGTCCCATCGTCATTGGTTTATTTGTCATAAATTCCCTCGCTGTGCGTGACCGCATGCGTTGCCGCTTGTTGGTTCGCGCTCGACGGCGCGTACCGGCAGGAGTAAGCCACTCCGATCATGAAAAGGATCGCTCCCCACCAGATGTTTGCATGAAGATGAAAGAGAACTACGGGGTTTTGCGGCGGCCTTGCGAATTCGTAAACTCCCGCTCCAAGAATCAGTGCACCGTTGACCAGCAATGACAGGCCGATGAAAAACCAGATCTGTATTTCGCGTTGCGATGACATAGATACCATCTACCAGAAGATGAAGTGGGGTCATTTGGCCTGCCCGTAGTAGGCTTCGCTTCCATGCTTGCGCAGAAAGTGCTTGTCGAGAAGATGCTGGGAAATTGGTGAGGCGTCGCTTGTGATGCGGAGCGTGTAGTACGCCATGCGGGCCACTGTTTCCAGAATCGCTGCGTTGTGCGCTGCTTCAGCAGCGGTCGCTCCCCACGTGAACGGCCCGTGGCTGGCAACCAGCACCGCTGGCACTTTGCCCGGTTCCCGAGTTGCGAATGCCCGGCAAATCGCGAGTCCGGTGTTTTCCTCGTAGTCGCTATTGGTCTCGGCTGGAGCCAGAGATTCGGTAACTGGAATCTCGCCGCAGAAGTAGTCGGCGTGGGTCGTGCCGAGACAGGGTATGGGTTTCCGCGCCTGTGCCCAAGCCGTGGCGTATTCCGAATGTGTATGCGTGACGCCGCCGATCGAGGGGAAATTCCGGTACAGAACAAGATGGGTCGGCAGATCGGAAGATGGCCGCAGGTCACCTTCCACGACGGTACCATTCAAATCCGTCACCACCATGTGTTCCGGTGTCAGCTCTTCGTAAGGGACGCCGCTTGGCTTGATGACAACCAGGCCCTGCTCCCGCCAGATCCCACTGGCGTTTCCGAACGTATAGAGGACCAGTCCTCTTCGAGCGAGTTCGAGATTGGCGTCCAGCACTTCTTCGCGCATGCCCGGCAAGAGCATCGGGAAATCCCCTGGGAATCACAAGTGTGCAAATGAGCAAACGTTTACTGCAAGAATGCAAGCTAACGTCCTAATATGTACTTGTCAATGTATTCGTGGCCGAGAAAGCGTCTGCTGACCCAAGATGGTCCAATGTCCCCATCACGCGCATTCCTTTGCTGGTCTTGGAACCAACCCGTGGCACTCCGCTCAGTAGAAACAGAAGGAGAAAGCAGAGGCCATCACCAGTGCCATCGATGCAACCCATCAGGAGATTCGTGAGTCCTGGCTACGAACACTGCGCGGAACGACCGCTTATTGGAAGCGACGCATTCCTCTCACCGGTGAAGTGTTTCACGTGCAAAAGCAGGTTGGCGCAACGTACGCTTTTGTTCTGGTTTGGGCTAGCGAGTCTTTTTTTTGTCTTTAACGAATCCAGGCACAAGGGCAGTAGATTGGCGAAGTATCAGGTTCGTTCTCAACGTACACTCCGTTCCGTGTTCCGAACGCGTCTCCCGCTGAACTTCGTTTAGCAGGGCATGGAACGCAAGGCGCGCGAGTTCCGCCTGTGACATCTGCACGGTGGTCAGCGGAGGCAGCATAAACCGTGCCAGCCGGATATCGTCGTAACCAACGAGCGATAACTCGGCCGGAATCTGTACACCCTCTTCATAGCACTTGTGCAGGACACCCAGCGCGGTCATGTCGTTGGAACACAGGATGGCAGTCGGCCGATTGTGCAACTTGAGAAGCCGCTCCGTGCAAGACATGCCACCTTCAATCGTGTGATCGCCCTCCACCATGAATTCCCGATTGATTTCAAATCCGATCTCCTGCATCGCCTGTTCAAATGCGTGCAAGCGAGTAACCGCGGATTTAAGGCTCGAAGGGCCGGAAATGAAAGCGATCTTTTCGTGGCGAAGCGCGGCGACGTGCTGCACTGCCTGCCGTATACCGTGCAGGTAATCAACGCGGATATTGCAGATACCTGGCGCCGGCGGGCCAACATCGACGAACACCATTGGCACGTCGCGCAGTTTCGGATCCTTCAACAGCATGTCTTCCATTCCGAAGGTCATCACCGCGACACCATCCACGCGGCGTTCAATCATCCTTCGCACGGACATATCCATCCGCTTGGGATCGTGGATGGTGGAAACGAGCAGTATCTCGTAGCCATGCTGAACGGCAAGATCTTCGAACACCTGGACAATTTCAGGGAAGAAAGGGTTTGTAATCTCCGAGACAACCAGACCAAAGATGCGGCTGCGTCCCGAGACCAGAGCCCGCGCCTGGGTGTTCGGATAGTAGCCGAGCTCGTCAATCACTTTCCAGACCCGCTTGGCAAGCTGAGGATCCACGGTAGGAACATGATTGATGGTTCGCGATACGGTTGCACTCGATACTTTAGCGCGCTTGGCGATTTCGCGGATGTCCATATAAGGTACGTAGTCTTCCGGAAAGAGACATTAGCGCTGAAAACGATTTCTCGCAAGATTTTCCCGGTATTTTGAACGGTTAATTTCCCGCGCGATCCATGGTGCGCTTACGCGACAGTGTATCTATGGAACGATGAACATCAAAGCTGACGCAGATTAGCGCAGGCAGAGAGATTCGGGAGCCGCAAAGTTCTCGTGCGCTTTGTCACCGGCCGGTTAAAGTGATTGCCGGCTCAATACATGATCAGACTTAATCTCTTTCTCGATGACAGCAACAATACGTTTTGCAGCCTGCGATAACGTTGGCGAGAGGCCGATTCCAGGTTCGGTCGTTTCCGGTTCGGCCCCTATGATGGTGAACCTATGGGGTGTCATACCCAACTTCTTCGCTGCATGCAGACTTTCGACAACGCCCCAGCCGTGGAGCGATAAGAAGGAAGTGGCTTCGGTTTCATCGTCGAGATCCGCGACGGAATCCGCGCGCCAGATTGTTCCGGGAGAATTGCCCGCCCGCACCGCGTCTACCAGGATGACGCGAGAATACCTGGGAAATTCCGGCACAAAATCGAACAGCGAAGTTCCCGCTTCGATCACCTCGACGGAACTCGGCAAGGAAGGCTGGGAAACGAGAAGGCGGGCAACGTGCACACCCAGTCCTTCATCGCCGAGTAATTCATTGCCAACTCCGATTACAAGAGTCGTGTCGCCTGTTTCAACCAAGACGCTTCACTCCTCATACGGCCCGGAACTGATGCAGCAGCTTTCCCGTTGGCGTCAACAGATGAACTGCACACGCGATACATGGGTCAAAGGAGCGCACAATCCTGGCGATCGAAAACGGATTTGCGGGATCCTTGACGGGCGCTCCGACCAGTGCCTGCTCGATGGCTCCCGCTTGCCCGGTGTCATCACGAGGCGATGCGTTCCACGTGGTGGGCACCACCGCCTGATAGCGGTCAATGCGCTTGTTCTTGATGGAAATCCAGTGCCCCAGCGCTCCGCGCGATGCGTCCCACAGACCATACCCATTGCCATGTTCAGGAATTACGAACGCGGTAGCGACTGGCTGGTCGAGTTTGATCTGCAACACCCAATCCGCCATCGCGTCTGCCAGTGCCTTGGTCTCAAGGGCCCTGCAAAGATGCCGGCCCATCACAGAGGGTAGGTTCTCCGGCTTAAGTCTAAGACTTTTGAGCGCGTCATCGATCGCCTTGCTATGGGTGGAATTAGTTCCAGCCATGCGGGCAATTGTCGCGCGGGCCAACGGACCGACTTCGTAGACTCCGTTGTCATACCTGGGAGCTTTGACCCACGTATACGCATCTTTCTTTGCGGAGTCCTGTGCCGTCTCTCCCGCCGAGGGCGGCAGATGCGTACTGGAGCCATACCAACTGCGGGATACATCCTCCGTGATTTTGCCGGGATCGACAGTCTCGAGTTTTCCGCCGGCAAATCGAGCCATCGAAAAGAAACGCTTCCTTTTTTGCACGTCCGGCTCGTTGTCTAAATCAAACGCTCCATAAGAGAGGAACGCCTTGCACCCGGCTCCAATCTCGCCATAATCGCGGTACACCTCGGCGATGGTCAGCACGTCGGGAACGTATACGTTGGTGATGAACTCGCGGAGTTCCTTTAACCGCCAGAGAAATGTCGTCACCTTATCGACAGCTGGAGTCACCGTGACGCCGCCCGGAACGACCGAGGCGCAATGAGGCATCTTGCCGGAGAATACCGCCGACATTTCATGCGCCTTCAGGCGGATGTGGAGCGCGTCCACATAATGGCTGACGATCGCGTCGCTCGCCGCCTTTGGCAAACGATAGTCGGCTTCGTACCGGGGAATGAACGGCGGGAAGTCCGGCCCGCGCACAAAATCGAGCGACGCCAGATGATAAAAGTGCAGAATGTGCGACTGAATATAGTTGGCGCCCTGAATCAGGTTTCGAATGATCCTTCCATTATCTGGAGGCATGATGCCAAATGCATTTTCCAGGCATTGGGACGAAGCTACCGCATGTGCCGTTGGGCAAACACCACAAAAACGCTGCGTGATCTGCACGGCGTCCAGGGGATCGCGGCCCACTAGAATCTGTTCAAAGCCGCGAAAAAGTGTAGCGCTCGAGCGCGCTTCAACAACCGCTCCGTCCTCAACGGTTGCTTCAACACTCAGGTGACCTTCAATCCGTGTCAAGGGATCGACTGCGACACGCGTCTTCATGGCTACCTCCTCTGATATAGAGGCGAGTGCGCGTCCGGGAAGCCGGGTTCGGTGCACCCGATGCAAGGTGCATTGGCATTGATGCACCAGTTGACGCCACTGTTCCATTGCCGCAGCGGGCAGTCTCCGTATGTAAACGGCCCCTTGCAGCCGAGTTCGAGCAGGCACCCGGGCTCACCAAACTTTGTCGAAAACGTCCCCTCATCCAGGTAGTCGCGATTGATGCAGCGGGTGTGGATAGATTTCCCAAAATAGATTTTCAGACGGCCCGCTTCATCAAGTTCCTTCGGATTGGGCAATCCGTACAAGAGCACGCGAGCCACAGTTCCGATAAACCAATCCGGATGACACGGGCAGCCGGGAATGTTCACCACCGGCGTCTTGAGGCTGAGCATTTTGAGCACATCGCCGATCCCCTTTGCGCCCGTCGGATTCGGATTCGCCGCAGCGATACCACCGTAGGCCGCGCACGTCCCAACGGCGAGTACTGCCATGGCATCCGGCGCAAGACGCCGGACCCACTCGAGCATGGTGATGGGTTTGCCGTTCTCTTCGCCAAGTGTTCCATCGATGCCATCCTTGTACGTTGGAATGGCCCCCTCGACGATGTAGATGTACTTACCCTTGTTCCGGCGCGCAGTATCCATCGCGGTTTCCGTGGACAGGGTGCCCGCAGCGGCCATAAGAGTCGAATGATAATTAAGGAATAGCTGATGCCCAGGAAGGATCTGATCGAGTATGACGTTTTTGATGCTGGGATGAATTGTATTAATTACGGAAACTGAACATCCGCTGCACGCGGAGGTCTGCATCCATATGAGTGGATATTCCTTGACGGCTACCTCAACCGCGGCAGCCAGCTTCGAGAGAAACGATTGCGAGAACGCACCGGTGGCGGAAACTGCCAGTGCCCATCGCATGAACTCGCGTCGGGTGAAACCATATTCACTCACCCTGAGCCTCCCAATTGAGAGATTTTGCCCTCCGGCTGAGTTCGGCCTAGTGCGTTCGTACACTCCAGGAATTTTCGCATCAAGGACCTGCATCACTAGCGGTTTGTGATAGACAATTGCGCACATCTGGCAGAACAGCGGCAAGTTTTGGAGCAGAATTTCATGCGGCTTGGCTCATCACATCGGAGGAGTCAGGAGTTCGAGTCCTTTTGTTGTGCCTGTCATCTCCATTTATTCGTTGTCTTCGCTGCCACCACACAATTGGCGCGCCGTGAGCACCCCTCCCGGTCCCGCGCCAGCAATGCCTGATTTTGGGGCGGCATCTGGATACCCGTGTACCAAACATCAGGTTGGTTTGAAAAAATTCATGCAAGCAATTGCTTGGATTTTTGCGTTGCCATGGTACTATCCCGCCGTTCAGTGAACCCATAACTGGAGGGCCACTACGATGGCGATTTTGCAGGCACTCACTACAGGTCAATTGTTGGACCGGATCTTTTCGCTTTACCGGCGCAACTTCCTGATGTTTTTTGCAATTGCAGTCCTGCCTCAGCTTGCTTACTTGCTGATGATGAGCGTTCCATACATGGGAATCTGGGCCACCCCCACGACACGGTACTTTTTCCTGATCCCGTTCTTCGTTGGATTCCTGGTTTATATGGCAGCCATCGCGGTATCGCAGGGAGCTACAACGGTTGCGGTGTCAGATCTTTACCTGGACCGTCCCGCGTCGGCCATTGGGTCCTACAAGCGTATGCTCCCGATGACGCTGCGGCTCATCGGTCTGGTGATCGGCTATGGACTGCTCGTCGGGCTCGGCACCATACTGCTGATCGTGCCGGGTGTCTATTTTGCGCTCACTTATGCGCTGGCGACGACGGTTATGGCCATCGAGAAGGTTTCGTTCTCCGAGGCGATGACACGCAGCAAGGACCTGGTACAGGGCAATCGCGGGCGAATCGGCATTATTTTCCTGCTTTCCTTCGTCATTACGTATGCCGTCGCAATTGCAATTGGCATTCCGCTTGAGTTCGTGTCGATCCGGCTTGTGCGGACGATGCCGGTTGCCGCAACGCTCTTAAACCTGGTTACGACCGTGCTCGCAAATGCGCTGGCGGCCCCCATCGGACTCATCGGATTCACACTGGCGTATTACGATGCTCGTGTCAGGAAGGAAGCCTTCGACCTGCACTATATGATGGAGACGGAAGCTGGGACCGCCAGCAATCCTGCCACGGTCCAGGGGTGATCGAGCATTCGTTTCATGCGATGGACAGTAATCCCGGTTGCGATACTTCTTGTCTGCCTTGCGCCGCACGTGACGGCGAAGACGGCAGCGCATACGAGCGCCGCTGCACAATCGGAAGCAAATACGAAACCGGCCTCGGAATCGCTCCAGGCTCCAGTTGATCCGGCGCGGCGCAGCGCTGCCCGCGTGGCGGCGCAACATATCCTGCAACGGCGTGAGTTTCGCGGCGTACACATGCCGGGCCTTGAAGAAACCATCAAGGACCGAATCACCCAGGCGCTGTTCCATGTCGCAGAAAAACTCTTCGGCTCCGCGCCACGCATGGCGCGGGCTTTCACAATCCTGGGCTGGGGTGTCATCTTTGCCGCGTTTGTAGCGTTGATGTTCTGGTTGTGGCGCGCACTTCGATCCGCAGAGAACACGTCCCTGGCGCTTCAGGCGCCGCCCGGAGAGCGCAACCCGGCGCTACCCTGGCACGTCTGGCTGGAAAGAGCTCGAACTGCCGCGGCAAGCGGAGCCTTCCGTGATGCCGTACATCTTGCATACTGGGCTGGGATCGCCGCGCTAGAACAGCGTGGCGAGTGGAAGCCCGACCGGGCGCGCACTCCGCGCGAATACCTGCGCGTGACTTCGCAACCCAATCGTGAAGCATTGAATCTCCTGACGCGCGATTTCGAGCGCATATGGTATGCGCAGCAGGATGCGACGGCGGCTGACTTTGAAAACTGCATACGTCAACTGGAGCGGCTTGGATGCGCATAAACCTCAGCCGCGAGCGAATGTTTCTCTATGGAATGCTGGCCCTTGTAGCCGTCGTCACCTTACTGACGGCGTACCTCGCTCCCGGGCAGGATGTTGATAGTCATCCGTTATCGACTTACTCGACGCAGTCGGACGGCGCCAGGGCCACGTTCCTGCTCTTCTCCGCGCTGGGAGTGAAGACCGAACGATGGCAACAGCCCCCGGCGGATCTTCCCAAAGACGCATCTGGAGTGCTGCTGATCGTGAGCCAACCGAGCTATCTGCCAACAGAGAGAGATCACGCAGCGCTTACTTCATTTGTCAATCGAGGCGGCACGCTTCTATTTGTTGGAACGCTCGCTCCTTTGTTTCTCAGGCAATCAAACGTGGCGATGGACTTTCCAAGCAGCTCGTGGAAGTCTTATCCGGCCATGAGCAGCGATCCGCTCAACAGCGGCATTCCGGCGATCACGATGGCCTCGCACGCGCACTGGGTACTCGGCGGAAATGAAGTTGGACTCTTCGGATCAGCCCGCAACGCCGTTGCCGTCACCTACGAGTCTGGAAAGGGCCGCGTTATCTGGTTGGGTTCGCAGGCGCCTCTTTCCAATGCGGGGTTGAAGGCCAGGGGCAACGTTGACTTTCTGGCAAACGTGCTGGCGGTGACAGGCACCCGACAGGTGCTTTGGGATGAGTATTTCACGTATGGTCCCTCCGGCCGGCCCTCCGCGTTCTCGTCCGCTCCGGCACTTGCGCTGGGAGCGCAATTGCTCTTCATCTTTGCGCTCGTCATCTTCACTCATGGCAGAAGGTTTGGTCCGTTGCGCGAGTACCGTGCAGGCAGCGCGCCAATGGCGCAACTCGAATTCGTTCGTACATTGGGATCGCTATACCGCTCGGCGCACGCGGCGAACATCGCACTCGACATCGCGTACCAGCGATTTATCTTTCTTGCCGCGCGGAGACTTGGGCTCACGGCGTCCGTCCCGGTTGAAAAATTCGCAGACGCCCTGGCGGCGGCCGTGAATGCGCCGGGAGAACAAGTCCGCGAAGTGCTGGAGAAGTGCCAACTGGAACGTCACTCGCAGACGCTCTCGGCGGGCGAAGCGGCAGAGTTGATGAACACGCTACATTCGTACATGGTGAAACTGAAACTGGTCTCCGAGACCACGGAGGGAAAGCACTGATGGAATCTGCCTGTGTGGCTGTACCCCGGCTTGTGGCGCACGCGCGCCAGGAACTTGGCAAGAGAATCGTTGGCCAGGCGGACGTGGTGGATCAATGCCTGATTGCGATCCTGACCGGCGGACATGTGCTCATGGAGGGCGTGCCGGGACTGGCAAAAACCCTGCTGGTGAAGAGCATCGGCGAGTTGCTTAGCCTGCGCTTTCAACGCATCCAGGGAACTTCGGACCTGATGCCGGCGGACCTGCTCGGCACCAACGTCTTCAACCAGGCATCGAGCAGCTTCCAGTTACACAAGGGGCCGCTGTTTTCCGATGTGGTGCTGGTCGACGAAGTCAACCGCATGCCGCCTCGGACCCAGGCTGCATTGCTGGAAGCAATGGAAGAGCGCCAGGTCACCATCGACGGCACGCGTCACCCGCTCGACGCCTACTTCACGGTCTTCGCCACGCAAAATCCGATCGAGTTCGAAGGCACATATCCGCTGCCGGAAGCGCAACTCGACCGCTTTCTGCTGAAGGTGGTGGTTCCCTACCCGGACGAGGAAGAAGAAGCGCGAATCGTTGTTCTTTTTGAAAAAGGTCCAGGCGTGACCGGAGTGGAGTCGCTTGCGGTGGAACCCATCGCGGCGGAGTTACTGGCCGAAGCGCGCCGTGAAGTTGCCAACATCACCATGGAGCCGGGCCTTATTTCATATATCGTTCGCCTGGCGCGGGCCACTCGCACCGCGCCGCAGATCATGCTTGGCGCCAGTCCACGTGCAGCACTCAACATTGCCTATGCGGCAAAAGCGATGGCTGCCATCGACGAACGGAACTACGTGATCCCGGACGACGTGAAGCGAGCCGTTCTTCCCGTGTTGCGCCATCGCATTGTGCTGCGCCCCGAGGCGCTGCTGGAAGGAGTGTCTCCCGACCAGGTTCTGAACGGCATTCTTGGGTCGGTTGAATTGCCCAAATGAGTTCGCTCGCCACAAGCCATGTCGTACCGGAATCCGTATCTGCCCCGCTCGCGAGTACGGGACGCCTCTCAACGGCTTTCGGACGCAGGGCATTCCTGCTCTTCGGACTCGGACTTGTGCTGATTGGGCCTGCATTTCTCAACCGGCACTTTCTCTGGGCCATGGTGGCATGGGATGGACTGGTGTTGCTTGCGTGGCTGGTCGACTTGCGCTTGTTGCCGAAACCTCGCGATATTCTCGCGACGCGCGAGTGGTCCGGAGCATTGCAGTTGGGAGGTGAAACGCAAATGCGACTCACCTTCGAAGGAAAGACTCGGACACGCCTGCAAATGGCGATCATCGTGGACTTGCCGGAAGCTCTCGCGCAGGAACCCGCGGAAGACAGCCTGGTGTTCCGTCCCGCAAATGAAAACTGCCTCACGATTTCCGTGATACCTCTTCAACGGGGTGACGCGGAGATAGGACCAGTCTTCGTGCGGTTTCAGTCGCCGCTCGGCATTGCTGAACGATGGGCCCGCGTGGACCTGCCGCAAACCGTGCGCGTATATCCGGGCACAGGCAATCGCGAAGAACAGTCGCTCAACCTGTTGCGCACGCGGCGGATTGAAATCATCAAACGCCTTTCGCGACACAAGGGGCTGGGACGCGAGTTCGAGAGCCTGCGTGAATACCGGCAGGGCGATGCCCTCCGCGATATTTGCTGGCCTGCCACCGCTCGCCGCGCGCGGTTGATCGTCAAGGAGTACCAGGTCGAACGCGGCCAGCCGATCTGGATCATGCTGGACTGCGGACGCCTGATGCGGGCGCGAGTGGGCAATCGTACAAAACTCGACAGCGCCGTGGCAGCCGCACTGAACCTCGCCGAAGTTGCGATGTTTGGCGGCGACCGCGTGGGACTCTTCGCCTACGGACATCACGCTTCGCGCATGGTTGGCCTGGGACGCGGAGACAATCATCTGCGGCTCATCATGGATCAGTTGTCGCTGGTACAGGGCGAATCAGGAGAGGCGGATCACTTCGGCGCCGCTGCAAAATTGCTTGCGAAGCAATCCCGCCGGAGTTTGATCGTGTGGATCACCGACCTGCCAGACAGCGTAATGACGCCGGAAGTTTACGAGGGAGCCACGGTCCTGCTGGGACGTCACCTCGTGATCTTTGCCGTGATCGCGGACCCGGAGTTGAAGGCAGAGGCGGAAAAACGCCTGCGCAATCCCGACGGTATTTTCGAGACGGCGGCAGCAATGGACGTGCTGCATCGGCGTGAACGGCTTATCGCGAGCCTGCGAGCACGCGGCGCACATACATTGGAAGTTGAGAGTGGAAAACTGGCCAACGCAGTGGTGCAGGAGTACCTGTCGATCAAGGAGCGCGACCTGCTCTAGGATGGGCGGTCGCGAAACCTGGGCGAGAACAGGTAGGCGCAAAGCAGCACGAACAACGCAGCCGCAACGGTGAATTTCGTCGCCGGGGGCAGCGGACCGGGGGAGACAAAGGCTTCGACGATGCCCGCGATGATCAGCATCGGAATCGTGCCCAGCAGCAGTTTGATGGCGTCCGCTCCGCTCAAGGCAATGGACGCTCGTCGCGAACGGAGGCCGGGAAACAACACTCCTTGCGCGAGCCGCAGGCCGGCCGAGGCGGCGATGAAAATGGCGGGCAGTTCCAGTACACCATGTGGCGCGACAAAGCTCCATAACTGGAGGCTCATGCCGTTCAGCCAGCAGGTGCTGCCGATCACGCCGATCAGCAATCCATTGAAGAACGTGAGCCATACCGTTCCAATACCGCCTGCAATGCCGCCTGCAAACATGGTGAACGAGACCGTAATGTTGTTCGTCATGATCATGCTGGAGGCCGCCGGTTTGATCGACAGAATCGAGTGGGTCCACATCTCGTGCCGCTCAATCGTCTGCATCATCTTGGGGCCGATGATCTGCACGGCGAAATTTGCGTCGTAGAGGGTTAGGATAGTGCCGAGCACAGCCGCAGCAAGAAAGAGCGCCACGGTTGCACCGATCAGCGGAAGATTGCGCTGGAAGACTTCCGGGTATTCATGGGTAAAGAAGTGAATGAATGCGCCGCGCGGAGGCTTTTCGCCGGCGTAAACAACGTTGTGGGCCCGGCGAAGCAGTTGATGGACGAACTGCTGATATGTTCCGCCACTGCTGTCCTGCCGCAGGGTGGAAAGATCGGCGGCGGTCTGGCGATAGAGCAGCGAGACCTCGCGCAGTTCGGACCGGGTCAGCGATTTCAGCCCGTGCGCGTCCGCCTGGTCGAGCAACTGTTGCAGTCGCACCCAGTATTCGCGCCGTTTTGTGAGCCACTTGGTGGATATCATGAGCGAAATCGATGACCGTCAGCTTACCATTAATACGCCCGAACAGGTGTCGCTGGAATTCCAGGTTGCCGGCATCGGCAGCCGGTTCATGGCGTTCCTCATCGATACGTTAATCCAGACGATTGCTTTTACCGTCATCGGCATCGCGTTCCTGATCTTCGGAGTGTCGCTCAGGACCACAGGCGCCGGACCGTGGATTATCGCAATCTACGTGACTTTCGCATTCATCCTGTACTGGGGATACTTCGCATTCTTCGAAACCATCTGGGGCGGACAGACTCCCGGCAAGCGCAATGTCGGAATTCGCGTCGTCAAGGATTCCGGACGAGCCATTCGCGCCTCCGAGGCCATCAGCCGCAACCTCATGCGGATTATCGACCAGTTGCCGGGCATATACGTTTTTGGCCTGATTACGATGATGGTCAACAAGGAACGCAAGCGCATCGGCGACTTCGTGGCAGGCACGGTGGTCGTCCATGAAAAGGCCGCCGAGGAAGTTCACCCGGACCTCCAGCGGCTGGACGGAAATGTGCCGGTCGCCGATTGGGTCCTGAAACTCAACGAACGCGACCTCCAGTTGATTGAAAGCTTTCTGCATCGCCGCTTGTCTCTGAACAGTAGTGTCCGGGCCGCGACGGGCATACGAATCGCCGAGTACATCAAGGCAAAGACCGGCGAAGGGCCCGCGCCTAATCAACCGGAAGAAGACTTCCTGCAGGACGTTGCCAGCGCTATCCGCAATAGTCGCCCGCGCTGATCCCTGGCAATGAATACCAGTAATGGCAATTGTGCTAGGTGCTGACAGGGCGGCCACGGCACTTCAGGATTCCCCTCCTTCCAACCTGGCGATTGGGGCATCAGGACTCAACAAAACTTCTTCCGGAAGAAGCGTAGAATAGAGGCGGTTTCTTAGTCCTGAACGTCCGAAAGAATTTCTCGTAGTTACTATCGTGTGTCCTCAGAAAGCCGTTGTAAATCGCTGAAAGACTGTGTCTGCTGCTTTTGTGGCTTTTCCAAACGGCGTGCGAGTGATAGTTTCGGCGTATTCTTATGGCAATAGAGGTGTTCTCAGGTGCGGCGAACACTCGAAGCGTTGTTTGTGATATGCGTGGTGGGAACGATTGTCGCTGTGTTGTTTCCCTCGTGGCAGATGCAGGATGCCTATGGCACCGGTTACATTGGCTTGGGTCATGCTCCGCTCTGGAGCTCCCGCCTGATGCAAACACCGGGCGCAGCGATCAACATTCCCGTTGTGATTATTGAGGGCATCCTTGGACTGGTCGCATCCGTGGTGCTCTGGTTCGTCGCCCGGCGGGCTCGCCTGCGTGAATTGAAGGGGCACACCTACTGGTGGTGCCGGTAGCTCATTCCACTCAACTCCACTGTATTCACTCTTCCACGCTTAGAACTTCTGCTGCCCTGACTGCACTTCATACAGCGACATCCGTCCAAGCGCGGTCCCGAATACGATCACGGCAAGTATCGCCGCCGAATACGGCGTCGTTCCGGAAAGACTCGCTGGCACCAACGAATTTCCGCAGATGAGCACAATCGGCAGAATTCCGGCGAGCAAGACCGACGACACGACAGTAATTCCCAGTCGTGCGGTGAATTGATACGGAGAAAATTCAGATGTCACGGAATCGGTTCTCTCTGCGCAGGTTCGCGACACATGGATCAGCATCCATAGCATGGATACGGACAGCAACAGGCTGCCAGTGACGATCATCCCCAATAGCGCCCGCTGCTGGGCCGGCCCTTGCGTTTCCAAACCCACGAGTAGCGCCGGCGACGCGCCAAGCAGCAGCGTCGATCCCAGGAACGAGACTGGCACCCATCCCGAATTCCACACTGGCTGCGAACGCACGGTGTAGATCATGGCGCTCGCGATGACCGCCCCAAAGCCAAACGCCGAGGCCGTAATGCCAAGCGGGAACCGCCATTCATCCCAGCCGCTGAACCATGACGCGCTGTAGGCCAGCGCCGACGCGGCAAATAAGGAGGTCACGAAGACTTCGCGACTCAGGCGCGAATGCCGAAGATTGCTCAACGATCTGCCAGCCGACAGAGGCCGTCCAAGATGCAGCAGCGACGCCAACATTCCCACGACGACTGCGGGAAAGACAGCAATCCCCAACGGACGCATCGCCGGCACTGTACTGCACACCGTCGTCGCCAGCGCCGCACCGCAGGCGAACTGCACGGCCAGAGTGAAAATCGCAAGCGGCCATTCTCTCGTCTTTATCCGATCAGACATCGGCAGCCTCCTTGCGAATCTTGTACCGAATCGACGGCCTGGTGATTTCCGCCGAAGGCAACGCGCGGATCGCGATAGTCGCGCCGGGACGCTTGACGATCTCCTCCATCGGTCCAATCTCGATCGCGCGCAAAGGACACGAATCCACGCACACGGGATTTCGTCCCGCGTCGATCTCCTCCACGCACAGGTTGCACTTGCGAACCCGTCCCTCAGCGGCATCGAATTGCGGCGCGCCATAGGGGCAGAGCCAAGTGCAATAGCGGCATCCGATGCAGCGCTCGGGATCGTGCACTACGATTCCGTCACTCTCACGCTTCGTGTAGGCTTTCGCCGGACAATGCCGGACGCAGAGCGGGTCCTCGCAGTGGTTGCACGACATGGAGATGTTATAGGAGAAGACCGACGGGAACTCGCCGCCCTCGAAGCTGTGCACACGGCGAAGCCTGCGGCCAACCGGAGCATCATTGAAGTCCTTGCAGGCGACCTCGCAGGTCTTGCAGTTGATGCACTTCGTGGCGTCGATGAAAAATCCGATCTGTCCGCGAATCACTTGTCTCGCTCCTAAGCCTTCCGCACTTCCACCAGCAACGTGTGTTGCGCGTTGCCGTGCGCCAGCGGAGTCGCCTTCTGGCTGGTCAGCACGTTGATGCATCCGCGCTGGCAGACGCCGTTCTTGTCCGGCGTGTACCATGCTCCCTGCGGAATGGAGATCACGCCGGGCCTGATGCGTCGAGTCACCTTTGCGTGAATTACCAGCGCGCCGCGATCATTGAAAACCTTTACCTTGTCGCCGTCCTTGATGCCGCGCGCCGTAGCGTCCTGCACGCTGATCCACATCCTCTGCGGCTCCAGCTCTTCCATCCATGGGTTCTCGTCGTAAGAAGAATGCGTCCGCCGCTTGAAGTGAGGGCCAATGCATTGCAGCGGATACTTCGCGGTCAGAACATCCTGGGGCCCTTCCCACGCTGGAATGTATTTGGGCAACCCGGGAATCTTCAGATTATTCATCTGGTGGAGCGTCTTGCAGAAAATCTCAATCTTTCCCGAAGGTGTCTGAAATGGATACTTCTCCGGTTCGCGGATTTCCTTTTCAAACGCGACGTATTTCTCCGGTGGCTTCCGGTAGAACCCTGTCGCGCTGAGATCTTCGTACGCCGGGAACTCGGGGTCTTTGGTTCGCGCTTCCGCGACAAGAAACTTCAGCCAGTCCTCCTCCGTCTTCCCCTCGGTGAATTTCTCGCCGACTCCCATTCGCTCCGCCACGCGACTCAGCCACCAGTAGTCGTGCCGGCACTCGAATGGAGCATCCACCGCTTTGTTGCCGAAGATGATGTACTGCTGGCCCGACCACGGAAACCCTATGTCATTGCGTTCCAACGAACTGTCGCAGGGCAGCAGGATGTCCGCAAACCTGGCGCTCGGCGTAAGGAAATGATCGGAGACCACGATGCACTCGACGAGCGACTCGTCGCGGAGGATCGCCGCCGTGCGGTTGATGTCCGCGTGCTGATTCAACAGCGTGTTGCTCGCCATGTTGAAGATGAACTTGATGTTGCTTTTGAGTGGCCCGTTCTTGACGCCGTCTTCCTCGGTCATCCCGGTACCGCGCACCACGGCATCGGTCCACAGAAAGACAGGGATCTTCGCCATGACCGGGTTGGCCCCTGCCGGCAGGCTTCCGATGGGCAGCGCGAGCGTCGTGCCGCCCTCGCCTCCACCCCAGCCACCACCCAGCACGCCGATGTTTCCCGTCATGCAAGCCAGCGCGATTCCCGCACGCACGGACTGCTCCCCGTGCGCGTGGCGCTGCGGCCCCAGCCCTTGCAATAACTGCGCCGGCTTCGTTGTCGCATATTCCCGTGCAATCTTGCGTATTGTCTCTGCGTCGATGCCGGTAATTGCCGCGGCCCACTCCGGCGTCTTTGGTGTTCTGTCGGACTTCCCCAGTAGATAGCTTGTAAACGACTCGCCTTCTGGCACGCCCTCCGGCATGTGCTCTTCGTCGAAACCGATGCAGTGCTTGTCGAGGAACGCCCGGTCGAAAAGATTCTCCGCGACCATTACGTATGCCATGGCATTGAACAGCGCGGCATCGGTCGTCGGCTTCAGGGGCAGCCACTCATCGGCAAATGTCGCAGCAGTTTCCGTCAGCCGAGGATCGATAACGATCACTTTTGCGCCTGCTTCCCTGGCGCGCGCCAAGTAGTAGTTCGAATTCGTCTCGAAGACCGTCTCGGCAGGATTGAAACCATTGAGGATGATCAGCCTGGAGTGCGGAAGCGTCTGGTAGGAGTTTGTGTCACGCAAGCCGGTGATGAATGGAGCCGTGTATTCCAGGCACGCGGCGCTGTAATTGTTGTAGTAGCCGAGGTATCCGCCCAGCAGGTTCATTAACCGCTGCGCGCTTTCGCGTCCACGAACGGCGCCGCAATCACCAGTGCCGTAGTGGATGTACACCGACTCCGGCCCATGCGTATCGAGCACGCGCCGCAGATTCACCGCAATCGTTTCCACCGCCTCATCCCACGAGATCCGCTCGAACTTTCCCTCGCCACGCTTCCCCACGCGCTTCATCGGGTACTTGAGGCGGTTCGGATCGTACAAACGGTTCCGCATTGCGCGGCCTTTCAGACAAGCACGCAACTGTGGATTCTCCGCCACGTCCGGCGTCGCATCCGTGCTGATCCTTACAACGACTCCGTCACGTACGTGGGCTCTCAGGTGACAACGTCCGCCACAGTTGTTGTTGCAGACTACCGGGACGATCTTCGTGTCATCGTCCTTGATGCCTGCGCGCGAATTTGTCGCCGGTGTTTCTCTATTCATTCTTCCAGACTCGGCGTCCAGCGTACTGGGCGTGGAAGGGGGTGTCTGTGACTTGCCGCACGCTGTATTTGCCGCTCCCAGAACTTTGTTTGTTACAGGACTGTTAAAGAATGATGAATTTGAGCCTGAAAACCCTGTTACAAGCCACAAATCCACAGACTCCGCACTGACAAAGCAAACGAGGCCGTATAGCATGTCCAGTTAAAGGGGATAACTACTATGAATACTGAATCTCACAAGCAGGTATGGTTTAACCCCCCAAAGTTCTGGTCAGCCACGGAAAAGATGAGCAAGCAGGAAGCCGATTCGCTGATGGAGCGGGTCTACGCGCTGGCCGAGAAGCATGAATTCGAACAGCTTCGGCAGTTCGGGTTCATTAGCATCTCGGAAGTTCGTAATTTCGACGCATAGCGTCTCCCCGAACGATCTCTTCCCGACGGCTATCCCGATTCAGCCCCGAATCGGACAAAAGTGCTTTTCTCTGAAATCCTTTCGCTAAGTAGTTTCCTTTCGTCTCCTAATCATCGCGCCGGTTTGACTGCAAAGCTCGTCAACTTCCGAGGTTGAACCATGCCCGCTGGAAAATTACGCAGGGCAGTAAGTCTGTGCATCCTCTTCGCACTGCTATCTCTTCTCCCGATCAGCTCCTCCGCCGGACAGCAGCCGGCGCCGGCGTCATTTCACAGGCCATCCATGCCACCAATGTCATTTCCGTCGGAGAGCCAAGCTCCTCCGCGCCGCTCGTAACCGCACCTTGGGAAAGCCGCCTCGAAGTGCTCGACGAGAAGATCGCCGGCGGCAGCCTTTTGATCGCCAATGACCCATACACAGGCGGAGTGAAGGTGGAAAAAGGCAAGCTTATCCTGCCAAACGAACCAGGACTGGGCGTACGGCCGGCTTGATTGTCCCTTGGCTTCCACGGAACGCGGCTCCCGGCAGGCGATTGTCCGCTGTTCGAAGGGCCGTGCTCCGTGGATAATAGGAGTACGGCCTAGGCATGCGTCCAGAACTCGTACAAGCTACCGAACTTCTCCGCTCGCGCGACCCGCAGAGCATTGAGCAGGCGCTGCATCTGCTTCAGGACACCGTTTTCTCGTTCAGCATGAAAGTCTGCGGCCACCGCGAGGACGCCGAAGATACCATGCAGGATGTCCTGCTCAAGTCGTTGCCCTATCTTGCAAAGCTGGAGAATCCAAAAGCCCTGGCCGTCTGGCTCTACAAGGTGACCCGTAACCGCTGCTGGATGTCGCGCCGTCGCAGCAAATTTGCGCCCAAGCAGATGCTTGCGCTCGACGACCTTATCCCTACCAGCAGTGAGCTTGAGTCGCTGCTCACACACCCGGATAAGAGTCCCGAGCACAACGCCATCTCGCAACAGGAAAGTGAAAAGCTCCAGCAGGCCATTCTGCTCATTCCGGCGAATTACCGCCTGATTCTCGTGCTCCACGACATGGAAGACCTCGATACATCCGAGGTCGCCAAGGTTACCGGCCTGCGCGAAGGAACGGTGCGCGTGCGTCTGCACCGGGCGCGGCTGTTTGTCCGCCGCGAGCTTACACACGATGGAAACTCCACGGGCCGCAAGACCACGTCGACAAAAAAGGCCACTCGCCCGACGAAGTGCCGCGAGATGTTTGCCTCGCTTTCCGAGTACATCGACGGGCGCTCCGACAACCTTTCCTGCGAGCATATCCAGAAGCATCTACAGACGTGCCCGCCGTGCATGGCGTTTATCTCCGACCTGGAAAAGGCCATCGACCGCTGCCGGACCTACAGGGTTCCGTGCAAGTCCGAAACTACCGATAAGATCCGGAAACTCCTTGTCAAGGAGTACCTGCGCATCCTTGAGTCGGTTCCTAACCGGAACCATGTCAATTAGTTAGCCCGGTTTTGTAACACTCTTCGGCAATCTCGCATTTATCGTCATGGAAGACGCCCAGAGGGCGCGCCATTGCGATGCGAAATCTAATCAGAAAACCAAATCGTCTTATTGTCCTTTCGGGGATTCTCCTTCTCGCGGCCTCATCCGTCGCGCAGACCCAGCGCCTGACCGTCTCGCAAGCCGTGGCCATTGCGCTGGAAAAGAGTCCCTCGCACAAGATTGCCCTTGCCGACCAGGTGGCCGCCGGAGCGGGTGTGAAGGAAGCCCAAACCGCTTACCTGCCGCACATCGCTTTTTCCGAATCGGCCATGGCCGGGAACGATCCGGTCTTTGCCTTCGGCACTCGCCTTCGCCAGGGACGCTTCACGGCCAACGACTTCGCGCTGAACAGCCTGAACTATCCCGACACGATCGGCGACTTCAACACAAAGGTCGGCGGCCAGTGGACGCTCTTCGACTCCTTCAGCACAAAATTGCAGGTGGAGCGCGCGGGCCTGATGAAGAAATCCGCGGATCTGCAACTCACGCGTTCCGACCAGGAATTGGTTTACCGGGTCGTCGACTCCTACTACGCCCTGATGTTTGCCGCCAAACAAGCGGAACTCGCCGGGCAAACCGTGAAGACGGCCGAGGCATTGGTAGCCAGCAGTCGTGCGCGGGTCGAATCCGGCATGGCCGTAGATTCCGATCTGCTCTCCGCGCAAGTAAACCTGGCTTCCCGTCAGCAGGAGTTGATTCGCGCCCGCAGCGCAGTTTCGCTGGCTCGCACACAGCTTGAAACCGTGCTGGGCACGCCGCTTCCGCCGGACGTTCAGCTTGTCGAGGCCCTGAAAGACAAGGCCTGGCCCGCCGTGGTGCTCAGCGATGCCGAGCAACAGGCACAGAAGCAACGCGCGGATCTGCAACAGGTGTCAACGCAGGTCTCCGCACAACAAACCGGCGTCAAGCTCGCCAAGGCCGCCTTCGGACCGCAGGTCAACGTCTTCGGCTCGTGGCAACGCGACAACGTCTCGCTCTTCGCCAACGGAAACAGCAACTGGGTGGCCGGCGCGGAGCTGAAAATCGACCTGTTCCCCTCTGACAAGCTGGCGCGGCTTCAGCGGGAAAGGGCCATGCTCACGCGCGCCGAAGCTTATAGGCAATCAGCCCAGGACAATGTCCGGCTCGACGTTCGTCGCGCCTACTACGAATACGATGCGGCGCGCCAGATGCTCGACGTGGCCCGCAGCAGCGTCTCGCAATCCGAAGAGAGTCTCCGTATCGTCAAGAACCGTTACGACTCAGGTCTGACGACTATCACGGACATGTTGCGCGCCGAGGATGCCGAACGCGCCTCTCGAAACAATTATTGGCAATCCGTCTATCAATATGCGGTTAGCTTTGCCGCCCTGCAGTTGGCAACGGGCGATCTGAACTCCCAATCACCGGTGGTGCAGCAATGAAACGTCTCATCTCTATCTTCGTTCCGACCCTGACGCTGCTCTTGATCGTGGGCGCGCTTACCTCCTGCTCTTCGCGGAAGGCCGAGACTACGGCGACGCCTGAAGTAGTTCACGGAGTCCAGCTCTCCCAAGCCACGTCGGCTGAGATTCCTGACGTGCTCGAAGCTCCCGGTACGGTGCACGCCTTTGAGACCGCCCAGCTTGCGCCGCAGATGATGGGCACTATCGTCGCCGTGAAGGTTCACGAGGGCGACAGGGTGAGCCGCGGCGAAGTGCTGGCACTCATCGACGCCGCGCAACCTGCTGCTGGAGTCGATCGCGCCCAGGCCGCGGTCGCGGCCGCCAACCACGAAGTGGCAGCCGCCGAGAGCCAATACAAACTGGCCAAGTCAACTCTGGCCCGCTACCAGTCGCTCTTCGACAAGCACTCCGTAAGCCCGCAGGAGTTCGACGTGGTGAAGACCCGCGTCGAGGCCGCCTCGGCACAGCGCGACATGGCGAAGTCTGGACAGGCGCAAGCCACAGCCGCTCTCGCGCAGGCTCGCACCATGCTGAGCTACACGCAGATTCGCGCACCTTTCAATGGAGCAGTCACGGTGCGCAGCGCCGATCCCGGCGCGCTGGCCTCACCGGGTATGCCGATCCTGACGATTGAGAGCACCGGACGTTATCGCCTTGAGACGAGCGTGGACGAAAGCCAGATGCAGTACGTCCACCTCGGCGAAAAGCTCCAGGTACGCTTTGACACCATGCCAGGCAAGGAACTTAACGGCACGGTCTCGCAGATTATTCCCGCCGCCGACCCCAGCAGCCGCAACTTCCTGGTGAAAATCGACCTTCCCGTCGATTCTGCCTTGCGTAGCGGCATCTTCGGACGCGCCATGTTCGTGCGCGGGCAGCGCAACGCGATCATCCTTCCGCAGACGGCTGTCGTGAATCGTGGAGCGCTCCAGGTGGTTTACGTGGTCAACCCGGACAAACTCGCGCAGCTTCGTTATGTCACTACCGGGCACACCACTGGCGACTCGGTCGTAATTCTCTCCGGCATCTCCCCCAACGAAACGGTTGTCACGGCTCCGGGAGACCTGGAACTTGCCGGCAAGCGCGTTGAGGTGCAGTGATGAAAAAGGCCCTCGGACTCGCTGGAAAAATCGCGCACGGTTTCATCGACTCCAAGCTGACGCCGCTGGCGATCATCGCGGCACTGCTGCTCGGCGGCTTCGCCATCCTCAAAACGCCGCGCGAGGAGGACCCGCAGATCAAGGTCCCGATGCTCGACGTGATGACGGCCATGCCCGGAGCCTCGCCGCGCGAAGTTGAGCAGCGCATCAGCATCCCGATGGAGAAGCTGCTGCGGCAGATTCACGGCGTCAAGTACGTTTACTCGACCTCGGGCTCGGGCTTCAGCCTCGTCACCGTGCGTTTCGAAGTCGGCACGAAGGAAGAGGATGCAATTGTCACGGTCTACAACAAGCTCTACTCGAACTTCGACAAAGTCGCACCGGGCGTCTCGATGCCGCTTATCAAGGCACGCTCGATTGACGATGTCCCGATTCTTGCGCTCACTCTCTGGGGCAAGAACTACAACGGATATCAACTGCGCCAGATCGCCGAAGAGATCGACGACTCGATCAAGCAGGTGCCGAACGTCTCCGAAACTACCGTAATCGGCGGACTGCCGCGCGCCGTGCGCGTCGTGCTCGACACAAATAAGCTCGCCGGCTACGGCCTGACGCCGGGTGCTATTGTCCAGCAACTGCAGGCTGCTAACGCAAGGGCCATCGCCGGCAGCTTTGCCCAGGACAACCAGGAAATCCAAGTCGAAGCCGGACGCTTCTTTGAACATGCCTCGGACCTCAATGCGGTGGTCGTCGGCGTTCGCAACGGCAATCCCATCTACCTGCGCGACGTCGCCGAGAAAATCGTCGATGGTCCAGAGGAACCGAAGAATTACGTTCTCTTCGGCACGGCCGCCGGCGCGGTGAAAACGGCACGTGTCGCCGGCGTCCAAACCGGCGAAGAGTTCCCTGCCGTCACCATCTCGATCGCCAAGCGCAAGGGCACCAACGCCACGATCATTGCCAACGAAGTGCTGAAGCACGTTGCGGAGATGCGCGGAAACGTCATCCCCAACGATGTTGAAATTACCACTACGCGTAATTACGGCAAGACCGCCGAGGAAAAGTCGAACGAACTGCTCGAGCACCTGCTGATCGCCACGCTCTCGGTGACGCTGCTGATCGGGATTGCGCTCGGTTGGCGTGAATCCGGCGTCGTGTTGCTGGCCATTCCGGTCACGCTGGCGTTCACCCTCGCCGTCGTCTATTTCTACGGATACACACTGAATCGAGTGACGCTCTTCGCGTTGATCTTCAGCATAGGCATTCTCGTCGACGATGCCATCGTCGTCGTCGAGAATATCGTTCGACATTTCCGATTACCCGAGAACAAGGGCCGGCCGCTGACCGATGTCGCGGTCGAGGCCGTCGATGAAGTCGGAAACCCGACCATCCTGGCAACGATCGCGGTCATCGCGGCTATTCTTCCCATGGCTTTCGTTCGCGGCCTGATGGGTCCATACATGCGACCCATTCCCGTGGGCGCATCATCCGCCATGATCTTCTCGCTGCTGGTGGCGTTTGTCGTCTCGCCCTGGGCCGCTCTGCGCCTGCTTCGCCACTACGCCTCGCCAAACGGCAGCGGACATCACGATACAGAGGGCTGGACCATCAAGCTCTATCGCCGCGTGATGAACCCGCTGATTTACAGCCGCAAGCGGCGTAATCTCTTCCTCGGCACGATTATCGTTCTGCTTCTTGCCGCAGTTGCTCTCGTGCCGCTCACACTCGTGCGCGTCAAGATGTTGCCCTTCGACAACAAGAGCGAGTTCCAGGTCATCATCAACATGCCGGATGGAACCCCGCTCGAGCAGACGACGCATGTGGCGCAGGAGCTCGGCAACTACCTTGCCACGCAATCCGAGGTCAGGAACTACCAGATCTACGCAGGGACCTCCGGCCCCTACAACTTCAACGGACTCGTCCGCCACTACTTCCTGCGCAAGCAGCCGAACCAGGCGGATATCCAGGTCAACCTGCTTCCGAAAGACGAGCGCAGCGAACAGAGTCACGCCATCGCCCGCCGAATGCGTCCCGAGCTCGATAAAATTGCCGCGCCATTTGGCGCGCGCATACAGGTGGCCGAAGTGCCCCCCGGTCCGCCTGTTCTGGAGACGCTCGTGGCTGAGATCTATGGCCCGAATCTGAAGGGCCGGATTGACGTTGCCCATCAGATCAAGGAAATCTTCAAGAAGACTCCCGGCGTAGTCGACGTCGATTGGTACGTCGAGGACCCGCAGACCAAGTACGACTTCAAAGTGGACACCGACAAAGCCGCACTGCACGGAGTCAACGCCGCTGAAGTCACCAACACGTTGCAGATTGCCTTGCACGGCGCCGACGCCGGTCTCCTGCACTCGCCCACCTCGCGCCAGGACATTCCAATTGAAGTCCGTCTCCGTCGCGCTGACCGTTCGGGACTCGATCAGTTGGACAGCATCAAACTGCCCGACGCCAGGGGCGGCATGGTCTCGCTCCGTGAAGTCACCGATCTCGAAAAGACGACCATCGATACCAGCATCTACCGCAAGAACATGCGGGACGTCGTCTATGTCACGGGCGATGTCGCCGGGCAGGAGGAGAGTCCGGTCTACGCAATCCTGCGGATGAATAAAGAGATCGATCAGCTCAGAATGCCCGGCGGGAGTCACCTCAAGATATATAACTCCGAGCAACCGGAGAATACCCAGCGCTACTCCATGAAGTGGGATGGCGAGTGGCAGATCTCCATAGAGGTCTTCCGCGATCTGGGCATCGCGTTTGCGGTGGTGCTTGTCCTTATCTATGTACTCGTGGTTGGATGGTTCCGCTCGTTCACCACGCCGCTGGTAATCATGGCGCCCATCCCGCTCACGCTGATTGGCATTCTGCCGGCACACGCGTTGATGAACGCATTCTTCACCGCCACGTCGATGATCGGATTCATCGCCGGTGCAGGCATCATCGTGCGCAACTCCATCATCCTCGTCGACTTCGTCGAGTTGCGCAGAGGACAGGGTATGGGGCTGGAAGACGCCGTGATCGATGCTGGTGCGGTTCGTTTCCGGCCGATGCTGTTGACCGCCGCCGCCGTTGTCGTCGGCAGTAGCGTCATCCTCTTCGACCCGATTTTCCAGGGCCTTGCAATCTCACTGATGGCCGGTGAAGTGGCAGCCACGCTGCTTTCCTTCCTGACTATCCCGGTTCTTTATTACATCGTCGAGCGTGGGAAAACGCCTCCTCCGGAACAGCACATGCACGCGCCGGAGAATATTGCGGAGTGCGACGCGCCGCAATGCGATGTGCAATAACACACCCGCTCATGGCAGCGGATACGGAGGAATTATGACCGTGGAACGTGCTCTTCGATTGATGGCGGGACTTTTCATCCTGCTCTCGCTCGCACTCGGCTACTGGGTTTCGCCCTACTGGTATCTGTTTACGGCCTTCGTCGGCCTCAACCTCTTCCAGTCCGGACTCACCAACTGGTGCCCGGCAATGTATATCTTCCGTAAATTGGGATTGCGGGACGCTGTCTGCACCAGCAGCAGCACAAAGCCCGCATCCCAGTAAAGTCTCGTACCTCGAAGACGAGCCGGCCCTCATCCGCCACGGCGGAGAGGGCTTTTTTTTGCCGTGCGCGTCCCTGTTATGCTGAGGTTGTGCCGCACACGTCGCCGGCGATACCAATTCTTCCTCGAGAGAACGCCTATGATCACAGGAATTGAACACGTAGCAATCGCTAGTCATCAGCCTCACGACCTCGCCGCTTGGTACGTGGACACCCTTGGCCTCACTGTTTCTTCCCGCTCGGAGACCAGCCAGATGCTGCGCACTCCCAACGGCATCTGTCTCGAGGTGATTCAGGCTGAAGGGAATTCGCTCTCGGCGCCTCAATTGCGCGACCAGGGTCTTCGCCACATTGCGCTCGTGGTCGACGATCTCGCCGCCACTTATGAGCTATTTAAATCGAGGAATGTCCGCTTCCTGAGCGAACCTTTCCTCGCTGGGGGAAACTCCGTCGTCTTTTTTACCGATCCCGAGGGCAATTTCCTGCACCTGATTCAGCGACCCGTTCGTCTAAGTTAGTGTGTCCATTGGCGGCGATCCTCTTGATCGCTTTTGACTTTGCAGCATGAACATTGCCTATGTGACATTCATCACAGTCACATGTTAATCACGCGTGTAGTATGCTTCTATCTATGGTTCGTGCCTCCAGATTCGTAGCGCTGTGGCTGGTGCTGGCAATCCTTGCGATTCCAGCGCTCGCAGCCAGTTCGCTCGCGAATCAGGGAACCATGTCCATGCAGTGCCCCTGCTGTTGCGGCCACCCATCGGCACACGCAACCAATACCGCATATCACCCGGTAGGCTTGCCGCAGAAGGCCGAAACACGCCACTGCTGCTGCCAGGCGGTTCCATTGCGGCCTGCTCCGGCTACCGAATCGCAGCTTCCGATTGCACCGGTTGCGACCGTTCCCGTTACCGCCACTGTTGCCGTTGACCTCGTCCAAGTGGCGATTCGGACAAACGCTCCGCCGGAACCCTTTGCCGATACTGGCCTCTCTTCTCAAGCCGTTCTCTGCACCTTCCTGATCTGATCCTCTCGCTCCTGCGTTGATTCTCGCGGACACAGCTGTGCCCGCCATTATCCACATTGCCCGTAATTAGCGAGAGATATCACATGCACAGGAAATTACTCGTGCTGGTGATCGGACTGCTGTTGCCCCTGGCGATGTATTGCCAGAATGGCGCAACGGCTCCGGCCCCTACGCAGTCTGTTCATCAGCCTGCAACAGTTCCCACAGCCGGCGTCCTGACGTTGGATGAAGTCGTACGCACGGCGCTCGCCCGCAGTCACGAAGTGCAAAGCGCCGCACATACAGTGGCCGCGTTGCGCCATACCGTACCTCAGGCCGAAGCGCTGCCCGATCCGACTGTCACCGTCGGCTGGATGGGCAACACTGCGCCGTTCAGTGTCATGGACGGCGACCCATCAAGTTATCGAAGCATTACAGCCATGCAGTCAATCCCTTATCCCGGCAAACGAAAACTCCAGGGTGAGATTGCAGGTAAAGATGTCGCTGCCGCCGAAGCCTCTTACGAGGCGGTGCGCCGCAAGGTCGCTGCTGAAGTCAAGGACGCATATTTCGACTACTTCTATTACGACCATGCTCTGCAGATCACGCTCAAGGACAAGGATCTCCTCGAAAAACTCTCGAAGATTTCCGAAGCGCGCTACCGCGTCGGCAAGGGCCAGCAGCAGGATGTCCTGAAGGCGCAGACGGAAATTTCGCTGTTGTTGCAGAAGATCATCGTCCTGAGGCAACAGCGCGCGACCGCACAGGCGCGGTTAAACACCCTGATGCTTCGTCCGCCCGATGCCGAATTGCCTCCCGCCGCCGATGTCACCCTCGCCGATACATCGACATCTATCGATCGCCTCTATCAACTGGCGAACGCCAACGACCCCGGCCTTCAGCGTGATCAGCAACTCGTCGAGCGCTCACAGGCGTCCGTCGCGCTTGCGCGCAAGCAATACCTTCCTGATCTCAGCGTTGGTGTCATGTACCAGCAGCGGCCGATGATGCCGGACATGAAGGGTGCGACCTTCACCATCAACATCCCGATCTTCTACAAGAACAAGCAGCGCCAGGGCGTGGAGCAGGCAAAAGAAGAAGTAATTGCCGCGCAGCAGAGCCGCGCCGATCGAGCCAACGAGTTGAAATTCCAGATCCGGCAGGCGTATCTCTCAGCGAAGGCCGCCAAGGATCTCGCCGAACTCTACACGAAGGCAATCATTCCGCAGGCATCACTCGCGCTCGAGTCCTCCATGTCGGCCTATGAAGTCGGCAACGCCGATTTCCTCACGGTACTGAGCAACTTCAGCACCGTTCTTAATTACGAATCCGACTACTACCGGCAGGTTGCCGACTATCGCACGGCGCTCGCGCAAATCGAAAGCGTCGTTGGTGTGAACCTCACGCCCTCACAAGACGCCTCTCAATCGGACGTCAAGGTGGTGACCCAATGAAATCGCCTAATAAATTTCTTCGAATCCTCGCACTCATTTCCGTCGTGGCGGTTTGCCTGGCTATCTTCTTCGGAAGACGCATCGCCGCCTTCCAATCCCACAAGTCCTCGGCAACGGATATGTCGCAGCACGACATGAGCAAGATGAATACACAGTCTGGCGAGCGCAAGATCCTTTACTGGTACGACCCGATGTTGCCGGGTTTCCGCTCGGATCACCCCGGCAAATCGCCAATGGGCATGGATCTCATCCCCAAGTACGCCGAGCCCGAGAACACACAATCGATGGCTCCCGGAACTGTGACCATCGCTCCCGCGCAACAACAGCTCATTGGTGTCACCACCAGCATCGTGGAGCGCAAGTTGCTAACGCGTGACATCCATACCACCGCGCAGTTGTCCGCCGATGACCGCCGGACCGCTCACATCCACGTCAAGGTCTCCGGCTTTATCGATAAGGCATACGTCGATTATGTCGGCCAGTTCGTCAAAAAGGGACAGCCGCTCTTCACGCTGTACAGTCCGGACCTTGTCGCCACCGAAAATGAGTACCTCATCGCCAAGCGCGGCGATCGCATGCTCGGCAACGCGCCGTATAAAGAAGTTGCCGACGGCGCGCAATCCCTGCTCCATGCCGCTCGCGAGCGCCTCAAGCTCTGGGACATCTCCGACGACCAGATCCGCCAACTCGATGAGACCGGAAAAGTCAGCCGTGACATCACGTTCTATTCACCCATCACTGGTTTTGTTACGGATCGCAAAGTCTTCCCGCAAACGTCGGTAACGCCGGAGACTGACCTTTACACCGTCTCCGATCTCTCCACCATCTGGGCCATCGCCGACGTCTACGAGTACGAACTTGCGTACGTTCACCTTGGCCAGCCCGCGACGTTGCAACTGACCTATTACCCCGGGAAGACTTATACGGGTCGCATCTCCTACATCTATCCCTCTGTCGATCCCGTGACGCGCACTGCAAAGGTACGGATAGACATCCCGAATCCGCACTTCGATCTCAAGCCAAACATGTTTGCCGATACCACGCTGAAGATCAACTATGGCCGCCAGATCGCCGTCCCGCAGGATGCCGTTCTCGACTCAGGACTGAAGCAGACGGTTTTTGTCGTTCACGGGAATGGAAAGTTTGAGCCGCGCACCGTGCAGGTAGGTCCAACCGTTGACGGACAGGTCGTGATTCTCTCTGGACTCAAACCCGGCGAAAAAATCGTCACCTCCGGAAACTTCCTCATCGATTCCGACAGCCAGTTATCCAGTGCGCTGTCAGACATGCAGCACTAAGGAGAGGCGAAATGATTGATCGCATCATTGAATTCAGCGCAAAAAATCGCTTCTTCGTCCTGCTGTTTGTTGCCGTGGCCACACTCTACGGATTGCATGCCATGCGCAACACCAAGGTCGATGCCATCCCCGACCTCTCCGACACGCAGGTCATCGTCTATGCCAAGTGGGACCGTAGTCCCGACATCATGGAAGACCAGGTCGCTTATCCGCTCACTACCGCTCTCCTTGGACTTCCCAAGGTCAAGAGCATTCGCGCCTACTCCGACTTCGGTTACTCGTACATCTACATCATCTTCGACGAAGGTACGGATATCTACTGGGCGCGTTCGCGCACGCTTGAATACCTCAATTCGGTCACTTCCCGCCTGCCCAAGGGCGTCGATGTCGAACTCGGCAAGGACGCGACCGCCGTTGGATGGGTCTATGAGTATGCGCTCGTAGATACTTCCGGTAAGTACAACCTCGCCCAGATGCGCAGCTACCAGGACTGGTACTTGCGCTACGCTTTGCAGACCGTTCCCGGCGTCGCCGAGGTTGCTTCTCTCGGCGGATTTGTTCGGGAGTATCAGGTCAATATCGATCCCAACAAGCTGCTTGCCTACAACATCCCCATCAACAAGGTCTCGGAAGCCATCAAGCAATCGAACAACGACGTTGGCGGGCGAGTCGTCGAACTCACTGGCCGCGAGTATATGGTGCGCGGTCGCGGCTACATCAAGTCGCTCAATGACATCCGCAACATCGTCGTCATGACCAATCCCGCCACCGGCACGCCGGTTCGCGTGGGAGACCTCGGCACTGTCACGTTCGGCTCGGACATGCGGCGCGGAGTCGCCGATCTCAACGGTCAGGGAGATGTCGCCGGTGGGATTGTCATCGCGCGCTATGGCGCGAACGCACAGGAGGTCATCGCGCGCGTCAAGGCAAAGATCGCTTCGTTACAGTCCAGTCTTCCGCCCGGACTGAAAATTGTACCGACCTATGACCGCTCGCTGTTGATCGATCGCGCCATCGATAATCTCAAACACACGCTGATCGAAGAACTCATCATCGTCAGCGTCGTGATTCTCATTTTCCTCTGGCACTTCCCCAGCGCCATCATCCCCATCGTCACGATTCCCGTCACCGTCATACTCGCGTTCATTCCCATGCAGCTTTCCGGCATGACGGCCAACATCATGTCGCTTGGCGGAATCGCCGTCGCCATCGGCGCCATGGTGGATGCCGCCATTGTTGTCGTCGAGCAGACGCACAAAAAACTTGAGCACTGGGAAGCCGAAGGACGTCCCGGCGACTACCACGCCGTCGTGATCTCCGCCGTTAAGGAAGTCGGCGGCCCGAGCTTCTTCGCGCTGTTGGTCATCGCCGTTGGGTTTTTGCCTGTCTTTGCTTTGCAGGGTCAGGAGGGACGCCTCTTCCACCCGCTCGCGCTCACCAAGAACGTCGCCATGATTATCGCGGCGCTGCTCGCCATCACGCTCGATCCCGCGATGCGGCTGATCATGACGCACGTGGAAAACTTCAACTTCCGTCCGAAATGGCTCGCCGGAATTGTCAATGCAATCTTCGTCGGCAAGATTCACAGCGAAGAGAAACACCCCATCAGCCGCCCGCTGATGAAGATCTACCATCCCGTCGTCGAGTTTGTTCTCGAACACAAGTGGCTTACCATCGGCACGGCGATTCTTGCCATGGCCGTCACCGTTCCCGTCTACTTCAAGCTTGGCTCCGAGTTCATGCCGCCGCTCGATGAAGGCACGCTGCTCTACATGCCCTCGACCGTCCCCGGCATCTCGGTTACGGAGTCCTCGCGGCTACTTCAGACGCAGGACAAAATCATTGCCGGTTTTCCGGAAGTCTCGCTTGTCTTCGGCAAGGCCGGACGCGCCGAGACCGAAACCGATCCCGCCCCCTACTCGATGTTTGAAACCGTCATCGAACTCAAGCCGCAGGACCAGTGGCCGAAGGTCAAGCGCTGGTACTCGCCGTGGGCTCCTGAACGGCTACAGGGCATTTTCCGTCACTTCTGGCCCGACCATCTGACAACGCAGCAACTCATCTACGGCCCCGGCGGACTGAACGAAGCGCTCACTATTCCCGGCGTCGCCAACTCCTGGACCATGCCTATCAAGGCGCGCATCGACATGCTCTCCACCGGCATTCGTACTCCCGTCGGCATTAAGGTTCTGGGTTCGAATCTTACCGAGATACAGCGTATCGGCGAGCAGATTGAGGCGGCGCTCAAGAACGTTCCCGGCACCACCTCCGTCTTCGCCGAGCGCACTGCGGCTGGATACTATCTCGACTTCGATCTCAAGCGCGACCAACTCGCGCGCTACGGCCTCACCGTGCAGGATGCTGAAGACGTAGTCACTTCGGCCATCGGCGGAGACCATGTCACCACGACGGTCGAGGGCCGCGAGCGATTTCCCGTCGACGTTCGCTATCTCTCTGATTACCGCAACGACATCCAGACGCTAAAGCGTGTCCTTGTCAGCACTCCGTCCGGAGCGCAGATACCCATCTCCCAAATCGCCGACGTTCAGTTGAAGACCGGACCCGGCATGATTCGCGACGAAAACGGACGCCTCGCCGGCTACGTCTACGTCGACATGTCCGGCCGCGACGTCGGCAGCTATGTGCATGACGCGCAGCTTGCCGTCAGCCGTAGCGTCAAGGTTCCCCCCGGGTATGAGCTCGACTGGAGCGGTCAGTACGAGTACATGCAGAGCGCTAAACAGCGGCTCCAGCTTGTCGTCCCCATCACGCTCTTCATTGTTTTTTCACTGCTGTATTTCAATACCGGCTCCGTGGTCAAGACGTTCATCATCCTGCTCGCTGTTCCTTTCTCGGCCATTGGCGCTATCTGGCTGCTCTATCTTCTCGGTTACAACATGAGCGTCGCTGTCTGGGTCGGCCTCATCGCCCTGCTCGGCGTCGACGCAGAGACAGCCGTCTTCATGCTGCTCTATCTCGACCTCGCCTATCGCGAGGCGCAGTCCAAGGGACTGATGCGCAATTGGGACGATCTTCGCGAAGCCATCGTGACTGGCGCGGTAAAGCGTCTTCGCCCCAAGGTAATGACCGTGGCCTGCATGCTGCTCGGCCTTCTGCCCATCATGTGGTCCATCGGATCTGGTGCGGATGTGATGAAGCGAATCGCGGCTCCGATGGTTGGAGGCATCATCACCTCCTTCCTCATGGAGTTGATCGTCTATCCGCCCGTGTTTGCCATTTGGAAGTGGAATTGGGAGGTCAAACCCGCATTGAAGAATGCGGAACTCGCTTCCTCGGAGCCGAGTCATGCGTAGGATCGCAATGCTTTCAGTGCTCGTGTTGTTGTGCGGATCGCCGCTGCTTGTCGAAGCACAGGCAGCGGGCTCCTCTGCTGACGCACAATTTGCGCGAATCCACGCACAACTGAGCACCATGGCCGATCAACTCGTCGCAAACGCAACTGCCACTCGCCCCACGGAGATTTCGCAGCCTACGGACGATTTCCACGCGCAGTACAAGGCTGAGGGCAGCTCTGCCATCAGCCTCGCTACGCAGCGCGTCCGTCAACTCATGCCCGTCATCCGTCCAATTTTGCGCGAGGAGGGCGTGCCGGAGAATCTTGCGGCCGTCGTCCTTGTGGAGAGTGGCGGCGTGCCCACTGCCCTTTCGCCCAAGGGCGCTCGCGGTCTCTGGCAGTTCATGCCAGCCACCGCGCGACGTTACGGATTGGTCGTGAACGGCAACGTCGACGAACGCCTCGACGTCCTAAAGTCCACTCGCGCCGCCGCCCGTTATCTCCGCGATCTTCATGCGCAATTCGGCGATTGGCAACTGGCATTCGCCGCTTACAACGCGGGAGAACAGGCGGTGACGCGCGCACTTGCCCGTTCCGGCGCGCAGGGCTTCCCGGCTGCAATATCGTACTTGCCGGCTGAAACCCAACACTATGTACCAGCCGTAGAAGCGGCGATTGCCATGCTTCATCGACAATCGCCTATAGATCAACCCAACACGCAGGCATTGGTTCTCTATGCGAAGAACTGGAACTGATCCAAGGGGCCAGCTCTCTGCCAATGCCGCGACACCATCAATGCAAGGAGACGCTATGAAAACACTCGCAGCCAAGCTATTCGCAACAACGCTTCTTTTGTCTGCCATCGCCTTTGCCACCCCGGCAACTCTTACTGGCACGGTGTCCGACACGATGTGCAAGGGAAAACACATGATTCCCGGCAAGAGCCCTGCCGAATGTGCACGTGCGTGCGTCAAGGACGGAGCCAAGTGGGCGCTGGTAACAAACGGCAAGGTCTACGTCCTGAGCGGCAACATGGCAGCCCTGAGCCGGGCGGCTGGAAAGCGTGTAACAATCACGGGTGAAGTGATGGGCAATAACGTCAAGGTAAGCACGATCACCGACGTACAATAGCCGAGGGATTATCGACGACGGGCGGCTGGGACATAAAGGCATTTGGATTTGATTCGATTCCTTCTTGCCACGGCAAATGGAAAGTGGATATACACATTCCAAACTGGACCGAAAGGACAATACCATGCGTAAGTACTTTCTGGGATTTGCAGTAGGCATTGTTGCCGTGCTGTTGGTGGGATTCAGCTACGTGCGCCTTGGCTTTATAAACTCGTGCGCCGACATGCCGGTCAATTCAATGGAAAGCATGATTGCCATGCCTTCCCTGGATGCCTCGGTCGCCCGTCGCGCTCCTGAAGTCACGAACCCTGTTTCGCCAACAGATGACAACCTGCTCGCAGGAATGAAAATCTATCAGGCAAACTGCGCCCTCTGCCACGGCGACGTCCATCGTCCCCAGGCGATGTTGGCCGATGCGCTCTACCCTCGCGCGCCCCAGTTTGTTGACGACGCACCCGACATGCCGGAGAACCAGAACTTCTACATCATCCAGCACGGAGTGCGTCTGAGCGGAATGCCGGCGTGGGGGCAGACGCTCAACGCGCAGCAGATGTGGCAGGTCACAACTTTTCTCAGTCACATGGACAAGCTGACTCCGCAGGTCTCCGACGCGTGGAAAACAGCAGCTGGCGGATCTGCGGACAGCAGTTCCCCGGCAGCTACACCCAAAATAAACATGCACGGCATGAATATGGGCGGCCAGAAGATGCACATGAACTAAACCGTATGGCCGGAAAGCGCGTAACTATCACGGGTGGGGTGAACGGCAATGCCGTCAAGGTAAGCAATATCGCCGAAGCACGGTAATCCGCCAGTTCTGGTGGCTTTTTCTAATTTGTGACTCGCCGCCACGGCGCAAGTGCCCAGATACCTTTGTGCATCAGAACACTCTCGGTAACACGACCTTGGCCGTGCAGCCGCGCGCCTCTCTTCGATTCATCAATTGAATTGACCCGCCGTGCGCCTCTGCGATCTGACGGCTCAGCACCAGTCCAATTCCGCTGCCTTCCGCCTTTGTCGTATAGAAGGGAACGAACGCGTTGTCTGGGTTCAGCAATCCTGGTCCGTTGTCTTCTACCAGGACGGTTGCTTCCATCCCATTCATTTCCCAGCGTATCGTTACTTCCGGTTCCGGCTGCGACTCCGCAGGTTCTTTCGCGTTCGCCGGATGCGGTTCCAACGTTGCTTCCACCGCATTGCGAACCAGGTTGATCAGCATCTGCTCGATCTGGTCCGGATCGATCATTAGCGTGATTTCCGGTCCCGGCGCCACTCTCACTCTCACGCGCAACTCCAACCCTGCCACACGCTCCACCACTGGACCCAGCGCCACCCTCCGCAGCACAGGCTTCGGAAACCTCGCCAGCTCACGATACGCTTGCAGGAATCGGTTCAACGAAGCCGCCCGCGCTTCGATGATCGAAAAGCCCTTCTTGAAGTCTTCGTGCTGTGCATCGTCCAGCGCCAGGCCGGAGAGCCGTGTCGAGAGGCTTCCCGCAATTGACTTGATCGGCGCCAACGAGTTATTCAGTTCGTGTCCCAGCACACGAATGAGCCGCTGCCACGCGCTTCGCTCTTCTTCGCGCAACACCCGGCTTACATCCGAAAGCACGATCAACGTATGCGGCACACCGTCCTGCCGGAACGAGCTTCTCCGTACCAGCCATCGTGCATTCGGGCTGTGAAACGATAACGGAATCGTGCTTCCACTCTCTACTTCCAGGCACGCTTGCAACCCTATGTCCACCGCGCTCTGTCCAAACAGGTTCGTGGCCGGTTGTTGCAGCAACCGTTCTCCTGCTGAATTCACCAGCTTCAACGCGCTCTCCGGATCGAACGCGAAGATCGGAACATCAATCTCTTCCACCACGCGCCGCAGCAGCGCCGTTGCTTCAATCGCTCTTGTACGTTGTTCCGCCAACAGGTCCGCCAGCGCATTCACTTCCAGCGCGAGTTCGCCCAGCGCGTCTTCCGTGGAAGCGCCCCGCGCGCGAAACGAGTAGTCTTCTTCTCTGAGTGCGGAGACAACGTTGGTGAGAGTCTGCAGCGGACGGATCACCTGGTCGTGCAGCGCCACGGCCAGCACCAGCCATAGCAGCACTTCCAGTATGAACAGGGAGATTTTGCTTTCAAGAGTCCACGCCTGCATCCAGATCAGGATGCCGCTGACTCCAATTCCTGGGAGAGCGCAAAGAAACGTAAATAAGCGAAGCCGGCGTTCGAACAGTGGCCGCTTCCGCTTGCGCCGCTTTCGGTGCTCCGTGGCAACGAGACTGTAGTCCCTGCGCGGACTAGAGCCCATATTTCTCCATGCGGCGATAGAGCGCGCCGCGGCTCAGTCCCAGGGCTTCCGCCGCCTGGCTCACGTTTCCGTGGAACCGCTGTAGCGCCTTGCGGATCAGGATGCCTTCCACGGCTTCCAGGCTGAGTTCTTCCATGTTCTGGCTCTGTGGACGTTGCGTGTTCAGTCCAAGATCCGCGGGTTGTATTTCTCGCGTGCGGCACATCAGCACCGCGCGCTCCAGCGTGTGCTCCAATTCCCGCACGTTGCCCGGCCATGAATACTGCATCAGGACTTGCAGAGCCGCTGGGTCGAACCCCTGCAAGTCACGACGGTATCGCGCCGCGTAGCGCGAAAGAAAATGCACTGCCAGTGCCGCAATGTCTTCCCTGCGCTCACGCAGCGGCGGCAGCTTGATCTCCACCGTGTTCAGGCGGAAGAGCAGGTCTTCGCGGAACTGGCCCGACTCGCACGCCGCTTGCAGGTCCGCATTTGTCGCGGAAACCACGCGCACGTTCACGCTCTTCGTACGCGACGACCCCACGCGCTCGATCTCACCGGTCTCCAGCACTCGCAGCAGCTTCGCCTGCTGGCGATACGGTACGTTTCCAATCTCGTCGAGAAAGATCGTCCCGCCATCGGCCAGTTCGAAGCGCCCAATCCGGTCCGCCCGCGCATCGGTGAATGCGCCCTTTACATGTCCAAACAATTCGCTTTCGAACGTTCCCTCCGGCAGCGCTCCCGTATTCACCGCAACCAACGGGCGCTGCGCCCGTTTCGAGAGCGCATGCAGCGTCTTAGCGATCACTTCCTTGCCGGTCCCGTGTTCGCCCGTGATGAGGACGTTCGCGTCCGAAGGCCCAATTCGCGTGATTGCATCCAGCACGGGTTGCATCGACGGCGCCGTCGCGATGAACTCCGGCAATCCCTCGGCGCGCAGCAGACGATTCTCTGCCTCCAGGCGTTCCGCCTGTTGCAGCGCACGGTGCAGCTCCACTTGTACGCGCAACACGCTCAGCAGCCGTTCGTTCTCCCACGGCTTCTGGATGAAGTCGCGCGCACCGCGTCTCATTGCTTCCACGGCCAGTTCCACGTTGCCCCACGCGGTCATCACGACAACCGGAATCGTGCTGTCCATCGCCACGATTTCCGAAAGCAGGTCGAGCCCTTCTTTCCCCGAAGTCGTGTCGCGCGTGTAGTTCAGGTCAATCAGCACGGCGTCGTAGGAGTTGCTCGCCATCGCCTCGCGCACCAGTTCCGGCGAACGAGCTTCGTCCACCTGGTAGCCTTCAGGTCTCAGTAGAAGTCCAATCGCGTCCAGAATGTGTTGTTGATCGTCTGCTGCCAGCACGCGCGCAGGACGCGCCGCGTCAATTCTCATTGGATTCGCAACGCGGGTTTCTCCCGATCTTACTGGTGTCTGCATACTTTCTCACGGCGTCCGGCCGCTGGCCGTACCTTGGATTGCATTCTGAATCTTTATGTCATTATGTTCCAAAGTCGTCCCGGTTGCGCGGTCCAGTTCAACTTTTGCTTTCTGATACGTTGTCATCGCCGTCACCAGGTCCAGTTCCGCCACCGCCAGGTCCCTTTGCGCGCTCAGTGTCTGGTAGCTCGACCCCGCCCCCAGTTGTTGTTCTTGTTTTGTGATGTCAAACGTACGCGACGCCAGATCTCTTGCCTTCTGCGCCGCCGCCACGCGAGCCCTGCTCTGTTCCAGCGCGTACTGTGCGTTCCTTATTTCGATCCGTATCTGCTTCTTTAACTGCTGCATGCGCAGTTCAGCCTGCCGGTACTCCAACTCTGATCGATACTGGTCCGCCTTCGCCACGCGGTTGCGCAGTGGAATCGTAAGGTTAAAACCCACAAAATAGTCCGGAGCGGAATTATTGAACGCATTCTGCATCGCACCGCCAAATCCCTGCGGAATATTTGACGCATTGGTCGAGTAGTACACCGGGTTCAGTTCGCCGGCCAGCCCCGATCCGCTGTAGAAACCCACCAGCGCCAGTGTCGGAAGCAACGCATTTCGAGCGGCCTTGCGGCTGATCTGCCGGTTTTTCAGGTCGACGTCCGACTCTGCCAGCTCCGGACGCTCCGTCAGCGCCTCCGAGATGAGTTGCGACAACGGCGGTGTGGGCTGTGTATCCAGCGAAACCGTCCGATCCGTGGGCACCACCGGAATCGCTTCCAATATCGGATCATCCAGGCTTCGCGTCAGCGCGTTCTTTATCAGCGATTCCTGTAATTCAAGGTTCGTCTTTGCCACCGTTAAATCCTGGTCGCGTTTGGAAACCTCCGCTTCTGCTCGCAACACATCCATCTCCGGAATCGCTTCAAGCTTGAACTGTTTTTTCGCGTTCTCGTAGGTCTGTTGCGCAAACGCCAGCGACTGCTCATTGACGCGCGCCTGTTCATACGCGTTGACCAGGTCCCAGTAAATATTCTCGATCTGCGTCACTGTCGCGATCACCTGGTCGCGAAACGCTATGTCGGAAATCTTCTTGTTGTTCTTCGCGATCTTCAGGTATCGCAGGTTTGGCCCGAAACCAAAGCCCGCCAGCAGTTCCTGCCGGAAGCTCACGCGATACTGCGAACTCAGTACCGGCGACAGGTTGGTGAAGATACTGTTCGTCGTTTGCCGATTGTTGTCGAGTTCGAACGACACGCTCGTGCCCGTCGGAAATGCCTGCATGTAACTGAAATTTGCGTTTGTAGTATTCAATTGCAGCGCTGGCACGCCGTAGATTTGCAGGTTGGAGAGCGGGGATGTCTGGTGCTCCACTCCCACGTTCGCGCTGATCGAAGGATCGTAGGATGACACGACGGTTCCCGTGCCCAGCGTCGACTGCACTAGTCCTGACGCTCCCGCTCCCGCTCCGCCCGCGCCGCCCGATGTGCCTCCAGCGCCCGCTCCCGGAGCACCTGCGCCGTAGCCGCCCACTCCTCCTCCTGGCGTTCCCTCCACGATGCCCGTGTTAACTCCGCGGAACGACCCTCCTGCCTTGGTGCGCAAAATGTCCGTGTCCGCGATGGGAAGGTTGTATCGTGCAATCGCCAAGTCGAGATTGTTTTCCAGCGCGAGATTGATTGCGTCATTCAGTGAGAGATAGAGTTTCCCGTCACGGATCAACTGGTCGAGCAGTGAAGAATTCGTTAGCGAAGGCTCCGGTACTCCGCTCGGCGCGTACGCGTTGAATGGGTTGTGCGACTTCGGCATATCGAATCGCAGAGTCTGTGTCTGCGCAACCGCCATCGTACCGAGCAACGCAGCCATCCCCGCCATCATCCACACGCGAAGAAGTAGCTTCATTGCGACACCGCCTGGTTCCGTTGTGCCACCTGCGGATTCGCCGTGTCGCCCACCAGCCAACCGTCACGCAGATCGATCGTGCGTGTCCCATACGCCGCGTTCGTTTCCGAGTGTGTCACCTGCACGATCGTTGTCCCCTGCTCATTCAGTTCACGAAACAGCTCCATGATTTCCTTCGCCTGCGCCGAGTGCAGATTGCCCGTCGGCTCGTCGGCCAGCAGCAGCGCAGGTTTGTGAATCACCGCACGCGCAATTCCCACCAGTTGTTGTTGCCCGCCCGAGAGTTGGCTGGGATATAGGTCCTTCTTCGCCACGATCCGGAACCGGTCCAGCACGTCGGCCACCATGCTCTGCCGTTGGCTGCGCGGAATATCTTTATAAGACAGTGGTAGATCGATGTTCTCCTGCACCGTCAGGTCGTCCAGCAGGTGGTAGCTCTGGAACACCATGCCGACGTTGCGCTTCGCCAGTTCGCCCCGCTGCTTACGCTTCAGGCCGTGTACCGCTTCCTCGCGAAACCAGTATTCGCCCTTCCACTCGTCGTCCAGCAGCGCCAGCACGTTCAGCAGTGACGACTTTCCTGCGCCCGACGGTCCCATCACCGTAATAAATTCACCTTCGTCAATATTAAGGTGGACGCGCCTCAGCACCCACGTCTGTCCCGCGCCCGACTTATAACTGCGCTCAATGTCCTTCAGTTGAATCATTGCATCCCCTGTCTTATTCGTAACGAAGCGCCTTCACCGGCTCCACCGTCGCGGCTCGCCGTGCCGGCAGTAACGCGGCCAGCAGTCCCGCTACAATCAGCAACACTACTAGTCCGGCGATTGTCATTGCGTCCTTCTCTGCGTGGATTTGCACCACCGACGCGATCAACTTCTGTACCGCCATTGTCGCCGCCAGCCCCAGCACAACTCCACCCGCCAGCATCATCCCAACTCTGCGGTACACCGTTCCTAGGACGTTGCCACGCGTTGCGCCCAGCGCCAACCGCACGCCAATGTCGCGCGTCGAAAGTTCCACCTCGTGGCTGATCAATCCGTAGAGGCCCACAATCGCCAACAGCATCGCCAGCGCAGCGAATGTGCCGAACAGCCAGCTTTCCAGCCGTTCGAAAATCAGCACGTCGGAGAGCACCTGGTGCATGGTCTCGGGAGTCTCGAATGGAAGTCCCGGATCCACCGCGTGGAAGGCTTGGCGGAGGCTCGACGTGACCGACGCTGGATCGACGCTCGTCCGCACTACTAATTCCATGTGACCGAGAAAATCCATCGACTGGGCCGCCGGGGCCTGCGAAATCGGAAAGTCCATCTCCGCCAAGGGCGGCTGGTAGATGTCCTGTCGCACGTTCTTGACCACGCCCACAATCAAAATGTTGGGATCATTGGCAATGTACTTTCCAACCGGGTCTTCACCCTTCGCAAAAAACTTCTTCACGAACGCCTCATTCACCACTGCTACCTGTTGCGACGTTGGTGTGTCGATCGCCGGATCAAACAGCCTCCCGCGTGCCAGCGCGACACCAAGTGCGGGAAAATAACCAGGACTCACCAGCCGGTATTCAGCCAGTTGTTCTTCGTTCGGTGGCGCAGGCGGGTGTCCGACAATTTGCACATCGCTATTTGAGCCCCAACTCTTGATGGGCAACCGTTGAATCACGCCTGCGGCCGTTACTCCCGGAATTGCCTGCACCCGCTCCAGCAGCGGATTGTATAAATCCGTGACGACGTTACGCCCATGGTAGGTTCCTTGTGAAAGATTGATCTCCGTGGCAATCAGGTGGTTTGGATTGAATCCAAGGTCTGTGCTGCGTAGTCCGGCCAGCACGCGCATCAGCAAACCTGAAGTCACCAGCAGCACCATGGCCAGCGCCACTTGCGTCACGATAAACATCCCACGCAGGCGATGTTGACTGCGGCTTGAACCCGCGCTCCCACCCGCCTTCAGTGCCAGGCTCGGCGCAATTCCCGAAAGCCGCAGTGCTGGCGCCAGTCCGGCGAGCAGGCTCGTCAGCACGGCCAGCGCCAGTGACACCAGTAGTACCGGAATGTTGAGGCGCACATCAGCTCCCTGCGCCAATGCGCCAATCAACAACTTGCGAATCGCATCCAGCAGCAGGTATGCCAGCAGTGTTCCGCCCAATGCGCCAAGCACGGCGATCACCAGCGTCTCCGTCAGCATTTGCCGCGCAATTCTCCAGCGATTTGCTCCAATCGCCGTTCGCAGCGCTACTTCGCGCTCACGCTTCACTCCGCGCGCCAGCAGCAGCCCTGCAATATTCACGCACCCGATCAGTAGCACTGCCAGTACCGCGAACGTCAGCACTTTCAATGGCGATGCGGAATTCCCAACGACGTGCGTTGCAAGGCTCTCCAGCTTCATCCGCCGTCCCTTGCTGATGTCCGGATACGCGTTGCCGATATTGTTGAGCACGGTGTCCATGTCGGCCTGTGCCTGCGCGCGCGATACACCATCCTTCAGGCGCCCTACCGCCGGCAACCAGTGCGAGTGCCTTGTTTCTGCCAGTTCCTTCGGAATATTCAGCGGCGTATAAACCGCGTTGCGCATGCTCACCGGGTAACGGAATCCCGCCGGCATCACTCCGATCACCGTGTATGGGCGACCGTCGAGTTTGACAGTCTTCCCAATGGCATCCTTTTGTCCGCCGAAATCCTGCCTCCATATTTCGTAGCTCAGCACGGCGACGTCGTTCTTCCCTGGTTGATCTTCACCCGGCGCAAACGTTCGTCCCAGGATCGGATTCACTCCGAAGACGTCGAAGAAATTGTCTGTCGTGGCGACGCTCGGCAGTGCCTCCGGTCCCGCTGGTCCTTCGAAATTGATGCGGCCGCTTGACCATCCCGCAAGCGCGGAGAAAACGTGATTTTCTCTCCGCCAGTCGAGGTACTCCGGGTACGACGCCGGCTGCTGATACCCCTGCGGCGAATACGCCTGAAGGTAGAAGATCTTGTCCGGTTGCGCGTAAGGCAGTGGGCGGATCAAGGTCGCATACAGCACGCTGAACACCGCCGCGGTCACGCCGATTGCCAGCACCAGCGTCATCACGGCCGTCGCCGCAAAACCGGGGTTCTTGCGCAACTGTCGCGCCGAATAATGAAAGTCCCGGAGGAACGCATTCATTCGCTTTCTCCTATTCGTATCGCAATGCCTGCATTGGATTCTTACTCCTCCCGCAGCGTCGTCATCGGATCGAGTTTCGACGCGCGTCGCGCAGGGAGGTAGCTCGCCAGCAGAACCGTCGCGCTCAGCAGCAGGGAGGTCGCCGCCAGTGTCAGCGGATTGAACAGGCTCACCTTGTAGAGCAGGCTTGCAATCGCGCGTCCCGCCATGAAGGTCGCGATCAGGCCCAGCACAAGCCCAGTGATCGCAAGACGGATTCCATTTCCGAGCACCAGCCGCAGCACATCCCCCCTCTGCGCACCCAACGCCATGCGAATTCCCAATTCCCGCGTGCGCATCTTCACGCCGTAAGCAATCACCCCGTAGAGTCCCAGCGCCGATAACAGGAGCGCCAGTCCCGCAAACACCGAGAGGAGCACGACGAGGAACTTTCTTCCAATCAGCGACTCGTTCACCCGCTCGTCCATCGTCTTCAGATCGTAGATTGGCTCGTTTGGATCCACGGCGCGCACCGCTACTTGCATCGCGCTCGCCATGCTGGCTGGATTCGCGCTGCTCGTGCGTACCACAACGTTGATGTCTGGGGCGGGCGCCTGGGCAAGCGGCTGGTACAGGAAGCCCTCGCTGGTGTCGCCTTCCAGCGAAGACGCGCGCGCATGACCTACGATTCCAACAATCGTGATCCACGGTTGGGTCAGTCCGCGCCGGATGTGCTGGCCAATTGGATCCTGGTTCGGCCAATACTGTTTTGCCAGCGTTTCATCCACCACCGCCACTGGCTCCGTCTTCAAGCGATCCTCGTCCGTGAACACACGGCCTCGCAGCAGCGGAATGCGCAGCGTTGCAAAGTAGTCCGGCGAGAGATACCGGATGTTCCCGTGCGCGCCCGGATTATTCGGCCCCAGTGGATGCCCTTCGAGTTCGAAGCTGCCCGAGCCGCCACTACCGCTGAACGGCAATGCAGAAGCGAGTGCCGCGTCCGTCACGCCCGGGATATTCCTGAGCTGCTCTTCGACGGCCGTGGTAAACGCCGCTTTCTGCTCGGCTGTCTTATAGGTTGTGGAAGGCAGCGTCAAGGCTGCCGACATCAGTCCATGCGGATCGAATCCCGTCCGTACCAGTTCAATCTGTTGCAGGCTCCTCACCAGCAGTCCTGCGCCCACCAGCAGCAACATTGCCAACGCGATTTCGCTGACGACAAGTGACGAGCGCAATCTCTGCCGCGATTTTCCTGCCGTGTCCGATCGTCCGCCTTCCTGCAATGCCTGGAACCAGTGCACGCGCGTCATTTGCCACGCCGGAAGCATGCCGCACAGTAGCGCGCACAACACTCCCGTCGCCGCTACGAACACCAGCACCCATCCCTGGATGTGTACCGTGATGTTCTCTACAAGGCTCGCGGGAGCGGCCATCAGCAGCAGCGGGATCACCGATTTCGCCAACATCAGTCCGAGCAGCGCTCCGCCCGCTGCCAGCAGCAGGCTCTCTACGAATGCCTGTCCGATCAGCCGCGCGCGCGAAGCCCCCAGCGCAATCTGTATGGATATCTCTTTCTGTTTTGCCGAAAGTCGCGCAAGTTGCAGCCCCGCGATGTTCGCGCACGCAATCAACAGCACCAGTCCCACGGCAATCATCAGCACCATCAGTGGCTTCTGCGTCGGCCCGGTCACTTCCTGTAGCAGCGGCACGCAGAACATCCCCCAGCCCGCTACCTTTCCGTAGCTGTCCTGCCCCTCTGCCCCGATGTCCTCTTGTGAGCGCATCCCCAGGTACGCATTCGCCTGCTGCACGTTCACGCCCGGTTTCAGTCGCGCCACGGCGAACAGAAATTCGTTATAGCGATAATTCGCGTCGGCATACCGTCCCGGCGGCAACCCAAGCGGAACCCAAAGCTCCGCCTGGTTCGGCCATTCAAAACCCGGGCGCATGACGCCAATAACTTTGTACGGCTGTTGGTTCAGCAACAGCGTGCGCCCGACAATCGCCGGGTCGCCGCCGAACTTTCCCTTCCACGCACTGTACGAAAGTACGGCCTCGTGATCCGCATCCGGCTGATCTTCCTCTGGACGAAAAACGCGCCCCATCAGCGGCGTCGCCTCGAAGACGTTGAACCACTGCCACGTTACTTTCGCTCCCACGAGCCGCCGCGGCTGCACGCCATCGTTGTAGTTAAAGTCACTGGACGTCACGGCGGCGGCCGAGGAGAACACGCTCTTACCCGCCTCCACATCGCCGAAATCCGTCGGCGAGATGCCAATATCCTTCAGGTCGCCGATCGCATACTTCACCCTCGGAGCCACCACACGCGCCGGATGAGGAATACCGCTGGGATTGAGCAGAACAGCGTTCATCACACTGAAGACTGCGACGTTTGCGCCTATCCCCAGCGCCAGCGTCAACACCGCCGTTGCCGTGAAGCCCGGCGTCTTGCGCAGCTGTCGCAATGAGTAACGAACGTTCTGCAACAATCCGCGCATCCCTATGCCTCCTGCATCAGCTTCTTCAGATCCTCTTCTGCCACCACTTTGCCGTCGAACAGGTGTACTTCGCGTTGCGCGTGTTTCGCAAAGCGCGGATCGTGCGTCACCATGCAGATCGTCGCGCCTTCCTTATGCAAGTCGTGGAGCAACTCCATCACCGCTTCGCCGTTGTGCGAATCCAAATTTCCCGTCGGCTCGTCCGCCAGCAGGATCGACGGATGCCCCGCCAATGCGCGCGCCACTGCCACTCTCTGCTGTTGGCCGCCCGAGAGTTGCGAGGGATAATGCCGCAGTCTGTGCGCCATCCCCACCCGCTCCAGCGCTTCCATCACCCGCTTCTTGCGCTCGGGCGTGGGCATCTTCTGCCGGTAGGTCAGTGGCAGTTCCACGTTCTCGTAGACCGTCAGGTCGCCGATCAGGTTGAAACTCTGGAAGATGAACCCAATCTCCTGGTTGCGAATCCGTGACCGTTCCGCGAAGTCCAGGTTTTCCACGCCATTGCCGTTCAACATGTAGCGGCCTCCTGTTGGCGTGTCGAGCAATCCGATGATCGAGAGCAGCGTTGACTTGCCGCAGCCCGAAGGCCCCGACATCGCAACATATTCACCTTTATCAATGGACAGGTGCACACCGGAAAGTGCGTGAGTCTCAATTTCGTCGGTGTAGAAGACTTTCGTCAGGTCTTCAATCTGGATCAACGGACGCCCTGCTTCGCTCATAGTCTTTTGCCTCTTGGTTCCTTTCCTTGGCCACTATTCCAGCCGGATTCTGTCTGTGTTGTCCCACCGCGACATGTCGGAGAGGATCACCGTGTCGCCTTCATGGAGCCCCTCGATGATCTGGATCGAATTCACCGATGCGCGCCCAACCTTCACCGGAACCCGTGTCGCACCCTTTCCGTCCGGGTCGAGCTTGAACAGGCTGATCGTGCTGTTCTCCTGTCCAAATGCCGGACGTCCCACGTAGAGCACGTTTTGCAGAGTCTCCAGGTTGATCGTTCCGTCCACGCTCAGGTCTGGCCGTGCACCTTTCGGCAGTTCGCCAGTGAGTTTTACGTCAACCGTCACCGTTCCGTTCTGTACCGCCGGGTCCACGCGGCTCACCGTCCCCGGAATAATTCCATTGTGCGTATCGACCGATGCCGGCTCTCCAATCTGCACGTCGCGCGCCTGCGTCTCCGGAACCTTCAGCTCGGCCATCAGGTGATCCGGTTGCACCACTTTCGCCAGCTCCGTTCCCGGCGTTACGTGCTGCCCAACTTGCAGCGGCAGTTCCACCAACACTCCGTCGGTCCCCGCTCGCACCTTCAGCGAGTCCAATTGTTTCTGCTTCAGTGCCGCCAGCGTACGCATCTGGTCGACTTTTGCCTGCTGCACCGCCATCTGCGACGCTATCGCCTTGTGGTTGATCGTCAGCCGCTCTCCTTCCAGCATGTGCCTCGTCGACAGCTCATCGGCTTTTCCCTTCGAAGCCTTGTACGCCAGCCCCGATATGACGCCGAGCCGGTAGAGTTCCTTGTCTGTCTCCGCCTGGAGTTGTGCCTGCCTGTAGTCGGCCGTCACCGTCGCCGCCCCCGCCTTCTGGTCCATCAGGTCGCTATCCAGCTTCACTTGTAGGCTCTGGTACTCCGCCTCTGCCGCTTTCAGTTGGAGTTGCGCGTCCACCGCTTCCTGTTCCACCTGCGGATTGCTCATCTCCAGCAGCACTGTACCGGCCTTCACCATTGAGCCCGGCAGCTCGTCGATGCGAACCACCGTCGCTTCCGTCTCCGCCGGAATCAACCGTACGTCTTCCTGGCTGGGGATCAGCGTGCCTAGTCCGCGGACTTGCCGCAGCATCGAACCGCGCTTCACCGTGTCCGTCCAAACCGTGCTGCGGTCCACCGTTGGAGCTGCGGGCTTCAGCCGCGAGATGCCGATCGAAATCAGCAGGATGACTACGATCACCACGCCAATCACCAGTGCTTGACGGCGTTGTCTTTTGCGTTTGAATTCCGGCCGTGCGATATCCATCACCGGATATCAATGCAACTGACACGCCATCTCTTCGCCCCGTGTAACTCGTTGACTCTAATCAATATCCCTCCTCGTCATCCACTCCAGATCTCCTCCACGCTGTCCCCCACTGGACTCCACTGTCCGTTTCCGGACAGTCCTCGGCCGTCAACTTTGCTCTCCCGTGAATTGCTCGTGAACGGTTTGTGACAGATCGCTTTCGACGCTGTTTCTCGTGCTAGTCTGAGCGCCAGATGGCCACGTTCCCTGATAATTTCCTCTGGGGTGTCTCTACCTCTGCGCACCAGTTTGAAGGTGACGGTCTTCTCAATCAGTGGTCTGACTGGGAACGTCAGGCACGCATCCGCTCCGGCGACTTCTGTGGTCTCGCCTGTGATTGGTGGCGGAATCCCGAAACCGACCTCTCTCTTTGCCAGGATCTCGGTCTCAACGCCCTGCGCATTTCGCTCGACTGGGCGCGCATCGAACCGGAACCGGACCGATGGGATCACGCTGCCATGGACCGCTACTGCTGTCTTGTTGAAGCGATTCGCGAGCGCGGCATGAGGCCCTTCGTCACGCTTCATCACTTCACGCATCCCAACTGGTTTGAAGCCCGAGGAGCGTTCCTTCAATCCGACTCCGCCGAACTCTTTGCCCGCTTCGCCGAATTCGCCGCCTCGCATCTCTCGGGACTTTGCTCCGACTGGCTCACCTTCAACGAGCCCAACGTCTACGCCGTTTTCGGATATATGTTCGGCGAATTTCCTCCCGGACTGCGCAACCGTGTTCGCGACACGGCCGTTGTCCTCGCCAACATCCATCGCGCGCACGCTCTTGCCTACGACGTCATCCACCGCATTCAGCCCTCAGCCAGCGTGGGACTTGCCACCAACTGGGTCGAACTTCAGCCCGCCACGTTTTCCCCCACCGACCGCCTTCTCACCTATCTTTATGATGGGGTCTTCAACCGCTCGACTCTTGAGTTGTTCCTCAGCGGCGGCCTCCAATTTCCCTTCGGAGCCCTCGCCCCCGACGTCCCTGAAGTTCTCGACAAGACCGACTTCATTGGCCTCAATGTCTACAACCGGCTCCACGTGCGCTCGCCGTGGAACGACGTGCTTCGCCGCACCGGTGGTCTCTTTGTTCCCGAAGACGCGCCGCAGGGCGATCCCGGCGTCGAGCTCCCTTACGGCGAAGCCTATCCCGATGGCGTCAACAGCGCCGTTCGCGAGTACGCACGCCTCCGCGTGCCCATCTACATCACGGAGAATGGTGTCCCCGACCGTGCCGATCGCATCCGTCCCTGGGTACTGGTTCGGACGCTGCGCAACGTCTCCAAATTAATTTCTGAGGGATTCGATCTCCGCGGATACTTCCACTGGAGCATCGTCGACAACTTTGAATGGAATGAGGGCTGGACTCTGCGTTTCGGTTTGTATGAACTCGATTCCGTCACACAGGTGCGCACTCCACGTCCCAGCGCGCACCTCTATCGCGAAATTGTTCGCGCCAACAAGGTCAGCGACGAGCTACTCAGCAGGTTCTCTGAACCGCCCGCCGCCGGTGGCATTCTTCTTTCGGGAGGACGCCACTAAACTTCAGTCCAGTAATTCTGGTCGCGCATAAAGTAATCGTGGTTCCACGTGTTCAGCGCGGTCTTCACGAACATGCGCGCAATCCGCAAATGCCCCATCTTCTTGAACCGCCGGTTCGTCGTCAGCACTTTTCCGCGAACAATTCCAAACTTTCCTGTCGACACCTGTTTGCTCAGCAGGTAATCTTCCGCGTACAGTGCCCGCTCGTCGAACCCGCCCAGTTCGTCAAACTTCTTTTTCTCGAACAGCATGAACATCCCCGTGCTGAACGGTTTTGTCCACGACGATACGTACTGAACTACGTCGTTCCCGGCATACAGCACGTGGTCCATCAGTGTTCCACCCGAGCACCAGATGTTCGTCGTCAGGCACTCCAGCCTCCGCCGTTTCATCTTTTCCATCGCGCGCCGCAGCAGCGTCTCGTCCGGGAGTTCCATGTCGGCGTCGAGAAACAGCACGTATGGCGTCGTCGCCCTCCGCGCACCTTTATTTCGCCCAATCGATGGCAGTCCCCCGGGGATTACCGAGATGTTCAGCCGATTTGCGAAGGATAATGCCACCGCAACCGTGTCGTCCGTCGAACCCGCGTCAGCAACGAAGACTGTGGTAACCGGCAAAAGCGGGTAATCCTGCCTGCTCAAAGAGGTCAGTAGCCGCGGCAGGTTCCGGCTCTCGTTCTTCGCCGGGATAACGATCGTCAATTCTGCATTGGTATTCATGGATGGCAACTCCTTCTTCGCCGACCGTCACGTATGTCGCGCGGGGATCGATCCAGGACCCTGTGTTGTAGTACGCCACTCCGTCTTGCAACTTATGCGCGGCCTCGTGGGTATGCCCGCAAAAAACTCTCTGCACTCCGCCCAGTTTTGCGTATGCAATCGCCCCCGACTCAATCTTTGATGACAGCCGCAGCCAGCGCGTATTCAGCCTGTCGAGGAACCGCGAAAATTTCTTCGTCTTGCTGTCGAGCTTTTGTATCTCTTCGTAAAGAAACACGCCCACGCGGCTGATGTAGAAATTCTTGCTCCCGAAGCGGTCGAACTGGTGCCCGTGGACTGCCAGGTGCCGTTTGCCCTGGTACTCCCACACGTAGCGCTGGTACACCGGCACGCCTACAAGGTGCGACATGATGTTCGACAGCCCGTGATCGTGATTCCCCTCCACCCATACCACTTCCGTCTTACGCTTCGGATTCGATAGCTTGCGAATATAAGAGAGAAACTTCCAGTGATCACCCGTCAAGCGACGGAAGTTGAGATCGGAGAAGATGTCTCCAAGCAGGATCAGGCGGCGGAAGTTCTGCGATTGCAATAGTTCCAGTGCGTCTCGAGCACGGCTGACCTCCGACCCCAGATGGACGTCGGAGATGATGAGCGAGTCATAAGTCTCTGCCGACATGCTGACATTTTCGCTAACCTCCGTTACATCCTTGTAAACTCTGTGTGAAAAGCAGAAAAATCGTTCATCCCGGCACCTCCAAGGCCACTCCCCCTTACATTCACGCACTCTTTACGCACTCTTTAACCCCGCGTAACTGCCACCCTGTAGAAAAGTGCCATGCAGACCCCACATGCAGTCACCAAGGATCTCCCCAACTCGGCTGATCGCCTTTTGCAGAATGCCGGGTGGGCCCGCGCCTTCATGCCCGGCAATCAATTACGCAGACTTTGTGGCAACTCGCAAGCCTCTCTCGCTACTAACCCGTTCGACTCCTACCTCTGTGCGCTCGATGTCCGCTGCGATATTGATGAGCGTGAACTCAGGCACGTTCCGGTCACCGGTCCTGCCATCGTTGTTGCCAATCATCCTTTTGGCATCCTCGATGGCCTCTTGCTTGGCGCGCTCCTCATGCGTATTCGGCCTGACGTTAAGATGTTGACTAACCGGCTTCTCTCCGTCGTCCCCGAGCTTCATCCGCACTGTATTTACGTCGATAATCTCGGCCATCGCGACCGCCACGCTGTCAACGCCCGCGGCCTTCGCGCCGCCATCCGTTTTCTTCGCAGCGGAGGCTTGCTCATCGTCTTCCCTGCCGGTGAAGTCGCTCATTGGTCTCCGCGTGACTTCCGAGTCCGCGAGCCGGAGTGGTCGGAAAGCATCGCACGCATGGCTGCCCTCACCAACGCGACATGCGTCCCCATGCATATCGCCGGAAACAACAGCGCCGCTTTCCAGCTTGCCGGAATTCTTCATCCGCGACTGCGGACTCTGCGGCTCCCTCACGAATTGCTCAACAAGCGTGGACGTACCGTTCGGATCTCCGCCGGTTCGCCCATCGAACCCGAAATCCTGCGCGCTCTCTCCTCCGACGCCTCCGCTATCCGCCTTCTTCGCTGGAACACCTATGTCCTCTCGTTGCGCCAACAGCCATCTTTCCCGGTTTTGCGTTTCATTCCTCCATCTCGCCAGCAGCCTCTTGTGCCGCGCATTCCCGCCGCCGCACTCAGCGCAGAGATCATGAATGCCTCTCCTGACTGTCTTCTTGAGCAGCAGGGTCCGTTCGATGTCCTTGCCCTGCACCGCTCTCACTCTCCGCTTGTCGTCGAGGAGATCGGTCGCCTCCGCGAAGTCACCTTCCGCGCCGTCGGTGAAGGCACCGGTAGGTCCACCGACCTCGACTCCTTTGACGACCACTACACCCACATCGTCCTCTGGAATCGCGACGCCCGCGAAATCGCCGGAGCTTACCGTGTCGGCAATACCAGTCACATCCTCCGCCGCTTTGGACTCCGCGGTCTTTACACCAGCACTCTCTTCCGCTTCGATCCTGCCTTTTTCGACACCATCGGTCCGGCCCTCGAACTCGGACGTTCCTTCGTTCGCCAGGAGTACCAGAAGCAATACGCACCGTTACTTCTTCTCTGGAAGGGCATCGGCACTTACCTGGTGCGCAATCCCGAGACACCCATTCTCTTCGGCCCCGTCAGCATCAGTAACGACTACTCGCCTGCCTCGCGTGAAATGATCACCGCCTGCCTGAGCGCCCGCATGGCGCCCGCGCACCTGCTCTCCATGGTGAAGGCGAAAACCCCTCCACGCCATTCACCCGAATCCATGCTTCAGCAGGAAATCTTCTGCAAGGCGCTCACGCTCAGCGATATTTCCGACCGCGTCTCTGCCTTCGAACCCGATGGCAAGGGCGTTCCCATCCTCATCAAGCACTACCTCAAACTCGGCGCACGCATGCTTGGCTTCAACGTCGACGCCCGCTTCTCTGGCGTCCTCGATGGCCTCGTCATGGTCGATCTTCGCCAGGCCGACCCCACCCTCGTTGTGAAGTATCTCGGCAAATCCGGCGCTCAGGACTTCCTGGATTTCCACCTCAAGTCTTCCCTTTCGCCTCGCTCCGCATAAGATCGCAATACCCTGACTTTTGGTTTGCCTATGTAGCACAGGCGTCAGGGTCCCTTGCGACTCCGCCACTGGGATGATCGCCCTCGCCGGCGGATTCTTGCCAATGTCTTAACTTGCCGCTTATGGCTGCTTTTCTTTCATGAACACAATGTCATCTTCCGGCAAACCCCCTGTCATCTCCCTCGAATACGGTAAGGTCATCGAAGTCTCTTCCAATAGGGGCAATTGTGGCCATAGGCGGTGTCGCGTTGAGCACTAAGTCTTCCTATTCGGATTACGTCAATCCGCAGTGGGTTCGTCTCTTGGAGCTCCTTCAGATGAACGTGAAGTACGAACGCTGCTTCGGCACGGAGCTCTTCACCTCCAACGGCGATCGCGTCCTCGACTTCCTTTCCGGATATTGCGTCTATAACGCCGGACACAATCATCCGCGCATCGTTGCCGCCCTCAAGGACGAGCTCGACCGCTGTGGTCCGTCCATGCTTCAGAGCCACGTTCCAGAGCTCGCCGGTGAACTCGCCCACCGCCTCTGCCAGGCCGCCGCCGGCCCGCTATCCAAGGTTTTCTTCGCCAGCTCCGGCAGCGAGGGTGTCGAAGCCGTCATCAAGTTCGCCCGCGCCCACACTCGCCGCAACGGACTTCTCTACGCGAAAGACGCGTTCCACGGCCTCACCTGTGGAGCGTTGTCGTTGATGTCCAATCCCTTTTGGACCGAGGGTTTCGGCCCCCTGCTGCCTGATACCGAATCCGTCCCCTTCGGCGAAATCGAACCTGTCGCGCGCCAACTCGCCACTCGCAAGTACGCTGCCTTCATCCTCGAACCTATCCAGTCCGAAGGTGGCATCCGCATTCCCTCGCGCGAATACCTCCAGGAGGTCCAGTCCCTCTGCCGCAAGTACGGCACGCTCTTCGTTCTCGACGAAGTGCAAACCGGCATGTATCGCACCGGCCCCTTCCTTGCGGCACATCACTTCAATGTCCAGCCCGATATGGTTGTGCTCGCCAAGGCCATGAGTGGCGGCCTCATTCCCTGCGCCGCTGTGCTCATGACCGATGACATCTATCAGTCCGTCTACGGATCGCTCAAGCGCGCCATCGTCCACACCTCCACTTACAGTGAAAACGGCCTCGCCATGCGTGCCGCTCTCGCCACCCTTGACGTCCTCCAACAGGAACGCCTTGGGGAGCGCGCCACCGTCATGGGCCAGGATTTCCGCTCGAAACTTCAATCCCGCCTCTCCCGCTACGAAATGTTCAAGGAAGTCCGCGGTCTTGGCATGTTGAATGGCATTGAGTTCCAGGCACCTTCGCGCCTCACCCTGCGCATATCGCTGGAAGCCTTTCGTACCATTCATCCCGGCATGTTCGGGCAGATGATTGTCATGCGACTTTTCCACCAGGAGCGGGTTCTGACCCAGATATGTGGGAATAATTTCATGGTCCTCAAAGCTGCTCCGCCCCTCGTTGTGGAACAGCAGCACCTCAATCTCTTCGTTGACAAGATCGATCGCGTCCTCGGTGAGATACACTCTTCCACAGCGTTCTGGACGGATGCACTCGGGCTTGCCCGCCGCGCCGTAAACCTCTAGGCACACTTCGGTGGGTGACTCCTCTGTTCCGCTACTTCAGGCTGGGGGACAAAGCTTGCGTCTGCTCGTCGTTGAAGACGATCTGGAAATTCAGGATTTCCTTCGCCGCGGATTGACCGAGGCGGGATATGAAGTCGATGCCGCCTCCGATGCTGCATCCGGCGAAAACCTCGCGCTTGAGGGAATCCACGATGCTCTCATCATCGATCTCGGACTCCCCGACCGCGACGGTCTCGAACTGATCGCCCGTTGCCGTGCCCAGGGCAGTCAGGCGCCCGTCCTTATTCTCTCCGCCCGTCGCTCTGTCGATGAGCGTGTTCGCGGCCTTGAGCAGGGTGGCGACGACTATCTCACCAAGCCCTTTGCGCTGGCCGAACTTCTCGCCCGTCTGCGTAACCTTCTTCGCCGCAGCGTACCCGCGCAACAGGAGTCCGCGCGCCTGCGCGTCGCCGACCTCGAACTCGATCTTGTCCGCCGCGAGGCGCATCGCGGCAAGCGCGAGTTGCAGCTCACCAGCCAGGAGTTCGCGCTTCTCGAATATCTCTGCCGCAACGCCGGCCGCGTCGTCACCCGCACCATGATTCTCGACCACGTATGGCGCATGCGTTTCGATCCCGCCACCAACGTCGTCGATGTTCATATCTATCGTCTTCGCAGCAAGGTCGATCACGAGTCCAAGCAACCATTGATCCAGACCATCCGTGGAGTGGGCTATGTCCTTAAAACTTCGTGACGCCCTCCGCTCCACCGCCGCGTGGCGCATTTCGCTCTGGACCACCGTCGCTTTCGCTGCGGGAACTGCCGTCGCCTTCTCTATCATGTACGTGCTCGTTGCCCACGACATCCAACGGCGCACCGATAAATGGCTCAGCGGCGAAGCCGAAGTCCTCGCCGACGTCACCGCCAACACCCCGCGTGACAGTCTCTACGATCGTCTCGTCGAGGAAGTGGCCGAACTCGCCAGTCACGAAGTCCCCACTGACCCCAGCGACAAGGGCACACGCAAAAACACAGTCTTCTTTCTCGACGCACGCGCCGGGCAGCAGCCCATCTGGGTTGGCCCCGGCCCCATGGACTCCTTCGTCGCTGCCCTCCGCAACGCGGAGCTTGTTCCCGGCGTGCCTCAGACTATCCATGTCAGCGGATGGAGGCAGCCCTTCCGTGTCGTTTTCCACGTCAACGAATCCGGCAGCAAGCTCTATCTCGGCTTCTCCGACCTCGCCGCCACCGGCATGATGCATCGCCTCACCGTCAGTTTCCTTGTCGTCGGCGCCGGCATTGTCCTCCTTGGCTTCATCATCTCCAGTGCTGGCGCCTTTCGTACCCTGCAACGTGTCGAGCGCATCGCCGGAGCCGTCTCCAAGATCGGCAGTGAAGACCTCGCCCAACGGCTGCCCGAGGGCTCGCGTAGCGACGAAATCTCCCGTCTCTCGCGCACCTTTAATAACATGCTCGACCGCATCCAGGCTTCGGTCCACGAACTGCACGTCCTCACTGACTCCGTTGCCCACGACCTCAAGAGCCCTGTCACCGCCATCCGCGGCAGTCTTGAAGTTGCTCTCTCTGAAGCCAACGAATCGACCTGGCGTGACACCGTCGCCGACGCCATCGAAAAACTCGACCGCCTCTCGCAGACGCTCAACACCGCGCTCGATCTCGCCGAGGCTGATGCTGGCGCGCTCCAACTTCATCGCGAGCCCGTCGATCTCGGCAATCTTCTCCGCCAGCTCGTCGATCTCTACGAGCCCGCCATGGCAGAGCGCAATCACGAACTCGCGTGTCAATTCGAGGAGGGCGTCGTCATCGACGCCGATCTTTCCCTTCTCCACCGCGTTCTTGCTAACCTGCTCGATAACGAAATCGCGCATCTGCCGCCGTCGCGTTCCGTCGTCATTACGCTACGCGGCGGTGAATCGCAGGCCGAGCTCACCGTCGAAGACGATGGCCCCGGCTTCACTCCTGAATTGAAGGACAAGGCGTTCGAGCGCTTCGTCAAGGGCGAGCAGTCGACCGGACACGGCCTCGGTCTGGCCTTTGTCTATGCCGTCGTCCGCGCCCACGGCGGCAACGTCACCATCAAGGATCGCTCCGGCCCTGGAGCCGTCATCACTCTTCAACTGCCCATCATGAGCGCTGCTATCGTCTAAGGAGTGCCTTTGTTTTCTCGCTGTCGATTTCGTTTCGCCGCCATCATCGCTGTCTGTCTCGCGACGCTAGCCGCCTCCGCGCGCACCGACCCCTCTCCTGTACCGCTCACCCTTGGCGCCGGCTACCGCCAGATGTACAACCTCGACTTCGCCGATGCCCACAAGACGTTCCTCCAGTGGCAGCACGACCACCCGCAGGACCCCATGGGCTTTGTCTCCAATGCCGCGGCGTACCTCTTCTCCGAGTTCAACCGCCTTCACATCCTTGAGGTCGATCTCTTCACCGACGACTCGGAATTCGAAGCCCGCAAGAAGCTCGCGCCTGATCTCGCCGTCAAGGCCGCGTTTAAGGATCAGCTCGCCAAGTCCGACCAGCTCGCCGATGCCGTGCTTGCCAAGTCTCCGCAGGACACCAATGCTCTCTTTGCCAAGATCCTCGCCGGAGGACTCCGCGGCGACTACGCCGCTTTGATCGAGAAGCGGGACCTCGCCAGCCTCAGTTACATGAAACATTCGCGAATCCTTGCCGACCAGCTTCTCCAGCGTGACCCAACTTGTTATGACGCTTACCTTGCCGTCGGCGTGGAGAACTACCTGCTCGGCATCGATCCAGCGCCCATCCGTTGGTTCCTTTCCCTGACTGGCGCCCAGCCCGACAAGGCTGCCGGAATCTACAAGCTGGAGCTTACCGCTATTCACGGACACTACCTCGCCCCGTTCGCGCGTCTCCTGCTCGCCGTCGCCGCCATCCGTGATAAGAATCTCCCCAAGGCGCGCTCACTCTTGCAGGGTCTCGCCAGCGAGTTCCCCAAGAATCCCCTCTACGCCCACGAACTCGCCCGCATCTCCCACTAGCCCGGTTCACCTTCTGTGCCCCATGCAAGCCGCCGTTGTGTTCAGTCTCATGACATTCTTTACACATTGTCTCGGGACTAGACACCGCTTTTGGCTTGAGTGGGGTAGCGGCTTTTGCTTTTTGATTCAGCGCAAATGATGAGGGCGGGGATTTCTCCCCACCCTCGGTGATCATCAATTGTCTTTGTTTGCCGCTGTTCTCGAGACTCGCGACTAACGGCTGATTTCCCCCGCCCCCGTAATGCTGACTTGCACCACTTTCTGCACTCGCAGCACAAACGTACTCGGATCTTTCATTCCCCACGCGACATACGGCACTCCGAACCCCGTCGTCATCGTGATCTGGTTTCCGTGTACTGTCACCGGCACATTCATCGTCAATGGGTGATCGCTTCCGTGGATACGGAAAATTCCTTCTACGTTCACCACCGAATTTCCTTCCGACGCCACGCGCCCTATTACCTTCTTGGGCAGAAAGACGATGTCTGGAAAATTCACCGCTTGCAGAATCTCTTTCTTCATTTTGCGATCCCGCATGCCATTGCCGCTGTTGCCGCTTGCTGCGCTCGCCACCAGTTCGCCGTTCGCCGCTCCTGTCGCATTGTCAAAAGTGATCGTTCCACTTGTGAGCTGGAATGTTCCATGAACCGTGTGCAACACGTCGCCCAGCGTCCACGAGATCGTTGTCTTCGCCGGATCGAACTTTATTGTCGTCTCCTGTGCCCGTGCCGAACCCGCCAGCAGCATCATTGCCACCAGCACTACTCCTGCCAATGAATTTTGTGCGCCTGTGTACAGCCCGCTGCGTCTTTGCAACCGAGACTCCTTATATTGTTGTCCTGATTTACGCCGTCAGCAGATGCCAGCCAAACGCCAGCGATCGCCGCACGCCGAATGAGTACGGCGAAGCGTCGCCCGTGTGCACCGCCAGCATCTTCGAGAAAAACTCCGGCTGCGCCGCAAATGCCCGGAATACCCTTTGCCGCAGCTTCGGATGTCCGTCCATCGTCAGCATCAGTTCGGCCATCGCTCGCGGAACTCGCGAAATCTCCCTGTGCGCTTCTTCGTAGATAGAGAGGTTCCCGCTTCGCATCGCTCCCGCCAGCGCCACCGCTTGCTGGAACGCCATCGATAGTCCTTCCCCCGTGATCGCGTCCACCGATCCCGACGCATCGCCCACCAGCGCCACCCGGCCCTTTTGCACGGCTCGCAGTCGCCGCGTCGATGACACTGCTCCCATCAGGCGCGTCGTTTCTGTCGAACCGTGCAAACGGGGTGCCAGGTCCGAAAAACTTTGCAGTGCGTCTTCAAAGCGCGCCTGCTGTTGCCGCGTGATCAGCGCGACACAAATCTCATCTCTGCTCACCGGCGTGATATACATCTGCCCCTGGTCGCTCCAGTGCACTTCCACGAACGGCGACCACGGTGTCACCCTGTAATGTCTGCGGAACCCGAATCTCCGCTGCGGCATGCTCCCTCCGTCCAGCCCCGCTATCTTCCGCGATTGCGAGTTCTGCCCGTCCGCGCAGATCAGCCATCGGAAGCCGTACGCCTGTCCGTTCACCTCCGCGTACTCCAGCGAAAGATTCGCCAGTCGCGCGCCCCATTTCAGCGCCACTCCGGCCTTATCCGCATAATCCGCCAGCACGTTGTGCAGCACCGGACGCCGTATCCCGAGGCCCTCTCCCTGCGCGAAGTCCGCGTCCACCGTTCCCGCCTGGTCCACAAACCGAATTCCGCGAAAGGGCGCCGTGCAGTACGCAGGCAACTCCACTCCCAGCCGCTTCAGTGCTGCCAGTCCATCCGGCATGATTCCTTCGCCGCATGCCTTGTCGATCGGCATCTGCGAGTGGTCTACCACGGTTACGTCGAACCCCGCCATGCGCGCCGCAATCCCTGCCGCGAGTCCCGCTGGTCCGCCACCCACAATGAATACATCGGTTCTTTGCATGTCTTTGACCATGGCCTCACCAGCGCAACAGAACCAGTTCGGAGCAGAACCCCGGGCCCATCGCCGCCAGAATGCTGAACGATCCCGCCGCTGGACGCCGGCGATTCATGAACTCCTCCAGCACCAGCAGCACCGACGCCGACGAGAGGTTCCCCACTTTCCGCAGGCACTCCCAGGAAACTTCCAGCGCCTTTTCCGGCAACTCCAGCGCCTCTTCCGTTGCCTCCAGGATCTTCGGGCCACCCGTGTGCATGATCCAGCTATCGATATCGCTTCTTCGCAACCCCTGGTCTGCCAGGAATCCGTCCACGTCCTTTGCCAGGTACTTCAACACCACATCCGGCACGCCCGGCGACAGCACAATCTGGAATCCCTTCTCCGAGATGTCCCATCCCATCACTTCTTCCGTGTCTGGATAGAAGGAAGAACGCGTCGCCAGCACTTTCGGTCCGTGCGCCTCTCGCGCCGCGCCTGTCATCACCACTGACGCTGCGCCGTCGCCGAACAGTCCCGAGGAAATAATGTTCGCCACCGAAAGGTCTCCCCGCTGCCACGTCAGCGAACACAACTCCACTGACACCAGCGCTGCTACCTCGTTCGGAAACCCTCGCAGGTAATCCGCCGCTCGCGCAATTCCCGCCGCTCCTGCCACGCATCCCAGTCCAAAGATCGGAACCCGTTTAATCGACCGTGGCAGTCCCATCCGGTTCACCAGTTTCGCGTCAATCGAAGGACTCGCAATTCCCGTCACCGACACGAAGAAGATTGCACTCAGGTCCTGTACGGAAAGTCCCGCGCGCGTCAGCGCCCTGCACAACGCCTGGTCGGCCAGTTCTTCCGCCACCTCGATCCATGCGTCGTTCGCCTGCCCCCAAGTCTTCATCTGCTCGTACTTTTCGATCGGCAGCGACAGGTGTCGCCCCTCCACTCCCACGCGTGACAGCAGGCGATTCAGCACTTCGGGATTTGCTAGCTTCCCCTCCCATTGCGCCTTCAATGCCGTGGCAATTTCCTGCTGCGTGTAGTACTGCTTCGGAAATGCGCTGGCTACTCCGGCGATCTGCATCTTTACTTTTTCCTTTCGGGATACACAGCCGACTGTATGCATCCTACGCGGCGCAACTGAAGTCCGCTTTTCAGGCAGATGACAATCCGTTCATCTCTTGTCATTTGCACCCCATTCTTGTGCCGGATTGGCGATGCTCACAGCCGCCTGTGCGCTGCGCACTTCCGGCCTTCACCTGCCTTCCATAACCTTGTTCACCTTGAGCAATGCTCTCGCGGGGGATATCGTGTCCTTTGTCACCGAGTTGCGTTGTGTTTCCTGCGGAAAACCCTGGTCTCTCCGCGTCCCATACACGTGTCCTGCCTGCGGCGTCACGGGCATTCTCGATGTCCAGTACGACTACCGTGCCATCCGCCGCTCGCTCACCCGCCGCGCCCTCGCCCGCCGCGCCGATTTCTCTCACTGGCGCTATCGCGAGCTTCTTCCGCTTTCTGCTCGCTCCGTCCTGCCCCACTTGCAGGTTGGTTGGACGCCCCTCTCCGAGACCGTCGCTCTTGCCCGCCATCTCGGCCTTCGATCTCTTTATATAAAGGATGATGGCCGCAACCCCAGCGGCTCACTCAAAGATCGCGCCAGTTCCATTGCGGTTGTCCGCGCCCGCGAAAAGCGCAACCCCATCGTCGCCTGCGCCAGCACCGGCAACGCCGCCTCCTCGCTCGCCGGAATGGCCGCCGCCATGGGTCTCCGCAGCGTCATCTTTGTTCCGCAGCGCGCGCCCGAGCCCAAAATCACACAATTGCTCATCTTCGGCGCCACCGTCTTCCGCGTCCTCGGCGGCTATGACGACGCTTTTCGTCTCTCGCAGGAGTGTTGCGAACGCTTCGGCTGGTACAACCGCAACTCTGCCATAAACCCCTATCTCGTCGAAGGAAAGAAGACCGTCGGATTCGAAATTGCCGAACAGCTTCAGTGGAACGTCCCCGACTGGGTCGCCATGTCCGTTGGGGATGGCTGCTCCATCGCCGGCGCCTGGAAGGCCTTCCGTGAACTCAAGCTCCTCGGCCTCATTGAACGCACGCCGCGCATGCTCGGCATCCAGGCCGCTGGCGCCGCGCCCATCACTACCGCCTTCCGCTCTGGAAAGCCGCTCTGGCCGGTTGTTCCGCAGACTATTGCCGACAGCATTGCCGTGGGTGTTCCGCGTAATTGGCAGAAAGCCGTCTTTGCTATTCGCGAATCCGGTGGAACCATGCTCAACGTCGCCGACGGAGAAATCCTTGATGCCATGCGCTACACCGGCCAGCTCGCCGGCATCTTTGCCGAGCCCGCCGCCGCCACTGCCATCGCCGGCTTAAAGCGCGCCGTCGCCGAAGACATCGTCCCCAAACGCGCCCGTGCCGTCGCCGTCGTCACTGGCAGCGGGCTCAAGGACATCCGCGCCGCGCAAACCGCCGTCACCGCGCCCTTTGACGTCTCTCCCGACGGCCATGAGCTCGACCAGATTTTGCATGACCGCCAGCTTGTGTGATGGAGTACGCTTTCTCCGTTGCCCCATGCAAGCCTCTTTTGCGTGGGCTAGTCGCTCGTGAGCTAGTCGCTTTTGTTTCTTACTTGCAGCTTGTCGCTTGTGGCGCACTCTCCACTGTCTGAGTGCTGACTGCTGAATGCATCCTTTTGCGAGGATTCCCATGACCACCGCCAACTCGCTCCTTATCCGCGATCTTCACACTCTTGTCACCATGAACGATGGCCGCGAAGTCATCCATGGCGGCTTTCTCTACGCGGAAGATGGTGTCATCAAGCTCATCGGCCAGCGCCCGCCTCGCAATCTCCGCGCCCATCGCGTCATTCGCGGCAACGCTCTCATCGCCGTCCCCGGACTCATCAACACTCATCACCATCTCTTCCAGACGCTCACCCGCGCCTGCACCGCCGCCGCCAACGCCGGTCTTTTCGATTGGCTGCGCACCCTTTATCCGCTCTGGTCGCGCATCGACGAGGAAGCCACGCATGTCGCCGCCTTGGTCGGCATGGCCGAACTCATGCTCTCTGGCTGTACCACCACCTCCGATCATCATTATTTATTCCCGCGCGGCCAGTCCAAGCTCATCGACGCTCAGATCTCTGCCGCCCGCAAGATCGGCATTCGCTTCCACGCCACCCGCGGCAGCATGAGTGTCGGCGAAAGCAAGGGCGGCCTTCCCCCCGACTCCGTCGTGCAGGACGACGACACCATCCTTGCCGATTCCGAGCGCGTCATCCGCAAGTACCACGACCCGCGTCCCGGAGCGATGATTCGTGTCGCGCTTGCTCCCTGTTCGCCCTTCAGCGTCTCGCCCCAACTCATGCGCCACACCGCGGAACTGGCCGAGCGCCATGACGTTCGCTTGCACACCCATCTCGCGGAAACCCGCGACGAAGAGCGCTATTGCCTTGAGCATTTCGGCAAACGTCCGCTCGATTTCCTCGACAGTGTCGGCTGGCTCACCGATCGTTCCTGGCTTGCCCACGGCATCTACTTCTCTGCCTCTGAGGTCCGCCGCCTTGGACGCGCCCATGTCGGCATCGCCCACTGTCCCACGTCCAACATGCGCCTCGGTTCCGGCTTCGCGCCCGCGCTCGCACTTCAGCGGGCCGGTTCACCCGTCAGCCTCGGTGTCGATGGCAGCGCCTCCAACGACAGCTCCCACATGCTCGCCGAAGCTCGCAACGCTCTGCTTCTCAATCGCCTGCGTCACGGCGCCGACGCCATTACCGTCGAAAACACCCTGCGCATGGCCACCTCCGAGGGAGCCCGCTGTCTCGGCCGTTCCGATATCGGCACTCTCGAGATCGGCAAGCGCGCCGACATCGCGCTCTTCGATCTCCGCAACCCTGCCTACTCCGGCGCGGAAGATGCGTTGTCCGCGCTTCTTCTCTGCGCTCCCGCCACCGTGCACACTCTCGTCGTCGAAGGACGCGTAGTCGTTGAAGACGGCGTCCTGCGCACTCTTTCGCTCGACCCCGTCCTCCGCCGTCACAGACGTATAGCGTCACGCGTCACAAACAATCCGCGCCCACTCTGCTAATCTGCCTCCCCTCTGTAGAAGTTGCAGTCTCGGCCATTTGTTCGTTTTCGGTACGTCCAGTTCACGGGAGGACGTCGTGTTCGAGCATGTCCGGGCCTTTCACCAGCCTCGCACTATTCCTGAAGCCATACGTCTGTTGAATCGTCGCACCGGGGTTGCCTGCCTCGTCGCCGGCGGCACCGATCTCGCCTTGCGTGCCGGTTCCACCGTCACCGACCTGGTCGACATTACTCATCTCGGTCTCGACTACATCAAGCGCGATGGCCACTCCGTGCGTATCGGAGCCACCACCACCATGTCTGCGATCGAGCACTCTTCGGTCATCCAGCAGATGGCCAATGGCATCCTTGCCCGCGCCGCCGCCAGTTGCGGCTCTGCCCAGACGCGCAATCTCGCCACCGTCGGCGGCAATCTCGCCAACGCATCGCCCGCCGCTGACACTGCGACGCCGCTGCTGGTCCTCGACGCCGACATCGTTCTTCAGGGTCTGCGCGCCAAGCGCCGTCTCCCGCTCACCGAGTTTTTCACCGGCCCGCACAAGACCGCCGTCAATGCCTCGCTGCTCGTCGAACTCATCGTCCCCGGCCCGGAGCCCCACACTGCCTGGTCGTTCCAGAAGTTCGGCCGCACCGAGATCGATATCTCCATCGTCAATGTCGCCGCCGGCATCAAGCTCGACCGCGCGAACCGCGTCACCTTCACGCGCATCGCCCTCGGAGCCGTCGCTCCGCGTCCCATCCGCGCTCACGGCGCGGAGTTTCTTCTCGAAGGCCGCGTTCTCGACCAGCATCTTCTCGATGCCGTCTCCGAGGAAGCCTCGCAGGAAGTCGATCCCATTGACGACGTTCGCGCCTCCGCCGCATACCGGCGCGAGCTCACCCAGGTCCTCGTACGCCGTGCGTTGTGCGAGTGTGCCGCCAGGTTGGAGCGTGCGTTATGAAGAAAGCCGGTCGCAATTCCACTCCCGCCATGCAGCTCTCGCTACGCGTGAACGGCGAAGCCCAGGAATGGACCATCTCTCCCGGCGATCTCCTCCTTGATGTCCTCCGTCGCGAAGGCTACTTCGGCGTCAAGCGTGGTTGCGAAACCGGCGAGTGCGGCGCTTGCACCGTGCTGCTCGACGGCAAGCCCGTCAACTCCTGCATGATCTTCGCTGCCCAGGCCGAAGGTCGCGACGTCACCACCGTCGAAGGCCTCTCCCACGGCGACCAGCTTCATCCCGTGCAGCAATCGCTCATTGAACACGGCGGCGTGCAGTGCGGCTTCTGCACTCCCGGCATCGTTCTCAGCAGCAAGGCGTTTCTGGACGGGCATCCCAACGCCACCGAAGACGAAATTCGCACCGCGCTCTCCGGACATCTCTGCCGCTGCACCGGCTACAGCAAGCCCGTCGAAGCCATTCTCGCCTCCGAGCACGCCGCCACGCGCAAGTCATCGCACGCCGCGCACTCGCACGACATCGTTGGACACAACGAACCCAAGGTCGATGCCGTCAAGCTCGTCACCGGACGCCCCGCCTTCACCGATGACATCCACATCCCCGGCATGCTCTACGGCAAGATTCTCCCCAGCCCCCACGCGCATGCCCGCATTCGTTCCATCGATGTCAGCAAGGCCCGTGCTCTTCCCGGCGTCCACGTCGTCCTTACTTATAAGGATGTCCCGCGTGTGCCCCACACCACCGCCGGACAGGCGTGGCCTGAACCGTCGCCATACGACACATATCTTCTCGACTCCAAGGTCCGCTTCGTCGGCGACCGTGTCGCTGCCGTCGCCGCCGAATCTCGCGAGATCGCCGAGGAAGCTCTTCGCCGCATCCGCGTCGATTACGAGGTGCTTCCTCCCGTCCTCGACCTGGAGCATGCCTCCGATCCCGGAGTCCCCATCATTCATGACGAGAAGGATTCCACCGGCATTCATGACGCACGCCACAACGTTGCCTCCGTCATTCACAAGCAGATCGGGGATGTCGAGCAGGGTTTCCGCGAATCCGACCTCATCTTTGAGAATGAGTACCGCACGCCGCGCCAGCAGCATTGCTCGCTCGAACCGCACATCACCATCACCTGGCTCGACGAAGACAAGCGCCTCGTAATCCGCACCAGTACGCAGATCCCCTTCCATGTCCGTCGCCAGGTCGGCATGATCCTCCAGATCCCCGTGCAGCGCATCCATGTCATCAAGCCGCGCATCGGCGGCGGCTTCGGCGGCAAGCAGGAGATGCTCCTCGAGGACATCTGCGGCGCGCTGACTCTTGCCACCGGCCGCCCGGTCAAGATGGAATACACGCGTCACGAGGAATTCTTCATGGCGCGCAGCCGTCACGCCCAGGTCCTGCGCGTCAAGATGGGTTTCCGCAAGGATGGCACGATTCTCGCCAATCACATGTCCGTGCTTGCCAGCACTGGCGCTTACGGCAGTCATTCGTCCACCGTCCAGGGCAACACCGGCAGCAAGGTTCTGCCGCTCTATCGCGCTCCGCATCTCAAGTTCGATTGCGACATCGTCTACACCAACACTCCCGTCTCCGGCGCATTCCGCGGCTACGGCTGTCCCCAGGGATTCTTCGCGCAGGAGTCTCTCCTCGATGAAGTTGCCGAGAAGCTCCGTGTCGATCCCATTGAACTGCGCCTCAAGAACCTCATCCGCCAGGGCGACACCGACGAACTCGCCGCGCAGTTAGGCGAAGGTCGCCGTGGCCTTCCGCGTCTCATCCGCAGTTGTGGCATTGAGGAGTGCCTCGCGCGCGGAGCCGCCGCCATCGGCTGGAAGCAAAAGCGTGCCGCCCGTCGCGACCGCAAGAGTCCCTTGCAGCGCGGCGTTGGCGTCTCCTGCTCCATGCAGGGCAGTAGCATTGCCGGCATCGACTGGGGCTCCGCCACCGTCATGCTCAACGAAGACGGCTCCTGGCGCGTCCACACCGGTTGTGCCGATGTCGGCGCCGGAGCGGACACTGTCCTCTCGCAGATCGCCGCAGAAACTCTCGGCGTCACCCTCGACAAGATCACCCTCCTCTCCGGCGACACCGATTACACGCCCTTCGACGTCGGTGCCTACGCCTCCAGCACCACCATCATCTCCGGCGGAGCCGTCAAGAAGGCCGCCGAGAAAGCCCGCGCCAGCTTCCTGCAAGTTGCCGCGCCGCTCATGAAGGTGCCTGTCGAAAAACTTGCCTGCCGCAACAACCTTGTCATCGATCTCGACGACGAGCGCCACACCATGCCCATCGCTGAAGTCGCGCGCCACGCCACCTATAAGGCCAAGGTGCAGATACTCGAAAACGCCTCGCACTTCATCACCGACAGTCCTCCACCCTTCTGTGCCACCTTTGCGGAAGTCGAAGTCGACACCGAGACCGGTAAGGTCCGCGTCCTTCATCTCGTCAATGCCGTCGATTGCGGCGTCGCCCTCAATCCCAATCTCGCCGAGGGCCAGGTCGAAGGAGCTGCTGCGCAGGGTATCGGCTATGCGCTCTATGAAAACATGCAGCTTGACGAAAACGGCCGCATGTTGAACGCCAACTTCCTCGACTACAAGATTCTCTCCTCGAAAGACATGCCCAAACTCACGACCATCCTCGTTCCCACTGAGGAGCCGCTCGGCCCCTACGGCGCAAAGTCCATCGGCGAGATCGCCATCAACAATCCCGGCCCTGCCATCGCCAACGCCATTTATCACGCCATTGGCATTCGTTTCCGCCAGTTGCCCATTCGCTCCGAGGACGTTTTGCGCGCCGTTCAAGAGAAAGCATCGCGGAAAACCGCCACGCAACCCAATTTTGCCGAGGTCTCGAAATCCCTATGACCGCCGACAACACCATCCTCCGCATGCGCGACCGCATCGCCGCCGAAGCCAAGGCTTATGAAGCCGACATCGTGCAATTCCTTCGCGACCTCGTCGCCATTCCCGGCGAGAGCAGTCACGAAGGCCCCGCCATTCATCGCATCCATCAGGAAATGGAAAAGGTCGGCTTTGACGAAATCCGCATCGACCCCATGGGCAACATCCTCGGACGCATCGGTTCCGGCAGGCGCATCATCATGATGGACGCCCATATCGACACCGTCGGCATCGGCGACCCCGCCGAATGGAAGTGGGACCCTTATAAGGGCAAAGTCGAGGACGGTTACATCTACGGTCGCGGCGCCTGCGATCAGCGCGCCGGAATGGCCAGCATGGTGTACGCCGCCAAAATCATCAAGTCCCTCGACCTCCATGGCGATTACACCCTCTGGGTCGTCGGCAGCGTGCAGGAAGAAGATTGTGACGGCCTCCCCTGGCTCTACATCCTCCGCGAAGGCAACATCAAGCCCGAGCTCGTGTTCATCACCGAGCCCAGCAACCTCCGCGTCTATCGCGGTCATCGTGGACGCATGGAAATCGAGGTTCACATGCGCGGCCGCTCCTGCCACGCCAGCGCCCCCGAGCGCGGTGACAATCCCATCTATCGCATGGTCTCGCTCGTTCAGCAGGTCGAGCAGTTGAACACTCGCCTGCGCAACGACCCTTTTCTCGGCAAGGGCACCGTCGCCGTCACTGAGATTCGTTCGCTCTCGCCTTCTCTTTGTGCAGTCCCCGGCGCCTGCTCCATTCATCTCGACCGCCGGCTCACCGCCGGAGAGACTCGCGAATCCGCTCTCGCCGAGATTCGTGCGCTTCCTGCTGCCGCCGGTGCGGAGATCGAAGTCCTCCGCTACGCGCAGCCCAGTTATACCGGCCTCGTCTATCCCATGGACAAGTACTACCCCACCTGGGTGCTCGACGAGCATCATCCCGCCGTCGAGGCTGGCGCCGAAACCTGGCGCGTTCTCACCGGCACCGAGCCCGTCGTCGACAAGTGGACCTTCAGCACCAACGGTGTCGGTTCCATGGGAACCTGCGGCGTGCCCACCATGGGCTTCGGTCCCGGCGATGAATCCGTCGCCCACTCCGTCAATGAGCGTGTCGCCATCGATCACCTGGTGAAGGCCGCGCAGTTCTACGCTGCCTTTCCACTTATGTACGTGCACGCGGCGGAACGCGCATCAATCGCTAGCGCCGCGGCCCGTTAATCCGGCCAGCGAGCCGTATCGAGAGAATCACAATGTCGGAATTTGCGCCCATCCCGCTCGATCTCCAGCTTCGGCGCGCCTTTCTCGAATACGAGCGCGAAGGCAAAATCTTCGACCTTCCGCGCCGTGCTTTCTTCTGCGGCCTCCCCGGACTCGATCTCTCCGTCCGCACCAATGGTCATGCGGCCTTCACGCCTCTCGGTCCCGCTGCCGGCCCGCACACCCAGCTTCTCCAGAACATCGTTCTTAGTTGGCTCGGCGGCTCCCGCATCATCGAGCTCAAAACCGTCCAGGTCCTCGACGCTCTCAAGATTCCGCGTCCCTGCATCGACTCGGAGACCGTCACCTACAACGTCGAGTGGTCGCAGGAACTCTCGCTCCAGCAATCCCTTCGTGAATACGTCTCCGCCATGATGTTCCTGGAGATCCTCAAAACATCTTCGCTTCTCGGCGAAGACCTCCCGCGCGGCTTTTACGACACCGTTTTCGACATGAGTGCCGGCTATAACCTCGAAGGCATCCAGTCTGCCCCCATGCGCACCTGGTTCACCGGCATGATGGATGCATCTACACTCGTTGATGAATTGCGCCCGCTCCTCGCCGGCCGTTTCGCCGCCTATCGCGATCTGCCCTTCCCTTCGCGCGTCAGCGACACCGTCACTCTCTCCACCTTCCACGGCTGCCCGCCTGAAGAGATCGAGCGCATCGTCACTTTCTTTCTCACCGAGGTCGGCCTCAACGTCTGCGTCAAGATGAACCCCACGCTCCTCGGGCAGCAGCAGGTCGATCATCTTCTTCATGACGTCCTCGGCTACCGCGATATCGACCTCATCCCCGATGCCTTCGAGCACGACCTCCACCTCGACGCCGCACTCGACCTCATTCCGCGCCTCCAGTCCGTTGCGCGCTCCTGTGGACGTCGCTTCTCCCTCAAGTTCAGTAACACCCTCGTCGTCCGCAATCATCGCACCGTCTTTTCCGACGAACGCATGTATCTCTCCGGCCCGCCGCTGCACGTACTCACCCTCAACCTCGTGCGCGCCTTCCGCGAGCGCATGCCCAGTGCGCCGCCGCTCTCGTTCTCCGCCGGCATGACCGCCAATAACGTCGCCTCGGTTGTTGCCATGAACTTCGTCCCCGTCACCACCTGCTCGGACCTTCTGCGCCCCGGCGGTTACGGCCGCCTGCATCGCTATATGGACAACCTCGGCGCCGCCATGCGCGACTGTTCCGCCGCGACCATCCCCGAGTTCGTTCTGCGCCACTCCGGCCAGGGTCGTGACGCCATCCATGCCGTCACGGCCGCCATGCTCGCCGATGCCACGCAACTCGCCGGTCCCGCACTCGCCCGCGAAACCGTCATCCCCTTCATCACCGACGTCGAAGCGCAACTCATGCGCTGGTTCCGCTCTCCCGGCAGACCCCTGCGTTCTCTCTGCCGCGAGATCGCCGATGAGTTCGCCCACGTCGCCAGCCGCATTCCGCACGAACTCGCCGCCCATCTTCGAACCCACGTTTCGGGCCTCCAAGACGCTCTCGTTAACTCCGCCGGCGAGCTCAACACGCCGATTCTCGTCACCCGCGCCACCGCCGAGCCGCGCTATCGCTGGGCGAGCAACCGCACCGTACCAAAGACCATTGCCGCCGAATTGGCTCTCTTCGATTGCATCAGTTGCGACAAGTGCGTTGCCGGATGCCCCAACGACGCCATGTTCGCCTACTCCGGTGAACCCTTCGCCGTCGACTACTCCAACTACGAACTCCTGCCGGGCAGCGAGTTCCGCGCCATTTCCGGCGGAACCTTCTGCATCACGCACTCGCGCCAGTTCGCCAATTTTGCCGATGCCTGCAACGACTGCGGCAACTGCGGCGTTCTCTGTCCCGAGCATGGCGACCCGAACCTCCGCAAGCCGCGTTTCTTCGGCTCGCTCGAAAGTTTCAATGCGCATCGCGATACCGGCGGCTTTTATATCGCCTTCGATGCGGGTCAAAAAACCATTCACGGCGTCATTGCCGGCCATCGCTATCGCCTCGCCATCGATCCCGCTGCCGACTGTGCGCGCTTCGAAGACGAGACTGCGGAATATGTTCTTCAGCCCAGTCGCAACGCGCTCATTGCCTGGCACGCGTTCGATGCGAGCGGTGCTGTACCTGCCCGGCTCGATCTTCTGCCGTATTTTCAGTTGAAGTTCATGCTCGACAACGTTTCAGATTCCCGGCACGTCCATTACGCCAACGTTGCCGGTTTGGAGGAGTGATCCGTGATCGCGCAGACCATGATGACCAAGCGAGCCCTCTTTAAGGGCAAGGACTACATCACCACCCAGGAGTGGACGAAAGAACAGATCGACATCCTTCTCGAAGTCTCCGTCGACTTGCAGCGCAGATTCAAGAACCGCATCCCGCACCGCTACTTGCAGGATCAGACGGTCTTCCTCATGTTCTTTGACAAGTCCACCCGCACCCGTAACTCTTTTGAAGCGGGCATGACGCAGCTCGGCGGACACGCGCACTTCCTCACCGCCGACGTCATGCAGATTTCGCACGGCGAAAGTCCAAAAGATACTGGCATCATCCTCTCGCGTTACGGCCACGGCATAGCCATCCGCCACGACCTCATCCCCGGCGAAGGCAATGCTTACATGCGCGAAGTCGCCCGCTGGGCCGACGCGCCCGTCATCAACATGCAGTGCGATGTCGACCATCCCTGTCAGACCCTCGCCGACCTCATGACCATGCGCGACAAGCGGGGACGCAATCTCCGCGGCCTCAAGGTGGCCGTCTCCTGGGCTTATGCGCCCAGCTACGCCAAGCCGCTCTCCGTGCCCCAGGGACTCATCATGCTTCTCCCGCGCTTCGGCATCGATGTCACCCTCGCGCATCCGCCCGAGTATTTCCTCATGCCGGAAACCATGGAAGCCGCACGCGAAAACGCCCGGCGCTCTGGATCGAAGTTCGAAGTCGCAGGCAATATGGACGACGCCTTCCACGACGCTGACATTGTCATCCCCAAGAGCTGGGGATGCCTCGACACTATGGGCACGCGTCCCGAAGAATCCCTCCGCATCGCGAAGCAGTACACCAACTGGATCTGCGACGAGCACCGCATGGGACTTACGCGCCATAACTCTCTCTATATGCATCCGCTTCCCGCCGATCGCGGCAACGAAGTTACGGACGCCGTCATCGACGGTCCTCACTCCGTCGTCTATGACGAAGCGGAGAATCGTCTTCACACCTGCAAGGCCATCATGGCGCTTACCATGGCCGAGCATGAAATCGAGTACGAGGTGGAGGGTCCGGCATAGGTTCGCACTTCAGGCCTGGCATCGACGATGATCATTCACAACGCACGCATCCTGACCCTCGACTCCGCCAATCGTGTCCTCGACTCCGGCGCCCTCCGGATTCGTCCCGATGGCGCCATCGATTGGCTGCGTTCCGGCGAGCTCAATCGTCGCGATCTCCCGCACGACGAGCAGGTTATTGATGCCCGAGGCCGTCTTCTCATGCCGGCGCTCATCAACTGCCACACTCATCTCTACAGCACGCTCGCCCGCGGCTTCTCCCTTCCTGGCCGCCCGCCCGCCAATTTCACGGAGATCCTCCGCAAGCTCTGGTGGAAGCTCGACCGCGCGCTCTCTCCCGAGGACATCTATTACAGCGCCCTCGTCGCGCTCATCGACTCCGCCAAATCCGGCGTCGCGACTGTCCTCGACCACCACTCCAGTCCCGGCTCGTGTGCCCTTTCGCTGGATGTCCTTGCTGCCGCTCTTCGCGAATCCGGTCTGCGTGGAGCGCTTTGTTACGAGGTCTCCGCCCGCAACGGTCCTGCCGCTGCCCGCAACGCTATTGGTGAAAACGTTCGATTCATCGACAAATCTCGATCCATACACGATAACCGGATTGCCGCCGCCTTCGGGCTTCACGCGTCTTTCACGCTTCCGGACCGCATCCTCCGCGAGTGCGTCGAAGCCAACCAATCTCTCGCCGCGCCTTTCCACATCCACCTCGCGGAGGACCGCTGCGACGTTGACGATGCCCGCCGCCGCTACGGCAAGACGCCCGCGCGACGCCTCTTCGATCTCGGCATACTCAACCAGCGCACCATCGCCGCCCATTGCGTCCACGTCACTGCCTCGGACATCTCTCTTCTTGCGCGCTCCGGCGCCAACGTCATCCATAATCCCCAGTCCAATTGCAACAACGCCGTCGGCATCGCGCCACTCTCGCGCCTGTTGCGGCAGGGTGTTCTCGTCGGACTCGGTTCGGACGCTTACTCGCCCCGCCTCTTGGATGAATTCATGACTGCTGGTCATCTTTTGAAGTTGCACTCCCGCGACCCGCGCGCCTCCGGTTCATTCCCCGCTTTTTTGAATAACCGCCAGATCGTGAAGAAACTTTTTGGCTGGAACATCGGGCGCATCGAGCCCGGCGCATCCGCCGATCTCATGTTGCTCGACTACTATCCGCCCACCGCTCTCACTGCGGAAAATGTCATCGGCCACGTTATTTTCGGAATCAGTCACGCAACCGTTCATTCATTATTGGTCAACGGCAACTTCGTTCTTCGTGACCGCGAGTGTGTCACCCTCGACGAATCTGCCATCTGCGAAGAGGCCCGCATTCGGGCTCGCAGACTTTGGAGGCGGATGTAACTCTCCGCCCGAACACGAGGCTCACGATGCAATCAACGACCTTCGGCCCTACTTATCAGGAGATGCTGCACCCCGAACTTCTGCCGGCCGTTTTCCGCCACCGTGCGGAAGCTGCGCGCGCCAACGAGCTCGACCCCGCCAATCTTTTCAATATCACGTGGGAAGCGCCCGACAATTCCGTCCGCCACGTCGTGCTTCCTCGCGAGTTGACCGGCATCGACGCCAACATTGTCGTACTCATCGGACGCTACTTCCCGTCCGGCAGCCATAAGGTCGGTCCCGCCTACGCCACTCTCATGGAAGGCGAACTCGCCGGCGAGATTCATCCCGGAGAGAACACCATCATCGGGCCTTCCACCGGCAACTTTGGCATCGGCGCCGCTTACATTGCGCACCTCATGGGCTATCCCTGCATCGTCATCATGCCCGAGCAGATGAGCGCCGAGCGCTACGAGCGCATACGCAAATACGGCGGCCAACTCGACCTCACCCCCGGTTCGGAGAGCGACGTCATCCTCGTCCTCGAGCGCACCGCGCATTACAGGAAGGACCCGCGTAACAAGGTCCTTGCACAATTTGAGCTTCTTCCCAACTACCGCTTCCATCGCTTTGTCACTGGACGCAGCGCGCTCCAGGCCGCCAGTCTCCATGGGAATGGCCGCGTTGCCGCCTTCGTCGCCGCGCCCGGTTCCGCCGGCACTCTTGCCGCCGCCGATGAAATCAAGGCCATGTTCCCCTCCGCCGTCACTGTCGCTCTTGAGCCTCGCGAGTGCTCCACCCTCTACAACAACGGGCGCGGCACGCACCGCATCGAGGGCATTGGCGACAAAATGGTCACCCTCATCCACAACGTCCTCAACACTGATTACGTCATGCTCATTCACGACGACGATTGCGTCGTCGCCCTCGAACTCATCGAGCGCCATCAGACCGAACTTGAGCGCACGCTGCACATGCTTCCCGGCGCGCTCGCCTACCTTCGCGGACTCTTCGGCATCTCCACCACCTGCAACATCCTCGGCTCCATTCGCACCGCGCACCTCCTCGGCCTCGGCCCCGACGACAACATCGTCACCATCGCCACCGACGGCTTTGACCGTTACCCCTCCGTCCTCGCCGATCTCGCGCGCCGGCGTGGTCCTTTCAATGCTGGCAATATTCCGGAGCATTTCGAGCAGACATTCCGGGGCGGCTCGCCGCAGGACATTCTCGACGTGCGTTCGCCCGCGCAGAAACAGCGCCTTTTCGAATATAAGGAACAGGTCTGGACGCGTTTCGGCTACTCGCTCGAATACCTGCGCAGCATGACCCGTCAGAGCTTCTGGGAGGCCGAATACGAAAAGATTTGGGACATCGATGCCGCGCTTCTCCGCGCCCGCCGCATCTCCCTCGCATCAGTCTGATTGTTTGTGGAAGAAATTCTTGCGCGCGCGTGCCTCGTCAAACTCTCAATTGAGTGGAGTGGGGCACGCGTTTCGCCTCGATACCATCCGCCTTAGCTCAGTAGCTTAGTAGCTCAGCAGCTTCTTCCAAACCTCACCGCCATCGTAGTTCCTTCTTCCCCCGTCGCCTCCACGCGGATCGTCCCTCCATACGTCCCCACGATTGCGTTCGCGATTGCCAGTCCAAGTCCGTATCCGCCCGTATCGCGCGTCCTCGACTGGTCTCCCCGATGGAAACGGTCGAAGATTTTCGGAATCTCCGGCATCGGAATACCCGGGCCGTGATCTTCCACCGCCACGCGTGCGCCCGTGCCATCGCTCGTCACCGAGATGCGCACCGTTTCGCCCGCCGGACTGTAGCGTACTGCGTTTTCCAGCAGGTTCGCCCACACCAGTTCCAGGTCTTCCATGTCGGCGCGCATCCGCGCCTTCCCGTCGCCGGTAAATTCCAGCTTCACTCCGCGCAAGTCGGCATACGGCTGCACTCGCTCCATCGCCGACTGGCACGTCGCGCCCAGTTCGATCTCCGGCAGGTCGCGCTTCAGGTTCCCCATCGCCCACTGCTCCGCCCGCGCCAGCCGCAGCATCGAGTGCAGCAGTTTTTCCAGCCGGGCCATGTCGTCCAGTGCCTTTTCGATTCCCGCTCGATACTCCTCCGACTGCCTCGGTCTGTGCAGCAGCGATTGCAGTGTCGATTTCAGGATCGCCACCGGCGTCTTCAACTCGTGCGCTGCATTTCCCAGGAACTCCCGTTGCTGCGTAAACGCCTGTTGCAGCGATCGCAGCATCGCCGTCATTGCCTGTGTCAGCGGCCCCAGCTCCGCCGTCGTCTGCGCTTCTTCTGAAATCCGCAGCTCCCAGTTCACCGGAGACACCGATGCCGCGCTGTTTGCCAGCGCCTGCAACGGAAACAGTCCGCGCCGTATGCCCCACATTGCCAACCCCGCCGTCACCGCCAACAGCACCACGCTTCCAATTCCCAGGTATAGTCCCGCGTTCGCATACAGCTCGTTCATCTCTTCCGTTGGCGCCGCGTAGACCACCGTCAGCGTCGTCGTCGCCGGTGTTCCCGCGCCTTCGCTGTCCAGCACCGGCAGCTCCGCCATGCGCACCGCTCGATACGAAGTGCCGCCTACCGTTACGTTCCAGAACTGTCTTTGCGTCTGCCTGTCGAATCTTTCTTTCCAGTTTGGTGATTGCGCGGAAAACTTTCCGTCACTCGAATACACCTTGTATGCATCCGGATGCTTCGCGTCCAGCGGGCGTGGTGTCAGTTCACCGTCGAACATCAGTTTTGGCGGTTCGTCCTCCGAGTACCGCACCAGCGCGGCGATACTCATCGACCGCCCTTGCAATCCCGCATCGAACGCCGTCCGCAACTGTCGTCGCAGTGAGTACATACTCAACGCTGCCAGCCCTCCCGCCAGCAGCAGTTGAGACACAATCACCGCCGTAATCAGTTGCCGTTGAATCGATCGCCGTGCCGTCATCGCTTGATCATGTACCCCTGGCCGCGCAGTGTCTGGATCAGCTTCTCGCTGCCGCCCTCGTCGAGCTTCCGCCGCAGTCCCGAGATATACACTTCGATCACGTTGCTGAAGCGCTCCCAGTTGAAGTCGTACAAATGCTCCAGCAGTTCCGACTTTGAGACCACCGTGTTTGGCCGGTGCGCCATGTATTCCAGCACCCTGTATTCCATGCCCAGCAAGCTCACCGGGTTGCCCGCGCGTCGCACCGAGTGGTCAGCCGTGTTGATCTCTATGTCGCCCACCCGCAGGATTGGAGATCTCTGTCCCTTGCCCCGCCGGACCAGCGCTTTCGCTCGCGCCAGCAATTCTCCAAGGTCAAACGGCTTCGTCACGTAATCGTCCGCGCCCGCGTTCAGCACTGCGATGATCGTCTCTTTCTCGTCGCGTGCCGTCAACACCAGCACCGGAACGTCCACATCTCCCCCGCGCAGTTTTTGCAGCACCGTCGTACCGTCCATGCCTGGCAGCATCAGGTCCAGCAGGATCAGGTCATACGGGTTCGACTCCGCCATGTAGAGTCCTTCTTCACCGTCAAACACGATGTCCACCGCGTAGCCGCCGCTCTCGCGCATCACTTCCGCAATGTTTTCCGCCAGCCGGACTTCGTCTTCGATAATCAATACCCGCATTCCGTCCTCGTTTGCTGTTCGCCTGCGATTGTCACACGATTGCGCCTGCCGCTGCATCCTGGAATCTCCATGCCCGCATCTGAACTCTTGATAATCGGGAATTCATTAAATAGCGCTGAAATGCCATGAATTCTCGACATTCGGCGCATTTGCTTTGTGTTTCCCGTTTGTTTCAGCAACATTTAAGGTAGCGTCCTCAATCCTCAACTGGTATTTGTCACGACTGTTTCTTTGGAACTACCGGACCGGGTACCCCGTGTAAGCTATCTTTTGGCCTGAATGCGGTCGTCGCTGTTCCTGAAACTCGAAACTGGAAACTCGATACCCGAAACTTCCCTTTGCAGGATTTTTCGCTGCCGAGTGTGAGGGACCTGTGCACAAGCTCATCCATACCGCATGTTTTCTAGCTGCGCTCTCCGTCATACCTGTATCTTCTCGCGCGCAATCTCCCACGGACCTCTCGGCACAGACGCCTTCTCCGTCGTCCGCTCCAGCGGCTGTCCCCACTCTCACGCTCTCTGACGCGCTTGCCCGCGCCCGTGCCAACAATCCGCAGTTCCAGGCCGCCGTCGCCGCTTTCGGAATCGCCAGACAGGATCGCGTTCAGGCCCGCGCCGGGCTTCTTCCCTCCCTCTCTTACAACAACTCGGCCGTTTACACGCAGCCAACCTCCGGTCCTAACGCCACGTTCATCGATAGGACCGGTTCGAGCATCAAGTTCGTCGCCAACAATGGCATTCGCGAATATCTCAGCCAGGGACAGGCGCACGAGGAAATCGGCCTCGCCGGAATAGCCGGCTACCAGCGCGCCTCTGCCGCGCAGGCGCTTGCCGCCGCGCAGGAGGAGATTGCCGCCCGTGGTCTCGTCGCCACCGTCGTGCAAACCTACTACGGCCTCGTCGTCGCGCAGCATCAGACCGTCAACGCCGAGCAGGCCAATCTTGAAGCGCAGCATTTCCTCACCATCAGCCGTCAGCTCCAGAAGGGCGGAGAAGTCGCGTACTCTGACGTCATTAAGGCCGAGCTGCAGGCCAACTCCAGCAAGCAGGCGCTTGATGAGGCAAAACTTTCAGAGCTCAACGCGCGCCTCACGCTCGCCGTCCTCGTCTTTCCCAATTTCACCCGGCAGTTCAATGTTGTCGATGATCTTGGCGCCGTGCCTGCTCTACCGCCCATCGCAACCGTGCAGCAACTCGCGGGAAAGAACAATCCCGAGCTGCGCGCTGCATTTGCATCTGTAGATGTATCGAACAAGGATCTGCTCGCCGCCCGTGCCGGTCACCTTCCCACGCTCGCACTTGACTACTTCTACGGCATTGACTCTCCCCATTTCGCCACCAGGTCCTATGGCGTCAGCGACATCGGCTACTCCCTGGCCGCCACCTTGAACATCCCCATCTTTAGTTGGGGCGCCACCCAGAGCAAGGTCAAGCAGGCCGAGATTCGTCAGCATCAGGCGAAGCTCGAACTTACTGCCGCACAGCGCCAGGCCCTCGCCGATCTTGAAAGTTTTTACGCCGAGGCCCGCACCGCGCTCGCGCAGCTTGACGTCCTTCGTAGCTCCGCGTCGCTCGCCGCCGACAGCTTGCGCCTCACCACCTTGCGCTACCAGGCTGGCGAAGCCACCGCGCTCGAAGTCGTCGATGCGCAAAACACTCTCGTGCAATCTCGCAACGCTCTCTCCAGCGGCCAGGCGCGTTATCGCCAGGCTCTGGCCAACCTCCAGACTTTGACAGGAACCTTCTGATCCCATGAAGACTACCTTCGCCACACGAGGTCTTGTGCTCGCGGCCGTTGCGGCCCTGAGTCTTACCGTCGCCTGCTCCTCGAAAGAGAAGGAGGTGCAACCGGTCGTCACCGTACAGACCGCCGTTGCCGAGCGCGGTCCCATCCAGCAGGTCATCCGCTCCGAAGCCGTCTTGTATCCGCGCGATCAGGCCGCCATCACGCCCAAGGTCACTGCTCCCGTGCGAACCTTCTACGTCAACCGCGGCAGTCGCGTGCGCAAGGGAGAACTCCTCGCCGTGCTGGAAAATCGCGACATCGCTGCCTCCATGGTGGAGAACAAGGGTGCTTACGAGCAGGCCGAGGCGGCCTACAAAACGGCCACTTCCGCCAGTCTTCCCGAAGAGATGCAGAAGGCCGAACTCGACGTGAAATCCTCGCGTCAGGCGCTCGACGCCAACCGGAAGGTCTATGAGAGCCGCCAGAGTCTTTACAAGCAGGGCGCCATTCCCCGCAAGGATCTCGATCAGTCCGCCGTCACTCTCGTGCAATCGCGCGCGCAATATGAAATTGCCGAGAAGCATTTGCAGGCGCTCAAGTCGATCGGGCATCGCGAGCAACTGAAATCCGCGCAGGGACAGCTTACTTCCGCCAAGGGCAAGTTCCAGGGTGCGGAGGCCATGCTCAGCTACACTGAAATTCGCAGCCCCATCAACGGTTATGTCACTGACCGGCCGCTCTATCCCGGCGAAACACCCGCTCCCGGCGCACCTCTCCTCACCGTCATGGACACCTCCTCGGTCATCGCGCGCGCACATATCCCCGCCGAGGACGCCGCCCTGCTCCATCGCGGCGACCCTGCGACTATCATTTCTCCAGGCAATATTCGTGTCGCGGCTAGGGTCACCGTCATTAGTCCCGCCGTCGATCCCAACAGCACCACCGTTGAAGTCTGGGTCGAGGCTCCCAATACCGACGGACGCCTGCGTCCCGGCACCACTGTCACCGCCGAAATGGTTGCGCGCACCGTCAAGGATGCCGTCATCGTTCCCGTCGAGGCCGTTTTGAAGTCATCCGACAATGCCACCACCATCATGACCGTCGGCTCTGACAACCACGCGCACGAGGTTTCCGTGACCACTGGCATTCGCGACGGTGATCGCATTCAGATCACCAGCGGCCTCAAGGGTGGTGAGACCGTCATCACAGTCGGCGCCTATGGCATCCCCGACAACACTGAGGTCAAGGTTTCCAATCCGTCGAACAACGCTGCGGCAAAGCCGGAAGGCAATTAATCCCGAGGGGCCGATGAATTTCCGAGAACTTCTCAAAACCTTGCGTCCCGCTGGCGGTTCCGGCGACGAGCGTTACTGGTTCACCCGCTATGCGCGTTCGCTCGTCTTTCTCATCGTCGTGCTCGCCCTCGTTGGTGCATATCTTGCTGTCACCATCCCGGTCTCGGTATTTCCCACTACCGATTTTCCGCGCGTCATCATTGGTGTCGATAACGGTGTCATGCCCATCGACCAGATGATGGTCACCATCACGCGTCCCATCGAGAACTCCGTCAACAGCGTCCCTGGCCTCGTCAAGGTCAAGTCCATCACCAGCCGCGGCTCGGCTGAAATCGATCTTTTCTTCGACTGGCACGTTGACATGTTCCAGACGCTGCAATATGTCAACTCCGCCCTGGCGCGCATTCGCACCACGCTCCCGCCCGACGCAGTCATCGACACTCATCGATTGACCTTCGCCAGCTTCCCCATCATGGGTTACAGCCTCACCTCTGACACTGTTCCCCAGACGCGCCTCTGGGAGATGGCGACCTACGAACTCGAGCCACGCCTCAGCCGCATGGATGGTGTCGCTTCGGTCATTGTCCAGGGCGGCCAGGAACCCGAGTTCCACATCACGCCCAATCCCGCCAAGCTCCTCGAAGCCAACGTCACCGTCACCGATATTCTCGACGCCGTACGTCGCACCAATCTCATCGATTCACCCGGTCTGCTCGAGCAGAATCATCAGCTCTATCTCGGCCTCATCAATGGGCAGGTGCACGACCCCGCGCAGTTGGCCAACATCGTCATCAAGACCACGCCTTCCGGCGTTCCCATTCGCATCGGCGATGTCTCCACCGTCCACCCCGGCGTCCGCCCCGTCTACACCATCGTCACCGCTAACGGCAAACCCGCGGTGCTTCTCAATGTCTACCGTCAACCGCACAGCAACACCGTCGCCGTCGCCGATGAAGTCCACGCTCAGATCGCGCAGATCCGCAAGGAATTGCCGCCGGGTATCAAGATCGAGCCCTTTTACGATCAGTCCGAGATCGTCACGGCTTCCATCAAGAGCGTGCGTGACGCCATCATCATCGGCATCATCCTCGCCTCCATCATCATGGTCCTCTTCCTGCGCGATTGGGGAACCTCCATCGTCGCAACGCTTGTCATTCCGGCCACCATCGCCGTCACGTTCATCATCCTCAAGCTCCTCGGCCAGAGCTTCAACCTCATGACTCTCGGAGGTCTCGCCGCCGCCGTCGGCCTTGTCATTGACGATGCCATCGTCGTCGTTGAAAACGTCGCCCTTCACCGCGATGCCGGACAGGACCGTCTCGAAGCCATTCAGAGCGCGCTTCACGAGCTGACCATCCCGCTCCTCGGCTCCACCATCACGCCCATCGTCGTCTTCGTGCCGCTCATCGCCATCACCGGCGTCACCGGCGTATTCTTCCGAGCGCTTGCCGTCACCGTCGGTGCGTCCCTGCTCACTTCGCTAGCCCTCGCGCTTACCTGGACGCCCACTCTCAGCCTCTACTTCATCCACTCTCACCACGAGGGCGCTGAAACCGAGGAAGACCTCACCGACCAGCAATTGCTCGAAGCCGAGGAAGCCTCGCTCTCCGGATTCTTCCGCCGCGTCATTGATTTCTATGAGCGCTGGTTGCGCTTCGCCCTCGAACGTCCGCGCTGGATCGCCGTCTTCACCGTCGTCCTTATCGCCGCGTCCGTCATCTGTTACAAGGCGCTCGGCTCCGATCTTTTGCCCGCGATGGATGAAGGTGCCTTCGTACTCGACTACATCACTCCTCCCGGCACCTCGCTCCGGGAGACCAATCGCATCGTCTCCCACATCGAGCAAATCGTTCGCTCCATGCCGGAAGTCCAGGGCACATCGCGACGCACCGGTTTGCAGCTCGGACTCGCCGCCGTCACCGAAGCCAACACCGGCGATATCTCCGTCAAGCTCAAGCAGCATCGCAGCCGCAGCGTCGAAGAGGTCATGGCTGACGTGCGCGCCCGCGTTCATCGCGAGGAGCCTGCTGCCGATGTCGATTTCTCGCAAACCCTTCAGGACATGATTGGCGATCTCACCAGCGCACCCGAGCCCGTCGAAATCAAGCTCTTCTCGCCCAACAACGACGAGTTGCGCGAGTGGGCACCCAAGGTTGCCGATGCCATTTCAAAGGAGAAGGGTGTCGTTGACGTCCTCAACGGAGTCGACAACACCATGAGTGGCCCTGCTACCACCTTCAACGTCAATCCCGTCATCGCCGCCCACGCCGGCTTCACCCCCGAGGAAATCGCCACGGA
>Ga0307375_10000201_pt1 | contig 81005 bp, 58 predicted proteins | sample TR1MG_FD_202531 | JGI IMG/M metagenome (GOLD analysis project Ga0307375, IMG submission 202531) | Soil microbial communities from Risofladan, Vaasa, Finland - TR-1 | ecosystem: Environmental > Terrestrial > Soil > Coastal area > Acid sulfate soil | place: Finland: Risofladan, Vaasa | collected... | reverse complement strand
CATTTGAAGGATTTAGCTTTATTCCAACTACAGGAGAGATAAGTGCAAACTTTAAGTTCAATCCGGGTTCATATACTGTAAAGGTTACTGTTAAGAATGAATGCGGGACAGAGAGCAAAATAGCTTCAGTCTCTCTTCAGCAACCTTGTGTTCCACCACAGCTTACAATGAATCTGACAGCAGTTACCAGGGAAGATGCCACACACGAGCTGAAAGGATCTGCCACCAATGTGAAGAACAAGAGCGATATTACTGTTACAGTAAATGATAGTCCATTTGAAGGATTTAGCTTTGTTCCAACTACAGGAGAGATAAGTGCAAACTTCAAGTTCAATCCGGGTTCATATACTGTGAAGGTTACTGTTAAGAATGAATGCGGATCGGATACATATACAGGAACAGTGGTTATAGCAGAAGAGAAGCCATGCGGAGTAAGAATAAATCCCGGTAACTCATCATGGGAATTCTGCTTGATCACACCATCAGGTACCATAATAAGAGACACCCTGACAAACAGCAGCTTCAGGTATTCAGGTACGGCCAGCAGCTTATACTTTATGCCTATAGCAGGAGGCGGAGATGCTGTTGTTAAAGGTGCACCATTCACCATCAGGCCCGGACAATACTATCTATTTACAGGAAGCCTGACAGTTACGGTTAGCACAAAAAACCCGGGATCGATGGGGCAATGGTCGGTATGCATTGTGGCCGACAGTGAGCCTCAGTCGGGCAATGGCAACAACAGGCCAAAGAGTCCATGCCAAGAGGATGAGGTGGATGATGCGGGGAAACCGAAGAAGGGCGGTAAGGAGAAGGATCAGTAAGAGGTGTGAGGTTTGAGGAGTGAGGAGTGAGGGGAAGACAGGGCAGGGTCTTGCAGGTCATGCAGGTCTTGCAGGTCATGCAGGTCTTTCGGTCCTCTCCACATCTCCCCTTCACCCATTCTCCCCATCTTCCCTCCTGACGCCAGATGCCTGACGCCTCTCATTCTTATACCAGGTATCGTAAATGCTCAGGTGCTGATCTAAAATTCTGCCACACTCCAACCTTCCCGGTAAACCCGGCTGAGGTATTTATTGGCATCCGGATAATTAGGGAATCCCATTTTAACAGGATCCCATTCCATTAACTGGATTGGCTCACGTATTGCCACGGTACCCAGCAGGATAGCTTTTGTCATAGGACCAGTCTGTGCAAAATGCGACTCAGTTTTGGGACCACCAAGACAGGCTACAACGAAGTTCTGGTAATGATTACTTTTTCAAGTTCGGGAGCAGCATAATTTGCAAATTTACTCTGGGGCAGCAGAACTGCCTCACCGCCATATTCTATCAACAGTGCGCTGTGTTCGTAAATATTCTCCCAGAAGATAGAAGTCATAGACCTCAAGATTATCAGTTGGGATTTTCTCGATCAGATTTTTTTCTTCAGGTGTTATTGTTGCTTCAAGTTCCTTTGCAATTAATTTTGCAATCTCAACTTGAATATTGATGATATCACTGGTTTGTTTTATCTCTCTGTCATATGATTTTGCCCAAAGATGCCTTTCATTATTGGCAGCTATTAACTGGACTCTGAGAATAAACTTATTACCATATTTTTGTCCGCTACCTTCAACAATATAATTCACATTTAATTCCTTCCCTATTTTAGGAATCGGAGGTCTTGTTGTCTCTCTGTATTGTTCTGTGGATGTACGCGAGAGAACCCTGAAGTCCTTTATTTTTTGCAGATTATTAAGTATTTCATCCATGATACCATTGATGAAATAAGTATTTTCCTGTCATCATCATCTGCGGTCAGAGGCTTATTTACTCCTGGCTCCTTATAAACAAATTCGATACCTCTCAGAACTTCTCCAAGAACAGATTCACACAATGTAATATCTTCATTCTCAAGATCGTGGATTATCACTGGGAGTACCCTGCTGGCAACATTGCCATTTTGCAGTTTTACCTTCAAACCAATCTGATCCTTAGATGCCTGGTCCTCAAACGCTTTAAATTCATTTCCCCAGGCAAAAGATTTAGGGTCGCAGTAAATGCGGGAAATAATAGGTATAAAGATTAAGCATTTTATCTTCTCTTTCAGGGATTCATCAACATCGTGGATTTCCAGAAGTCCATCATGGGGATTGATGTCAAAATAAACACTGATTTCTTCTTTAAATGTTGATTCAAGTTCTCCTTTCAGTTGATAGACAAATTCAGTGACCCAGCCATCATGCTTATTGTCTTTCTGGCGGTAGCTGATGAATATGTCGTAATTATATCCTGCAATTATGCTTGACAGGTTAATGGTTCATTGTGTTAAAGTTAGGAAAGAAAGGGGTTGTATGCAAAAAGAACAGACTGGAAGAATGGGAGCATGCCTCTCTTCAATTCATTTATGTCTCGGCAAAGACGGGTGAAGGTTTAACTGATTGCCACCAATGGATCAATTCTCATTCAATGACAAAGTGAATAAGCCTCTGATCCTTCAGCAAATCCGTGGTAACTGCTCCCCTGATAACATATCTATAATTCTTGTTGAACCAATAACAGTCTTTATCCTGACACCGGAGTGGCTCCCTGTCACCTTACCTATTATTGAAGAATTTTTCCCTAGGGGATGTTTTCTTATTTCATTGAGAACATTTACGACATGAGCCTCTGGCAATATGATTAAAAGTTTTCCTTCATTTGCTATATAAAGCGGATCAAAACCCATTATCTCGCAAGCTCCCTTAACTTCATCTGAAACCGGGATCATTTTTTCTTCAAGCATCATCCCTTGTCCTGATGAATTGCTTATTTCTACCAATGCAGTTGCAACACCGCCCCTTGTTGGGTCTCTGAGTACATGAACATCCTTCGTTACCTGAAATAAGAGTTTTGCGAGACCGTTTAAAGGGGCAGTATCACTTTTTATTGCCGATTCAAAACCAAGACCTTCACGTGACGACAATATTGTAATCCCATGATCTGCAATACTTCCAGTAAGTATTATAGCATCACCCGAGGAACATCTGTCAGGGGAGATAAAGATACCTTCAGGAATTGTACCAACTCCTGATGTATTTATGAATATCTTATCTCCCTTACCTTTTTCAACAACTTTTGTATCGCCGGTAACAATTTTCACATCTGCATTTTTAGCAGCATTCCTTATACTGACGATAATTCTTTGTAACTCCTCCATTCTGAATCCTTCTTCAATAATAAGTCCAAGCGACAGATATTGAGGTATTGCTCCACAACAGACAAGATCATTAACAGTCCCGTTTACAGCCAGATCACCAATATCTCCCCCCGGGAAAAAAAGAGGATCCACTACAAATGAATCCGTTGTAAAAGCTATCTTCCCTGACATCTCCAGTACTGCTCCGTCATGTGCCTTATCGAGCCAGCTATTGCCGAGCTCTCTTATAAAAAGATCCTTAATTAACTTGTCAGTCAGCTTCCCTCCACCACCATGAGCGAGAGTGATAGTATCATTTCTGTTAAAAGGGACCGGACAATTTTTATTCATATTTTTGCTGATAACGGATATAAGCATAGCAAGTTCCCTCCATAGATACCATCGGGGCCCCAGAAGGGTTCTCAGGAACACATTCTTTTCCAAATGCCCTGCAATCTGTTGGTTTACAAATTCCTCTCAAAATCTCTCCTTCAATACATACACCTGATTCTTTTATGACAACGATATCATATACCATTTTAAGGGCATACTGATTCCCTTCTTTAACCACAGATCTCCAGTACTCATTGACAACAACAGCTCCACCTGCCTCCATCTGTTTTGGAAGAAACTCAGTCAGATTATACTTCATTATGGAATGTGTCTGCCCACCGCAGATTTCCATTAGATTCCATGGGTGTTTTACTTTTGCTTTAATCTCCCCGGCTAAAGTATTAATAACATTAATATCACGGTATTGGTCAATGTATTTCAAAACAACTGATCATTAAGTTTACCTGATGCGATCCAATATATGTATAAAGCTAATTTAAGACTATTTCTGCAAAAAATATTATGATTTTTTAATTACGCTCTGATATTTCATCTTGTATTTAAATGTTTTACCTTTAATTGTTACCTGTACTATTGAAAGTTATGCTTATTTGCATTTCAGAAATTTATTATCGTGGCTTTTAAAAATGAACATCAACCCTGTTGATCCTTATGAGACGATGAAAATGAAGACATTGATATTAGGTATGGGCAATGATATCCTTACCGATGACGCGATCGGACCATTACTTATAAATGATCTTTCCGGAATTATCGGCAACCGGGATGTTGATTTTAATATAGCTTTCTGCGGAGGGCTGGAGATAATAGAATATATCAGTGGATATGAAAAAGTCATTTTCATCGATGGAATACATACAAACGGAGGAATACCGGGGGATGTATATTATTATAAACCCTCTGATTTCCAGGAAACATCTCATCTATCAAGTCTTCACGATATAACTTTTCTCACCTCACTAAAGCTGGGACATACTCTCGGTATTCAACTGCCAACTGATTTGCATATCATTGCAATTGAGATAGTTGAAGATATGGAATTTAGTATGGAATTGACTCTCCCATTAAAGAAAAGGTATCCTGAAATATTAAAGGAAGTCATTGCAAAAATCAATGCAATTCTGGACTAAATACAAAAGTCTTTTACTCTTTTATAAGCTTTGCAAAAAAAAACTTGACTTGCCTTATTATTATTGTTATTTTAGTAACAGAGTCGCTGTTATTTTAGTAACAGGCTATAATTGAATGGTTATTGTCAAACCAACGAGTTAAAATAATATGGAATTTAAACCCCGGATTGTTGCATTTCTATGCAAATGGTGTTCCTACACAGGAGCAGATCTTGCAGGAACATCACGTATGGTGTATAAAGCCAATGTGCGAGTCATAAGGGTAATGTGTTCAGGACGTATTGAACCTACATTCGTGCTCAGGGCATTTACAAAAGGTGCTGATGGTGTGTTGATTTGCGGATGTCATCCGGGAGACTGCCATTATCAGGAAGGCAACTACCGCTGCCTTAGGAGATTCATGTTGTTGCAGAAATACATTAAGCAGATGGGAATTGAATCTCAAAGGTTGAAACTTGAATGGATCAGTGCAAGTGAAGGAAAACAATATGCAGAACTTGTAAACAGTTTTACGGAAACAATTTCCGAACTGGGCCCATGTACTATTGAAAAAACAATGAAGGTTTTAACATAGATACAAACTTTTTTCATAATGGAAGGATCAAAGTCAAAACTTAAACTTGCCGTTTACTGGGCCTCCGCCTGTGGAGGTTGCTGTGTATCAGTGCTTGATGTTCATGAGAAGCTTTTTGACGTGATAGCTGCTGCTGATCTTGTCTTTTGGCCTATTGCTCTTGATATCAAATATAAAGATGTTGAAGAGATGCCCGATAATCACATTGATGTCACTCTTTTTAACGGGGCGGTCAGGAACAGCGAAAACGAACATATGGCTAAGCTCTTAAGAAAGAAAACAAAAATACTTGTTGCTTATGGTAGTTGTTCTCATCTTGGAGGCATACCCGGGTTGGCCAACTTTTCAACAAAAGAAGACATTTTCCGAAGGGTTTATGAAGAAAGCGAATCTGTTATAAATCCGGAAAAAACAAGGCCACTACCTGAATATAAAGTTAAGGAAGGCACACTGGAGATACCTGTATTTTATAATGATGTTCGCACTCTTTCACAAACAGTAGATGTTGATTATTTTCTACCAGGTTGTCCGCCCCAGACAGAAAGACTTCTTGAAGTTTTTACTGCAATAGTCAGCGGAGCAGAACTTCCACCAAAAGGCTCTGTAATCGGTGCTGAATCAAAAGCCCAGTGTGATGAATGTATCCGGAAAAAAACGGAAAACAAACTTATTAAGAAGTTTTACCGCCCATGGGAAGTCACAGATGACGGAGAGACCTGCTTCCTGGAACAAGGGATCATATGTATGGGACCCGCAACAAGAGCAGGATGCGGATATCGTTGTATAAAAGGTAATGCACCTTGCCGTGGATGTTATGGACCTATTTCTGATGCTGTAGATCCGGGGGCAAAGATGATGTCCGCAATTGCAAATATAGTTGACGCAAAAGAACCTGAAGATATCCAAAGGGTACTCGAGGATGTTGTCGACCCTGCCGGAGTTTTTTATCGTTTTAGTCTGCCCTCCTCATTAATAAGAAGGACCCTGTCATGAAAAAGATCACAATAGATCCCATAACACGCCTCGAAGGTCATGGAAAAATCGAAATTTTCCTTAACAAAGAAGGAGAGGTCGAGAATGCTTATTTCCAGGTCCCTGAACTCAGAGGATTTGAAAAATTCTGCGAGGGAAGACCTGTTGAGGAACTCCCGGCAATTGTTGCTAAGATCTGCGGTGTATGCCCGGGATGTCATCACATGGCCTCCGGAAAAGCTGTTGATGCAGTTTTTGGGGTAGAACCTCCACCGACTGCAAAAAAGCTTAGGGAACTTTTTTATATGGCACACTTTGTACATAGCCATACTGCTCATTTCTACGCTCTTGCCGCTCCGGATTTTGTTGTTGGTCCTACTGCACCAGCTGCTAAAAGGAATATCCTTGGAGTTATTGAAGTAGTAGGAAAAGAGATCGGTACAGAAGTCATAAAGCAACGGCGCATCGCTCAGGAGATACAGGCTCTGCTTGGCGGACACCAGACTTTTGTTGTAATGAATATCCCGGGAGGAGTACGGAAGGGGCTTACCGAGAGGGAAAGAGACGATATTGTTGAAAAAGCAAAAGGTTTTATTGAATTCGCAAATTTCACCCTTAAGATTTTTAACGATATCGTACTCGGGAATAAGGAATATGTTGATATTATCCTCAACGGTCCTTATAGTCTGAAATTACACTCTATGGGGCTTGTCGACAAAAACAACAAGGTAAACTTCTATGACGGAAAGGTAAGAGTCGTAGATACTGAAGGCAAAGAGCTGTACAAATATTCAGAGACTGAATACCTCGATTATGTAGCCGAACATGTTGAGCCCTGGAGCTACCTTAAATTTCCATTTCTTAAGAAAATTGGATGGAAAGGATTTGTTGATGGCCAGAATTCAGGATTATACCATGCAACTCCATTATCCAGGCTGAACGCAGCCGATGGTATGGCTACTGCAATGGCACAAAAAGAATATGAGAGAATGTACTCTACCCTTGGGGGAAAACCTGTTCATGCTACGCTCGCGATGCACTGGGCCAGGCTGATCGAACTATTATATTCTGCAGAGCGATGTCTTGAGCTGGCAATGGATCCTGATATTACAGGAAAAGAGCTGCGTGCAAAACTTGGTCCGATACCTGGAGAAGGTGTTGGTATTGTTGAGGCCCAGAGAGGAACCCTTACCCATCACTATTGGACAGATGACAAAGGGCTGGTAACCAAAGTAAATATAATTGTAGGAACTACCAACAACAACGGAGCTATCTGCATGTCGATCAAGAAAGCAGCTGAGGGATTTATCAAAAAAGGTGTTGAGGTGACCGATGGAATACTTAATATGATCGAAATGGCCTTCAGGGCATATGACCCATGTTTTTCATGTGCTACCCATAGCCTTCCCGGACAAATGTCAATGATCCTTGAAATTCGTGATCATAACGGCAAATTAGTCAAGCGCATTATAAGAGATTAATACTGAAGAAAAGTGATTTTTTAAACAACAAATAAATATGTGATATGCGAACCGGAGTCTTTTTCTGCCAGATGAACGAAAACAGCAGACTCAATATTGATGCCATCGCAAAATATTCGGCAAATCTTCCAAATGTTGAAACCGTTCAGATTTTAGGATTGAAACCACATCCGGATGTGGAAATTCTTTCAGCACTTATCAAATCAAATAATCTTGAAAGAATAGTTATTGCAGGAGACATGCCGGGCTATTTTAAACCTGTGTTTACTAAAGCTATGGCAATTGCGGAAGGTAATACAGATGAAATACGTCTTGCTTCATTCCAGGAGCATGGGGCAAGAGGGGAAAATGCCATGAACCGTGCCAAAGCAATTGTTGCATGCGCCTCTATGGGTGTTCCTTTTCCCCTTGTTGCTGTAACCGGAGGGAATCCTGTTAATCATGCGACCCTCATTATAGGAGGAGGAATAGCCGGCATCCAGGCTGCGTTGGAGCTTGCCAACGCCGGGAAAAAGGTCTTCCTTGTTGAACAAACCGGTACTATTGGCGGACATATGGCTATGTTTGACAAGACATTTCCTACTCTCGATTGTGCCGCTTGTATTCTTACACCCAAGATGGTTGATGTAGGACAACATAAAATGATACGTTTGCTTACCAGATCCAAAGTAGTTGAGGTCAGTGGCAAGCCTGGTTCTTACCGGGTAAAAATAAAACAAAGTGCACGGTTTGTCGATGTCAATTCATGCGTAGCCTGCAATCTGTGTGCAGAGGTTTGTCCGGTTAAGGTACCAAGTGAATTCGATTCTGGGATCTCTTTACGAAAAGCAATATATATACCTTTTCCCCAGGCAGTCCCTAATGCTTATCTGGTTGATAAGGAGAGTTGTACCTATATCCAGTCTTTTGGCCAGAAATGTGGCGTTTGCGTGAAAAAATGTCCCAAAGAATGCATCAACCTGAATGAAGAAGATAATATAGTTGATATTGAAGTTGGAAATATTGTACTGGCAACCGGCTACGAGCTGCTGGATGTAAGCAAAATAGGACAATACGGATATGGTACCTTCCCTAATGTCTTAACCTCCCTTGAATTTGAACGACTCACCAATGCTTCAGGTTCGACAGGGGGAAAGATTGTGATGAAAACAAAAAGAATCAATAAAAAGACTCAGGAAGAAGAGTGGTTCTTTTCATCTGAAGGAGTACCGCCTAAAAGTGTCGGACTAATTCATTGTGTAGGATCGAGGAGCAAAAAATACAACCCCTATTGCTCTCGTGTTTGTTGCATGTATTCTCTGAAATTTGCTCACCTGATAAAGGAAAAAATACCTAATGTCACTGTTTATGAATTCTATATCGATATGAGAGCTTTCGGTAAAGGATATGAAGAGTTTGCAGAGCGGATAAAACAGGAAGGAACATTTATTGTTCGCGGACATTCAGCATCTGTTTCTATGAATAACGGCCAGATGTCTGTCCGCGGAGAAGATATTTTAAATGACAGGTTAGTTGAGTTCGATGTTGATATGGTTGTACTTGCAGTCGGACTTGTACCGGCAAAGGGTAGTGAAGAACTTAGCCGGATGCTTGGAGTGGACCGGGATACTGACGGATGGTTTTCAGAACTTGACTATAACGGAAGTCCTACCGATACCGACAAAGGCGGTATTTATGTAGCAGGTATGTGCCAGGCACCAAAGGATATACCAGATACTGTGGCCCAGGCTTCAGCAGTCGCCGCTGGCGTGTTGAGTAGTCTCACAAGCGGAAAGGGTATTGGACACCTGAGCACCATACCACTCAGGGAAATTGAGGAAAGAGCTAAAAATATTCAAACAGTATAAGGAAGACATTATGGCAATAAGAGTAAATCCAAAATTCATTGATGTCCTCGACCGCTTTGGCGCTGAAGATGTTCAATTATGTTACCAGTGTGGAGATTGTTCAACAGTTTGTCCACATGCAGATGAAATATATAAATTTCCACGGAAATCGATGCGTTCATTGCAGATGGGACTGGACCAGAAAATTGAACATAGTCTGGAACCATGGCTGTGTTACTATTGTGGCCAATGCTCGGAACAATGTCCCAGGGAAGCAGATCCGGGCGAAACAATGATGAGTTTAAGGCGCTGGCTTATTTCTCGTTACGACGTTACTGGTATAGCAGGAAAGTTTTTTAAATCAAAAACAACAGAAATAGTCGCTGTTATCACCACTGCCATTGTGACTGGAATATTACTGACGCTCTATGGACTTTCAGGCGGCAGCATTCAAATATATGATGGTGATGGAGCATTTCTTCCCAGCAGTTTCATTCACAGATTTGACCTGACTATCGGAATGATTGTTGGTGTCTTTTTAGTTATAAATGCTATCAGGATGTGGTATCTGGTAATGATTAAAGGGACCCCTTTCCCGGTACCATGGTGGTTATATATAATAGAACTATATCAGCTCCCATGGCATTTTTTCACTCAGAAACGCTATTCAGAGTGTGAGAGTCAGAACAAAAAAACATTCTTTATGCCCTGGTTCGTTCACCTTGGACTTATGCTGGGATATGTAACCATGCTGATACTGGTTATGGTTTTCATAGAGGCGTTTCAGGCAGGACCTGAAATCAACTGGTCTGTACATATTTTCGGATATCTGGCCAGTATTGGATTGATAATTGGGACTATTTATTTTATCAGGAACCGTTTTAAGAAGAATTATGTTCAATATAAAAAATCGCATAGCACAGACTGGATGTTTGTGGTTTTATTGTTTCTGATTGTTGTTACAGGTATTGCTCAGCATCTGTTTCACAGAACCGGCCTGCTGGTTGAGGCAAATATTACTTATGTCATTCACCTCATGTGTGTCGTTCCCTGGCTGCTCAGGATGCCTTTCAGTAAATGGGCCCATCTTGTATATCGACCTCTGGCCATGTATCTTGCAGCCATTCGGAAAGATGCCATATACAGACAGGAAGAAATAATAAACTCTTCACCGGTTTATATAAAATAAAAGAATATGCTCATGGAAAATTGCAGAATAGGCGTTTATGTCTGCATGTGCGGAACAAATATCGCCAAAATAGTTGATGTGGAAGCGGTAGCAAAATTTGCCTCAGGTCTGCCAAATGTTGTTACAGCTAAAACATATAAATATATGTGCTCAAATCCCGGACAGGAAATGATAGCACAGGATATAAAAGAGAATCAGCTTAACAGGGTGGTAGTGGCTGCCTGCAGTCCTAATATGCATGAACGGACTTTCCGGAATGCCTTGAAATCCGCAGGCATTAACCAGTATCTACTCGAAATGGCTAATATCCGCGAACAATGCAGCTGGGTACACAAAGATCCAATAGAGGCAACAGAAAAAGCCAAAGCACTTGTTTTCTCTGCCATTTGCCGGGTTGAACTTCATGAGGAATTGGAGAGCGTATCTGTTAATATGTGCCCAAATGTACTTGTAATCGGAGGAGGTATTGCTGGTATGACAACTGCCCTGGAGGTTGCTGATGCAGGTTACCTTGTCCACTTAGTCGAAAAGGCTGACCACCTCGGGGGAAACATTTCACGTGTCGACCTTACAGCACCATATCTTTATTCTGCCCGTGACCTTATAACAGAGCGCATAACCCGAATTGAAAGGAATAAAAAGGTTGAGGTCTACTTCAATTCAAAGCTGACCAGTCTGACGGGATTCATTGGAAATTTTACTGCAAAAATTGAATCGCTTAATGGTAAACAGGGTGCAGAGAAAAAAGTTAATGAAGTAGAAATAGGAAATGTTGTTGTATGTACGGGTTATAAGGAATTCGATGCATCACGTATTATCCATTACGGATATGGGAAATTACCAAATGTAATTACCTCCTTTGAACTGGAGAAGATGATACGGGCAGGTCGTATTGAAACAAAAGATGGGAAAATACCTCAATATGTAGCAATTATTCATTGTGTTGGTAGCCGGAATCCTGAGTTTCATACTTATTGCTCCAGGGTATGTTGCATGACTGCTCTTAAGTATGCCCATGAGATAAAAAATGCAAATCCGGAATGCTATATTTCAGATATTTATATTGACATGCATGCTTTCGGTAAAGGGCATGAGGATTTCTACCTCAAGTCGTCTGAGGCCAAAACATTGTTCCTGATGTATGAAAAGGATGACAGACCCGTTATTCGTAAGGCAGATCCGAAAGACGATTGTGAAATGCTTATTGAAGTAAATGAAAAACTCTCAGGGGAACATATCGAAATTCCTGCTGATATGATTGTCCTTATGGTAGGTATGGAAGCAAGGGAAGATTCCCATGAAATTGCCCGTACAGTTAACATAAGTCAGGATAAAGATGGATGGTTCATAGAGAGTCATCCAAAACTTGAACCGGTTGCTACTACTACAGACGGTGTTTTTATAGCCGGTACCTGCGTTGCTCCAAAAGATATTCCTGATACAGTTGCTCAGGCAAGAGCTGCAGCGGCTCGGATCCTTGCAAGAATAGCGAAGGGTAAAATAGAGGTTGATGCCTTATATTCTGAAGTAAATGAAGAAATCTGTTCGGGTTGCAGGTTTTGTAATCAGCTCTGCCCCTTCAGCGCTATTGAGTTTAATGAAGAGAAAAGACAAAGCCATATCATCAGTGCTTTGTGTAAGGGATGTGGAGTATGTGTTGCAGGTTGTCCTTCAGGTGCAATTAAAGGCAGACATTTTACTGACCAGCAAGTACTTGCCCAGGTAGATGGATTACTTGGAGAATATTAAAATTTCTAATAGAAATATTTTAAGGTTCTTATTGCACTGTTGGTTCTAGCCGACCCACATCGACATCTAATACCTAGATGCTGATGCAGGAGAGAGGTATTCAAATTTAAGGCTGACGCCTCTGTTAGTTTCCCTGGTGCAAAAGCCGGGTCTATTGACCAAATATCGCCAGTTTTCATTCCAATAATGAAATATATTAAATGATAATAATTTAGCGCCGGCAACAGATGGTAAATCCCATCCGGCCAAAAGTGATCAAAGGCAACGGTTCACAGTAACTCTTCTAAATTGACCTTAATATAGGCTCTCCCTCTTCATCATTATATTTTCATCAGAAATATAGTCATCATACTGCATTTCCTTATCGATCATCCCTTTAGGACCTATCTCAATTATCCTGTTGCATGTTGTCTGTATGAACTCATGATCATGTGACGACATAAGGATATTTCCTTTAAACTTCATTAAAGTATTATTGAAAGCCTGAATTGATTCCAGGTCAAGATGATTTGTAGGGCTGTCAAGAATCATAACATTGGCATTGCGGATCATCATTCTGGCAATCATGCAACGAACCTTTTCCCCACCTGAAAGGACATTAACCTTCTTATATATCTCTTCACCCGAAAAAAGCATTTTTCCCAGGAATCCCCGAAGGAACATCTCACTTGTGTCTTCAGAAAAATCTGACAGCCAGTCGATAAGTGTTATATCTTTTTCAAAGAATTTTTCATTCTCCAGCGGCAGATATGCCTTTACAATTGTCTGACCCCATTCATAAGAACCTTTCTGAGGTTTTTCATGACCTTTCAGCAGCTCAAACAGGACTGTCATTGCCCGTGTGTCCCTTGAGAGAAATACAATCTTATCATTTTTATTGACAGTGAAAGTAAGTTCTTTGAACAGTGTCTTTCCCTCAAAAATTCCTGTAAGCCCCTTTACTGAAAGTATATTGTTTCCAGGTTCGCGGCCTGGAGTGAAAATTATGCCGGGATATCTTCGTGTCGAAGGTTTGATTTCCTCAATATTCAATTTCTCTATCATTTTCTTCCGGCTGGTTGTCTGCTTTGATTTCTTGACATTAGCCTTGAAGCGTGCAATGAACTCCTGTAATTCCTTCTTTTTTTCCTCTGCTTTTTTATTTTGTGCCAACTGCTGCCTTAAAGCAAGCTGACTTGATTCATACCAGAAGCTGTAATTTCCCGAAAACTGCTGTACCTTGCTGAAATCAATATCAATGATGTGGGTGCAAATTGAATCAAGAAAATGCCTGTCATGAGATACAACGAGTACCGTATTTTCAAATTCTGAAAGATAGTTTTCCAGCCAGTTTACTGTCTCAAGGTCAAGGTCATTGGTTGGCTCATCGAGCAAGAGATTATCAGGTTTCCCGAACAAAGCCTGGGCAAGAAGCACTTTAACTTTTTCTTTTCCTGACAGCTCTTTCAAAAGTTTGTAATGGTTCTCCTCCTTTATTCCGAGACCACTAAGAAGGCTTGCCGCGTTGCTTTCTGCATTCCATCCATCGAGCTCATTGAATATTTCTTCAAGCTCTGAGGCCCTCATTCCATCCTTCTCGGAAAAATCCGATTTCAGGTATAGATTTTCTTTCTCCTTTGTAATATCCCATAAATTCGAATGACCCATCTTCACTATGTCAAGTACAGTGTAGTCATCAAATTCAAAATGATCCTGCTTTAAAACAGATACTCTTTCACCGGGGCCATACGTTACAGATCCTGTACGTGATTCAACAGTACCGAAAAGCATTTTAAGGAATGTTGATTTTCCGGCACCATTTGCTCCGATCACTCCATAGCAGTTACCGGCAGTAAAGATCTGATTAACATCCTGAAATAAAATGCGCTTCCCAAACTGAATACTTAGATTTGAAACTGTTATCATTGATATAAATTATTGCTAATGTAAAATTTCCCTTTAAAAGGGCTGCAAAATTAGTTAATTAATCGGCAATAACAGTTTTTTGCATGCAATATAGATAATCCTGAGGCCTGAAACACTTAACTGCTTTTACTATAAACACTAACCCCCCAGAGCTGATATCCGAAGGCAGACTAAAAATCTCAAAAAAGCTATTCTGCTTTTTATTGTAATTCCCTTTTAATAAATCGTCTTGGTTTCATTTCAAACCGCTTGTCTATAATGACAATTTAATTAAACCCGCCGATCCGGATGCCCGCCTGCATATCACGCAGGAACAGATTAGATTCAAAGTCCAATTGAGTATAAGGTTTTGATTATCGGTTTCTTTAAAATGATCCTCAATTGCAAGCTTGTATGACCAGCTGGTTAACCTCATGGCACAAAAGCTTTTCATGAAAGATAATATTTTGTAATTTTAAGAAAATATATTCCGTATGTTAAGCAAATGTCTAAAGGTTCTTCTTGCACCTCTGATACTTACAACTGCAACATCTGCATCGAATGCACAGACCGCGAAAATGAATGTTCTATTCATCTCTGTCGATGATATGAACAATGATCTTGGGTGCTACGGTCATCCCATAGTCAAGTCACCAGGCATCGACAGGCTGGCTTCGAAAGGTATTGCATTTGCCAATGCCTACTGCCAGTTTCCCCTAAGCAGCCCGAGCCGTTCATCAATTCTTACAGGGATGCGTCCCGACAGAACGAAGGTCTTCGACCTGACTTACCATTTCCGGCAAGATATGCCAGATGCAGTCACTCTTCCCCAGATGTTCATGAATAACGGTTACTATGTAGCTCGTGTAGGCAAGATGTATCATTATGGCAACCCGGGAGATATTGGGACAAACGGTCTCGACGACAGAGTTTCGTGGGGTGAAAGGATTAATCCCGCCGGTCTTGACAAAACATCATTGGAGCTGGATGTAATCAATTATACACCACAGAGGAAAGGGCTGGGTGCTGCAATGGCATTTCTGTCGGATCCTGTTGGAAAGGATCACGAACATACTGACGGGAAAGTAGCGGAGGAGACTATAAAACTTCTGGAGAAACATAAAAATGAACCATTCTTCATCGCAGCAGGATTTTATAAGCCACACTGTCCATGGATAACACCCTCGAAGTATTTCAATATGTATGAACTATCCATGATGAAATTGCCGGAGATATCGCAAGCGACAAAGGGAGAATATCTTCCACTGGTTCTGGCCTCAACATCTCCCTGGCCTTACTTCGGTATCACCTCTTCTCAGGCCCTGGAATGCAAGCTAGCATACTATGCTGCAATATCATATGTTGATGCTCAGATTGACAAACTTCTTAATGCCCTCGATTCACTTGGACTGGCTGAAAATACAATTGTTGTATTCTGGAGCGATCATGGTTATCATTTGGGGGAACATGGATTGTGGTTCAAGCAGAGCTGCTTTGAAGAGTCGGCTAAATCACCTTTAATTATTGCTGTTCCAGGATCAAAAAATGCAGGAGAGGTTTGCAGAAGAACTGTGGAAATGGTTGACATCTACCCTACCCTTGCAGAACTTACCGGGCTGAAACCTCCCGAAAATCTCGAAGGTTTAAGCCTTATGAAACTTCTTAAAAATCCAAACGCAGCATGGAAGCATCCAGCATTTACCCAGGTACAGAGAGCAAAGATCCCGGGTCATAGTGTAAGAACTGAAAAATGGCGTTATACTGAATGGGGTTTTGGTGCAGAAGGAGCAGAGCTCTATGATGAAATAAAAGATCCTAAAGAGCTCAAAAATCTCGCTGAAGATCCGAAATATGGTTCAGTTGTAAAAGAGATGAAAACCTTGCTTAAATCAGTCCATCCTGGTCCGGTTGAAGGAGGTAAAGCAGTTGCTGATACAAGAGAGAGATATTCGAATTAGTGACTGAAGCCGATCAGGGAGTATCTTCCTTATACTATAACTTTAGCCGATGTCCTAAGTATAATTGAGCTATTTAGACAATAGAAGAATATCCTTTGGCCTGATTATGCTCTTTGAGTATCCCTTAAGCATCGAATTGATCATTGCCAATCCAATTTTTGTAGTATCAACAACTGAATTTGGAGAAATTGCTTTTAGCCCTTTAACCAGCCACATAAAATAATCGTACATAAACTGGTAGCTCTTTGTTCTTGACTTAATTCCTCTTAAAGGAATGATCATACCCGGTCGAAACATATATGCCTGTTTAAATCCCATTCTCAAAAGATCGTTTTCAGTTTTACCTTTTACCCGTGCCCACATCATACGACCTTTTTCAGTTGAGTCAGTTCCCTGACCGGAAACATAATTGAATGTCATCTGTGGATTAACTTCATATAATGTTTTGGCCAGTGAAAGGGTATAATCGTAGGTTATTAGCTTATATTGTTCCTCAGTTAGACCTGCAGCACTTATTCCCATACAGAAAAAACAAGCATCGTAGTCAGAAATCTGGTTCCTGACATCTGAAAAATCAGTAAAATCCTTATGAATCAATTCCTTTAACTTCGGATGATCAATACCTGAATTATTTCTCCCAATAATCAGTACCTCATTGATTTCGTCATGGTCCAGACACTCAAGTAAAACACCTTTTCCGACCATTCCGGTTGCTCCTGTTATTATTACTTTTTTCATGGTTGTGTTTTTAAATGAAGAAAGTTGATCAACATGACCAGATTTGTCAATCTCACTATTTGGAATAAAATTAAATTGAATTAATGACAGATAATATTTCCTCTGATTCCTCCTTTGAGAAAATAGTGTTTTTAAGCGAGTCGATATTATCATTTAATTGTTTAACCGAACTAACTCCAACTATAACAGAGGTCACCCGACTGTCTTTTAGTAACCATGCTGTTGCCATCTGGGCTAATGTCTGACCTCTTTTCATTGCTATCTCATTAAGTTTACTTATACCTGCTATAAGGGCTGGAGTAAGATATTCAGGTTTAAGAAAATGAGCTTTTGAAGCACGTGAACCTGACGGTATTCCATTCAGATACCTGTTAGTCAATACTCCCTGAGCCAATGGTGAAAATGCAACAAACCCTACTCCATTTTCTTCAAGTACATTTAATAGCTCTTTTTCCACAACTCTGTCAAGCATTGAAAACCTCGACTGATTAATTAAACAAGGAGTTCCTAACATACTAAGAATCTTCAAAGCTTCAGATGTTTGTTCCGGCGAATAATTTGAAATTCCGGCATACAATGCTTTTCCGCTCCTTACTATGTAATCGAGGGCCATCATGGTCTCTTCCAGTGGCGTGTTTGGATCGAAACGATGAGAGTAGAATATATCAACATATTCAAGATTCATCCGTCTTAGACTTTGATTAAGACTTGCAACGAGATACTTCCTGGACCCCCACTCACCATAAGGTCCATCCCACATCTCATACCCTGCCTTGGAGGTAATAACCATTTCGTCTCTGTATGAAGAAAAGTCTTTTCTTAAAATTGAGCCGAATATTTCTTCAGCTGAACCCGGGGGAGGACCATAATTGTTGGCCAGATCAAAATGTGTAATTCCATGATTAAAAGCAGTCCTGATTATTTCCCTGCAATTGTCGAAATCATCAACAAACCCAAAGTTATGCCATAATCCAAGAGAGATGGCAGGCAACAATAATCCGCTTTTCCCGCAACGATTGTATTTCATCGTTTTGTAGCGGTCACTGTCAGCTGAATAAATATTTTTCATTATATCTGTGATAATTATTTGATTCTAAATGTTTCGCTTTAAGATTGCATTACAAATCAATGAAAAGGTTATCCTAAAACTACCTTAACAGAATGCTCCTCACTATCTCTAAAAATGGGTATAATATTCGATGACTGAGATTTACCATCTACTATTACCTCCGTCAATCCTTTTGATTTTCCATAAGGATTTGCAACCTCAATACAATAGGTTGCTCCTCTGAATTTCCTTATTATCTTATAGCCTTTCCAATCTTCAGGAATACATGGATCAATCAATAATCCATCATAATCCGGGCGGATACCCAGTATGTATTGTGAGATAGCATAGAAATTCCATGATGCGGTGCCTGTAAGCCATGAGTTTTTAGCTTCACCAGGTTTAAAAGCATCTTTCCCGGCAATCATCTGGCCATAAACATATGGTTCTGTCTTATGAAGCTCACTGATATCCTCAAGGTATGATGGACAAATTTTCCTGTAATAATCCCAGGCACAGTTGCCATTACCTACAACTGTCTCACCGATCATTATCCATGGATTATTATGGCAAAAAACTGCTGCATTCTCCTTGTATCCCGGAGGATATGAAGATATTTCACCATATTCTATATAATATTTTGTAAAAGCAGGATTATTTAGTACAATCCCATGCTCACAATCAAGGCGTTCCTTAACAGAATTCAGTGCTTTGGTACAGAGTCCTTCCTCTTTTCCTATACCTGCCATTGTACACCAACCCTGCGATTCAATAAATATCTTTCCCTCTTCGTTTTCGTTACTTCCTACTTTCCGGCCATAATAGTCATATGCCCTTATAAACCATTCACCATCCCATCCGTATTTCTTTATTACATCAACCATTATATTTACGCGCTTTTGAGCACGTTCCGCCTCTGATTTCTTCCCGATTCTTCTGCACAAATCAACATAATCCTGTCCATAAACCACAAATAAACCAGCTATCATCACCGATTCAGCCTTTGTCCCCTCGTATTTATTTTCTGTTGTCTGAAAGGATTCATTCGGGTCATTTGAGAAACAGTTAAGGTTCAGACAGTCGTTCCAGTCGGCCCTGCCAATCAAAGGAAGACCATGCGGGCCAACGTTGTTTACAACGTGATCGAATGAAACAGTCAGATGGTCAAACAGCGGCCTTGCTACTGAAACATCATTGTCAAAGGGAACCATCTCGTCCAGTATTCCGAAATCGCCAGTCTCTTTTAAATAACTTACGGTTCCGAGTATCAGCCATAACGGATCATCATTGAAACCTCCTCCAATATCATTATTCCCCATTTTTGTAAGTGGCTGATACTGGTGGTAACAACCACCGTCCTGCAACTGTGTTGAAGCAATATCAATAATCCTCTCTCGTGCCCGTTCAGGAATCTGATGTACAAAGCCGATAAGATCCTGGTTAGAATCTCTGAAGCCCATACCTCTGCCTATTCCTGATTCGAAAAAAGATGCGGAACGCGAGAAGCAGAATGTTATCATACACTGATACTGGTTCCAGATATTTACCATTCTGTCGAGTTTGTCATTTCCTGTATCGACCGTATAAATACTTAAAAGGTTATCCCAGTATTTACGAAGATCGGCAAGTGCAGCATCAACTTTAGCAGAAGTATCAAATCTTGCAATTGTCTCTTTTGCCTTTTTCTTATTAATAACATTTTTTGATTCCCATTTTTCATCGATTTTATTTTCCACATAACCTAATACGAAGATAAAATCTTTAGATTCCCCTGGTTTCAGCTCAACCTCGATAAAGTGGGAAGCTATCGGTGACCATCCGTGAGCTTCGGAATTTCCAGGTTTCCCTTCAGCAACCACCTGTGGTTCATTAAAACCATTATAAAGTCCTAAAAAAGACTCTCTATCAGTATCAAATCCCTTAATAGCGGTATTAACTGAATAATAGGCATAATGATCACGACGCTCCTTATACTCTGTTTTATGATAAATAACTGATCCTTCAATTTCCACTTCACCAGTGGAAAAATTTCGCTGGAAGTTTTCCATATCAGAAGCAGCATTCCATAAACACCATTCAACAAATGAAAATACTTTAATCTTTTTGATAACTTTTGAATTATTCGACAGAGTGAGCTTTTGAACTTCAGCCCATGTTTCCAGTGGCACAAAATAGAGAACATTGGCAGTAATCCCATTCTTTTCTCCATTGATATAAGTATAGTTCATCCCATGTCGGCATTCATAGCTATCCAACTCTGTTTTACATGGTTTCCACCCGGGCGACCAGATACTGTCGCCATCTTTGATATAAAAATACTTTCCTCCGCTATCCATTGGTACATTATTGTAACGGTAGCGTGTTAGACGGCGGAACCTGGCATCTTTATAGAAGGTGTAACCACCGGCTGAATTTGAAATGAGGGAGAAGAAATCTTCATTACCAAGGTAATTGATCCAGGGCCATGGGGTGCGAGGGTTCGTAATTACATATTCCCTTCTGGTGTCGTCAAAATGTCCGAATTTCATAATCGTAATTTGAATTTTAGATCCATTTGTTAAAAATGCTTACTTAAAGTATTTATGCCAATTCCTTAGCTCTTCTACTGGTTAATTCCAACGTAATATCATCCATTTTCCTTTGATCCAAAGGATAAAGCATCATAACTCCGGCTGTTATTAATACAATAATTGCCGGAATCCAGCTCATCAACATGATGATACCCGGAACAGCTCCCTGAATGGCCACTTCATTCTGTCCGTTGTAATGAAATGCCGCCAGAACAAATCCAATTATTGCACCGGCAATTCCTCCTCCAAATTTGGTAGCAAATGAACCTGCCGAGTAAACTAAGCCTGTGGCTCTGCGACCATTTTTATATTCTGAATAATCAGCTGCATCACCGAGCATTGCAAAGAAAAGGGTTGGGAATATTGCAGATGCAAACTCAGATATGATTCCAATTGTGAAAATGGCTATTGTATTCCCCGGACTGCAAAACATAAATAATGAATTTACAGCACCGGAGAATATCAGGGCATAAATAAATAACTTTCGTTTACCCCATCGCTTTCCCAGAGGAGATGTTATCATAGCTCCTGCTATTGAAGCCAACGCCAATGCAACCAGATAAGAACCTGCCAACAACTGAGTATGCAGATAATGTGTAAAATAGATTACAACAATCCCTTGTTTGATTGAATTATAGACATTATACATCAACCCTACCACAAGCAGGATGATCCAGGGTCTGTTTCTTATAAGATCTTTAAGATCTGTGCCCAGATTGGTTTCCTGATCTTTAGGCGGTTTCACACGTTCTTTTGTAGAGATAAAAGTAATTATCATGAAAAGAGACAGGAAAACTGATAATAGAAAAATCGAGTTGCTGTAACCTTTCTTCTGATCAATGATCGATATTTTTTTGGAATCCAGGTTTTCTTCTCCTGTTACTATAAAGGAGTACTTTTTTTGAGCTTCCATTGAAAAACTTTTTCCCTGGGTAGGCGTATTAAGGCTGTCACTCTTTTCAGCACTTACCCATGTAAACATAGCTATACCATCTTTGGTTTTTATGTTTACATTTTCAATTTCCTTATTGGTTGATACTGTAACTTCATATTTTTTTGTATCGATTTTATCAACACTTATTGACGGATTTATATTACCAAAGTGCGCAACTAAAAGCAGTAAAACGCCCTGAACCAACATACCCCCGGAAAATGCACCAACCATCCTATACGAACCAAGGCTTGTACGCTGTTTATCATCTCCGGTCATTACTGCCATTAATGCACCGTATGGAATATTATTCGCAGTGTAAATAAGAACAAATATCAAATAGGTGGTATAGGCATAAATTACTTTCCCTGTTGGCCTCAGGTCAGGGGTAGTAAAAAGCAAAGATAATGTTACTCCTAAAGGAATGGCAGTCCATAGTATCCAGGGACGAAATTTACCATATTTGGAATTTGTTCTGTCGCATACAATCCCCATCAGAATATCAGTAATTCCATCACTGAATCGGGCAATTAGCAATAATAATCCAACAGCTGCAGGATTTAAACCAAATACATCTGTATAAAAAACAAACAAAAATGTTGCAACACCCCGCCATGCAATATTCGCAGCACCGTCGCCAAAGGCATACCCGATTTTTTCCTTTAGTTTTAGTTTTTCCATTTTGTTCCGGATTTTACAATTTATCTATATTTTAAATTTTCACTTTATTAATCTGGAATTGGAGACAAGAAATCCTTTAACATATGCCAATGGAGCATTCCAAAAATGAAGCAGGTCATTTTATGCCAAATTTTCCTTAGTCTGATCTATTTACTTCGGTTTTTCCCTTTCAAAAATAGTGTTTTAAATACTTGATGATTTTTTCTGCCAAACAATAAAATTAAATGATATTGTTATCAAAAACCTAGAAGATACTTCTAATTGGTAAAACTAACGTTTTATCCATTTATTCCTTTAACATTAATCTATAAAATGTTACACCTCAATACTAGGCAAAATCAATTTGATTTATTACTTTTAATAAGTACGCATATTTATAATATTAACCAGATATGAAAAGAAATTATTACATTTCCTTTATCATTTTCGCATTTATAAGTCTGCATCAGACTTATGCCCAGCCTGACAACAGGTTTCGTCAGCCGCATAGTACAAATCAGTTCCAGGTACTGCTTTACACCAGTCCGGATAAGTGGCATAACCTTTCTGAACCTGTAGCCATTCTGGAATTCCAGGAGATGGCCAACAGGCATGCCTTCGGTTTAACCTGGACTACAGTAAATTCAATGTTTAATGATGAATCACTTTCAAAATTTGATGTCATTGTGTTTCTTCACTCAACAATCAGAGACCTCTCTCCTGAACAACTGGAAAGCTTCAAAAAATTCATTCGCAATGGAGGCGGTTTTGTGGGTATTCATGGTACTTCTGCATGTGGTAGAGAAGATGAATGGTTCAGGAAGCTGGTAGGACGAACTCTTACAGCACATCCAGAAGAGCAGACTGCTGTTATGCATGTAATTAATAAGAACCATCCTTCTACAATGCATCTTCCTGATAAATGGTTATGGACGGATGAATGGTATTCCTATTCTGAAGCTCTGACTGAAAATCAGAAAGTATTAATCACCCTTGATGAGAAAACATATGACCCTGACAAAACATGGGGAACAGGCAGAAAAACAGCAATGGGTGATTTTCACCCGATAGCATGGTATCAGGAATATGATGGAGGAAGATCGTTTTACACAACTTTGGGACACATGCCTGCATTATTTAAAGATAAATTGTTTCTGGACCATATTTATGGCGGCATTTACTGGGCAGCTACTGGATTGGGCATATACTAATAAAGCAGCATTAAAACGATTACAGGTCCTTTCTTTCGTTTTTGTGCAATGATGTGTAATCGAACCTTCCTGAACAGGAGTTGGATGGTATAAGGGCAGCACTCGTTGCTGCCCCCATATGTTTTAATGTATCTCGTCCGGTAAGATTGTAATGATTTTTTAAATCCTATACTTTTGGATACTTCCAGTCATTTTGGTACTCAGGGAAAATATACGAGTCAGCTTCAGTATTATTGCGAAATTTTTGTTCCGAGGGCAGGTATTCAAGACTTGTACCTGCTGACCTATAGGAAATATTTGCAATATTAGCCAAAACAGTTGCATAGCAACCTTTATCAATGGGACTTGCTGTTTTTAAATTATTATTCCTGATACAATCTGCCCAATTGGCGACATGATTATATTGATTTGCATATTTCCCCTGCTTTTTGACAGCTTCAATCAAGGGACTACCTTCTCTGTTGGTCACAGGGAATATTTCATAACCAGTACGGTTACATGCCAGAGTACCATTACTTCCGATCCAGGCTACTCCGTCTCCCCTGTTATACAATGGGGCAACCTGCTGTTCCCATACTATATGCAGTTTTTCAAATTGAAATACTGAAGACTGGACCCGGGGAGTCTCATACATTGTTTCCGGATGTTTATAACCAACAGAATATATTGATTTCGGATATGTTCTTTCATGCCCTAATGCGGCTATTCCATCTAATGCTGAGTCAAGGTAATGTACCCAGTCAGTTTGTCCCCCGCCGCCAAAATCCCAGAAATTTCTCCATCGACCAGGTATAATCTCCCTGGCATAAGGACGGAAAGGAGCAGGGCCTATCCACATTTTGTAGTCTAAGGTGGCCGGTACTGTCTGTGGTGCATTACTCCAGGTAACGGGAGCCGTTCCAGATGTAATCCAGGCCTGTACTTTATAAACGTCACCTAATACACCACTCTTTAAAATACTGAATGCTTCTATAAAATAATCTACGCTGGCATGCCACAGTCCTGTTGTCACCACATTTTTGTACTTGCGTTGCAGGTCGACCATCAAATTACATTCTGCAATTGTTCTACCGGTTGGTTTCTCTACATAAACCGCCTTCCCGGCTTTAATGGCTTCAGCGAAGATATAGGTATGCCAATGGTCGGGGGTTGCAATAATTACTCCATCAATATCTTTATCCTCAAGAAGTTTGCGGAAATCCGTATAAAGTTTGATGTTGCCGGCAGTAAGCGGGAAACTATCTTTCAGCTGCTTGGCCCGCTCTTCTAACCTGGTTTGATCAACATCGCACAAGGCGATGCAATGAACTGGCTGATCTTCTACCTGTAGCATACGGTTCATATTATCCCAGCCAAAATTATTAACACCTATTACACCAATGTTGACACGGTCGCTTGGGGCATTTGAAGCACAGCTTATTGTCATTGAAGAATATAGCCCTGTCCCGGCAATTGCAATTGCAGATTTCTTTACAAATGACCTTCTGTTGGTTTTTTCCATTTTTATTTCGATTTAGTAAAATTTCAGGAATAATCCTCCCTTGATGTTACCTGATAACATTCGGTAAAACATTCCGGATTTCATTGTAAAGGATCTTATTTCAATACCTGAATCAGAATACTTATTGCTATTGATAATAACTCCTCAAGTTTAATAATTATATCCATGCCTCGTATCAGATCATGTTAAATATTTCAAACCTCATGTCTACAAAGAAAAAGCCCTGGCACGAAAACGCCGGGTTTTTTTCTTTTCAGGCTCGTCAGAAGCTTACTCTTGTAGGATGGATATAAAAAAGCCATGGCATCGCAAGTGTTTTGTCACTTATAATTATATTTACTTTTTAATACTCTCAATTCTAACATTCACTCTCCATGAAAAAGTTCTTATATTTTTTCTCTACAATCGTGTTGATTTCTATAAATTCATATTCTCAATCAGACAATAAAGAATTTAAAGCGGAAGAGTTGCAGGTACCTTTTTCAAAAAAAACATTTGCCGGTAGCTTTATTGATTTTTTTAGAAAGAACGATTGGTCACAGCAGGGATGGGAAAGTCAATTCCAGGAAATGAAAGATATCGGGATGAATACCGCTATTATTCAGTTCATTTCATACGGAGACATCACCTGGTTTAACTCGGCCAATAATTTTACCAAAAAAAAATATCCCGATGCCCTTCCAATACTTTTGGCAGCTGCAAATAATAAACAGATGGATGTTTTTATAGGATTGTATTTTGATGAAGAGTATTGGAAAAATCAAACTAATGTTGATTGGTTGCTCTTGCATGCCGACAGATGCATCTCTATAGCTGAAGAACTCAATGCCCAATTTGGGAAATATCCGGCTTTTAAAGGTTGGTATATCCCCCACGAACCGGAGCCAAATGCTTATCATTCAAAAGAACTGACAACTTCATTAAAAGATAATTTTATAAATCGGATTTCTGATAAATTGCATAGCTTTGACTCAAAGCCCGTATCCATAGCAGCATTTTTCAATTCTGAGCTGACCTCAACAACTCAGTTAAAGGATTTTATGACAGAGTTGTGCAAGAGTAATCTGCAAATTATCATGTTGCAGGATGGAATAGGTGTAAATCATGTATCTCTTGACCAGGTTGGGCTGTATTATAGTGAAGCCGCTCGTGGATTATATGAAAATACAAACTATAAAGGGGAGTTCTGGACTGATTTGGAAACTTTTAGTTTTGCACCCCAGGGTCCGGTTACCATAGATCGGATAAAAAAGCAACTACAGGAGGAGTTATCGGTATCACATGTTACCAAAGCCGTTACATTTCAATATTATCATGATATGTGCCCAACAGGACCTGGTGGCACTGCTGCTGCCAGGTTAAGAAATGATTATCTGAATTTCATTAAAGATTTGGGATTAAATAATAAAATTCAAAGATGAAATGAAAAAACAAGATTATTCAAGACGCGAATTTTTTAAGCATAGCTCATTATCCGGACTTGGTATTGTGGCATTAGGGAGTAGCCTGGATTACGAAACTGGTATTATTGCATCTGAAGAAGCAAAAAAGCCGGTTAAAAAGATTAACAAAATTGCTGGATTGAGCCTTGAACAACTTTGCGATAAGTACAGGGCTGAACTGTTTGAAAATTTTATCCCCAACATGGACAAGTACGCGATTGATCATGAATATGGTGGTGTGATGTGCTCACTGGACGTCAGGTCAGGGCAACTTGAGAACCAAAACAAAACTGCATGGTTTGTTGGAAGAGGAATGTGGGTTTATTCTTTCCTCTACAACAATCTAGAGCAGAATGCCCATTATTTGGAGATTGCGCAAAAATCAAAAGACCTACTTCTTAAACTTCAACCCTCAGATAAAAGTTTCTGGACAGCAAGATTCACGAGGGAAGGGAATCCTCTTTCAGGTCCTGGTGATATTTATGGAAGCCTTTTTGTTGCAGAAGGTCTGTTTGAGTATTCAAAGGCCTCCGGAGAAAAAGAGTATAGGGAACTCGCCAAAAAGATCATTTTTGATTGTGTCGAAAGATATGACCAGCCTGATTACAATTATGATATAACCTATCTTCGGGGAGCACCACAAATTCAAGGCCCCAGAGTTTTGGGCCATTGGATGATCTTTCTTAGCTTATCCACTCAGATGCTTAAACATGAACCTGATTCAGATTTGGAGAAACTTGCTGCGCGGTGTGTGGATGCAATTATGAACCATCATGTCAATAAAGACTACGGCTTAACAAATGAGGTCATTAATCACGATTTCAGTTTACCAGATAATGAATACGCACAATTTTCGGTGATAGGGCATGGCCTTGAAACACTTGCTTTTGTGATGTTCGAAGCTGCTCGCATCAAAGATAGCAGGTTATTCCGTGCTGCAGAAACTGTATTTAAAAAACATGTGGATGTTGCTACAGATGCTCTATATGGTGGATATTTCCATTCACTCCAGCATGTGGATAATTACACCTGGAGTTTAGGTAAATCTCTCTGGTGTCAGCAGGAAGTTCTAAACGGAACTCTCTTTTTAATTGAGCATACTGGTGATGAATGGGCACAACGACATTTTGCAAGAACAGATGCATATGTTTATGACAATTTCTTCAATTTAAGCAATAAATTCTGGCACTCAGGTGGTGACAGGAAAATGTCTAATCCAAATATAACCCTCATGGAACATTATCATCATGCCCGCCAACTTATGCTAGGCATACTTTCAGTTGAGCGGATAATTAAGCGCGGGGGTAAGGTGTCAGGCTTGTTGAATTAAAGCTGAAGCAGATCAGTATCTGTTTTTTCATAAAACAGGATGTAATAATTTATTATGAGAATTAAAGATTCTATTGACAAGATTCCCGGAGGATTGATGATCATTCCATTGCTCCTGGGTGCCATAATTAATACCTTTTTCCCCCAGGTATTAATGATCGGCGGATTTACCACAGCAATGTTCAAACAGGGTGCTTTGCCTGTTTTAGGTGTTTTCTTATTTTGCATGGGGTCTCAGATCAGCTTCAAAGTGGCTCCTAAATCTCTTAAAAAAGGTTTTATCCTTACAGTTACAAAATATGTTATTGGTGTTTCTATCGGACTGGCTGTAGGGAAGATTTTCGGCCCAGCAGGATTGATCGGTTTGACACCACTTGCAATAATTGCAGCGATGACAAACTCCAACGGGGGGCTTTATGTTGCATTGACTGGTGAATATGGAGATGAAACAGATGTGGGAGCTGTTTCAGTTCTTTCTTTAAATGATGGTCCGTTTTTAACAATGGTAGCTCTTGGACTATCAGGACAGGCATCTATCCCATTTATGGCTTTTATTGCAGTAATAGTACCAATATCTCTGGGTATGATTCTGGGAAATCTGGACCCCAAAATGAAATCATTCCTTTCCGGTGGTGAAAAACTGCTTATTCCATTTTTTGCTTTTCCACTTGGTGCAGCCATGAATTTGTCAGATGTATTTGATGCAGGAGTGTCAGGAATCATTCTTGGATTAATGACTGCATTCCTTACCGGCTTCGGGGGTTACTTTGCATTGAAGGCATTTGGTGAAAAGAGGACAATTGCCGGATTTGCTGAAGGTTCAACAGCAGGTAACGCGGTAGGAACTCCTGCTGCCATTGCAGCAGCTGATATAGCATACCTGCCAATAGCTGCTGTGGCAACAGCACAGATTGCTGCCTCATGCATTATAACTGCTTTCATTTGTCCTGCAATTGTAGTCTATATGAATAATTATTTAAAGAAAAAAGAATCTATAAAGTCAGTTAGTATTTAATCTACTGTAATTTGGATCAAAATCCTTTCTTCTGAAGATTCACTATCTCCTCTTTTTCACGATCTATCTTTTCTCTCTTCCTGCCCGAATTGAACTGATAGCCAATCTTCACCCATACCGGCATAGTTGACATATTTACTTTTCCTTCATAGTGACTCTGAAAATCAGGCCCACATATTTCTGAACCATTATAAGTAAAAGTTCTGGTAAACGGAAGAGCACTTGAAATGCCTACCTTAATTTTTTGCCTGAAAGATTTCTCGAGCGACACAAAATAGAGCAAATCGGAGAAGGATTTACCCTGAATATCAAATTTTTCACTATTATATTGAAAATTAAGGGAAAATGCCAGGTCGTGTTTAAAAGATGCAATGGCTGAAAGTCCGGATTCGAATCCATAACTGTTTTTGTCTGCAATAAAAAATGATTTTGCCAGTTCATTACCGGAAGTATTTAGTCTGAATGCTTTTATAAAAGGATTAAGAGTTAAAATACCAAGTTTCATCGTTCCTGAAAATTGCAGTCCAAATTGATTTATAGTTCCCAGGTTCTGTACCTGAGTTTCAAAAGTAATGGTATCATTAATAAACATCAGATCGTTTATAGCATCCGTAGTATGGTTTAAGAACAAACGGGAAGATATATAATTACCATTAAACTGGATGGAATGTTCGAGGTACAGGTTCCCGGAAAATTCAGGTTTAAGGAATGGATTGCCTTTGTTCACCATATAAGGATCACTAAGAGATGTGAAAGGATTAAGCTGATAAATATTAGGCCGTTTTAGTGTACGGTTATAAGACAATTGAATATATTGTTTTGAGGTGAGTTTATATCTGAAACTGGTATTGGGTAAAACTGCTAATACAGGATCCCTGAAATTATCTTTCATCTCTGTTACAGATTCTTCAAGACGCAAACCCGCACTTATATCAAGCCTTTCATGCTTATAAAGTAAATTGTTATAACCTGCAATTATGCTTTCATTATATTCAAATCCATTGTACTTGTCCTTCGAAACCTGCAGTCTTGCCTTAGCCCCCGTACTGAAATTAAGTTTCCCCCACAACAGAGTCTTATAGTCCGCTTTTATAGTTACTGAATTTTGCTTTGGTTTAACAATATTTGTTTGATATATACTGCTATTTCCCGGTCCATTAAAAATATAGTCTGTTCGGTTTTCTGCGTTTAAAGAATAATAGCTAATATCTGCATTCATCTCGCTTCCCTTCTTCTCAAACTCGTGTCGGTAATAAAGTGAATAAAGAGTGCTTGTGTTATGATCTGTATCTTCTTTTATATCATTCGCACTATCATTTATTTTGCCTGAAAGCTGGGAAGAAATATTTCCATCAAGCTCGCGTGAATAAGGATTATAAAAAGCATAAAAATTAAACTGGTTATGATCATTAAGGAAATAGTCAAAACCATAATGAAACCTGTGTGACCAGTCTTTCTGCCTTAAATACTGATTTAAAGCAATCTCACTGGTATCATTATTCTCCCACATTTTTCTGCTGGTACTTTCATAAAGATCGAGATAAGTAAATGCTCCGTTGTAGGAGGTGTAGAAATTCCACTTTTTAAAACCATAATTAAAACTGCAGGCGGGGAAGACATATATTTCTGAAAATGAAACTGGTATCTCAGCAAGAATATGACCGCTTATTCCTACTTCCCTGTTTTTTTTCAAAATTATATTTATTGCTCCTGTTACATTCCCATCAAAGTTTGAAGGAGGCACACTAATAACCTCAATCTGGTCAATCTGATCAGGATTTAGCTGGCTTAAATAATTTTTGTCCCGTTCTTTCCCGTCAACATATATCATAATGTTACGGCTGCCCTCAAGTGATATGTTTTGCATCAGGTCGACCTGTACACCAGGGACAAGTTTCAGAACATCAGTACCGCTATTTGACACATCAAGCATCTTTTGAGTTACAAAGAAAGTGGTCCTGTCACTTTCCGATTTAGCCTTAATCCTTTCGCCAATGATAACCGATTCATTTAGCATAATAGCTGTATCCTGAAGTAGAATAATACCGGCATCTGTCACCTCCTCATTTTTTACTTCAACACTCCGGAACTCTGGCTTATAACCAATATTTGATATCTGAAGTGTATAATTACCCGGATGGACAGGATTTATTATGAATACTCCTTTATCATCGCTCATGGTACCTCCAATAATTTTAGACTCAGGAGTCTTTATTAAGGCGATCGTTGCAAATGGAACGGCCTGTTTGCTGTTTCCTTCAACCAGTTTTCCTGTTATGGATTGTTTTCCCTGGCCAAATACTCCCGTTGCAATTAATAACGCTACTGTTAAAGCCAGATTCCTGATACTCAGAAATCTTTCAGATAATAATTTAATAGTCTTTTTCATTGCATTAATTTTTAAATGGTTTATGCAAATTGAAGAACTATTAAACTGCTGAACAATTTATTGGGATTTATAGCAAGAATATGTTACCAACTGAAACCCTGATCGGAAATTCCAGGAAAAAGTTGGGACAAACGGTAAAAATCTGTGATGAACTGATTAATGGTACTTCTTCAGGATTTGGTCAAAATCATGAGTCTTCTGCCTTGAAACCGGAATTTCATTCTCAATACCTGAAAGTTTTAATCGATAACCTAAGGTATTTCCCTTCTGAGAAATTACTTTCCTGACATTAATTAAAAATGCGCGATGTATCCTGAAAAAGTACGGAATTACAGATAATTGCTGCTCTATATTACTGATTGAATTGCGAATAATTCTTTTTTTAACCTGGCCTTCTAAATTCAAATAAAAAACAGTATAATTTCCGTCAGATTCAGCATATAAAAGCTGACTTGGATAGAAAATCAACTCCTCTTTTTTAAGCTGGGATCCAATGCGGATCATTTCTTCCGTTTTACCTGGTTCTAATGAATTCGGCTCACCATCAAAGCTTTTAAAAATGTCCGTTACAAAGAGGTACCGGTAATTTATTATGGTGAAAAACATAAAAGGGATTATACCTATAAGAAATGCAGATATTAATGAATTTAGAAAAGTCGACAGGTTCCATCTTTGCTCAGGGCTTTCCAGCAAAAAGCCTAAAAAATATACGATAATTCCCATCCCAAATAGCAAAATTGATGTTGACAATATTTCTTTAAGAATTGTCCATTCTCCTGAATCTGAAAAATATTTTATGCTTTTCAGTAATTTAACTAATCCGGTTAACGGGATAGCCAGTATTAAACAATAAATGGCAACTGTTATCTGATAGGGGAAAAAACGAGATTCGTGTACCTGAAGTGGTTTATAAATTATTACGAAAATAACTATGAAACCAAGAAAGATGAGCATCCCCAAAAATGGATTTCTAATTATTATATTTTGAGGGTATTTTTTATTTATCCATTTTGAATTTGCAGTTGCCATAATCCAATATCAATATATTATCATTTAGAGCCTATATTGCTGATAATCTGCTTATTTTAACATTTTAACTATCAGCTACTTATCAATTCTACCTTTAGTCAGATTGTTATTAACTGTTCTGAAAATTTCAAGCGGGTTTTCATTCTTAAGCTCATCAGGCAATAGTTCTTCAGGCCAGTTTTGAAAGGCAAGAGGTCTCACAAAACGTTTAATTGCATCTCCGCCAACTGAAGTAAATCGACCATCAGTCGTAGCAGGGAATGGCCCTCCATGTTGCATACTCATACAAACTTCTACACCTGTAGGCACGCCATTTATTATAAACCTGCCGCATATTGCTTTTATTTCTTCAATCAACACAGGATGGCTCCTCATATCATCATTTGTAGCCATCATTGTACAGGTTAACTGACCTTCCATTAAACTGGCGATACTGGTAAACTCATCCAATGATTTACATTGAACTACCAATGAGTAAGGACCAAAAATCTCTTCATGTAACTTTGGATTACGCAGAAACTCTTCTGATGAAACAGTAGCAATTGTGGGTATTCCGCTAAATTCACTCTTTTCCAATTCAGATACTGCAACTACAGTAACTCCCTTTTCCTTAAGAATATTATCACGCTGGTTCATAAAAGAACGAGCAATATTTTCATGCAGCATTTTTGCAGGAGCAATTTTCCTGATTTCTTCACCAAGTGATAACATAAACCGGTTCAAATCGTTGCCCCCCAAACCAATAATAATTCCTGGATTTGTACAGAACTGACCTGCGCCTAATGTGATCGAGGCAGCATACATTTTTGCTATTCCATCGGGTGATTCATTAATTTTTCCGGGCATCAGGAATACAGGATTTACACTTCCCATCTCTGCGAAAACAGGAATCGGATTTTTACGTTCGTTTCCCCATCTGAAAAGCAGTGTCCCAACGGATACAGATCCGGTAAAACCTACAGCCTTCGTATTTGGATGTTTAACCAAAACTTCACCTGCGTAGTTAGAGGTGAAACTGATATGGGAAAATATACCTTCAGGCATATTCATTTTTTCTGCAGCTTTATGAATTAACTGTGCTACTATTTCAGATGTTTTAAGATGGCCCGGGTGGGCTTTTACAATAACCGGGCATCCTGCTGCAAGAGCACTTGCTGTATCGCCCCCGCCTGTAGAATATGCTAACGGAAAATTACTCGGACCAAAAACAACAACAGGTCCTAGTGGAACATTCATTTTCCTGATATCCGGTTTTGGGGGAGTACGATCAGGAACAGCAGTGTCAATCCTGGCATCAAGCCACTCACCGCTCTCACAATAATCTGCATAACTTCTTAACTGAAAGATGGTCCTTCCTTTTTCATTCTTCAGTCTGGATTCAGGAAGGTTGGTCTCTTCCATACAGGTTATTATCAACTCATCGCCGGCATTTTCCAATTCGTCTGCAATAGCATACAAAAAGGCCTTCCGCCTGTTTAAACTAAAGTTTTTGTATATACTAAATGCAGTCCATGCTTTTTGCATTACATCATCAATCTCTTTTTTAATAATTTCATTCGATTCCATATTTTATTCTTTAATCAGATTATTGAATTTAAAATTAACACTCCGATCAGTCCGATAAAGGAGATGCAAGTTTCCATAAGTGTCCATGAAAAAAAGGTTTGTTTCAGTGAAATATTGAAAAACTCCTTGAACATCCAGAAGGCAGTATCGTTGACATGGGACATAAAGACACTTCCTGAACCTACAGCCAGGACCATCAGTTCAGGGGAAGCACCGGAAGCAACAACCAGAGGAGCCATTATGCCGGAAGCCGTGATTGCAGCCACAGTTGCTGAACCAATTGTAAACCTCAGTAATGCTGTCACTAACCATGCAAATAATAAAGGTTGCATCTGCCATTGCTTACTGAATGATAAAATATAATCAGCTGCACCACTGTCGGTTAATACTTGCTTAAAAACACCCCCGGCCGTAATAATCAGCAAAATCATGGCAATTCCCGATATCCCCTGGCTTAACCACCTCATTACCTTTTCCATCTCATATCCGGCCCGTATACCAAAAAACCATGAAGCAATAATCACGGTTAACAATAATGCTATGCTTGCATCCCCGGTAAAAACAAAAATTTTTCTTGGAATAGAATTATCTGAGAATACACTATTAGCTATTACAGAAAGTGTTATAAGAATAACCGGTAAAAGAGCTATCAGGAAAGAGGGGACTGCGGCAGGCAGTTCACTGTCAGAAATATCTTCTCCCTCTGCAAATAATCCAACCAGGCTTACCTTTACATTCTTAAGTAACCTGCCTAAGAATGGTCCTGCAAGTACTATTGCAGGAATGGCCAGGACAAAACCATAAATCAATGTTTTACCCATATCCGCATTAAAAGCTTTCACTAAAATAACCGGACCCGGGTGCGGGGGCAAAAAACAGTGTGCAGTCGACAGTGAAGCAGCCATTGGAATGGCCAGATACAATAATGGTAAACGGGTCTCTTTGGCAATTGAGAATACCAGTGGGACCAGGATTACAAAACCGGCATTATAAAAGAGGGGTATGCCAACAAGAAATCCGGTTAATAGCAAAGACCACTGAATATTTTTCACACCAAAAGCTTTAATAAGTGTGAGAGAAATTTTCTTTGCGGCTCCGCTCGATTCCAGAATTTTACCAAGAACAGCTCCAAGGCAGATTATAAGAGTCAAACCTGCCAGAGTGCTGCCAACACCTGTTTCAATTGATTTGATTAAGACCGTAGGGGACATTCCAAGAAATAATCCCGAAAGAATTGATACGATCAAAAGTGAAAGAAACGGACTTACCTTTTTTATCGATAAATAAATCTGCAAAGCAATCGCCAGGATAACAATAAGAAGCATCATCTCATGCAACAGTATTAATCAGTTTCCCTATTGAATCAATTGTAATTATTATTTCATCCCCTGGCTGTAAGGTAAAAGTGCCAGGAGGCACTATTCCTGTACCTGTCATAATCAAACATCCATGTGGAAAGCTGCACTCGAGGTAAACGTATTTCACCAGCTCTTCCAGGCTGCGTTTCATCTGGTTTACAGAAATACTTTCTTCAAAAACAACCTGTTTAGCCCTTATTATCTGAAGGTAAATTTTACTGCTCCTGTCAAATGGACGATCCGAGATAAATACAGCAGGACCAAGTGATGCACAACCATCATAAGTTTTGGCCTGTGGCAGATACAACGGATTTTCGCCTTCAATGCTCCTGCTGCTCATGTCATTTCCTGCAGTATAGCCAATAATTTTTCCTGATGATGTTACAACAAGTGTCAGCTCCGGTTCGGGTACATTCCATGTACTGTCTTTTCTTATCCTCACCGGGCTTTTATTACCAACAATACGATGAGGATTGCTCTTAAAAAAACACTCCGGTCTTACTGCTTCATAAACCTTACCATAAAAATCAGCTCCTCCTGCCACCTTACTCTCCTCTTCCCTGCCTATTTTACTCCTGAGATATGTTACACCACAAGCCCAAAGTTCCTGCTGGTTTCCGATAGGAGGTAATACTTCTCTTATAAGGGATGAATCACCGGAAGTCAGAGAAGAGAGGGCCTTTAATACTTTGTGATATAAGTTGTCATCATTTATAAAGCTTTCCCAATTCTCTTTTAAGAGGTAATAATGATTTTCTGCTTCAACCACGATCCCGTTCACTGTTTTGAATAATCTCATAACTTATTGATTTAAACAGGTTAAAAATTTCTAATGTGAATCCCTCATGACGACAGACCCTGATCCTCCAATAAGAAAATCAAAATCACACCCCTTATCAGCCTGCTGCACATGCTTTATGAACATACTTACATAACCGCGTCCGGCAGCAGGGGCAGATGGTATCCATGTATCTCTTCTTTTCCGTAATACTTCTTCTGATACACCCAGGTTCAGGGTTCGCTCTTTAACGTTAAGCTCAATCATATCACCATTTTCCACTATTGCAAGAGTACCTCCTATAGTTGATTCGGGTGAAACATGAAGGACAACAGTTCCATATGCGGTTCCGCTCATTCTGCCATCTGAAATACGGACCATATCAGTTATACCCTTTTTAATCAGTTTCTGGGGCAGATCCATGTTTCCTACTTCAGGCATTCCCGGGTACCCTACCGGCCCTACTCCCTTCAATACCATAATGCAGTTTTCATCTATGTCCAGATCAGGGTCATCAATCCTCTCATGGTAATCTTCCATACTCTCAAAAACTACTGCCCTACCCCTGTGATGCAGCAGATCACCTGATGTTGCCGAAGGTTTAATTACAGCACCATTCTCGCACAGATTACCTTTCAGAACAGCAATTCCTGCTTTCACCTTAAAAGGTTTATCCAATGTTGCAATTACATCGTAGTTATAACATGGCACCCCTTTGCAGTTCTCACCAATTGATTTACCATTAACAGTAATCGCTTCTGAATGAATAATATCCTTAAGCTGATCTATTATTACAGGTAGTCCTCCGGCATAGTAAAAATCTTCCATAAGGTATTTCCCGGAAGGCATAAGATTAAGTAAAAGAGGCATGTCGCTTCCCAGCTTATCGAAATCATCCAGGTTAAGCTCTACTCCTATCCTGCCTGCCAGTGCCAGCATGTGGATTATCAGGTTTGTTGAACCACCTACAGCTGAATTTATTCTGATTGCATTTTCAAAAGCCTTCCTGGTAAGGATATCTGACATTTTCATATTCTCTTTAACCATCTCAACTATCCGGTTACCCGAAAGGTGAGCCATGACTTTTTTTCTTGAGTCTACTGCCGGAATGGCAGCAGCACCTGGTAATGTCAGGCCAAGAGCTTCAACCATAGTTGCCATCGTAGAGGCAGTACCCATAGTCATGCAGTGTCCTGCACTTCTTGAAACACAACTTTCAGCTTCCACAAGGTCCTGTTCCGAAATGGTGCCTGCTTTCAAACCTTCAGAAAGCTGCCAGGTTGATGTTCCGGATCCAATCTCCTTTCCCCTGAATTTCCCGTTCAGCATCGGACCACCGGGGACAACAATAGTTGGCAGATTAACACTGGCTGCTCCCATAAGTGTTGAGGGAGTCGTTTTGTCACAACCGGTCAGCAGTACAATCCCATCTAATGGATTTGCCCTGATTGTCTCTTCCACATCCATACTTGCCAGGTTCCGCCATAGCATCGTTGTTGGCCTCATAATTGTTTCACCCAGAGACATTACCGGAAACTCAAGCGGAAATCCACCTGCCTCATAAACTCCCCGCTTTACTATGTCGGCAAACTCCCGAAGATGTCCGTTACATGGAGTTAAATCTGACCATGTATTACAGATGCCAATAACGGGTTTTCCCCTGAACATATGATCAGGATGGCCCTGGTTCCTGAGCCAGCTGCGATGAACAAAACCCATTTTATCATTTTTACCGAACCATTCCCTGCTCCTTAAATAATAAGACTTTTCCATTTTATAATATTGATAATTTCATTAAGCACATTTATTTCTGGTTTCTAAGCCGGTCTTTAAAAGAAACCCAAAAATTATCTCTGATTCTTAAAACCTAATCCTATCGCTATAAAGATATTCCTCGTTTCCAGGGAATAAAATCAACCTGTCCGTTTCTTAAACTTGCAGGTTCCAATATACCGCCGGCTACATCAATAATATAATTTAGTATCCTTTCTGCAGCCGGCTCAATATGCTCCTCACCATCAATTATTGTCCCTGTATTAATATCAATGATATCAGGCATTTTTTGAAAAAGGCTTGAATTGGTAGATATTTTTATAACCGGTACAATAGGATTACCTGTGGGAGTTCCCAATCCTGTTGTAAATAGCACCAGGTTTGCTCCAGAAGCTACTTCTGCAGTTACCGACTCAACATCGTTTCCGGGACTGCATAAAAGATGAAGCCCCTGCCCTGCCACTTTTTCAGGATAGTCAACAACAGATACAACAGGTGAAGTGCCACCTTTTTTCGCGGCTCCGGCTGACTTCATGGCATCCGTTATAAGACCATCCCTTATATTTCCGGGTGATGGGTTTCTGTCAAAACCCGAACCGGCAGAAATTGCCTTTTCGCTGTATGACTTCATCATTTCCAGAAACTTATCTCCATCGTTATGATTTACACAACGGTCATAAAGATTTTGCTCCACACCACTGAGTTCCGGAAACTCTGACAGGATAACTGAACCACCAAGGGCAATAACCAGATCTGAAACCCGGCCGACAGCCGGATTAGCTGATATCCCTGAAAATCCATCTGATCCACCACATTCAACGCCTATACAAAGTTTTGACAGAGGTGCAGGTTTACGCTCAAATTTATCAGCCTCAGCAAGCCCTATAAAGATTGACCGGATAGCCTGTCTGATCATCTCATCTTCAGATCCGATCTTTTGTTGCTCAAATTCAAAAAATGGCTTTGAAAACTTTGGATCACGCTTTCTGATCTCACTCTGTAAGATAGAAAGCTGAGCGTTCTGGCAACCAAGACTTAGAACAGTTGCTCCGGCAACATTCGGGTGGGTGATATACCCGGCAAGAAGTCCGCACAGTTCTTCTGAATCCTGCCTCGCTTCCCCGCATCCTCCACTGTGTGTAAGAAACCTTATCCCTGATACATTTCTGAAGATTTTTGGCCTGACCCCACTGATATTAATATCATTAAATTCGTGTTTTGACGAACTACCTGAAGAATCCTCCTTCTGATAAGATGATATCAGCTCCCTGACAAAAGTATTATATTGCGAGACCTGCTGATAACCAAGTTCCTGAAGTACTGCATCTTTTATAACATCTACATTTCTGTTTTCACAAAAGACCATTGGAATTACCAGCCAGTAGTTAGCAGTACCAACCTGGCCATCAGGCCTTTGATATCCCATAAAACTCTTATCCTTAAAAGCTCCTGTAACCGGTGGTAACCATTTGAAATTACGTGGATTGGTCTTTTTTACTTCACTTATTGCATTAACGGTGTTTTCTACAGTTATTGCTGTTCCTTTTGGAATCAGTTGAATGGCTGTTCCAACCTTTATACCATAAAGATAAATTGTCTGTCCGACAGATATGTCTGACAGGGTGAATTTGTGCTTTGCGGCAACAAATCCTCCAAGCACAACCTGTTTATTATCCAGAGATACTTTCGTACCCTCAGACAAATCTTCCAGGGCAACAGCAACATTGTCGTGAGGGTGAAGATGAAGAACGCGGTTCTTTACATGGCCGGAATCTTCCTTATGGGGATCATGTGTAAAATTGCTATAAGGTTGCATATCTTTTACCTTACTATTTTGAGAAATTCCATTAATTCCAAACGCCATTCCGAATGATGACAGGAAAATGAAGTTTCTTCTTGAAAGATTTATATCGATTTTCATTTTAAGTTCACATTTTGTAAGTTAACACTCTTTTAAATATAAATCTTTTCATTAATATAAAACTTCCGTTTTAACATAATTTTATCTCATGACTATGAACAGGAGAGATTTTATAAGGACCTCATCAGCAGCTATAGCTGTCACTCAGATTCATCATCCTTTTTATACAGGTTTTTCAGGAGTTACTGCAGAAGAAACATGGTTCAACCGTCCAATGAGATGGGCACAGCTTACTCTCGTAGAAAATGATCCCGGGCACTTTGATCCTGATTTCTGGCTGAGTTATTTCAAACGCATTCATGCCGACGGCGCCACTCTGAGTGCAGGGGGAGTAGTGGCATATTATCCAACCGAGGTGCCTCTCCACCACAGGAGCAAATGGCTTGACAACTCCGATCCTTTAGGGTACTTGTTGAATGGTTGCCGTAAAATGAATATGTCACTAATTACCCGTACTGATCCCCATGCCACATGGCAAAATGTTTATGAGGCACATCCTGATTGGATAGCTGTCACTTCCGATGGTGATAAACGCCGTCACTGGTCTAATCCGGAGTTATGGGTTACATGTGCACTCGGACCTTACAACTTTGAGTTCATGACACTGGTTCATAAAGAGATCATGGAACGTTATGAGCCTGATGGTATTTTCTCAAACCGATGGGCAGGACATGGAATATGTTACTGTGAACATTGTGTTAAGAATTTCAAAAAGTATTCAGGGATGGAACTGCCTCGCAGCAGCAATAAATCAGATGTTGCTTTTTTCAAATACACGGAGTGGAGTACAGGCCGGCTTAAAGAGCTATGGCTGTTATGGGATAATGTAATTCGAAAACAGAGATCATCATCAAGGTTTATTCCCAATGGATTCCCTGACAAAGTTATTACCGGTCAGTTATCTGATATAGTGTTCACCGACCACCAGGCAAGGAGCGGATATAGTATGCCCTGGTCTAATGGAAAGGTAGCCAAAGAGCTGCGTGCATCAATAGGGATGAAGCCACTTGGTGGTATTTTCAGTGTCGGGATCGCGGACCAGAACAGGTGGTCCGATTCTGTTCAGAGTGAGGCTGAGACAAGGATCTGGGTTGCAGAGGGAACTGCAAATGGCATGCGTCCATGGTTTACAAAGTTTTCAGGAGTTCTTTATGATAAACGCTGGCTCGAAACAGTGGCTAAAATCTACCAGAAACACTTCACGAATGAAAAATATCTGCGTAATACTGCACCTGTGGCCCGCGTTGGAATGGTATTTTCGGAACAGTCCAGAATTCAGGGTGGGAAACTATGGCAACAGAGATCCGAAGATCACTCATCGGGAATGTACCATGCTCTTATAGAAGCAAGGATCCCGTTTGAGATGGTGAACGACCGCCTTCTGGATAAAGAACATCTTAAACCTTTCAGGTTGCTTATTCTGCCAAATATTGCAACTCTGTCTGATAAACAGTGCAACCAGTTAAAGGAGTTTGCAGAAGGGGGAGGAAATATCCTCGCCACCTTTGAAACTTCATTATATGATGAAGAGGGTATAAGAAGATCTGATTTCGGGCTGGCTGATCTTTTCGGCCTTTCATACGATGACGGGGTTGAAGGTCCGATGAAGAACAGCTATCTGAAACTAAAGAGAGATCCAGACACAAACAAATATCATCCTGTACTCAACGGTCTGGAAGATGCTTACAGGATAATCAATACAATATACAGGGTAAAAGTAAAACCGATTTCAGATTTCCCTTCGCCGGTTACTCTTATCCCAACATATCCGGATCTTCCAATGGAGCATGTTTATCCAAGAAATGAGGATACTGATATCAGGGAAGTTTATCTGCAGGAAAGAGGGAAATCCAGAATAGTATATTTCCCGGGTGATCTGGACCGAACATTCTGGCAGATCTTCTGCAAGGATCATGGCAGGCTGTTAACTAATGCTGTTCTATGGGCTCTTAATGAAGATCCTTTAGTTGAAGTGAAGGGTCCTGGTGTATTAGATGTGACCGTCTGGAGACAGGAGCAATCAATGACAGTACATCTTGTAAACCTGACAAATCCGATGATGATGAAGGGCCCTTTCAGGGAACTGATACCAGTATCAGCTGATGTTACCGTTAACATCCCTGACGGTCTGAAACCACGAAGTGTACATTTGCTTATAAGCGGTTCACAGCCTCCTTTAAATGTTAAAGATGGTAAATTACTGGTATCAGTGCCTGATATAACTGATCATGAAATTATAGGAATTGACCTGCAGACATGATATACAGTTCTTTGACAGAGTAAAAATGAAAAATCACCCCATAGTAATATTCCCTTCAGGCATAAATGATGAATCCATGTAGAACTTGCCCGGATCTCCGGGGTCAACATATACATCAATATGGTTTCGCCCGGCCAGGTAAGGGGACGGATCGATTGTGTAATCTTTGCTCCTGAAGTAATATTCCTTATTTGTTCTGTTATCTGTCCATCTGCATTTTATCACCCAGGGATTCTTATCGCCCATCCTGTATTTTTCATTTCTGTCGACAGATACATATTCGGCAAAGATCTTCATCCCTTTGTTTATCAGCTTTTTATTGGCAGAATCTTTTAAGAAGCTTCTTATGAACAGGTAAAAACATATAAGGGAAATAAATCCTGTTACCAGGACACCCTTCGTATTATAACCAATTGTATCTCCAAAATCAATCTTCTGAGGGTCAGCCTTATCATACCATATTTCTACTTTATCTCCTTTTGAAACATAATTTCTTTTTTGAGTTGTTGCAGTAACCTCAGTTCCGTCAGATGTATTAAAAGTGACAGTAACCCTGGTAAGTCCTTTTCCTCTGGTATTTCTGTCTGACACGGTTGCTTCAGTGAGAATACCATGCTTTTTCATTTTTACTGATTTAACCACACTTCTGAGAGGCAGAATCATAAAAATGGCTGCAGCAATTGCTGCTACCAGGGCGGCTTTTTTTGCGTTCATGTGAATGGTGATTTGCTGTTTTGGTTATTGTAATCTTATATCAAATCAATCAAAATTTTCAGAATTTAGTCTATAATCAGGGCTTTGAAGTAAAAAAGCTGACCAGACTATAGAGCAGAAATAAAACAGCCCTTACCTTACACAATTTGCCTTGAAGTAATCTAATCGCGTTTTCATCTTTTTAATGTCCAGGGAGTATGCCGGATTATTCATCAGATTAGTTGTCTCCTTCCTGTCATTCGACAGATCGAAGTACTCTTCGTACTTGTAATATGGCCACATTATATATTTTGAATCATGAGTAATAATAGCTTCTGAAGAGGGTATCCTGCTTTCGTTTGTAACAAACGGATGCTCATAATAAAAATCTTCCCGCCAATCATACTTTTTATCTAAAAGATATAGTTTTGAAAAATCCTCTCCCTGCATAGTTTCCGGCACATCTATCCCTGTTGCAGATATTATTAGAGGAGCTATATCGATATTTAATACGAATTCTTCATTCAGCCCATTCCTCTTGGTTTTACCAAGCCTCGGATCATGTACTATAAGAGGTACTCTGACAGATTCCTCGTATGGATACCATTTATCAGCCAGTCCATGTTCGGAATGGAAATATCCATTGTCTCCCATAAATATTATTAGCGTGTTCTCATATACACCCTGCTCCTTAAGTTCATTAATTATTTTACCTGTGGCAGCATCCAGTTCGGTAAGCATCCTGTAATATGCCTTCATATACCTCTGATATTTTTCAGAAGAGTCGAATCTCCAATGCCATCTGATTCTGCCTTCATTGACCTCTGTGGAAAGGAAATATGGAAGTGACATGAAGAAAACATCTGAAGAAGTTTCAGGTACCGGAATAGTATCATTTTTATAAAAGGCTTCACTTTCAGGCTGGTAACGATACTGGTCCGGATGATTATCCTCAGCATGCGTCGCAAAAAAACTGACAGAGAGTACAAAAGGTATATTCTTTGGCCGGTCTTTCAGAAAAGTAAGAGCGTCACGGCAGTTCCTGGCAGTAACATGTATCGAATCGCCATTACCTTCCGGCCACCAGTGTTTTCCCTCATATTCCCTTGAAAAATCAAAATTATCAGGGTCAATCTTTCCCACACCATACTTCCCGACAAAACCCGAATAATAACCAGCCTTTCTGAGCAAGGCAGGATATGTCAATGAAAATGCTTCGGGCGAAAGAGAAACTCCAAAATCCCTTATCCCATGGCGGCTCATATACTGGCCGGTGAGTAATGAAGCTCTACTCACCATACTTATGGAAGTTGTCACACATGCATTTGTAAATCTGATACCGTCAGCGGCAAGCGAATCAAGGTTTGGAGTATAAAGTATGTTATTCCCCATGCAATGGAGGGAATTCCATCTCAGATCATCGGCCAGAAGAAACAGAACATTCATTTTTTCATTACTGCTCTCGGTTTTACCAGAACTGCATGAGGCTGATAAAAGACAAAACCCACCGGTTAACGCAACACTATATAATTTGCCGATATGTCCTGTATATGAATTCATAAAACTCAATTTTCTTCAAGTAAAAATACTTATTTTAAGCTACTCAAACTTCATGTTCCCTCCTCTGTCCCTTATCCAGTCTCTCAGAATCTGCCGGTGCGATTCTATCTCCTCCCTGAATTCAGGATCATATGCAAGATTTCGCATTTCACCAGGATCATTTATAAGATCGAAGAACTGTTCATTATTTTTCCCGGATGTAAAATAATTATACTTAAACCTTTCCGTTCTTACCATGCGTCCCAGCCTTGTTGTATCAGGCTTATAATCAGCAAGTTCAACAATAACACTTTTATGTAACGAGGAAAGCTTACCTTCAAGAACAGGACGAAGACTTTTACCCGCAAAATTCAATTCAGTATTGATCGAAGCATAATCACAAAATGTAGGAACAAGATCAGATAACGTAACTATGTTCCTGTTAACCTGGTTCTTCTTGATTTTCTCCGGGTAAATAATAAATAACGGAACCTTGGCAGATTCATCATACAGGTTATTTTTTGCCGCCCACTTATGAGCTGCGGCACCATCACCATGGTCAGAAGTGAATACAATTACTGTGTTTTTATCATATCCGTTCTCTGAGATTGCATTCAGAAGTATGCCAATCTCTGAATCTACACGTTCAGTCATTCTGTAATATGCATTAAGATATGATTGCCATTCTTCATCTGAATAGGTATATGCTAATTTTGTTTCCAAACCATAAGATTCATGATGAAGTCTTTTTTCAGTTAAGAATTCCGGTTCGTTTTCACTTATTGCGAAGTTGAAAGGAAGAGGAGGAAGATTTCTCAGTTTATTTGGCGGTATACCAATTGGGTCAGGCAAGCGGTATTTGAAACCATAGTAACGAATTTCCAGAAGGGAATCATTTTCAGAAACCCATCCCGATTTCCTTGGGTGGAAACATATATCATGAGGATTATGATAACTTACGGCAAGAAACAACGGTTTCTTCCTGTCATAATTTCTCAGAAAGGCTGTCACAGCGTCAGTTAATGGAGGGTCTGTTTCCGATCCGAGCATCCAGGGTTCTTTTTCAGGATCATAAAATGGAAGAACTTCGAATCCCCTGATTTTCTTTTCACCGGGCTTTGCGGCTGCTCTTTGAGGATAACTCTCAGGCAGGTGCCATTTACCTCCCCATACAGTATTATAACCTGCTTCACGAAAGATTTCACCAACATTTATAACATCTGATTTCAGTGAATCACCATTATAAACAACACCGGCTTCACAAGGCATTATTCCTGTGACTATGCTTGATCTTGACGGGCCGCTAACAGGAGAAGTACAATATGCCTGGGTAAATCTTATTCCCCTTTGAGCCAGCCTGTCCATATTCGGTGTTCTGACATACTTATTGCCGGCAATGCCCAATGCTTCTGAATTCTGCTGATCAGTAAAGATCAAAATTATATTTGGTCTTTCCTGTTCTCCAATGTTACTGCATGACACTCCTCCGTAAAAAAGAAGGGCAGAAACAGACAAAATACAGGTATTCCCTTTAATTATCCTGTTGCTCATAACCAATTATAATATTCTATTTCGGAAGTCTTCCGATATGCAATTCTTTCTGTGATGTTGACAGATATTCGAAAAGTGGAAGATCACGCAATTGGTCAACATCTTTAATTTTGTTGACATTTACGAAAACGATATCTCCGTTAGTCTTTCCAAACTCTCCCTTGAAATCGTATATGGCTGCCATTACTGTCAGTTTACCCTCCAGGATAAGGTCTTTGTATTTTTTGGTAGCTATATTAACCTGGTAATCGAGGTTTTTCTCAATAATATGTGAATGCAGCTTATCAAAATCCTTTATCTCCTGTTCCTTAATTGAAGGTCTTAGAAAATCAAGCTCGTGTTTTATGTTATAACTCTCATCCTCAAATCCTTTAAGATATGCTTTAATGGCACCGCAGTCTGAATGACCGAGGAACATCAATATCTGGGTTTTAAGATGATAAATACCATAATCAACAGATCCTTCAGTTGAGAGTATCTGGTTACCGATATTCTGTATTGTGAATACTTTATTTGAAGTATCGGGCATCAGGGAATTTAGAGGGACTCGCGAATCGGCACAGGTAACCAGTGTTATATAAGGTTTCTGCTCAAAGCCGAAGCTATCGAAATACTCTTTAGGATGAGTTTGTACAAAATAATTATTCCCGAGAACTATCTGAGTTATTATTTCGGGTGGGAGCAGAGATTTTGGTTTGACCTGTGCTTTCTTAATATCAGGTTCAACCTCACCGATGGCAGTAACCACCATATCATGCAGAGTATCACGGCGGCTGACATGCCCAAGCAAGTGCTCAATCTCCTCAAGCCGGAGTCTGTCACGTACTCCGGAATGCGCTTCAGCGACCTTAAGCTCAATACCTTTTGCTGACAGATTCTCATAGAATCTTTTTATTAACCTTGCACCACTGGAATCGATGTGAGCAGATGTGCTCAAATCAAAAATAACTGTATTGATCTGATTCTCCGATGCCTTTATTTTTTCCCAGACAGCACGGTAAATATAAGTTACATTGAAGTAATAGAGAGGTGCTTCTACCCTGAAGAGAAATACTCCGGGGATCAATTCATTATCGGGATGTCTTTTGATATCTGTGTAACGGTTTGTACCGGGTATCCTTCCAAGAAAAGCGATATGCGGGCTCGATACAGCCCTGATAATAAGTGTAAGGGAAAACAGAGCAGCAAAGAGAACACCCTTGAGAATGCCAAATACTATTACCGCAATAAGAGATGTCATCGCAATAACAAAATCAAACCGGTTCACTTTGTACATCCTCTTCATTTCCCTGAAGTCGAATAGCCCCTTTATAGCAAACAGAACTATGGCAGCAAGGATTACCATCGGAAGGTTCTTTAGCAGTCCTGTGAGAAAAAGGAGACACATCCCTATAGCTATTGAAGCCACAATCAGAGAAACAGGAGTTTTGGCACCTGCCTTATCATTAACTGCTGACTGAGACAAACCTCCGCTAACCGGATATCCTGAGCCTATAGAGGTTATAAGATTGGCAACCCCTAAAGCAAGCAGCTCCTGTCCTGCATCAATGTCGTATCCATTCTTCTGGGCAAGGGTTTTGGCAGCGGAAACACTCTCTATATAAGCCAGAAGAAAACAGGCAAATGCCAGAGGAATGATGTTCATCATATCCTCAACAATATTGTCAGCCTTTAGATCAGGCATTCGGAACTCCGGTAAGCCTGCCGGTAATACTCCTACTGTTTTGAAACCCATTGTACCCAGAGGCGTGAAGCTAATTACCAGTATTGACACAATTACTACAAAAATTGCAACCGGTTTGCCTGGAAAGAGTTTATTCCCAAACACAAGAAGTGCAATTGCAACGAAACCAAATATCAAAACAACCAGCTTTGTATCAGGTAACTGACTCCCCAGGGCAATAAGCCGTGAAATGAATGATTCTCCACCTCCGGGCACGCCAAACAGCTTTGGGATCTGGGATAACCCGATCATAATTGCAGCGCCGGCCTTGAAGCCAACAAGTACTGTTTCGCTGATGAAGTTTATAATACTGCTGAGGCGGAGTATGTAGGCAAGGAGTGAAATCACAGAAAATACCAGTGCAGACAATGAAGCAAGGTCAACCCAACGCTGGATATCTCCACCTGAAAGATTGGCAAGGGTAACACCTATAAGCATTGAGATAGCAGATGTCGGACCTATTGCCAGTTGCCTGCTGGTTCCAAAGAAGGCATAGAAAAGTCCGCCAAGCAGGTATCCATATATACCATATTGTGGCGGCAATCCGGCCAGTGTCGCATAAGCCAGCGATACAGGTATTGCATAAGCCGCAAGAGTGAAACCTGAAACGATATCACTGCCAAAAAGTCCGGCTGAATATTCTGGCAACCAGGTCAATGCAGGAATATACTTCCTGAGCTTTACTTTAATGAAACCGGTAGCATTCATAATATGTATTATTGAACCATCGATGGTAATTATGCTAATATATATGAAAAAAGTCATATATAATCTATTTAACAGCCTGTTCCTGTGGTTTTCGCAGATTCGTACAGAAAGGGAGAACGGAGTTAAAAATCCCTCAGAATAGTATATTTTGGCAGAAAAAGATATTTTTGAGTCCCAATAAACTCAAGTTCAGATGCTGACCAATTATGTTATTCTTGCTCTCTGCGTAATAATTCTGCTTTCATATCTTTTTGATATCTCGTTTAAATATTCAAAAATCCCAGGAGTAGCAATGCTGATATTAATGGGCATAGCTCTTCAGCTGGCGGTTAATTATGCCGGAATCAAGATTCCTAATTTGCTCCCGACACTTCCGATTCTGGGCACTCTTGGGCTTATTCTTATAGTAATGGATGCAGCTCTTGAGATTAAACTTGAAAAAAACAAGGCAAGATGCCTTGCCAGGGGAATTATTTCAGCAGTTGTCCTGTTAATAGTTTTTGTGTTTGTACTCACTCTTGTAATAGTAAAAGTCTGGGACCAGCCTGTCACAGACGCACTGCTCAATGCAATTCCTCTTGGAATCATTAGCAGCGCTGTAGCAATACCTTCTGCAGTACTCCTCGACCGGAGCCAGAGAGAATTCATAACTTTTGAGAGCTCCGTTTCGGACATTATCGGTATCCTTGCCTTTGATTTCATTCTCCTAAGCGAAGAATCTATTGGCATTAAACTTGTCAGCTTCGGTCTGTCTGGCCTGATTACCATCATTATCGCAGCCGTTATGACAGCCATACTGGCAATAATGCTTCACAAGATCCAATATCATGTTAGTTATATAATAATACTTACTTCGGTAATCCTGGTCTATGCATTGTCAAAGCTTATCCATCTGCCAGGACTATTTCTGGTAGTTGTATTCGGACTGGCCCTGGCCAACAACAGATTAGTTGAAAATACTTTTGTAAACAGGTTTGTTCATTTTGAAAAATTCAGGGAGGATATAAATTCATTCAAGAAGATACTTACTGAGCTAACCTTTCTTGTAAGGTCTTTTTTCTTTATTATGTTCGGATTTTATACCAGTCTTGCAGGCTTTATCAACATCAGTAACCTGTTGCTTGCAACTGGTATTACTGCAGCTATTTTTATAAGCCGATGGCTGTTCTTCCTGCTACTGATGGGAAATGATACCGGGAAACTTGTATGGTTTGCTCCCAGGGGGCTGATTACAATTCTCCTCTTCATCAGTATCCCTGAATATCACCGGATGGAATTGATTAATGATGAAGTAGTGACGCTGGTTATTCTTATGTCGATATTTGTTATGATGCTGGGCAATATGATTTCAAGACGCCGGAAAGATTTACCAACCCCTGCAAATAAAGAACCTTCCATTGAAGGTCAGATTAATAATTAAGTAATTAAATCCTGTTCATTGTTGAACCGGGATATCGGTTCCGAGTTCATATCCATAAAACTGAAACTCCGTCTGGTCAGCAAAAGTGATATTGATAAAATAGGTCTTTTCCCCTAATTTCTCGAGACTACCCTCAATATATTCTTTCAGTATATATGCATTTCGGATACCTTCCTTAATATGACTGACAAACATCCAATGGTAGAATTCCGCTTCATTGCTTGTTGTAATGAAACCCGGATTGTCCATTGTAACAGCCATACCCATAAAGAATACCTTTTCTTTCCCTCCTATGTCAATAGAAATAATCAGGCTGTCTTTTACCGGTTTAAAGAGAACATTCATCCCCTTATCTGTCCAGTTTTTTAAAACGGTTGAACTGTCGCCCTGTAAATAGAAAGCATTATCAATCTTATAATATCTTGAATTCTCCGAAGCAGCTACATTTCGAGCCTGACCTTCTAAAACCGCAGGCATCATCATCAACAGGATCAGTGTATTAATAAAGAAGATTTTTCTCATTTCTAATTCATCTCATTAACAAGTTATTCCGGGCAGAAAGATAGAGATTATTCTAATCAACCATGAACGATTTAATCATAATTGCAGGTTGACTCCATTAATTTTTTAACTTGTACCCATTGTTTAATTCATCACCTGAAATAATCATGTCAGTTAATTACCCAGCCAGTTTTGCACGGTTTTATGATACAATCTATCACCATGTCAGAGACTCGACCGATCATGAATATTTCATGAAGGAAATCCGGGATACCGGTGGTAAAGTACTTGAGGCAGGAGCAGGAACAGGAAGATTATTTTCAGATGCACTTGATCACAGATCGGACATTTATGGCCTTGACATCAGCGAATCCATGATTGGTGTACTTCGCAGTAAATTGCCTGAAGATCAGCATTACCGGATAAGCCTGCAAAATATAGTTAACTTCACCTTCAACTTTAAATTTGATCTGATAATTGCTCCATTCAGAGTTTTTATGCACCTTCTTTCAAAAGAGGAACAGATCAGTGCGCTTAATAATGTGTACAACCATCTTAACCCGAACGGACGATTTATCTTTGATACCTTTATACCCGATCTGAACCAGATCATCAACGGATTAAGCTACAGGATGGATTTTGAAGGCGAATATGAACCGGGGAAAAAAATCAGGAGATTTGTCTCAACAAAGCCAAGCCTGATAGATCAGACAATCCAGGTAGAATTTCATCTTGAGTGGGAGGAAGAAAATAGGATGATAGAAGATAACTTTACTCTCCCGATGAGATTCTATTTCAGATATGAGCTGGAACACCTTGTTGAAAGATCATTGTTCAGAAAGTATCAGATACTTGGCGATTATCAAGGCAATGAATTAAGTAGCGATTCAAAGGATTTCATTGTAATCTGTCAGAAGACCCAGAATTAATTATGATAAAACTTATTATATTTACCAGCTTCACAGGTCATTTTGCGAATAACAATCATCAATTGCAGCAGCTTGCCGGTACATGGATTATTATAATGCTTGCAGCAGCCATTCTATGTTTTGCAGTGAGTGAAATTACACAGAATTACAGCCAGGTTGACAAGTTGTGGAGTTTAATGCCGATAATCTATAGCCTTGTTACTCTTGTTGCATTTCCAACTCCTCGAATTTTGTTAATGACGCTTCTTATAACAGCCTGGGGATTAAGATTGTCCTATAACTTTGGAAGAAAAGCTGGATACAGTATAATTCCCTGGAAAGGGGAAGAGGATTACAGGTGGAAGATACTACGGGAGAATCCGGCCCTTAAAGGAAGGATCAGATTTGGTCTTTTTAATCTCTTTTTCATATCATTCTACCAGCATTTCCTCATTCTTCTCTTCTCAACGCCTCTGCTGATTGCCGCAAAATATAATAGCAGCAATATAAATTTACTTGATCTTTTCGCAGCATTTCTTTTATTGATTTTCCTTACTGTTGAAACTATAGCTGATAACCAGCTTTTCAGATTCCACAGAATGAAAAAACAGGGTCTGAAAGATGGACTTTACAAAGAATCTCTTGAAAAAGGATTTATGTCGGAAGGTTTATGGCGTTATTCAAGGCATCCTAATTTCGCTTCAGAACAGTCGATATGGTTAAGCTTCTATCTATTCAGCATTGCTGCTTCAGGAGTGTGGTTAAACTGGACTGTAATCGGAGCAGTTTTACTGATATTTTTGTTTGCCGGCAGTACCTATATGACGGAAAGTATCAGCAGTAGCAAATATCCTGCATATATAATATACCAGAAAAATACCGCGAAATTTTTTCCTAAATTTTTCAGAAAATGATTAAAAAACTGACATTAAATCTGGTGTTCTTAATTCTGGCTTTTCTGAATGCTACATCACAGGATCCAGACAGTAAGACAGACTGGTGGGGTGATATCGATGGCTACATTAACCAGCAGGACAAGGTAACTCTTAGTTTGGTAAACGAAGCTCTTAGAATATATCCTCCTTCAATTGAGGAATCCCTTTCGAGGAAAATGGCCCTGGTCTTGATTGACAACGTGATGCACGAGGAAAAAGCCCCGTTTCGACCTGCAGTGCAAGAGTTCTTTCATTCAAGGATTGCCGGAGCAATTAAGGAAATTAAGTCGACCAAAGTTGAAAAGGGAGCAATGATCTGGAAAATGTATGATCATACCTGGATAGTCAAAACAGCTTCAGTCACCATGGCTTTTGATCTCCAGAGAGGAATACCTCGGATACCTGAGTTCATAACCGGTAAAGACAAGATGAAAGAGCTGATCAATGTTGTTGATATACTATTTATTTCACATTTTCATGGCGATCATGCCGACAGCTGGGTGGCTGAGCAATTCATTGATCAGAATAAACCGGTGATAACTCCTCCGGGAGTATTTGAGAGCCTTCCTATCTATGCAAAAATAGATCATCCTGAAAGGATAGCTCTTAAAGTACAAAGTATTAAACTGCCTGGAAAAGACTTAAAGCTTTCTGTGGTCATAAATCCCGGTCATCAGAGTGAAAAGATTCTTAACAACGTATACATTGTCACTACTCCCGAAGGTCTCACATTTTCGCATACCGGAGATCAGTCGTATGAACCCGACTTCGAATGGATAGATAAAATTGGAGATAATTTCAAGGTTGATGTCCTTTTTGTCAACTCGTGGTATTTTCAAACTGGCTTCAGGACAGGAACCGGGTTTAGACCAAAGCTGATCATTCCAGGGCACGAAAATGAGCTCGGGCATACGATCGATCACAGGGAGCCGTTCTGGCTCAACAATAATAGACTGGGGAACAGAGATTCCCAGCCATGGTTTAATATGGCCTGGGGCGAAAAGTACTATTTTGTAAGATAAACCTGTCTCAGAAAGTACCAAACATACGAAACATCAATGCAGCCACAGATCCCCCAATGAGCGGTCCTGCTATTGGCACCCATGAATACCCCCAATCGCTGTCTCTCTTCCCCGGTATGGGAAGAAAAAAATGCATAATCCTTGGACCAATATCACGTGCAGGATTAATAGCATAACCGGTTGGCCCTCCCAATGAGACACCGATACCGAGCACCACCAGAGCAACCGGCAGAGCATTTAATGAACCCAGGCCTACATCCGGAGCTGCCATATAAAGAACCGCAAGTGCGAGCACATAGGTTCCGATAATTTCAGTCAGTATATTGAATACATAGCTTCGTATGTTTGGTGCCGTACAGAATACTGCCAGCTTAAGATCAGCATCCTGTGTGGCATCGAAGTGCTTTTTATAAGCCAGCCAGGCAAGGAATGATCCGAACATTGCCCCCAGTACCTGTGCACAAATATATAATGGCATAAGGGAAGCTGAAAACTTTCCGGCAATGACAAGAGCAAGTGTTACAGCAGGATTAAGATGAGCTCCGCTGACAGGGGCAGCTATCAGGACCCCTGTAAAAACACCAATTGCCCATCCTGATGCAATTACGATCCACCCGCTGTTATTCCCTTTAGTGCCTGTAAGAAGTACATTAGAGACAACACCGCTTCCAAATACGAGGATCATTGCGGTACCGAAAAATTCTGCGAAAAAAGCATTCATAGAGTTGATAGGATTATGTTATAAATGGAAGATATTGATAAATAACTTTCGCCTACCCTTTTCCAGGTAGCTTTCAGGGCACACAATCTTATTCTTCAGTCCAGGCCTGAGTAGTCTTTACTGCCCTCCGCCATCCGGCTATCAGGACCTTTATCTCTTTCTCTTTCAACTTCGGCGTAAATGACTTGTCTGCTCTCCACTGTTTTTTAATCTCGTTAATGCTACTCCAGAATTTTACAGATAGCCCGGCAAGGTAGGCTGCTCCCAGTGCAGTTGTCTCTGTAATCTCAGGACGTATTACTTTTGCCTGAAGAAGGTCCGACTGAAACTGCATCAGGTTGTCATTCACGGTAGCTCCACCATCGACACGAAGCTCCCTGATATTCAGTTTCGAATCCTTCTGCATCGCCAGCAACACATCCAGAGTCTGATAAGCTATACTGTCGAGTGCAGCATTTGCTATATGAGCCGATGATGTCCCCCTTGTTATACCCACCAGTGTGCCACGCGCATGCTGATTCCAGTATGGAGCACCCAGACCGGCAAATGCCGGGACAAAATATACTCCTGCACTATCTTTGACCTGGGCTGCAAGTTTCTCAATATCAGCCGATTTCTTTATAACTCCCAGGCCATCCCTTAACCATTGAACAACAGCTCCGGCAATGAAGATGCTTCCCTCAAGAGCATAAGTAGTTTCATTACCTATCTTCCATGCTATTGTTGTGAGTAGCCTGTTCTTTGAATTAATGGGTTTCCTGCCAATGTTCATAACCATAAAACACCCTGTACCATAAGTGTTCTTTACCATCCCTGGTTCTATACACATCTGACCGAACAGGGCAGCCTGCTGATCACCGGCTATCCCTGCAACGGGAATTGCAGTATCAAAAAGACCGGATGTCTTTCCGTATATCTCACTTGATGATCTGACCTCTGGAAGCATTGATGCAGGAATATTAAAAATCTCCAGAAGTTCACTATCCCACTTCAGAGTATGGATGTTGAAGATCATTGTTCTTGAAGCATTTGATACGTCCGTAATATGAAGCCTTCCTCCTGTGAGCTTCCAAACCAGCCAAGAATCGATAGTCCCGAATGCCAGTTCTCCCTTATCGGCAAGTCTGCGGGCACCTTTTATATTATCCAGTATCCATTTAACTTTTGTACCGGAGAAATATGCATCAACAACCAGTCCCGTTTTTTTCTGTATCTTTTTGTCATATCCCTCTTTTTTCAGTTTGTCGCACAAATCTGCAGTTCGCCTGTCCTGCCAGACTATTGCATTATAAACAGGCTTTCCTGTTTTCCTGTTCCATACAACAGTTGTTTCTCGCTGGTTTGTTATACCTATGGCTTTGATGCCTGAACTCTTCATCTTTGACTTTCTTATTACGTCAAGAGCAACACCTGACTGCGTTGACCATATCTCTTCAGGATCATGCTCTACCCATCCTGGTTTCGGAAAGATCTGTGTGAACTCCTTTTGCGATGATACTAATGAATGACCGGTATGATCAAAGATAATAGCCCTTGAACTTGTTGTACCCTGATCGAGAGCGAGTATGTATTCTTTCATATAATGCTAATTTGCAAATAAAATATAATTATATATACTTGTTTATAAGCTCATTATAGGATTCTAATTCCTTTTTCTGCCAGTTGCTGTCATATCCCAATTTTTCAGCCATTATCCCGACAACATCAGGAGCAATCTCAGCACTCGCCCTTGCATTAAGTAAAATTGCACGGGTACGCCTTGCAAGTACATCATCAAGGTGCAAGGGCATTTCATTTTTGCAAATCCATAAAATTTCTGCCCGTGTATATGGGAGGTCTTTGTGAAGGGGCAACCCTGAACCTGGATCCTCTGTAATCATTTTTTCAATCTCATCATAACCCTCTCCGTATATCTTTAACCTGCCAATATCTTTTAACATATTTCTATCTGTAAGCTTAAGATTACGTGTTAAGCATTTCCTCTTTTCAAGTAACCCTGCCTTAACAGCCCTGTCAAGAGTCTCTTCCGCCATGCGCCTATATGTTGTCCATTTACCTCCAACGACAGAAAGAAGCCCGGACCTTGAAAGGGTAATTTTATGTCTCCGTGAAACCTCCTTTGTTGCGCCCGGATTTGAAGGATCTGCTGCAAGGGGCCTCAGCCCGGCATAAATACTCAGCACATCTTCCCTTTCAGGAGGCCGTTTAAGATATGAGGCCGCTGTATGAAGAATGAACTCAATTTCCTTTTCCTGCGCAACAGGCTCGAGGGAAATATCATCCAGAGGAGTATCGGTAGTTCCGACAACAACTTCATTATACCATGGTATTGCGAAAAGAACCCTCCCGTCATCAGTTTTCGGGATCATTATTGCCGAATTACTCTGAAGGAATGACCTGTCAAGCACCAGGTGTATCCCCTGTGACGGTCTTATTGATGGTCGTGATGACGGATCGTCCATTTTTGATATTGAATCAGCAAAAACACCAGTTGCATTTATCACAACTCTGCCATAGATGTTGAACTCCTCACCTGAGATCATTTCCAGAGCTTTGACACCGGAGATATTTCCTTCCTCTCCCTTTAGCAATTCACTGACCCTGAAATAATTGAGTGTTGTTGCGCCTCTTTTTATACATTCACGGGCCAGAGCAATTGCCATCCGGGAATCATCAAACTGTCCGTCATGATAAACAATGCCACCTCTGAGGCCTTCTTCCTTCAGGTTGGGAAGCCTTGATAAAGTTTTTGTTTTATTGATATAATATGATTTCCCGAGACTTAACCTGCCTGAGAGAAGATCGTAGAACTTAAGTCCGGCATAATACTTTACGACATCAAACCATGAATATAACGGGATGATAAATTCCTGGTCGGATGTGAGGTGAGGAGCATTTTTAAGCATAATTCCGCGCTCATGCAAGGCTTCAATAACAAGAAGGAGGTCACCCTTTGCCAGGTATCTTACTCCTCCGTGTACGAGCTTCGTGCTCCTCGATGATGTAGCTGCTGCAAAATCAGCCTGCTCAAGAAGTAGCGTCTCATATCCTCTGCTAATGCCATCAAGTGCGACACCTAACCCTGTTGCGCCTCCACCTATTACAATGATGTCCCAGATTTTACCCTGTTTCTGCTTAAGATTTTTGATTAGTTCGATGCGGTTCATTATTGAAAATTGATTGATTTGGAATACTAATATTACAAAGAATAATCAATAATTGGCCAGAATATTACCTGAATATTATTCTGTCAAAATGAAAAGCACCGGTTCCTGGCAGGTGTATTCAAAGCTTAGATTGCCATGGGCATCAGATTTGAATGAACCGTATTCTGTACCATTAACCGACATTTTAAATATTGTACCTGGTTTTAATTCTGACAGTGAAATATTATAAGCTCCCGGAGATATTATCTCCCATATATACTTTCCTTCATTCCAGTCTTTAATAATGATATTAACGGGCAAAGTATTAGTCCTTGTTACTGTTAATCCTTCTGAATCTCTGTTCCCTGGAAAATATTTCAGAGTATCACCGTTCATGTTAACTCCAAAGCTATTGCTGTCCTCAAGTGAAAAGCCCGAAGTGGAAACTTCATAACTGTCAGCCATTAAGTGTATTTTGTACACTTTATTTCTTAATATGTAATTGAATTCTGTTCCATTAAGGTCTTCAGGCAGATCAGGCTCAAGTCCGAATCTGTTCCATTTTGGCCTGATGCCATATAGATCCCTGTACAGAGCAGTTATTGTAGTACTCGAACCAGCCAGAATATCAGATCCAATACCAGTCTGTGTCAGCCGGCTGAAACGCTGTGACGAAAGCCCATCCTTATTATATTGCTCCAAAAGTTTCTTAATGTACTTAAGAGCAATCTCTTTATTGTATTTCACATAAGATCTGACACCTAAATAGCCCCATGTAGGGAAAATATCTCCATTCTCATAATTTGGGAAGGGCCAGTTAACCCGTTCATATACCTCCTCCTTTTTAAATGATTCGAAACATAGAGGCCAGTGAAACAGATCTTCTGAAGTAGTCTTTGCCTCAATCTGGTCAAGTACAGCTTTTATCTTTACAGGGTCATCACATATTCCGAATGCTATTGCGGCAAAGTTGACAGGAGTCACAAGGTTATCTCCATGAAGAGATCCATCTTTGTCACGCCAGTAGATATAATGTTCTTTCTCCTCCGACCAGAATCCTCCATATTGAACAGGCATGTTGAAAGACTCTTTCAGTCTTGCAGCGATTGTTGAATAATATGCAGCTTTTCCTGCATCACCAAGTATTGTTTCACACTCTGCCCAAAGATTCAAGGCTTCATACATCTGAGCATTAACAAAGGCATTCTCAAAGCTTGCCCAAACTACATCTATCCAATCACTACACTTTTTTCCCCCCGTATTGTCATTGAGCATCTCAAAGATCCCGTTATTGTTGGAGTCCCGTTTAATCAGCCAGTTAAGTACTTTTTCACAATTATACTTATGCGATTTCAGCCATTCTGTATCTCCTGTCTGGTGAAAAAGCTCGACAGTATTAATAACCTGTGAAGGCTGGGCATCAATGGTATAACCCCATGGACAGTCGTAATATCCTGTTTCATAATCAAAATTGCTGTTTTCAGCTTCCGGAACATCATGCCATCTTGCAAGCACCCTGCCATCACTCTCTATTGCATGGTCTCTTTCCTGGTCAAGCATCGATGCCATGTTTTTCAGATAATTAATATCATTAACGGCCATTCCTATCTGAGCAAAAAAGGGTTCATGCAGGCATTTCCAGTTTGTAATCCATCCATTGCCTCCCAGGATATTCTTATCGACAACTCCATATCGCCCTGTTGTATTAAGTAGTTCCCTTACAGCAACAGCGTCAATTCCGGGAAGTTCCCCTCTGCTGTATTCTTTTTCATAATCAGTATAGCTGAGTTGTATTCTCATTGTAATAATCCCGGCATTCACATCAAAGGGAGAAAATACATCCAGATGCCTGCTGACAAACCTGCTGAGATTATAGCGTTGCCCCAAATCATGTTGTGTTAGATACTGGGTGAATTTAAACTCATCCCCGGGTGCATGGCTGAAAGAGCCTGCAATACTGCCTCCGGACCGGGAATCAGCTTCTATCCTTAAGCCGGTTCCTGAATCTGATTCCCAGAAAGTTACACCGTCGGTATGCACTCCATACGTGTCATTCAGATTCTTAAAGTATTTGCACCAGACAACTCCTCCGGTATTAAGGATGCCTCCCTTCCACGTTTCCATACTTCCGAAATGCCAGGCCGGCATGGCCATATCATCAAGATTACTGTTTTTTGGATACTCCCGCTTTATTTCCCATGTGATATTATTTGCACTGACGGAAAAAAACCAGGTCTCTGAAACGCTCATGCTGTCATTCCCAAAAACAATATTGCTTATGGTAATACTGTTCCTGCGCTTTTTAACTTTCAGCCCTTTAGCAGATTCCAAAGAGGAAAAAATACCTGATACGGTCTTAAATGAGGTGAAGGCTCCCGACGAAGAAAGTGTGTTTCTTCCTTTAATTATAAGCTCACTAACCCTGCAACCTTTAGCATAATCAATCTTAAGCTGCACATTTGCGGTAGAATCAGTAAGAGTTATAGTTTTCCAGTCACGATCATGGTTCAAAACCTGAGCGCGTAATGAAAAGGATATCAGCAGCATCAGTATGGCTGCCAGGCTGCGCATTGAAGGATTTAAGTATTTATTCTACAAACTTCAGGCAGGATGGGGATTTTATCTTATAATCTTTCCCGGGAAGAATCGGAAGTCCGGTTTTTTTGTTCAAAGTGAAAAGTGAGATATTTCCGGAATTCTGATTTCCAACAATAATATACTTTCCTGAAGGATCAAGAACAAAATTCCTTGGCCATTCACCACCGCAGGAAGTATGTCCCGCAACAGTTACTTTGCCGTCAGAACCTACTTTAAAAGTCACAATTGAATTATGCCCTCTGTTTGATCCATACAGAAATTTCCCATCCTTAGATAAATGGATATCGGCACAAAAGCTCTTCTCGCTGAAACCCTGGGGCAGAGTAGAGATAGTCTGGATCTCTTTAAGATTTCCGTCTTTTTCAATATTGAAAACTGTAAGAGTGGAATTCAGTTCGTCGATAACAAACATTTTCGAGCCATCTATGCTGAAAGTAAAATGACGTGGGCCTGCTCCTTTTGTCAACTTTGCATACCCGGTATTTATGAGCTTGCCCGTTTCCCTGTTAAGCTCATAAATAGCCACCCTGTCAAGACCCAGGTCCGTCAGATAGATTTTCTTCCCTCCGGGACCAGGAGCTATCATATGAGCATGTGACCGTGTTCCCTCTTCTCCCTTGAACATTATGGTATCACTTACTTCGGAAGGCACTCCTTTGGAATCAAGTCTCACTACTGCAACAGAACCACCTCCGTAATTTGCTATCAGCAGGAAATCCTCTGAAGAAGTCAGTGAAATATAACATGGTCCGCCATTGGGTACAGCAAGATCTTTAATTTTCTCAGTCGTTCCTGATTTAAAATCAAGCTTAAGTGCAGTAAGTCCGCCAGCCCTTACTCCATTCATTCTGCCTACCTCATTTACTGCGTAGATCATACTGAACTTCTTTGAGATGCAGAAATAGGATGGGTTATTGCCGGCATCGTTCTCAGCGACAGGCGTAAAGATCCCTTTTGCCAGATCAACATCAATTACATGTAATCCTTTTTCTCCCTGACCGGTATATTTTCCCACATAAAGCCTTGATGTCTGGCCATTGAGCATAACTGAAAATACCAGCAAAAACACCGGAATCAATAATGAATAATAAATTTGTTTCATTTTAAGTATTTTACGTTCTAATTCTACACTTCAAAGCTGTCAACTTCTCTGTATGCCTCAATAACTCTTGCCTCACCTTCCTTTGTCCTGTTTTTCATACCATGTTCCATACAGATAACACCCTGGTAACCTTTGCTGTAAATAAATTTGAATACATTCTTATAGTTAATCTCCCCTGTTGTCGGTTCCATTCTGCCCGGGTTATCGCCACAATGTAATGCTGCAATCTCGCTCCATGCAGCCTCCATATTCGGGATAAGGTTACCCTCGGTAATCTGCTGATGATAGACGTCTTCATTGATTTTACATGATGGACGATTTACCGCTCTGCAAATAGCATAAGCCTGTGGCATGCCTGTCAGAAATAGTCCCGGATGGTCTCTGAAGGTATTAAGGGGTTCAAGAACAATAGTAAGCCCTGCAGGTTCAACAATATCACAACAGTATCTCAGGTTATCGATGACGTTGGCAGTCTGGAAGTCTCTTGCAAGTTTTTCATCATATCTTCCAGGTACAACAAGTGCTTGTTTTGCTCCTGTTCTTTTTGCAACTTCAACACCCTCCTTCATTTTGCTGAGTAGCATTTCCCGGGTATCCTGCTTGTTAAGTACAAATGATGTTACCGAGAAGTCGGCATACAGAACAAACGGGCCGAAGTCCATGCCAAGACGCTGAAGTTCCCCTGTAAGTTTTACCTGGTCTTCAGGTGGCCTGCCCATAAGTCCGTTGTCGAACATTGCTCCGAAACCCATATCGTGACAGAATTTAATATTGTCGACAATATCAGTTCCGGCATGTTCGCGGAACATTCCAACTGAAGGTGCATACTTCAGTTTGAAAGGGACAACAGGATCGGGAGCTTTTCCCTTTGTCTTCTTCATACCGTCCTGGCCAAAAACTGCAGGAGCAGCTAAAACAGCGGCTCCTGCTAGTGTGGCTTTCCTTATGAAATCTCTTCTTGAATTTATCATATCAGAAAAAATTATCTAAAAGAACTGGTTAGTGCAGATCAACCCTCACCAGGGACATATGGAAGTCCTGCAACAGGAACCTCTTTAGGTATATTCACCGGACCAAAATCAAATACTGCTGGTCCAATTTTGAGGTCGGAATTCATCATCTCCTCATATGTAGTCTCTTTACCGGTATAAGCTGAAATACGTCCCATTATAGCAACCATGGTTGTTATAGCAGTGTTCTCCAGTTCATTGAAAGTTTTACCGGTTCTTATGGCAGTTACAAGATCAATATGTTCCTGAACATAAGGATCAACACTTACATTATTAGTGGGTTTCCCGTCTTTGTCCAGAGGATATTCATATTTCCAGAGCTCTGTTCCTGCAAGGTCAAGTACTGCATTACGGCAGTTGGTTGATCCTTTTGCTCCCTGCAGTCTTTCGGAAACATTGTTTACACAACCATTAATCTGACGACACATGCTGTGAGCATGAATGCCATTCTCAAAAGTATAGTCTATGCTGAAGTTGTCATACTGATCACCGGTAACCCGGCGCAGTCTTGATCCAAAACCGACTGCTTTGACAGGGTGAGAACCTGTGAACCAGTTAAGAACATCAAGATTATGAACATGCTGTTCAACTATATGGTCACCTGAGAGCCATGTCCAGTTAACCCAGTTGCGTATCATATACTCCATCTCACTCCAGCTTGGATTCGGATCGCGGTGCCATAGTTTGCCACCGTTCCAGTAAACAGTACCACCAACCAGGTCACCAATAAGGCCCTGTGCTACCTGCTGCCATGTTGCAACATAGTCGCGCTGATGCCTTCTCTGAGTTCCCGTAGCAATACTTAGTTCAAGGCCTTTTGCTTTCTGGGCTGTTGCCATGACTGACCTTGCTCCTACAGGGTCAACACAAACCGGTTTCTCTGAAAATACATGCTTCTTGGCCTGTACACATGCAGCAAGGTGCTCCGGACGGAAAAATGGAGGAGTTGCAAGAATTACCAGATCGACACCTGAATCAATAACTTTCTGGAAAGCATCGAAACCTGTAAAACAGTTCTCTGCAGGAACATCCTGCCCTTTCTGCTTCTTTATAGCATCTCTGCATGAATCTATTCTATCCTGGAAAGTATCACCAAGTGCAGTAATCTGAAGGTTTGGACCTGCACTCAGAAAGTTGATTGCAGCTCCTGTTCCTCTTCCGCCACAGCCAATTACACCTGCTTTAAGCACCGGGCCGTCAGGAGCCTGGTCAAGCATTACCGGAATTGCAACGCTTTTTTTGGATTCACGTGAACAGCTGGCAAGAATTGTGGGAGCAACTACGCCTGCTACACCCACCGATGCTGCTTTGCCAAGGAAATTACGTCTCGAAATACTGGATTTTTTCATATTGGTAAAGTTAGTTTTATGAAAAGAATTAATTACCTGCGATTTGGATGACCTCTGTAAATATAAATAATAAATAAAATATTAGCCAGCGGCTTAAATATTTTTAACTATAAAAATACTTAATTGTGGTCTCCTGTGTTCCCGGTCTTCTCATTATACTCGCAAACAACTCTGAATCCTACATTGAAACAGTCAGAATACCACCATATGCTCTTTGGCATCTGCGGATCAGTTTTAAGCCATGCCGCTGTTCGTGTATAATCACGCGCAGCGCTTCTCAGAGCATCTGCCGTACTAAGGAATGATCCACCTCTTACTACTCTTTCATCCCCTGTTTCCGGTCCCATTGGATTCTTTACAACTCCTTCCGGATAAATCGAATAAGCATCAGGCTGGTACCAGTCGAAACAGAATTCAGCAACATTACCCAGCATATTCTTAAGTCCGAAAACATTTGGTTTTATCCTGTCAGCGAGTTGTGTCTTCGCAGAACTGTTAGCCCTGTATATCACGTAAGTGTTAATAACGGCTGTATCATTTTTTGAAAGCCTGGCCCTTAGTCCGGTCTTCTGAAACTTATCCGGATCTCCGGGAAAGAAGTACGGCCCTTCGCTGCCTGAACGACATGCATATTCCCACTCTGCTTCTGTTGGCAGACGGTAAGTTTTTCCTGTGACCTTGCTTAACCATCTGCAGTAAGTCTCAGCTGCATGAAAAGAGAATGATATAGCAGGCCTCTGCCCCATTCCCCATCCCTGGTCAGGCTGACCATATGGAGGGGTTGCACCGGATATGGCGTCAGTTTTATTCTCCTGATTTTTACGCGTGCCCTCCGTATCAGTGGTTCGACCCTCAGCAGCTGTCTGTACATAAAATGCCAGATATTCATCCCAGGTTACCTCTATCTCAGCCATAAAGAACGGACTCAACTCAACTTCCCGTAACGGACCTTCATCAGGCCGCCTGAAAGGTTCATCAGGAGGACTGCCCATTTTGAAATTTCCTCCAGGAACAGCAACCATATTGAATGAAACAGATGAACCGGGAATCTTTTCAGTATAATTTTTAAATTCACCCACCATCACAGGTTCAGTAAAGATTTCCTTTGGAGCAGCCGATACAGTACCGAATGTTGCATTGCTCCCATGAGTATATCCTTCAATATAATGACCGGCATTAAGGTGACAGTTTATACAATGAAGTTCATCATTATTTTTTGTTTGTGTGTAATATAAATGAGCATTCTCACCCTCCTTGGTAAGCTTTGCCGGAAACAGGTTCACATGGCATTTCTTACAGCTGCTTTCAAATACATGTCCTCTTGCCACTTCCAGCCTTCCCTTCTCTTCCCAGTTAAATGATGCAGAATCCTTTGTCCAATAACTCCAGAGATCTCTCAACCCTGTTTTGGCTTTGTTATAAAGGTAATTCTCACCTTTGGGAGGGAGATGGCATTCAACGCAGGCAATTCTTGATCCTGATTTGGTGTCATAATGTACCGATTTTTTCCATGCTGCATCAGCCTGGGGATGTATATGACAAGACATGCAGTATTCATTAGACGATGTTTTATCGATGGCTTTGCCCCCGCCAAGTATCAGTAATGCTCCCAAAATCAAACCGGGAACAAACCAAAGCAGAACTTTCTTCATTTTTGAATTTTTTTTGAGGCTTAAGATAGATAATTATCTTTCACACGCCACATGCTGTGAAAATTTTCACAATAAAAACAGTCAAACCCTGTTACTGATTGTTATAGTATAAATTGTAATTTTGACATTCAATCAAATAGTGATGAAAAGGATTATTATTCTCCTTCTGCTTATCATTTCTTCCTCTGCTGTATTTTCACATCCTTGGAAACCAAAACATTATGTTATTATTGATACCGATGCCGGAATTGATGATATCAAAGCTATATCGATGCTTCTGGCCTCTCCCGATGTAAGGGTTCTGGCAATAAGCATATCCCCCGGGGTGCTGAATAGCCAGGCAGGGTATGTGAAGATAAAGAGTCTTCTTAACAGCTATTATCACGAAGGTATACCCGTGGGTATTAACAGGTCATGCAGTTTCAAATCACCAGATTTTTCGAATGCTCTTTCAGCTGAATGGGGAGAGGAAGTTATTGTTACTCCGGTTGACGCACCTGAAAGCATTGAGATGCTCAGAGAGATTTTTTCGATTGAAAAAAACAAAGTGACAATGATATGTCTTGGAGGATTATCAACAGCAGCATCTGCATTAAAACAGATCCCTCAATGCAGTCAAGGCATTAAACAGATAATCTGGAGTGCGGACGGACTCACCGACAAAAAAGGATTTAATTATAGTATTGATCCAAAAGCGGCAGCCAGTATTATCGGAAGCGGTATTCCTGTGACAGTTGTTAAAAGTACAGTTAAAATGCAATTTTATGATCCTGCTCTAATCAGTAAAATATCAGAAATTAATAATGTTTACTCGGGAATGATTTCAACATTCCTTAAATCAGAGGAAAGCAGAAACCATGACTTTTCATTTAACCTGGCTGATGATGCTGTGCCTGTTTTTTTGCATTATCCCGAACTTTTCAGTGCGGATACAACAGAAAAAGGCATTGAAGCTGTTCCTTTTAATATCAGTCAGATAAAAGAGAAAACAATTAAAATTTTCAGAGGAGAGACTGTTGAAAGAAACCAGGTTATCAAGGAATTTCCGGCAACTCCTTCATTTTATTTTAAGGACATTGAATCATCTGTATCAGAGATCATTAATAGATACGGCCCTGATGAATGGGCATCGGGAGTGATAGCAAATGAATTGCACAGACACCTTGGGGTATTTGCAATTATAGGTGTCAAGATGGGCATAAGGGCAAGAGAGTACTTTGATACTGGTGTTGATGAATTTATGGCAACATCATATGCGGGATCCCTGCCTCCGCTTAGCTGCATGAATGATGGTTTGCAGGTAAGTACCGGTGCTACTCCCGGTCACGGTCTGCTTACTGTTAAAACAGATTCGCTGGCCCCCTCAGCAATATTTTCCTATATGAACAGTAAAATAAAGCTCACCCTGAAGCCTGAAATTGCATCAATGATAAGTAGCGAACTCAAAGAAATCAACTTTGTATATGGTCTTGACAGTGATATCTACTGGGAACTTGTAAGGAAGAATTCAATAAAATACTGGTTTAAGCTTGACCGCCATGATATTTTCATAATTGAAAGGCTTTATTGATGATAAAAATGCAAGATTCTCAAACATTTGGGGCATGATCTTTGTTATTTCCAAAATGCTCACGACTCAGGTATGAAACAGTTATCATTAATTTTGATTCTTTTCTCCCTAAGTATTTCAGGGTGTAAAAAAAATCATTATGATGCCCCGGGATGCATTGAGGATAAAATCTATACTTTTAAAGCAAGCGTAATTTGTGATCACGGAGCATATGTGGCACTTTACAGTTTTAACGATAAGGATGTATATCTCTTTTTCGAAGGATACTGCGGGGCCGATCTTGGAGCAACTGTATATTCATCAGATTGCCTGCGCCTTGGATTTCTTGGCGGAATATCAGGGAATACTTTTATCCAGGGAGTAAACTTTTATAACAACGCCCGGTATATCAAAAGAATCTGGGAGAATTAAGATAATCCTTCTTTCAGCAATACCAGCTTCAGGAAAATCCTGATCAAGCCCGGCTCAATTAAAAGAGATATTATTTGTTGTAATTATCGAAAAAATCGTTTCCCTTATCGTCAGTAATTATGAATGCCGGCATATTTTCAACCCGGATCTTCCTTACAGCCTCCATTCCCAGTTCTTCAAAATCAACCATCTCAACCGATTTGATATTTTCTGAAGCAAGAATTGCTGCGGGACCACCTATTGATCCTAGGTAGAAACCACCATACTTCCTGCATGCATCTATTACCTGGCGGCTGCGATTGCCTTTGGCAAGCATGATAAGCGACCCTCCAAGGCTCTGGAAAAGATCAACATATGTATCCATCCTTCCTGCTGTGGTTGGTCCGAAGCTCCCTGAAGGCATACCTACCGGTGTTTTCGCAGGGCCGGCATAATATATCGGATGGTTTTTAAAATACTCCGGTATTGGTTTTCCCTCATCGATTAGTTTCTTAATGCGGGCATGCGCAATATCCCTGGCAACAATCAAAGTTCCTGTAAGAGTTAACCTGGTCTTAACAGCATATTTTGTAAGCTCTGCAAGCACTTCTTTAATTGGCCGGTCGAGATTTATCTCCACAGGTTTATCAAGTTCCGGGGCTTTATCAGGCATGAATCTTTCAGGATTTCGCTCAAGTTCCTCAAGGAAAATTCCATCGGAAGTGATCCTGGCTTTTATATTCCTGTCGGCACTGCAGCTCACTCCAAGACCTACAGGACAGGAAGCAGCATGCCGTGGAAGCCTTATAACCCTTACATCATGGACAAAATATTTACCACCAAACTGTGCTCCCACTCCATATTCATGACATATCTTCTCAATCCTTTTCTCCCATTCGGTATCGCGAAAAGCACGTCCTCCTTCATTCCCTGTTACTGGCAGATGATCATAGTACCCGGCAGAAGCAAGCTTCACACAATGAAGCGTATTTTCGGCAGAAGTCCCTCCAATAACAAGAGCCAGATGATAAGGCGGGCATGCAGATGTTCCCAGATCCTGTATCTTTTCCCTGACGAATTTTACCAGTGATTCTTCATTCAACAGCGATTTTGTCTGCTGGTAAAGAAAAGTCTTGTTAGCAGATCCGCCTCCTTTGGTTACAAAAAGAAACTCATATACATCACCATCTCTTGAATATATATCGATTTGGGCCGGCAGATTCGATCCGGTATTCTTTTCCTCAAACATTGAAAGAGGAACAATCTGTGAATATCTTAGGTTCTTATTTTTATACGTCTCATAAATACCTTTCGAGATAAATTCAGCATCATTCGCACCTGTCCAAACCTGCTCTCCTTTTTTTGCTACAACAATTGCAGTTCCGGTATCCTGGCACCATGGCAGATCACCCTTTGCTGATACTACCGTATTCCGAAGCATAACATAAGCAACAAACCGGTCATTATCTGTTGCTTCAGGATCTTTTAGAATTGATGCAAGCTTCTCAAGATGCGAAGTCCTGAGAAAGAAAGAGATATCAGAAACAGCTTCTCTGGCAAGTAGTTCCAGTCCCTTTGGATCGACCCTAAGGATCTTCTTTCCTTCAAACTCAGTTGTCTTTACATACTCATTAGTCAGGAGACGGTACCTGGTGGTGTCCTTCTCAATCTGGTAAGGCTTCTCATATCTGAATTCTGGCATGTTCTGAAATTTTAGTAAATAATAAAAGAACTTCTAAAAAGGCAGTCAATCAAAAATAGATAAATCGTACAAAAGAAACAATTAAGATATTCGTTAATCTTAAAGCTAATAATTATGCACCTGTTTCTCAGATCAGGGAAAACGGGAACTTCTCTCCTGCCCTGATACCTTTTTCTGTTAACACAAGTCTGCAACACTCAACTTTCTCATCATGCTGAAATACAAGTGTATAATCATTCTCCAGGGCCTCATTAAGTATTCTTTCCTTTTCACTGATACTCTTCAGGGACTCTATATCATAACTCATATTCCAGATAAGCGGTATATGTGCCGAAGTAGGAATAAGATCACCTGTAAATACCAGAGTCTTATCATTGTTCTTAATTACAGGTATCATCAGCCCGGGCGTATGACCATAACATAACCTTAAATTGAATCCGGGGAAGAGTTCACCTTCCTTTTCAACAAGGTTTAGTTGCCCGCTATCCTTCAGAAGTATAAAGTTTTCCGGAGGATAAGCATCTTCCTCCCTGATATTGTTTTTTACAGCCCAATCCCATTGAGCCCTGCTTACATGATAAACAGCCTTTGGAAAAGTAAGCTTATACCCATGGCCATCATCACCTCTTCTTATTCCCCCGCCGCAATGATCAGCATGCAGATGTGTGAGAAAAACATCGGTTATATCTTCCGGATCGTAACCTCTGACGGCGAGTCCTTCCAGGAGTCCTTCTCCTCCATGAATAAATGTATGCCTGAAGAATTTTTCATCCTGTTTGTCACCCCAGCCTGTATCAACAAGTATGGTATGCCTTCCTGTTTCAATTATAAGTGAACGGAGTGAGATAGTAACAAGGTTCATTTCATCGGCAGGATATACCCTCGACCATAAAGCCTTAGGTATAACACCGAACATTGCACCTCCGTCTGCTTTAAAATTTACAATATTGAATATATGGATTGTCATCAGATATTATTTATTACACAATATTAAGAATTTTTATACCTTTAAAACCGACAACCGGTATCAATAATATAACTTCAAATCATGAAAAAAGTTCTTATACTATTCTTCTCCCTTACTTTTTCTGCAGCTCTTATTGCTCAGACAGGGAAGGTATCCGATAATCTTTCGATGCCCAGTAAGATCCTGAAAATGGATCGTAAATATGCAATTTATCTTCCTCCCGATTATGAAACATCAAACCGCAGCTATCCTGTTCTTTATCTTTTACACGGAGCAGGTGACGATCAGACAGGCTGGGTTCAATTCGGTGAGGTTCTGCATATTGCCGATAATGCTATTAATGAAGGAATTGCAACTCCCATGATAATTGTTATGCCTGATGCAAATACAGGAAGACGTGGATATGTAAATAATCCAAAAGGTGACTGGCTATATGAAGATTTCTTCTTCCAGGAATTCATGCCTTATATTGAGAAGACGTACAGAATAAAATCTGATAAGCACTATCGTGCAGTGGCAGGACTCTCTATGGGAGGATATGGAACTTTCATCTATGCGCTTCACCACCCCGAGCTCTTTGCCTCAGCCTGCCCGTTAAGTGCAGCAACAGGTCCAAAGACAAGAGAAGATCTGAAAACTGACAGACTTTTACTGGGAAATGATGATATCTCAGATGCCCAGAAAGAGGCTTATTTCAAAAAATACAGTGTTCTCGATCTTATAGAGAGCATTCCCGATGATGTAATTAAATCAAACAAATCAGAAGACCGTGTCAAAAAGGTCAGGTGGTATATTGATTGCGGAGATGATGATTTCCTGTATGAAGGCAATGCTCTGGTTCATATAGCAATGCGCAAAAAAGAGATTGCTCATGAATACAGGGTGCGTGACGGAATCCATAACTGGGTCTACTGGCGTGCTGCGCTGCCTAAAGTTATGGAGTTTGTAACGATGGATTTTCACCAGTATTAGACTGCGTGTTTTTTAGGACCACGGGATGTTAAACGGAACAAAATTCTCAGCAGGAACCTTATCATCTGGTATGAACTCCAGTCGGTAAGCCTGTCGAGCCATGTTTTACGGTGAATATAGTTCTCAAATGTTACCTGCTGGCAGTCTTTTTTAATAAGGTCCTGCAGTAACTTTTCAAATTCACCCGTAAATTTTTCATCCATTATATTTACATTCATCTCAATACTTCCATAGTCGCTGAGGTGGTTAAGATTATAGCTTCCTATGGTGCTCCACCTGCCATCAACAGTGGCTACCTTTGCATGCAGATTTGAAGGCAGGTACTCAAATATCTTAATGTTGTTCCGCAGGATAAACCTGTAGAGAAAGTTGGTGGCCCTTTTAAACATGGGAGCGTCTGATTCAGCAGAAAGAACTATTGTTATATCAACTCCCCGGTGGCTGGCATTCCTGAGAAGCTTTCGCTCATTTCTCCCTGGCAAAAAATAGCTTGCCATGATTATCATCCTTTCCCTGGAATGTTTAAGAGCTGATCTGTAGCTTTTAAGGATTTCAATCTTATTCCTGTACCAGTTGTTCTGAACCACTTTAACTCTTACATTATCTTTATTAAGGATAACGTTATGTATTGTCTCGCGCGAGAAATCTCTGGTCTTTAGAAATTTTTTATTCCAGAGTCTTTTAAGGATAAAAAGGACATGAACACACTCAGGGCCTCTGATTGAAACAGCAAAATCAAGCCATTCCTTATTGCCCCTCTTACCATAATAGCGATTTGCAACATTCATCCCACCTATAATAGCTTCTTCACCATCAACAAGTAAAACCTTATGGTGAAGCCTGAGGCTTAGCTGTAAATCTTTTGATATCAATACGGGTGAGAATCTGCGAAAGAGTATCCCTGCCTTTAATATTTCCTGTTCAAGATGTTCCGGAAAGGATCTCCCCCCGTAAGCATCAAGTAAAAAATAAACCCTTACGCCCCTTAATGCTGCTCTTACAAGTGCATCCAGAATTTTCCTGCCGGTTTCATCATCATCAAAAATGTATGTCTGGAAATGTATAAACTGAATGGCCTTATCAATAGTTTCCACACATGCGGAAAAATAAGATTTACCACTTCGTAGCAGCTTTACGGAGTGACCGCTATGGTATTTATATAGTGATGGTACTCTCATCAGTAGATACGATTCAGTTCCTTATTACAAATATAGGACTTTAGATAAGAAGAATCAGGTTGCACATAAATACAAATAATAAGTGTTATTTTTAACAAGAATTACAGCAAAGATATTATGAAACGAAGAAAAATGATAGAAAACATGGCAGGTGCAGCTCTAATCACAGCAGTCACTCCGCTTAACAAAGCCTTTTCCGGTGATAGCGAGGGAAACAGACCTTTAAAGGGAAATATACACCATTCAGTTAGCCAGTGGTGTTATGGAGACATTCCTCTTGAGCAGTTTGCCAAAGACTGCAAGGAGATGGGGCTTGAATCGATAGAACTTCTGGGAGAAAAAGACTGGCCCGTTGTTCAGAAAGCAGGTTTGAAATGTGCAGTGGGATATGCTACAGAACTTGGTATTCCAAAAGGCTTTAACAGGGTATCAAATCATGAAAAACTTATATCAGATTTTACAAACATGATCCCGAAAGCTGCAGCAGCAGGAGTGCCAAATCTGATCTGCTTCTCCGGAAACAGGGAAGGGCAGGATGACAATGAAGGACTGCTCAATTGTGCTAAGGGAATCCGGCAGATTATGCCCCTGGCCGAGAAACACGGAGTGACAATAGTAATAGAACTGCTGAACTCCTATCAGCATGAAGACTACCAGTGCGACAGAACAAGCTGGGGGGCAGCACTTTGCGAGATGGTTGGTTCGGAAAGGTTCAAGCTTCTGTATGACATTTACCACATGCAGATCATGGAAGGAAATATCATAGAGAACATCACAAAATACAGCCATTATATAGGACATATACATACCGGAGGAGTACCTGGCCGGCATGAGCTTGATGAGACACAGGAGCTATATTACCCGGCAATTATGAATGCCCTGGTGAAAACAGGCTACAACGGTTATGTAGGCCAGGAGTTTGTACCGACAATGAAAGATAAGCTGGAATCACTCAGAAAGTCGGTGCTGATATGTGACGTCTGACATACGAAAGCAGGCCTGTTTCAATACCAATAAGGCCTTTATAGTCAACACAATACAGTAACCGCATACTGGAAGAAACTGAAATCCTGACACATTTTTAAAGAAATATTTTGCAGATTTAAAAAAACATCGTTTCTTTGCATCCGCATTTTAAAGTTCTTTGATGGTCCATTCGTCTAGTGGTTAGGACGTCAGGTTTTCATCCTGGTAACAGGGGTTCGATTCCCCTATGGACTACAAAACTTCTTCAAAAAATTTCGAAATAATTCAAAAGTCCTCACAATGAGGACTTTATTGTTTATACATTTTCAGAAAAATTTGCTGTTTTTCATATTTTTTCATATATTGTTTCACCATAGTTTCACCTACTGCTTAAAATGTTTCACCTTTGACAAACTCCTTATCCATAAAGTTTTACCTGAATAAAACCAAAATAACAGGTGATAAATTAAAAATCTATTGCCGTATTATCTTGGATCGAAGAAAATCGGAGTTTTATACAGGCTTCAGTATAAGAGAGGAATTATGGAAAAGTGATGCTGGGAGGGCACATAATGATGCTGACCTGAATAATGAACTGGCAAAGATTGAGAGCAGGATATATGACATCCGACGATCACTTCTGGATGCAGGACTTCCACTTTCCTCATCAAGTATTGTTGATCACTTCAGCGGGAAAAAGAAACTGAAAGTTTTCCTTCTTAAATATTTCGACAATCATCTGCAACATATCAAATCAAAAGCAGAGCTGTCTCGTATTACGATTGCACAATGTTTCACCACATATGGGATTGTCAAAAGATTTGTCCAGGAAATCCTCCGAAAAAGTGATGTTTTAATTGCTGAGGTTGATTACCGGTTTATTGCTGATCTGGACCATTTCATGGTAAAAAGTTATAAAGATCCTCAGGATAAACATATAGCTAGAAACACCATTAATAAACATCACAGCAGGTTTCGCACCATTCTGATCAAAGCTATTAAAGAAGATATAATAGCAAAGAATCCTTACATTAATTTCCGGCTGAAGGATAGCAAAACATTTCGGATGCATCTTAGTGAAGATGAACTTACTCTGCTGAAGGAGCATCATCTTAAAAATAACATTGTACTTCAAAAAGTCCGGGATTTCTTCCTTTTCTCATGTTATACAGGCTTGCGATTCAATGATGCATTAAATCTTAAAATGAATGATATTATAAAGGATGAGAATGGGATTAGTATTATCTCAATACGGATGGGCAAAACTGATGATTTTGTCCAAGTCCCCCTGGTTGAAGAGGCTTTGGAAATTGTGGAAATATATTCTAATCATCCAGATAGGGAAGTACTTAATTATGTCTTACCCCGAATAAAAAATCAAAAGATAAACTTTCATCTTAAAACTATCGGTGAGACGGTTGGTATTCATAAAACCATTACTCACCATGTTGCTCGTCATACCTTTGCCACAAGAGCACTAAACAGAGGAATTCCCATTGAAGTGGTTCAGAAACTTCTGGGACATACAGACATTAAAACTACTCAGATCTATGCGAAAATGCTCACTTCAACTATAATCAGAGAAATGGAGAAGTTGGGGAAAGTAAAATAAATCTATTTATTATGCCAGGGATCAATACTTTGACTTCACAATGCTAATTGCGCTCAATACCGATGGATTTATAGCTGACAGAAACGATTACAAGTGTTTTAAAGCAATTACCAAATGATTTGAAACGAAAACTAATCGATTTAAATCAATTGTAAACGATTTTAAGTGGTTCTAAACAGCTGGTTTGTATGATGGAGAGGTGTAAAAATTGTAGAACTTGTACTTTAGCTTGTCCAACTGGAGCAATTGATAAGAATAGATTTTTAGTACATGCTGAATTATGTCTTTCATTCCATAACGAACATGCAGGTAATTTCCCAGATTTTATAGATCCATCATTTCATCACTGCCTGTTTGGTTGTTTAAAATGTCAAAATGCCTGTCCAGAAAACAAACGCAAACCTATATGGGTTAAGGAGAAAGAATACTTTTATGAATATGAGACATCTTTCATTCTACATAATAAACCCTTAAATGAGATGCCCTTATCAACACGACAGAAACTTGAAAGATTATATTTACTTGATGATTATTCATTGTTATCTCGTAATCTATATTATTGTATTAATACCCGCCAAAATACTTAACATGATATTCAATTAAATTTTTAAAAACTAATGACATGAAAATATTGCAGACACAAAGAGACCTTAGAGATCACTTTTATTAATTTTTAAAAAAAATTGCAACAGTTTGATACTTTATGCGTCTTCTTTAGAAAATTGGTACTTAAATAAAATAGAATGAAAAGATTATTAACCTATCTTATTATATCTGGATTTTATACATATTCATTTATTTTGCCAGCTCAAGAATCTTATAAAATTTCTAAACAAGTTACTCAAGAATTTAACCAGATTACGGTTGGTGTCTTTCCACAAGTCGAATTAATTTCAATTGTCCAGACAATTAGTAAATATCCAACAGTTTTTAGTTTCTTAATGGCAATGGATTCATCAAATTACAAATCTGATGTAATTAAGCACTTTGAATCTTATAAAAATCATCCGGTTGTCCTTATGTTTAACAGATTGAGTTTACAACCACGAATGTTGAATTTTAGCGCCCCATCAAATATTTTACTTTATACAGATAGATTCCTTGAATTGCGATCAGATGTAGAACTTGATGATTTTGTTATTAACCGTGCAAGAGGGATAGATTCCCTAAGGTTATTTTTAAGACTTTTGCGTGATTTTGCAGTTCAATCCTCGTTCAATAGTTTTTTCCAGGCCCATCATGATTTCTATAGGGCAATTACTGAAAATACAATTAATAACATTGGATCAATAAATTATATCTCCGAAATGGAAAGTTTCTATGGGAAGACTCAAAAATCTTATAATATTATTTTAGTCACACTTTATAATTCTGTGGGATTTGGGAATTCACTCTTGTATTCAGATGATAAGCGTGAAATATACAACACTATGGGGCCAAGAAACTTTAATAATGCTATCCCATTTTTTGGTACTGAAAATTATCTTAAATTTATGATTAGGCACGAATTCAGTCATCCTTTTATAAATCCTCTTACTGAAAAATACTGGGATTATGTTAAAGATTATTCGAATAATTATGATTCTTTACCCGAAGTAGCTCGTGTAAATAATTGTGGTGAATGGCAGGAATGTATTAATGAATTCCTTATTGGAGCAATTACAACTCAATTAGCTTACAGTGAAGGGTATGATATTGGATTACAAGCTTATAAATGGGAAAAATCAATAGATGTCATTTATCTGGATAAACTAATGAATAGAATAAAACTCTACTTATCTAAAAGAGATGTCTTCCCAACAATTGAATCTTTTTATCCAAATTTATTGGATGTATTCATAAAAGAATAATTACGATACATTATATATTAACATAATGTACAAGAGGATAATCACTTCATAATCACATATGAGAACAAAAAATCTGAAATGCTTAAGTTTGATTCTATTGGGAATAATGATGCTATTTCAAACTAATTTGGCCCAAAAAGAATCTGCTCAATATTCTATCATTCCCAAAACAATTCCTTTATTTTCTGGACTTCATACATTGTCCATCCATGTGAGAGATACAATTACTCACGATTCTGTTTTTCATTTTCTAGTTGATAAACTAAAACTACCTGTATAGCAACCTTATCATCACAAATAATGCCTAAGAATATCACGGATGGTAGAGGTAATTAGCTTTTCATGGTTTTCGCAAATAAGCCTCCCAAATCCCCAATATTCACAATTTGTTGTATAATTCAGTATATCAACAATATACAATATTTCAGACATCTCATTTAATGCCATTTACAGGCTGTTTATGATAGTTTCTACTTCCCTATAGTATTCCACATCAATGAAACGCCACTATACAGTAAATTGCTTATAAACAAACCATTAGGAGATTTGTTGTAGTTGCAGTTACACTTTATTCTATATACTTACAAATCAAAACAAGGAAAATGCAACGGCTAAGCCTGAGATTTTGGGAAGAGTAATTTTTTCATATACTGCTAAAGTTGAATGAAATACCCTTATTGCAGCATGATTACTATTTCTCCGTCTTTTATAGAAGAGTCCAAAAATAGGAATAAGTGGATGAATGACTTTCAAGATATAGAAGTATCTAAGTAACCTTTTATAATGGTATATATTTTCAATAATCTTATCAAGCATAGTGTACGATCTTTTAAAAGACAACGTGCATACATTATTATTAATATTCTTGGCCTTTCTATTGGTATTGCCTGCAGCCTTCTCATTGCGCTTTATGTGATAAAGGAGGCAAGTTATGACAGCTATAATACTAAAAAAGAGAGGATTTTTAGACTTATCCTGAATGGGAAAGTGGGAGGATGGGAAGGTCGTGTAACCCAAACTGCTGCTGTTATTGGTCCTACAATGCTGAAGGAATTTCCTGAAATAGAAGATTTCTTTAGAATGAACGGGTGGGGTACTACAATTGTTGAGTACAATAACCAGCTCTTTACAGAGGATCATATAGTTGAGGCAGATTCTTCATTCTTTAATTTCTTCTCAATACCTGTTATAAAAGGCGATCCAAAAAATCTCCTTAATGCACCACGGAAATTAGTACTCTCAGAGTCAACAGCAAAAAGAATTTTTGGTGATGAAAATCCAATTGACAAAACACTAAAAATAGGGTCAGACACTGTCAGATACACCATTTCTGGAGTTATGGCTGATATCCCTGGGAATTCGCATTTTGAGGCCAACATTCTTTCATCATTTATGACCAACCCAAGGTCAAAAGAACCTCAATGGTTGAACAACAGTTGCAGCACGTACCTTTTATTAAAGCCGAATACAAGCTATGTAACAGTTAATGAAAAAATGGCTGATTTGGTTGTTAAATATGTCATGCCGGAATTTCAATCTTTGGGAATTACATTCTCTGATTTCATTTCCCAGGGAAACAAATACAAGTTTTATTTACAGAATCTTACAGACATACACCTTGATCCATCAGTGGTGCAGCAATTTAAAAAAGCTGGTGATCCAGGATCCTTGAAGATTTTTGGTATTATAGCTATACTAATTGTTATTATAGCTTCAATTAATTTCATGAATCTTTCTACTGCCCAGGCATCCAGAAGGGTAAAGGAGGTCGGAATAAAAAAGATTGGAGGTTCTTCAAGAGGTATGCTTATAACACAATTCCTTTCAGAATCTTTTTTTCTTACATTAATTTCACTGGTTCTTGGTATAATTATCATTAAAATAACTCTTCCATTTTTTAATAATCTGCTTGGAGCAAACCTTGCGATCAATCTTTTTACCAATTGGTACATAATTCCTGTTCTGATTCTTTTTGCTATCGTTGTTGGGTTATTTGCAGGAAGCTATCCCGCATTTTTTCTTTCTTCCTTCAGTCCGTATGAAGTACTAAAAGGTAGTATGAAAAGCAGTATGCAAAATGGCCGGATCAGGAGATTACTGGTTGTTTTTCAGTTCACTATCTCAATACTTCTAATCGTTGGCACAATTATAATGTACAGGCAGATAAAATATATGCTTACCCAAGATGTCGGGTTTAATAAAGAACAGTTAATAGTAATAACCAGGGCAGAAACTCTTGGAACAAAAGTGAAGTCTTTTAAAGATGCAGTAAAGGAGATTCCCGGAGTTATTAATATTTCCAGTTCCACTGCTGTACCTGGTCGCAGCAACGCTAATAATTCATATCTTCTTGAAGGAAGGAAAGAAGAGCCCTTACAGATAATAACCAACTGGATAGATTACGATTATCTTGAAACATATGGTATGACAGTAGTTTCAGGGAGGAACTTTAATAAATCATTTGCTACTGATCAGAATGCATGCCTGGTGAATGAAACTGCAGTAAAGGATTTTGACGTTGGTGATATTGAAAAGAGGAGGTTCATGCAACCTCTTAATTCAGGCAAAATGGAATACTTTCAGGTGATTGGCGTTGTAAAGAATTTCAATTTTGAATCACTTCATAAATCTATAGGTCCATATATTTTCCGATTCAAAACTGATGATAAATTATGGGGATATCTCTCTGTAAGGATATCAGCCCTGAATTATTCGAATACTATCAATAATATTAAAAATGTATGGAAGGAGTATGTAGCAGATAATCCCTTACAGTATTACTTTGTTGATGAGGACTTTGAACAAATGTATATCCAGGAAAAACAGAGTACCCGGTTGGCAGTCCTCTTTTCAGTTCTGGCAATATTTATAGCTTCACTAGGATTGTTCGGACTTACATCATTTACTGTTGAACAACGAACCAAAGAGATCGGCGTTAGAAAAGCAATGGGCTCTTCGGTTACTCGTATTAATATTGTAATATCCAGGGAGGTCATAATCCTTGTCTCAATTTCAGCTCTGATTGCCTGCCCGATAATATATTATAGTGCTGATAAATGGTTAGAGAACTTCTATTACAGGATAAACCTTGGCTTCTTCAGCTTTGTTGTTGGCTTAACTATTGTGCTTGGTATAGCTATTCTTACAATCAGCTATCGCGTTATGAGGGCAGCAAGAGTGAATCCAGCCCAATCACTTAGGCATGAGTAAATAACCATATAAATATGTTAAGAAACTATCTGCTTGTCACATTCAGAAATTTATTGAAAAACAGAGTTTTTACAATAATAAATATTATTGGTCTTGGAATCGCCTTGTCAGTTTGCATTGTCGCATTTTTCAACAATATGTTCAATTATGAATTTGACAGGGCTAATGAGAATTTCAATCAAATTTATCGGGTTAACAGCTTCAGGGATATGCAGGGAAGGGAAGAGGAACATGGTATTGTTCCGGCTACCCTGGGCCTTGAGATTAAAAATAATATTCCAGGGATAGAGAAATCAGCACGATTAATGAGATCCGATTCTCCTGTTAAGGTAGGAGAAAATATCTTCTCTACTCAGGTCTCATATGTAGATCCTGAATTTCTGGAAATATTCACCTTTCATATTTTTCTTGGAGATAAGAAATCAATTGAAAATCAGGGAAATGTTCTGGTAAGTAGAAAAATGGCAACCACTCTCTTTGGCAAAGAATACCCAATAGAAAAGACCATTTCTATTGTCAGTGACCAGAATAAGGAGTTTACCTACACGGTCGGTGCAGTATTTGCTGATCTGCCGGAAAATTCAAGCTTCAGGATTGACCTCCTCACACATTTCGATAATTTCCTGATGATGCGGAAAAACAACGATGCTGACTGGAAACTCATGAGCACTGCTTTTTTTATTCAGGTTCCGGCAAAAGCATCTCTTCCTTCAATTACTCAATCATTGAAGAAAGATCTTCCGGTACAGAACATAGCCAGAGAGGATTTCAGGATTAACAGATTTACACTTGTTCCATTAAAGGAGGTTGGTACGAATACAAGAAAAATCTTGTCTTCAGGCTTGTTCCCTTCTCCTCCTTTACCAGCACTCATTGCTCCCCCGTTCATGGCTCTCTGTATTCTTCTAATTGCCTGCTTTAATTTTGCAAATACTTCAAGAGCCACCTTCAGTAAAAGACTGAAAGAAATAGGATTAAGGAAGACATTTGGAGGACAAAGAAAACAATTGATAACACAGTTTATGTTCGAAACCTATATCATCTGTTTCCTGGCCGTGCTGGTATCAATTGTTCTTGCAGAGTTTCTGGTTCCTGCTTATAGCAATTTGTGGGCTTTCATGTCTATCAAAATAACCTTTTCCAAATATGCATTTTTCTGGGTATTTCTCATTTTGCTAATGCTTTTAACTGGTTTCATTTCAGGTGTTTATCCTGCTATTTACGTGAGTTCATTCAGCCCGATAACAGTCCTGAAGGGTGATTCTATCATCAATAGATCCAGTAAGCTTTCAGTCGCTCTTCTTTCATTTCAGTTTATCTTTTCAGTTATGGCTATAGTAATGGGAATCGTATTTGTAATGAATGCAGAATATCAGAAGACTCTTGATCTTGGTTATGACAGAGATAAACTGATTGTTGTTCCTATAGCTCCTGAATACTTCACCTCTTTCCGTAATGAAGTTCTATCCAATCCCAGGATAATTTCTGCTGAAGGTACCCAGAATCATATTGGATTTGGAGGATACCGCAGACCGATAAAAGATGAAGAAAAACAGTTAGAGGTTGATGTTTTGGATGTAGGCCCCTCATACGCACAAACAATGGGCCTCCGTCTTGTTGCTGGACGTCTTTTTGATGAATCAAGATCTGTCGCTGACCGTACAAATGGTTCGATAGTCGTAAATCAGAAGCTTGTGAAGGATTTTGGATGGAAAGAAGCTGTTGAACAAACAATTACACTTTATGACACAACAAAATTGACTGTAATAGGAGTTGTTGAGGATTTTTATACAAATGGATTATGGAAAAAGATTGAGCCTGCAATGCTCAGATTATCACCAAATGATCAATATGGTGTCTTAGCAGTTAGAGCTAATCAAGGAGATTTACCTGATGTCCTAAGCTATCTTGATTTGGAATGGAAAAAACGAACAAATAACTATTATTTTACAGGAATACTTCAGGAAGATACAATGCAGGAAGAAAAAGATATTAACGGTAGCATTATGAAGGGTAATATCTTCCTCGCGATAGTAGCAACACTTTTATCACTTATCGGAATATACAATATAGTTTCACTGGATCTAATAAGACGGACAAAAGAGATAGGAATTAGGAAGATACATGGAGCTCCGGTTTCTCTAATTATGTTTCTGGTAAGTAAAAAATTTCTAATTGTACTTATTGTTTCATCAATAGTTGGATGTGCAGGAGA
>Ga0307375_10000197_pt1 | contig 82253 bp, 63 predicted proteins | sample TR1MG_FD_202531 | JGI IMG/M metagenome (GOLD analysis project Ga0307375, IMG submission 202531) | Soil microbial communities from Risofladan, Vaasa, Finland - TR-1 | ecosystem: Environmental > Terrestrial > Soil > Coastal area > Acid sulfate soil | place: Finland: Risofladan, Vaasa | collected... | reverse complement strand
CTCATTGCTGCCATTATTGTAGCAGTGATTTTCATGGGTGCTAAAATTTTCTTCTTCGGAAGTATGTGGTTTTCTACTACTGAGAATGTTTTTCCAGCTACATGGAATGTAATCACATCTGAAGGCGATAGCACAGGCTATCTTCTCATGAAAAGTGACAGCACTTTTCTATTCCGTGGTTTTAATTCTGATTGCAGTGGCAGCTTCAGCAAAATTGCAGCTACAATTGAAGAGCCGGGAAAAATAAAGTTATTTGCCACCGACAACACAACCTTCCTGTTTCCCCTATATTACAATTCAGAAATAATAGAGTTAACTGAGGAATCATCCCTGATCACTAAAGTATTATATAAAGCTGGTTTTTATAACTATGAGGATAACGCAGAGTTAACGAGGGAATCGGACGGCAAAGTATTTCAACTGAGCCGGACACCGACAAAGGAACAATAAGAGCATTACATTTCCAGGTCGCTCCGGATTTATTTCAATGTCTCTGCCAGTTCAATAGACATTGTTAATAGATCGCAGTATCTTCGGGAATAATCATTAGCAACTACAGAAGTTAAGGCATTAAGCTCAAAAACTTCCACTTCAAAAAGGGCTATGTGAACTTCGTTGCCCTGAATATACACATTTACCGGGCTTTGTAAAAACTGCTTTACTTTACCGGTAAATTTTCCATTGAGATTAAGCATGGCATTAATGAAAGCAGGGGTTATAATTGCCTTTGCCGATTCCTCGTTGTCGCATTTCACATTAAACAGACCATTAAAATCACTGTTTACAGTATCTATACTAATCCCTTTGGCTTCATTAGAAGGTAATTGATTACTTATTTGGTTCCCCAGAAAGTTACTGATCTTTCCTGCCATAACCTGACCCAAATCTCTATATCTGAAATAGACAGGAGGTCCGAAATCCTTGTTGAAAGTTGCAATTACATACAAACCCTCAAAAATAATTCTTATAGATCTGTCTGAAGTTTTCCCGGAGTTATGGCCATGTCCATGATAAATACTTTTTGCCTTAACATCGGCCATCTGGTAAGAGATCCCATTAATTTCACCGGTAATTAAATCTTCAGAACTGAATATTGTTGCATTATCAAATAACCTTGTTCTGTTGAATTCCGTCTGTAAGATGCCTTTTTCCTTTTCGTAAGTTAAGTTAGTATTTACAAAGGATATAAGTTCCGGAACAATCCTCTTCTTATATTCCTCATTAATCGGTAAAAAGTTTGACCCTTTCTTATAAAGCACAACCAAAGGATAAAACATTGCGAAAAAAACAGAAGCAGGAACAACAAAAATCATATATTCCGGGATGAGCTTTTTATTAAAGAGGGTCACATCAATAATTACAAGCACGAGCAAAACCAGAAGAGTTCGCCTGTAGGTTTTCCAGTTGTGAATACTGGTTGTGGCTATTCTCTTTGCTTCAAGTTCTTCCAGCTTATGCTTCAGATTGAAGTTAAAAAAATCATCAAACTTCGTTGACTCTGTCGTAGGAGTCGTAGGATTTGTAACTAAAGTATTTGAAGCCTGGCTCCTTCTGGCTTTAATCCGTTTTAGCAGAAGAAAAGACAGTAAAAGGGTAATAACCAATGGAAATATGGTCATCACCATTTCGCCATGTTGAATCCCTGGTGCAATTACAGCATCACCTGGTTTTTTGGGATTATAATATACTGTCACATCTGTGTTCGCCGGATATTTACTTACCAAATCATTTACCCATACCAACTCTCCCTCCTCTCTTGACGAGGTGTAATTACTTGATTGGTACTCAATTCCTTCTACTTGATATTTGTATGTAATTACAGCTGCGTAAATGGCGCTGGTTACAGTCTTTGTGCGGACTGATCGGGAAGAACTTCCATTGCGATTATTACTTGGTGTTTTTACGGTTTGGGTATATATTGTTGTATCAACCCTCGACGAAATAACAATTCCATTGGCGGTCGGCCAGCTGTTTGATACAACTGCTTTGTAAAGGTCAATAGAGCTGAAAATAAGAAATAAGGCAAAGGGAACCAGAAAGAAAGTTAATAGTATAATGACAAATTTAGATCCTGTCTTTTTCATATGAGTTTAGTTTGATTTGTAATAGAACACTAAAAAATCATCAAAATTCTTTGTCTGATTCATAATTCCGGTTTTTTTCTTCTGTTAAATATTCTGATTACAAAATACATATTTAGCTTATTGTCCTTCTTCATTTATGCTTATTATGATTCATTAAGATGATATTTATTCCAATTTCGTTAACGTATATCCTAAAAATCCATTACAGCACCCTCTTAAAATTCAAATCTGAGCAATTTCCTGTAAAAAATCACGTAGGTTTGTATATTGAAATGTTAAAATCATGATCGTAATTAGTTCAGAAAAGGAACTTCAAAACCTGATCAGAAAAATAAATTTGGTGCCGGTCGGCTTTGTCCCAACCATGGGAGCTCTTCATGAAGGTCATATTTCTCTGGTCAGTTCAGCAATAAAAAAATGCCCTCTTGTGGTTGTCAGCATTTTTGTAAATCCGACCCAGTTCAATGATAAGAATGATCTTAAAAATTACCCCAGGGATCTTGATAAGGACCTGTCCATGCTTGACAAAATACTGAGGGTAAATGACATTGTATTTACGCCTTCTGAAAAAGAAATATACCCTGAGCAGGATAAAAGAGTATTCAGTTTCGGTAACCTCGACAGGGTTATGGAGGCAAAACACCGTCCCGGTCATTTTAATGGTGTGGGACAGGTAGTCAGCAGATTATTTGACATTGTAAAACCTGACATCGCCATTTTCGGGCAGAAAGACTTTCAACAGCTTGCTGTTATAAAAGAACTTGTAAGGCAGACGAATGATAAGGTAAAAATTATCGGCAATCCGATCATTCGTGAAAAGGATGGCCTTGCAATGAGCAGCAGAAACATGCTGCTGGATTCTGATATCCGGAATAATGCTTCAATAATCTATAAAACAATAAAGCAGGCTTCTTCAATGATAAAGGAAAAAGATATTCCTGAAATTAAATTATTTGTAAAGAACACCATTGAAAATGCAAAAGGTTTTGAAGTGATTTATTTCGATATTGTTGATGATAAGGAACTGATCCCGATAAATTCCAGGGATGAAATGGACCGTGAAAAGAAATATTTTGGATGTATTGCCGTTAAAGCAGGAAACATAAGGTTGATTGATAATATTAAAATTGGGTTGTACTGAACAAAAAGGTTGATTACCTTTGCAGCTTAGTTTATCCGATTTCAACTATGGCACTATGCTCATTGAAGTTTTAAAATCGAAAATTCATAAAGTCTCTATTACAGGGGCAAACCTGCATTATATAGGAAGTATCACCATTGATGAAGAACTGATGGATGCAGCCAGGCTTATTGAAAATGAGAAAGTACTGGTACTGAATCTTAATAACGGCGAACGACTTGAGACATATGTTATTAAAGGGATAAGGGGTTCAGGCGAGATTTGTCTCAATGGTGCGGCCGCAAGAAAAGTAATTATTAGTGATGTAATTATAATAATGTCATTCGCTATGGTGGATTCTGAGGAAGCCAGACAATTTAAACCAACAATTATATTTCCTGATACTAACACCAACAAACTTATCTGAACTTGAAAAAGAGTATCCTGCAGACGTTAAAGTTCCTTGCTTTCCTGGGTGTCGGAGCTTCTCTGATGTGGCTTTCATTCAGGTCCGTTGATTTTGATAAATTATGGTCAGAACTTAAGGTTGCTGATTATTCGTGGTTGCTGTTGTCGGTTTTTTTCGGACTGGTGGCTTTCCTGAGCAGGGCCAGAAGGTGGATGCTGCTAATTAATCCTTTAGGATACCATCCTTCTTTTATGAACTCTTTCTATTCACTGATGACGGGTTATCTTGCTAACCTGGCTCTTCCCAGGATAGGTGAGATAACAAGATGCGTGGCACTTGGCAAAAAAGAGAAAATACCTGTTGATCAGCTTATTGGGACAGTTGTAATTGAAAGGACGATCGATTTTATATCTCTTCTTACTATTATGATCGCCTTAATTTTCACAAGCAGCGACCAAATAGGACTGTTTATTAAAGAAAGCATAGTCAAACCCATAGAACAAAGTATAGTAGCAGTATTTGGTTCAACATGGATCCTATGGGCAGCTCTTTTCGTTATTGGCGTTACTGGCCTGGGTTTTATGATCGGATACAGGCACAGTCTTAGAAAGATACGATTCTTTGCCAAAATGTTTGACCTCGCGAAGGGCATTACAAACGGTTTGAAAACAATTACTAACCTGAAACGGAAATGGGAGTTTGTCTTTCATACCCTTTTTATCTGGTTAAACTATGCATTAATGACATGGGTAATGGTTTTCTCGCTTGATGTAACTTCAAACATTACTTTTGGTAACAGTATATTCCTGCTGGTAATTGGAGGGCTTGCAATGTCAGCTCCCGTTCAGAGCGGTCTCGGCGCATTCCACTATATTATTTCCAGAGGACTGCTGATCGTTGAGGGGATTCCACTTGAAGACGGCCTGGTTTATGCTTTACTTACTCATGAGTCACAACTGATATTTGTTGTAATTATCGGAACCATATCATTCTTTATGATTTTCAGAAGACACTCAAAAGAGGAATCTTCCTGAAAATCCGAAGCAATCAATCCATGGCAAAGAACAAAACTGTTTTTGTATGTCAGAATTGCGGAGCTGAATCACCTAAATGGATCGGCAGATGTCCGGCATGCAAGGAATGGAACAGTTACCATGAAGAGATAATTTCAGGATCAAACTCACGGGAACCATCGTTTGTCGTTTCTCAGGAAAGAAGAAAGCCAGAATTGTTGGATAGCATCAAGTCAGACGAATTCAGCCGAAACAAATCAGGGATATCAGAGCTTGACCGCATTCTTGGAGGAGGTATAGTCTCAGGGTCACTCATCCTTCTCGGTGGAGAACCTGGAGTGGGCAAATCAACTCTTGCACTTCAGATAGCGCTTGCACTTAAGGAAAAGAAAATTCTCTACGTTTCGGGGGAAGAGAGTGAAGAGCAGATAAGCCTCAGGGCGAAAAGAATGAAAAATTCTAATCCTGAATGCTATATCCTTTGTGAAACAGAACTCGAGAGAATTCTTGTTCATGCTGAAAATCTTAAACCGAGCCTTATAATAATTGACTCCATACAGACAATAAGTACAAATTCTCTTGAATCGTCTGCTGGCACAGTTTCTCAGGTCAGGGAATGTGCTGCACAACTGCTTAAATACTCTAAAATAACAGGCATCCCTGTAATCCTTATAGGGCACATAACTAAAGACGGAACTCTTGCCGGACCAAAAGTCCTTGAACATATAGTCGATGTAGTACTCTATTTTGAAGGAGACAATAATTATGTTTACAGAATTCTGCGATCGGTCAAGAACAGGTTCGGATCGACTTCCGAAATAGGCATTTTTGAAATGGTGGAGAAAGGTCTCAGAGAGGTGTCAAATCCATCAGAACTGTTTATAAACCAGCATGATGAAGCTTTGAGCGGAGTCTCAATTGCTGCAACGGTTGACGGGCTCAGACCATTTCTTATTGAAACACAAGCGCTTGTGAGCTCAGCTGTTTATGGAACACCCCAGCGAAGCTCAACCGGTTTTGACATTCGACGCCTTAACATGCTACTGGCAGTGCTTGAAAAAAGAGCCGGCTTCAAGCTTGGTGTAAAAGATGTCTTCCTTAATATAGCCGGTGGTATTAAAGTGAATGATCCTGCAATAGACCTGGCAATTATCAGCTCTGTACTATCATCAAATCTGGATATCCCTATTGGACGGGAAGTATGCTTTTCAGGTGAAGCAGGTCTTTCAGGAGAAATAAGGCCTGTGTCACGTATCGAACAACGAATCAGGGAAGCCTCAAAGATGGGATTCACAAAGATCTATATTTCAAAATATCACAGGAATGTTTCCTCCCATGGAGTTGATATCGAGGTAATACCAGTGGGGAAAATTGAGCACCTTGTCAGGTCATTATTCAGTTAATCCGGTTACCGGCTAGCTGTTCAGAAGAGTTTATATAAAGGATTTCCCTCTTACATCGTGGCCCTTTGCCTTTCGCCATATGCCCTTCGCCTTTAATACCTGTACCTCCGGGCATTATCACGATATGAATTCTGTCGTTTGATCTTATCACAATCGAGCTCCCAGCGAAAATCAGCAGGTTTTTCAAACTCATCACTCTCCATTATGCCAAACTGCGGATCGGCATATACCTTTTTTAGAAACAGTGCAAATACAGGAAGAGCCATATTGGCGCCCTGCCCCTCTCCAAGTGTTTCAAAATGGATTGATTGGTCTTCCCATCCGCTCCATACTCCTCCTATAAGGTTAGGCGTTATTCCCATGAACCATCCGTTTGAATGATTTTGTGTGGTACCCGTTTTTCCTCCTATCTGGTTCATCAGATTATATGGTTCTACTCTCATTCTCCTTCCAGAACCGGTAAGTACCACATTCTGTAACAGATTTATCATAAGGTAGGCATGTTCTTCACTTAACACTTCTTCTATTTTTGGTGTGAATCTTGAAATTATATTCCCGTTCTTATCCTCAATTCTTGTAACATACATAGGTCGTGTATATACACCTTTATTTGCAAATGTGCCATAAGCCCCAACCATTTCTTCAAGCTTGATATCGGATGTGCCCAGGAATATAGAAGGAACCGGATCAATAAAGCTGCGGATACCCATCTTGTGCATAAGATCTGTGACGGCAGTAGGCTTAAACTGTTGCATCAGCCAGGCTGATATGTAGTTCTCTGACTGTGCCAGCCCCCATTTGAGAGTAACCATACGTCCATGGTAAGCTTTTGGACCCGAGCTTTTAGGAGTCCATGGAATACTGTCACCAACATCAAAAGAACGCGGTATATTCTCGACTTCATAACAGGGTGAATAACCATTCTGCATGGCTATTGTATAGAGAAATGGTTTTATGGTACTTCCTACCTGTTTCCTTTGCTGGGTAACAGCGTCATATTTAAAATACCTGAAATCTGGCCCTCCCACATATGCTTTTACATATCCTGTATGAGGATCCTCTACCAGAAATGACGATCTTACAAAATATTTGTAATACCTCACAGAATCGAGAGGGGTCATCACTGTATCTATCTCTCCCCGCCATGAGAAGACTCTCATTTTTACCGGTGTGTTAAATGCAAGCATTATCGAATCATCAGGGACACCGGCTCTTTTCATTGAATAATAACGGTCGGTCCTCTCTACCGAGGTTTTCATTATCTCCTCAATCTCCTTTTTAGTCAGGTCATCAGAATAAGGGGGATTTTTAAATCCTTTAGCTCTTTTGTAAAAATCGGGCTGAACATCTGATGAAAGATGCTCAATCAGCGCCTCTTCAGCATATTTCTGCATCTTTGAGTTGACGGTAGTATATATCCTCAGACCATCCTTATATAAATCATAAGGAGTGCCATCCGGCTTCTTGTTCTTATTACACCACCCGTAAAGTGGATTGTTTTCCCATTCCCAGAGTGCTTCATCATATGAACTTTGCCTTACATATTTACTTCTGTCGGGCTCTGGCCGCCTCATGGTATTTCTGATATATTCTCTCAGGTATGTGGCAAGGCCTGTATTATGATCTTCAATCCTGAAATTCGTCTCAATGGGAAGCTTCATGACAGAGTCGGCCATTTCCGAAGTTATATATCCATATTTAGCCATCTGAGATATAACAACATTCCGCCGTTGCATCATAAGATCAGGATTCCTCACAGGATTATACCTTGTTGATGCCTTAAGCATACCCACAAGAACAGCAGATTGCTCCAAATTGAGTGAATCGGGAGATGTGTTGAAATAGACATTTGCAGCAGATCTGATACCAACCGCATTATAACTGAAATCAAATTTATTAAGATACATGGCAATTATCTCTTCCTTAGTATAGCTTCTCTCAAGCTTTACGGCAGTCTGCCATTCCTTGAATTTCGAAACTGCCAGTTTAACTTTCCTCATTACTGCCGATGATCTTGTAGTATCCCGGGGGTACAGTTGTTTTGCAAGCTGTTGGGTTATTGTGCTGCCTCCTCCCGTATTTTGTCCAAGTATAACTGACTTTATGGCTGCTCTCCCAAGACCACGGATATCAATCCCGGAATGCCTGTAATATCGTATATCCTCGGTTGCAACCAAAGCACTTACCAGCCATGGTGAAAGATCTTTATATTCTGTCCATGTAAGATTCTCTATACTGATCTTGCCAAGCAAAACATCATCTTCTGAAAATACCTCTGCTGCAAGCCAGTACTCAGGATTCTCCAACTCCCTGAAAGATGGCATTGGACCCAGCTTCTCCCTGGAAATAAGTATAAAAAGCATTATTACCAATGCAAATGGTAAACTGAACAATGTCCAGAACCAGATCAGATATTTTGTGTTATCTGTTAAGCGTTTCATCGGTAACTGATGTTTGCGCCAAAAATAGTAAATAATAAAGAATCTTACAGGTTTATTTTGAAGATTGCCACCTAATTGATTTACTTTGTCGTGTTTTTAACAGAATTAATTCCATCTTGTAATGATCGAAAATCTTGTAATTGTTGAGTCTCCTGCGAAGGCAAAAACCATTGAAAAATTTCTGGGAAAAGATTTCCGAGTAGTATCAAGTTTCGGACATATCAGAGATCTTGCAAAAAAGAATCTGGGTATTGATATTGCAAACAATTTCATTCCCACATATGAAATCCCTAAGGATAAAACCAAAATCGTAAATGAGTTACGCAAACTCGCTTCTGACTCTAAAAATATATGGATAGCATCTGATGAAGACCGGGAAGGAGAAGCAATTGCCTGGCATCTTGCAAATGTTTTACATCTTGATCTGGCTACCACAAAAAGGATAGTTTTCCATGAGATAACAAAGGAGGCAATAGCCAGAGCCGTTCAGAATCCACGGCAGATTGATATGAACCTTGTCAATTCACAACAGGCAAGGCGTATACTTGACCGCCTGGTGGGCTTCGAAATATCGCCTGTATTGTGGAAAAAAGTACAGCCTGCATTATCAGCAGGCAGGGTTCAGTCAGTAGCTGTAAGACTTATTGTAGAGAGGGAAAGGGAGATAATAGCTTTTAAAACAGAATCATCGTTCAGGATTACCGCAATATTTGAGATAAGTTCACCGGGCGCTGAAAATGCAATTATAAAGGCAGAGGCATCAAAACGTTTCAGTGATGAAAAAGAGGCCCTAAGATTTATTGAGCTTTGCAAGGATTCTCTTTATACAGTAGGCGATGTTATGATAAGACCTGGAACCAGGTCACCAGCACCACCTTTTACAACATCAACACTGCAACAGGAAGCGTACAGAAAACTGGGCTTTTCTGTAGCACAGACAATGGCAGTGGCACAGAAACTTTACGAAGCAGGAAGGATAACCTACATGAGGACCGATTCAACCTTCCTTTCCGGACTTGCTCTTGCCAAATCAAGGGAGATGATTGTAACAGAGTTCGGAGAAAAATATTCAAAAACGAGACAGTTCAAAACTAAATCGAAAGGAGCCCAGGAGGCACATGAAGCAATCAGGCCTGCATATCTTGATCATCCAGAAACCTCAGGTTCTGTTAATGAGAAAAAGCTGTATGAGCTTATATGGAAAAGGACAATAGCTTCACAAATGGCCGATGCAGAAGTTGAGAAAACAACAATCTCCATCGATATGAATAATTCTCCGGTAATATTCCAGGCTAACGGAGAGGTGATAAAATTTGACGGATTCCTTAGAGTATATACTGAATCGACTGATCTCGAGAACAGTGATGAGGAGAGATATGTCATTCCACCTGTAAAGAAAGGGATGTTACTCCTATATAATAATATAACTGCAACTCAGAAATTCACATCACCCCTCCCCAGATATACTGAGGCAAGCCTTGTCAAAAAGCTTGAAGAGCTTGGTATAGGAAGGCCTTCGACTTATGCTCCTACTATATCCACAATACAGAACCGGGGATATGTTTCAAGGGAAGACAGACCTGGAGAAAAACGCAATATCCAGGCAATAACACTCATTAAAGACAAGATATCCTCTTCAACAAAATCAGAGATTGCAGGAAAGGAAAAGTCAAAGCTCTTCCCCCAGGACATTGGAATGATTGTTAATGATTTTCTTATTGAAAATTTCTCGGAAATTGTTGACTATCATTTCACAGCTGAAGTAGAAGAACAGTTTGATGAGATAGCAGAAGGCAGGCTTAAGTGGACAGGAATGATAGATAATTTTTACAAACCTTTCCATAAAACTGTTACCAGTACACTTGAAAATAAGGAAAGGAAAACAGGGATCAGGGTTCTTGGAAATCACCCTGAAACAGGTGAACCTGTTACAGTAAGAATGGGACGGTTTGGACCTGTCGCGCAGATAGGGGAATCAGGAAATGGAGAGAAACCAAGGTTTGCAAGCCTCTCTAAAAACCAGCTCCTTGAAACCATTACTCTTGAAGAGGCTCTGAATCTTTTCCGTCTGCCAAGATCATTAGGCGAACATGAGGGAGATGAAATTATAGCCGCGGTAGGAAGGTTCGGTCCTTTTGTCCGCTACAAGGGAAAATTCTTCTCACTTAAAAAGGGTATCGATGATCCGCATACAATAACTGTTGAAAGAGCTTTGGAGCTCATCAATGAGAAGAATGAAAGTGATAAGAAAAAGGTACTAAAGGACTTTGGAGATATTTTGCTCCTGAACGGCAAATATGGTCCATACCTTGTCCGGGACAAACAGAACTACAGACTTCCTAAAGGAACTGATGCGGAAAAACTTACAAAAGAAGACTGCATCAGGATTATAGAAAACAATGATAAATCTAAAAAAAGTTCCTGATTTAAACTATGGTAAACCTGAATGACTATTTCAATCCTGTGAGTATTGAGAGTCCCGATTATGAGCACCTGGCAGGCCAGGCTGTTTTTCCGCATACAATCACTATACATACGGAGAATTCTCCTATCAGCGAAATCGGGAAATATAAGATTGCACTCCTTGGTGTCCCTGAAGGCAGAAATTCTCCTAATACAGGATCCATGAAAGGGCCTGATGCCATTAGATCCCAGTTATACAAACTTGCCAAAATTCCAGGAAAAACAAAGATTATTGATCTTGGCAACATGAAGCAGGGCATATCATTCAACGATACTGTTGCAGGACTTTCTGATGTTGTTTCAATTCTTTTAAACGAGAATGTTTTCCCGGTAATTACCGGAGGCAGCAGTGCGTTATTCCCAGCACTTGACAAAGCTATTTCAGATCAGAAAAAGAAATACACTATTGCGGCAGTTGATTCCAGGATTGATTACAGCAACGAGAAAAAAGCATCTGACTCATTTAGCTATCTGAATACAATAATCGGTAATCATAAAAGTACTTTCAGCCACTATATTAATATAGGGTATCAGACCTACCTCAATGATCAGCAGGTGATTAACCGTTTCCTGAAAAGGCATTCTGAACTTATAAGAATTGGTGATGTCAGACAGGCAATTTATCTTACAGAGCCCCTGTTAAGAGACTCTGATATAGCCATATTTGATATTTCGGCTGTCAGGCAATCGGATGCCCCGGGAACAATATCTCCCTCACCAAATGGGTTTTATGGTGAGGAAATATGCCTGCTGGCAAGATATTCAGGTATTTCTGACAGTCTAAAAATATTTAGCCTTTTCGAATTCAATCCCGATTTGGATATCCGCAATCAGACAGCAGGTTTGGCAGCCCAGATAATCTGGTTCTTCCTTGAGGGTTTTTCACAGAAACAATATGAAACCCCTTCACTTGGGCTGAGCAATGCGGGCAGGTTTACCAAATATCATGTAAGGGTAACGGATCTGGAGGAGGACCTGATATTTGTAAAAAGCAACCTTACTGACAGGTGGTGGATGGAGATTCACCTCGAGCAGGACAAAAATACATACATGGCTTGCTCTCATGACGATTATCTGAAGGCAAACAGAAATGAAGTTCCGGACAGATGGGTCAACTGTGTTGAAAGGCTTAAATCCTGATTGTGAACTAACACAATATTTTTTTGTTTATTCTGTTCATAATAAAGATCAGAATCCCTCGTCATCCCGGATGATCTGTTGATCAAATAAATTTATTGAAATTTGTTTACGACCTGGATTTTTATTTATTTTACTTGTTCAACCAAAGTGAAGTGCGCCCTCAAATAATTTAATGAAAAGAATATTTGGTATATCTATTTTATTCATTATCCCGATAATGACAGGATTCTCTCAGCAGGATCCTCTTTCGAGTCATTACATGTTTAATACTCTGACTTATAACCCTGGTGTAACAGGCATCTCAGGAATGATATGCGCTACTGCCCTGAACAGGCAGCAATGGGTGGGTTTCGAAGGAGCACCTACCACTACTATATTTAATATAAGTTCTCCTTTGCCCTTTTTCAATGGAAATAACGGTGCCGGACTGATCATTGAGAGTGACAATATTGGCTTTGACAAAGACATTAATCTGTCAGCTGCATATTCCTATCATCTTGATGTCGGGACTGGTAAGCTGGGAATTGGAGTAAATCTCGGAATGCTGAATAAAAAACTGGAACCTTCATGGGAAATTCCGTCAGGCGATATTCATACTCCTGCCTCAGGTGATCCGCTGATTCCGGAGAATAAAGAGAGTTATGTAGCTTTTGATGCCGGTCTTGGATTGTATTACACAGCGAATAATTATTATGCAGCACTTTCAGTTACTCATATCAACCAGCCTAAAATAAAATACTCGAAGGGCACGCCCTATATAAGCAGGCATTATTATCTGACTGCAGGCTATACCCTGCAGCTCAGAAATCCATCACTTGAGCTAATACCGTCAGTACTTTCGTTTAGCGACGGAAAGATCATGCAATTTACAGTTACCTCTCTTCTTCGGTACAATAAAAAACTATGGGGAGGCGTTTCATACAGGTCCGGTGATGCGATTATAGGCATGATCGGATTAGAACTTTATAACGGATTGAGGCTAGGATATGCCTATGATTTCACTGTTTCTGATATGAGTAAAAACAACAGCGGTTCACATGAATTCATGGTAAACTACTGTTTTGACCTGAATTTTGGTAAAAGTCCGATGAAATATAAAAGTATCAGATTTTTATGATTATTAAAAAAAAATAACTTACTTGCATTATAAAATATATTCGTATATGAAAAAGGTGACTTTATCTGCTCTGATCATTATCATTATATTGTCGGGATGCGGGTCGTCTAATACCGGTGAACTAACTGGCGTACAAGGGCGTAAAAAATTCTTTGAACCTGAACCTCTCGAAATGGCGTTCATTCCTGCTGGTAGTTTTATAATGGGTCCCAGTGATCAGGATGCTGTTTTTGCAATGAACAGTATTTCAAAGACAGTTACTGTAGATGCATTCTGGATGGATCAGACAGAAATCACAAATAATAAATATCGCCAGTATGTATACTGGGTGCGTGATTCAATCCTTCGTACCAAGCTTGGAAATGCAGGTATTGCTGACAGGGAATACTTTATGGTTGATGATGATGGAAATGTTATTGAACCAAACATAATAAACTGGGAAGAGAAAATTGATCCTGAGGAAGAGACAACAATAGAAACACTTGAAGAAATGTATTATCCGCCCCAGGAGAGATTTAACGGCAAAAAAGAGGTTGATGTAAGGTTGCTGAATTATTCATATTACTGGGTTGATTATCAGCAGGCTGCAAAATCAAGATATGTTTATGACAATTTTGAAAAAACCTCAGGTAAGTATGAAGGACAGGTAACAAATCTTGACGGAACAACCAGCGATATCAAAGACCGTTCATCTTTTATCAAGCATAACATTATAAACGTTTATCCTGATACTCTTTGCTGGATAAGGGACTTTACCTATTCATTCAATGATCCTCAGGCATCTTTGTATTTCTGGCATCCGTCCTATGATGACTATCCCGTTGTGGGCGTGACCTGGGTTCAGGCTACTGCTTTCAGTATCTGGAGAACCGACTATATGAACAATGCATTAAGGAAAAGCGGAGTTCCTGATGTTCATAATTACCGTCTGCCACTTGAAACTGAATGGGAATATGCTGCAAGAGGCGGACTTGATCTCTCAATGTATCCCTGGGGAGGCCCTTATACCCGTAACTATCAAGGATGCTTCCTGGCAAACTTCAAACCTTTGAGAGGAAACTATGTTGACGATGGTAGTGTGTATGCTGCTAAAGTAGGTTCTTATGAACCCAACGAATACGGACTATATGATATGGCAGGAAATATTGCAGAGTGGACTTGCTGTGCTTATCATCCATCTGCATATATCTTCCAGCACGATCTTCAGCCTAACTATGAATATAATGCCAAACCACAGGATCCTCCAGTAATGAAAAGAAAAGTTATTCGCGGAGGTTCTTGGAAAGATATAGCTTATTTTCTTCAAACTAGTACAAGAGATTATGAATATCAGGATTCTACAAAACCATATGTGGGATTCCGTAACGTAAGATCTTATATCGGTGTTAATTAATATTGAAATAACCATAAAATCATCAGGTATATGAGCCTAGCAGAATTAGTACAAAGCAGCGGGTGGAAAAACTTCATCGCAAAACTTTACGGATTGGGAGCTTCCGTAGTTATCATTGGTGCATTGTTCAAAATACAGCACTGGCCACTTGCAGGGACCATGCTTACTATTGGTCTCCTTACAGAAGCAGTAATATTCTTCTTCTCGGCCTTTGAGCCTTTACATGAAGAGATTGACTGGTCACTTGTTTACCCGGAACTGGCAGGTATCCCGGAAGACGAGACCCCTGAAATACAAGCTCATGGTGAAAAACATCATGGAGCCGTTTCAGGAGGCGGAGGCGGAGGCGGCTATGGAGGCGGAGCCGGTGCAGTTGCTTTGGCTAAATTCGATGAAATGCTCGAAAAAGCCGAAATATCACCCGATCTGTTCCAGAAACTGGGAGTCGGCATGAAAAAACTCAGTGATACAACTGCTAATATGAGTGCCATGGGAGATGTATCTGCTGCATCTTCTAAATACATGAGCACCATAAACACAGCTAATGAATCACTCGAAAAGCTTGCCCAGTCTTATCAGGCTACCACACAAGTTATTAATGAAACAGGTTCCACATACAAAAATATGGCTGACTCACTTTCAGTAATTGAAGTAGGTGGAAAATCATACCAGCAGCAGCTTGAAGTACTGAATAAAAACCTTTCAGCTCTTAATGCAGTATATGAACTGCAAAAAAAGGATGCAGATGAACATATTAAAGAATCACAAGCACTTTATCAGGGAATCCAGGGCCTGGTTAAGGATCTTTCAGATTCAGCAGGCGATACAAAGAATTACCGTGAACAAATAACTAAGCTCAACGACAATCTGTCTGCATTGAATAATGTCTATGGAAATATGCTTGCCGCAATGAATGTTAAATAACATGGCTTTTTTAATTAATTAAACCTCAAAGAAAATGGGTCACGAGAAGCTATCTCCACGGCAAAAGATGATCGGTATGATGTACCTGGTGCTTACCGCCATGCTTGCACTTAACGTATCGAAGGAAGCCGTTGAAGCATTTAAAAAGGTTGACGAAGGTCTGACACAGACGATAGAAAACTATAAAATAAAAAATGACCTGATTTACAAAGAATTCGACAGAGCTGCAGCTGAGAATCCTGCAAAAGCAGGCAAATATAAATCGGCAGCATATCAGGTCAAAGAAAGAGCAGATGAGGCTTTCAATTTTATACAGGGTCTTAAGATAGAGATCATCAACATTGCAGAAGGTCCTGAAAACACAGCCATCCAGGGTGATGAGGTTATTATTGAGAATGTTAAGAGGATTGATGACACTAATATTCCATCTGAAATTCTGATCGGAGCCAACGAAAACGGTAAAGCAAACGACCTTAAAGCTATTCTTATTGAATTCCGTGAATTCCTTATCACTACTCTTGAAGGTAAAAATCCCTCAACTGAGGAAAGTTTACGGAAAAGTCTGAATACAGATGATGGCAAGAATGAAGACGGTGAAATAGAAAGGTGGGAAAATCTTAATTTTCAAACATTACCTCTTGTTGCCGTTATCTGTATATTATCAGAATACCAGCTTGCTGTAAGAAATGCAGAGACTGACGTTCTTAACTACCTCTACTCACTTATCGATGCTGCTTCATTTAAGTTTACCAAGCTTACTGCTATGGTAATGCCTGTCTCCAATTACGTAACAGTAGGAAGCGAGTATGAAGCTGCTGTATTTATTTCTGCAACTGATACAACTCAGGCACCCGATATTACTGTCGGAGACACAAAGCTTCCTCTTGATGACTACGGAAGAGGAATTTATAAAGTTAGAGCTTCATCAGTAGGGTCAAAGAAATGGGGAGGGATAATTGCCATGAAAGCACCTGATGGTACAATTGTTAACTACCCATTTGATGCTTCATATAATGTTGGAGAGCAGAATGTAATTGTATCTCCAACCGCCATGAATGTAATGTATATGGGTATTGGCAATCCTATTGATGTTTCAGTACCAGGAGTCAGCCCCGATAAAATAAAGATCAGGGTTGTAAACGGGACATTTTCTACTGAAAAAGTAAAAAATTCAAGTGGTGTGCCTTTTAAAGGCGCCTGGTCTGTAAAACCAACTGCTGTCGGCCAAAATGTGCAGATTATTGTAACTGCAGATATGAATGGGAAACCATTACAATTTGCTCCCTATGAATTCAGGGTTAAACCAATTCCTCCCCCTATTGCAATATTTGCTCAGAAAAGCACAGGATCGGTGCCAAGAGCTACAGCAGCTGCTCAGGTGGGTGTTTTTGCAATACTCCCTGACTTCGATTTTGACCTTCAATATCAGGTGACAGGATTCTCAGTACTCTACTCTGAAAGAGGTAACGACTATGAAGAGCCCAGCACAAACAGTAACCTTACAGTAAAACAAAGGGAGTTAATTAACAGGCTCACCAGGGGTAAAAATCTGATTATTAAAGATATAAAAGCTCTGGGACCTGATGGTAAAACAAAAGAACTTTCACCAATAATTTTGAAAATAGATTAGCATATTTACAAATATCCGGTCATGATAAAGAAATTTATATTAGGATTAATTATCGTTTCCATCTCGGGTCTGCTTTCTGCCCAGGGCTTCGGTGATATATATGAAAAATCAATCCCTGATGCAAAGAAGATTGATTATGCGTACTTAAGGGAGGGCGATGTTATCTGGTCAAAAAGACTCTATCGACTGATTGATCTTCGTGAAAAGGTCAACCAGTCTCTTTACTATCCGACAACAACTACATATGACGGCCGTAAGAGTTTTATCAATGTTCTTCTTGAAGAGATAAAATCCGGAAGGATAACAGCTTATGACCCTCTTAATATTAATGTCAACACAACTTATGCCGATATTGAAACCAAGCTTGGAGCGATTGAACAAACGCAATCCATAACAATTAATGCCCAGGGAGCCACCAGGGACACTGTGATCAAGCAGGATGCAAAACCTTCGGAGGTAAAACAACTATGGGTTTATGAAGAGTGGTTCTTTGATAAGAAACTCGGCAAACTGGATGTCAGAATCATTGCAATACAACCAATATTTATGGCTTATGACGAGCAGCTTGGCCGAATTGCAAAAAATCCGCTCTTCTGGGTTAAGTATAATGATGTCAGGGATGTACTGGCCAAAAGTGAAGTTTTTATATCAAACAATGATGCCCAGAGAATATCATATGATGATCTTTTCATGCAGCGCCGTTTTGGCAGTGTAATAATTGGTGAATCAAACGTCTATAATGACAGATTCATACAGGACTACCAGACAGGAAAGTATACTCTGTTTGAAGCTGAAAGGATTAAAACCGATCTGTTTGATTTTGAACATGATCTATGGGAATTCTAATAAGATATTGTTAAAAAAAAATGAGGCCTTCGGGCCTCTTTTTTCTTTATAAATATTTTTCCTTTGTCTCTTTTTTAACATCTTCCAGATAATCTTTTATATTCTGCTCCTTTTCCTTTTTTACAATCAGCAGAACATCATCAGAATCTACAATGATATAGTCCTCGAGGCCCTGCACTACTGCGACCTTTCCAGGTTTTACATGAAAAATGTTCCCCTTGTTATCATATGAAAATACCTTCCCTTCAACAAGAGCATTCCCCTTTTTATCAAGCTCTGAATGCTCATATAGTGAACTCCATGTTCCAAGATCAGACCAGCCAATGTCGGTACACATAACATATACATTGTCTGCCTTTTCCATTATGCCATAGTCAATTGATATGCTCCTGCAAACTGTATATGCTTTTGCGATGAAACCTTTCTCCTTCTTTGTTCCATACAGCTCACGTCCCTCATCAAATACAGAAAAGGATTCAGGCATATATTTTTCGAAAGCGGCCATAATTGTTTTCGCATGCCAGATAAATATTCCTGAATTCCAATAAAAATCACCGCTTTCAAGAAATATCTTTGCAAGTTCAATATCCGGTTTTTCAGTAAAGGTTTTTACTTTGAGCAGCCGTTCATATCCTTTCACAGTCTTCTTCCTGTTAGCCTGGATGTAACCATATCCTGTTTCAGGTCGGTTTGGTTTTATGCCGAGAGTAACAAGAGCATCATGATTCATGGCAAAATCGTAACATCTCCCAATCTCTTCACGGAATGTGTCCTCCTTTTCAATCAGATGATCTGCCGGTGTTACAGCAATGACAGCATCAGGGTTTTCCTTCATAATTCGGAAGGTCCCATATGCAAGACATGGCGCTGTATTTCGCCGGAAAGGTTCCCCAAGTACCCTGTCAGGATCAATATTAAGCTGGTCAATTACAAGCTGTCTATGCTCAGTTCCTGTCACAACAAATATATTCTCTTCAGGACAAATGCCCCTGAATCTTTTGAATGTTTGTTGTATGAGAGTTTCTCCAGTACCTATTATATCAAGAAACTGTTTAGGCTTTTCCTGCCTGCTGAGAGGCCAGAACCGGCTTCCAACGCCACCTGCCATTATTATCAAGTACCTGTTGTCCATAAGATTTCTGCTTCCTGGATTATGTGCAAATATATAATTTATAACGATGCCGGCATAATTCAAAAAGCCAGAGAAGGTAAATCGGACAAATATTAGTAATTTTAGCCATCAAACCAAAATAATATGATCAGGTTTCTGAGTCAGGCAGGTCTTTACTTTCTTTTTCTTAAAAAGGTTTTTTCAAAGCCTGAAAAAGCTTCAGTCTATTACAAGCAGACTATGCATGAATTTGTTTCCCTCGGCCTTACATCAATTGGTATAATTTCAATTATCTCTTTTTTTATGGGAGCTGTTATTACATTACAGACTGCTTACAATACCGAGAATCCCATTTATCCTAAATATCTGATTGGATTGGGATGTCGCGACTCAATCATACTGGAATTCTCGTCAACAGTTGCCGCCCTTATACTAGCCGGAAAGGTAGGATCAAGTATAGCTTCGGAGATTGGAACCATGAGGGTTACCGAACAAATTGATGCCCTTGAGATAATGGGCATAAATTCAGCTTCCTATCTTGTTCTTCCAAAAATTATTGCAACGCTGCTTTTTAATCCCGTATTGACAATGTTGTCAATTTGCATAGGTATCCTGGGAGGCTGGGTCGCAGGTACACTATCAGGAGTAATAACTTCCGAGAATTTTATTTACGGAATCCAATACGCATTCATTCCGTATTACATCACTTATTCCCTGATCAAGACCGTATTTTTTGCATTTATTATTACCAGTGTTTCATCATTCCAGGGATATCATGTTTCAGGCGGATCACTGGAAGTTGGAAGGTCAAGCACAAAAGCTGTAGTTTACAGCAGTGTATTAATACTCATGTTCAATGTGATCCTAACTCAACTTCTGCTGTCATGATAAGTATCAAGAATCTGAATAAATCCTTCTTAGATAAAACTGTACTTACTGATATCACAGTAGATTTTAAGCCAGGCATAACAAACCTTATAATAGGACAAAGCGGATCAGGGAAAACAGTTCTGCTGAAATCAATTGTGGGTCTTCATAATATTGACAGCGGAGAGATATGGTATGAAGATACTCTTTTCAACAAGCTCAATTTTGCCGAGAAAAAGAGAATCAGGAGTGAGATTGGAATGCTTTTCCAGGGAAGTGCATTGTTTGACTCGCTTACGGTGGAGCAGAATGTACGATTCCCGCTTGATATGTTCACTGAAAATAGCTATAAGGAAAAGACAGACAGGGTTAACTTCTGTCTTAACAGGGTCAATATTATTAATGCCAATAGTCTTTTCCCTGATGAACTTTCAGGGGGAATGAAAAAGAGAGTTGCAATTGCACGAGCGATTGCTTTGAATCCCAAGTACCTGTTTTGCGATGAACCAAATTCAGGCCTTGATCCCCTGACGGCTATTCTTATTGATGATCTTATCCACGAGCTTACTAAAGAATATTCTATGACAACCATTATAAATACCCACGATATGAATTCGGTGATAGAGATAGGTGAGAAAATATTATTCATAAGTGATGGAAGGAAATGCTGGGAGGGTAATAAAAATGAAGTACTAAACTCAGACTGTAAGCCTCTTAACGATTTTGTATTTGCCAATTCACTGGCAAAAAAAATAAAAGAAGCCGCAAACTGATCAGAAATCGTCTTCTTTTATCTCCTCATAATCTACATATTCACCTACACTTTTTGATATCTTCCTTTTTTCGGATTTGCTGCTATCTTCCGACTTTCCCAGTTGACTGTCAGGTTTGTTCCCCTGTCCGAACTTCACGAATGACCTCACAAGGAGGTAAACTATCAGACCTATTAAGAAATAACGTACTAATATCATTTTTAAAAAGTTTGCTCATTCTGAATCATAGGCTTGTCATCTTTCTTCCTGACCTTATTACCAAATGTCAGGTTCATACCCATCCTGAGACTTAATGTATTCCAGTTTGCAGGTACTATAATAGTTGAATTATCTTCTAATTTAACCCTGTCCCATTTCACAGGGATTCTGTCGCTGATTAAATAGAACTGGAAGATGCTTGCCCTGAAAGCAATTCCTGCTCCAAAATTGTCTGCACGATGATTCTGCAAAGAATATCCCAGACTCAGCGAGAATGTATTACTGAGATTCATATTTGCCGAAAAAGTCAATGACTCCCTCACCTGCTTACCGATAAACCTGCTGTAAGAAAGTAACCCGAATGAGATATTTTTATTAAGATTATAGCTACCTCCTATTGTAATTCCTGGTGCCATCCATGATGTGAAAGGATCACCTGTTTTAGTAAGCACATATGCATTTTTTAAAGAATCAAGTAACCGGTCGCCAACATCAGCAATATCCTCATCTCCGCCTACAACATCTGACATATCAAGTCCATCAAACACAAAATTTCCTTTTGTGGTGAGATTAGTTACATTATGCTTCCACCTTATGTAGCCGATATCAGTTAAAGAAGCAGATACTAATACTTTATCATTTAAAAGTTTATAAGTTGCTCCAATGTCAATTCCCAGACCCTTGTTCTCCATGCTTGCAAAAGCGTTGAAACTCCTGAAGTAATTATCATCAAAATTTATACTGTCAAGATTTCCTTCATTATCTGTAGATACATTAAACGGCCCGCTGAAATTTGCCGTGAAATCAGCATATATTGTGTGATTATAATATTCGTCAACTTTAACACCAAGCGACCTGTTCTCAAATTTAGTCGACATAACACCGGTATATAGTTTTGGCCTTATTCCGACTCTTAATTTGTTTGAAATTTCCTTTGAGATTGTGAATCCGAATTCGCGGTAATATTTCATATCCATCCTCAATGAGGAAAGATCAATATTTTCACCAACGAAATCTCCATTCCCTTTAAGCATAAATCTCATTATATCACCAGGTAATACCATATTCCCCTCAATTTTTTCAGTAATATCAAAAAAGAAATATAATCCGTTTTTCCCCTTGAAACCAAATCCCAGAAGCGGTAATGAAATCTGAGGTGAGATAGAATTTTTTTTATTTACCTTTTCAAGAAATGCATCCGTAGCCTTCTCCGAACTTAAAAATGAAAACAGAGAATCTGAAGTCGGGCTTTTTGTAAAGAGATCCGAATAGTTGAAAAAGTTATTGTTGACACCAAAATACATCCCGGAAATAACAGGAAGGCCTACATATGCAGTATTTGAAGGACGCAGTGCCGGATTCATCAGATGATTCTGTGGCAGGTTCATAAAATATAATACCTGACTGGTTTGAGCTGTTGCTCCGGTAAAGACAAGGGCAATGCAACCTGTTAAAATATACTTTAATCTGCTGATCATATCGTTAATTTGTAATATTTCAATTAAAAATAATTTCGGGCCTCAATAAAAGTGAAGATCTGAATTGGATCTTGTAATCTGAATAGATCTTAACATCAGATGTTCCGTTATTTGAGGTATTGAGAGTGAACCAGATAATAATCTGGTCAGCATTTTTGATATCATTAAAAAACTCAGTGGTCAGCTTTAGATTGGTAGTAGTCTCCTTTTCCCCTGTTGATTTTCCATTTGCATCCACAGGTGCTGCTCCGAGTAGTGAGGAAGCATCAATAATATTAAGAATTGTATTGGTCTCAGAATTGTACAGACCCATTTTTACTGCTACACTAAGCGGAAATTCATTTTTAGCAATAAGGTTAAGTTCAAGTTTTTTAAAGTTTTCTGGCTTAACAGGACTATTTTCGTCATCAACTTTAAGAAAATTATCTATTGTATCAGAAAATTGCAAATTACTCATTCTGAACTCCATAGGAACTTCAATCTCAACAGATCCCAGGAAACGGCTGTTGCCGAAAACATAATTGTCCCTTAATTCGTTGTTTCCCTCCGGATTCATGGTCGCAGCTCCCGAAAAGATAACCTGTCCCGGAGGAAGTGAAATTAGCTCCGGTAAGTCTGAATTAATCTTATCAATCAAAATTGAAGATGCAATATCACGGCTGGCAGGATATTCAGGTGAAGCAATAGTGATTGGCTCAAGACCAAGATTTACTGTATCTGTTCCCCTTTTTCCGGTAGCCTGGAAATCTATTTTCAGAGGAATAGCAAATGAGTTTGAGTAATTAAGCTTTATTGAGGGACTGGAAATAAGGAAAGTACCTGAAATACGATTCAAAATATCATCAATATCCAGATCAAGTGTATCCGGTTCAATTGATTCTGATTCCTGACCAAAGTAACCTTTTACATAATCAAAATCAGGATTCTCAAGTGACAGATCTAACTCAATTTTATCAGTACTGTTGTAATTTACCAGAACCCCGTCTGATCCGACAATAATGGAATATTCAAGAGGAATTCTGTTAAATGGTTGCAAAGGATCAATCCCCAGATCGATCAGGGTACCACTGAAATCAATGTTCTCTTCAAACTGTGTATTCATCCCTGATGTAATTGTATGTGTTACAGCAGAACCGTTCCTGATAACCGTTGGTAAAGTAAGATTTATAGATGCAGATAGTAAAGTAGCTGATTTAAAGATATAGGACAGGTAACCTGAGGCAATTCTGATCTCATCAAGTTCAATTCCGAATCCCGGATCAAACGAAACAGTATCAACATTATCGAGTGATGATATTTGCTGAGCCGGAATAAGTATCCTCCCAGACTTCACCTTAAGATCCCTGCCTCCTACAGTCATCGAAATATTACTGTAATCCAGACTTATTATTACCGGTGTTGAAGTACCTGGACTACCGGTAAGGACAACATCAGCAATGACTGTACTTGTGACCCGCTTATCGGTCAGATCAACCGAAGAGGTTTGAGTCTGACCCGGATTTACTGCAGGGATGCTGACTGTACTAATAAATGACCGATCGGAGCTGTTTAACAGGTTTAAAGTTAAACCACTCAGCGGAGTTGTAAGATTATTCGTAACAGTTATATCCAGATATCCTGACTCAAAGGTTGCGTTATCAAAATTCTCAAAAGCAGTGAAGGCATGTTCTCCAAGATCTACAGAAGGAAGAGGTGGAAAAAGGTGAGCTGAACCATCATCCAGGGCCGTGATCTGGTTTCTTAACAAAGTTGGTAATTTCTGGGTTATCTGATCCAGAGATACACTTAACGATCCCTGGAAGGAACCAATTGACAATACCCCCAGCTCATATGACTTATTGAATGTTACCATGTTATCAAAGTCATAAAAATCAGACAGCTGCAGGTTTATTATAGAGTCCTGCTTAAATATTACCTTAACAAAATTGTCCTGATCAAAAACTATGGTATCACTTGATTTTACAAGATCACTGAATATGACATCTCCCTTCACTCCGGCAATAACAAATGTAGGAGAAATATGAATCTCATCTGACAGTTTATTCATATCATATGTCTCTTTGATACATCCGGTAACAATAGCTGCCAGGATTCCCAAAAACAGAATATTTTTTTTCATTATCATTATATAACAAATTTATTCAGCCTCAAACTTATAGTTATAGAGAAATCTGTCTGTACCACCGACTATAAGATGCCAGCCACTTTTATCCGAAAGTTTCCCTATTGAAAACATTGATGCCCCTCTGAGTGGAAATCCTGCAGCAGTATCTCCGTTTTTCTCAATCAGGTAAATTAAATTCTTATTGATGTCAAATACCCCTATTTTCCTGTCTGATGATGAAAATATGAAACTGATTGGGCCACCAGCTGATTCAGTTTCAAAATCGCGGGAAAATATTTCCGTTTTGTCATGATCGTAAAGATACAATATACCTCCGTCAAGAAAAAGATATTCGCCAAAGCCATCCCCATCTACGTCAAAAAATTCAAATAAGTGGTCAATAGAAAAAGGGCGAAGAACAAATTTTTTGACAGTACCGTCAAAATAAATATGCTGTACTGTTCCATCCGGAGATGAACAAACTACTGAAGGATTTGAGCCCGGATTAAGTCGCATAGAAGATCCTTTTGCCCGTGTAACAGGTTCTTTTATATTCAGACGCCTGTTTCCGGTTCTGTCGAGAAAATAAACAGATGATTCATCAGAAGCAACAAGGTAGTCTTTACCTGATATCCTGAAATAGGCTATTTCTGTTTCCACAATCCCTGCTGTTCTGAAAGGCTTCCAGCCTCTGACTGAACTTCCGCTGATATCATAGGAATAAATTTGCTTATCCTCCCCGGCTATGAACAGCCTGTAGTTACGATTATTATCATAGTCAAATAAAGCCAGTGAGTTCGTTGAAGGGGACCTGAGTCTCACCGGATACCTTTCAACATAATTTCCATTACGATCAAGAATATGAATATAATTTTTACCGGAAAACAGTAACTGGAATTTACCGTTTCTGAAATAATCAACCATATAGACAGCCCCTGTAATCCTCTCCCTTACCGGCACTTTCCAGAGAACTCTCCCTGCTGCATTTATTAGATAGGTATTATTGTTCAGATCCTGAATGAATATCTCTTTCGCTCCGGTTATATGATTGGTAAAGAAGAAAGGCTTAATGGCAGCAAGTGTATCAAGCAATGTTTCCCATTCCGTGGTTGATTCCTCTCTCATTTTTTCTCTAAACCCAAATGATATGCTATTGTATATCATATTATTACTCGCTGCAAGCTGATATCCTACAGCCTGCAACTTACTGAGTGAAATCCGGTTCGATTTCAGGGCATCTATTATTTTCTCATCAATGAATAATGACATAAACTCAAGAATCCGTGAGGGTATGCAATAGAAATAATATCCTGATCTGCTGGGCAGAGTACTTTCAAATTCCCTGTACGACAGATCATTTGCCAGTGTTTTATGTAACAGGTTATCATATAAAAAACGGGAGATTGTTGCATAGGAGCTTCCTGTTATCATAAAACTATCGAAGAATGTTGCAAATGTTTCATTTATTCCTGAAGCAAATTCAGGATTCACTGACTCACACAAGCCAGACAGTGCCATCTTGTAAACAGGAATTTTTGTAACATCATCCGGTGAGAAATAAATTGTCCCGTCTGGTGAGACAGCCTCATTGACAAATATTTGCTCGGCCAGCGACCTGTCTGTCAACTCATATATTATCAGGGAGTTCTCTTTAACGGGCCTTCCTCTTAGATCGAGATAAACCCTTGAGACCTCATTCCCGAGATATGACCGGAAACGGTTCATGAAATCAGGCAGGTTTCCATCATTTATATTCCCGGCTTTCCCGGGAATCTCTGAGCGTGGTCTTGTAGTTGTCTCGAAATAGACCGTTGATGAAGGGAGAAGTTTATAGGTTTTAAACTCCTCAGGTGTTACCTCTTTAAACCTGTTAAGGACCTGACCTGGATCGAGGCTTTCAGTATATCCATTCAGGACCAGCCCGCTTTCACTTATATAAATATCCCCGGCTGCAACATCGGCCAGCTTTGTGATCTTATCAGCAAGATAATGCCCTTCATTCGTATAGATTGATGCTAAAAGAGGCTCCAGGTTCCGGAAAACAATGAATATTTTATCTTCCTTTTTGCCGGAGGCCATAAATACCCTCGAAAATCCGTTCAGGCTTCTGATATCTGTACCTGATGATATTGCGGTTCCAGCATCTGAGATCAGATCTTCGGAGGTACTGATTAGTATTAACCCTGAATTCAGAATAATAAATACTGTATCCCTTTGGTTATTTAAATTGTAAGGGATTTTAATAGTTGTCCCATCATTATTTTTTGACTCTATGATTTCCTTTGCGCCGGAAGCTTTCATAAAATCAATAACATTCCTCTTTCTGAAATTACCCGGAACTGCTGCCGCCAGCAATGGATGCAGAATCTGATTCTTGTCTGTGTGAAATGAAATAAGTACTGTTACTTCATTAAGTACCTGTTTATATTCAGGTTTGTTAAGCTGGTCGGCTATGAATTTAGCTTTTATATTAATTGTTTTGAGCTCCTTTATGTTACCCAGTTCACCAAATAGACCCTGACCACTTGTAATTGAATTCATGAAGCTTTTCAGATCAACAGTCTCAATCACAAAACATGCATCCGGAGCAATTGCCTTATAGGGGTCTGTTAGCAGAGTTCGTCTCGACAGGAAGAAATAATATCCCATCACAACTATGGCTGCAAACAGTATGAATAGTAATATTATCGCAGGTTTCTTTCTCATTACTGTTTCATTCAAAGATCAGCATATTTGTTAGATTTGTTGATTATTCTTCAATCATATTAAATGAAAACATGGTTATTACTGAGTTTATTGCTTTTTAAACCCATATTTCATACCTATTCACAGATAATCAAAGTCATCGATAAAGAAGACCAGAATCCGGTCGCAGATGTTGCAATAATTAACATATCAAATACAAAATTTGTTTACACCAACAGGTCTGGTGAAGCAGATATCTCATCTTTCAGCAACACAGAAGACATTTGTTTTCAGCATTTTACATATGAAAGAATATGTCTTACACGCGTGCAAATAAGCGAAAATAATTATTCTGTTTCACTCACTAAAAAGTTATTTGCCTTTGAAGATTTTGTCATTTCGGCTAACAGATGGGAGCAAAAAAGGAATGAAGTACCAAACAGGATCACTATGGTTCTGAAACCTGAGGTACAGCTTCAGAATCCTCAAACGGCGGCTGATCTTATTGGGCTCTCAGGAGAGGTCTTTATCCAGAAGAGCCAGCTGGGCGGAGGAAGTCCAATGATCAGAGGTTTTGCCACAAACAGGATCCTGATTGTTGTTGATGGAGTCAGAATGAACAATGCAATATACAGGGAGGGAAACATACAGAATATTATATCTCTTGATCCCTCATCAATAGAGTCTACTGAGATTATTTTCGGGCCAGGTGCTACAGTGTACGGAAGCGATGCAATAGGAGGCGTTATGGATTTCCACACAAAAAAGGCTCTTTACACCACCGGAGAAAAAGCTTATATTAAAGTTGATGCTTTTACAAGGTTTTCAACAGCCAATAAAGAGAAAACAGGTCATCTGGATTTTAATATCGGAGGAAAGAAAATAGCATTTCTTTCAGGCATAACATGGTCTGATTATGATCATCTCCGGATGGGCTCAGTAAACAATCCTGACTATACCCGATCTGAATATGTAGTGACAACAGAAGGCGTTGATTCAGTTGTTAAAGACAATAATCCCGATCTGCAGGTATATTCCGGTTATAGCCAGATTAATACTATTAACAAGCTACGCATCAGATTGTTGGAAGGTGTGGATATTTCAGTTTCAAATAACTATTCAAAACTGTCGGATGTACCAAGGTATGACCGTCTGATACAATACAAATCAGGCAAACTGCGATTTGCTGAATGGTATTATGGTCCGCAGGAATGGATGATGAACAGCATACAGGCTGATATCAGAATGGAGACTGCGATCTTCGATGCAGCCACAATCACAGCCGCCATTCAAAATTACAGGGAAAGCAGACACGACAGGGAATTCGGTATATCGTCAGTGAATGAGCAATATGATAAGGTTGGAATAGGATCACTGAATGCTGATTTTGACAAGAAGCTGAAAGAAGAAAATCAGAATATCTACTACGGCCTGGAATATTTCCATAATAATGTAAAATCAGAAGCTGAACAACGCAATATCTTTTCAGGGGAACTGATTCCGGCTGCAAGCCGATATCCGGACGGAAAGAACATATATGCCGGTGTATCAGTATATGCCGGTTATAAAAACAAGCTGAATGAAAAAATAACACTAAGTACAGGAGCACGTTACAATTACGTCCGGCTTAATTCCACTATTGATGATAATTCCTATTACAATATGCCATTTACAGAAATATCCCTTTCAAATGGCGCCCTCACCGGATCAGGAGGAATGGTAGTAAGATTTAATGAAAAGTTACAGATAAATGCTAACCTTTCCACAGGATTCAGAGCCCCGAATCTTGATGATGTGGGTAAAATATTCGATCCTGCCCCCGGTATTGTTGTGGTCCCTAACCCTGATCTTGACCCGGAATATGCTTACAATGCCGATCTGGGGATTTCAAGAGATTTTTCAGGAGTATTGCATATTGAAATGACAGCCTTCTTCACTTACCTTAATAAGGCAATGGTCAGACATGATTTCCTATTCAACGGAGAGGATTCAATTATGTACAAAGGTGAATTGTGCAAAGTACAGGCATTAACAAATACTTCCTACGCCAGGGTGGCCGGAGCTCACATGAATGCAATTGTCAATATTACTGATTACCTGAAGCTTAAATCAAATATTACAATTACCAAAGGAACAGAAAAAGGAGATATTCCACTTCGGCATGCTGCACCCCTTTTTGGATCGACTCACCTGATTTTAAAAATAAAATCATTTAATGCCGATATCTATTCAGTTTATAACGGATCGAAAAAATTTGATGAAATGCCTCCTTCCGAAACAGATAAACCTTATATCTATGCAAAGGATGAAAACGGAAATCCCTGGTCACCCGGATGGGCAACTCTGAATCTTAAATTATCATATGATATCATGAAAGTCGCCATAATAAATGCCGGTATTGAAAATATAATCGATAACAGGTACAGGCCCTATTCTTCAGGTATTGCAGCACCCGGACGAAACATTGTCTTATCACTGAGAGTAATTATTTAACAATCTTTTAAGACCCGCATCTGAATTTTGGCACACTATTTGAAATATTGTTATTACAAGGCAATCCCAATCATATCCCTGATCCCATCAGGGCAGCCAGGCATCAAGCCTGGCTTTCATTTTTCAGAAAGGTTTATAACCAATAATCTCCCTGACTTCACGAACTGTTTTCGAGGCACTTTCCCTTGCCTTTTCTGCTCCAATTGATACTACCCTTGAAAGGTAATTTTTATCGGCATGTATATCCATAATTCGCAACCTTATTGGCTCTGTGAATTTAATAATATCTTCAGCAAGCTGTTTTTTCATATCACCGTACCTGATTTCACATGATGCAAATTTATCTGTGAAATATTTAACAGTAGTTGGATCTGAAACGACATTCATTATTGTGAACAGGTTTTTAACTGGTTCAGAAGGCTCCTGGCCAGGTGCATCAGGGCCTGAATCTGTAACGGCTCTCATAACCTTCTTTCTGATCTCCTGTGGAGTATCGGCCAGAAAAATACCATTACCTTCACTCTTACCCATCTTTCCCGTACCATCAAGCCCGGGTATCTTAATAAGCTGTTTCCCAAAATTATAGGCATCAGGTTCAGGAAAATAATCCACCTCATACATCATATTGAATCTTCTGGCAAACCTGCGGGTCATCTCAAGGTGCTGTTCCTGGTCCTTCCCAACCGGCACCTTATTTGCCTTATGGATAATTATATCTGCTGCCATAAGAACAGGATATGTGAGCAATCCGGCATTTATATTATCAGGCTGTTTCCTTATCTTTTCCTTGAATGAAGTTGTTCTTTCGAGCTCTCCCACATATGCATTCATATTGAGAAGCAGATAAAGCTCCGATACTTCAGGCACATCGCTCTGTATAAAGACAGTTGCCACTTCCGGATCAATTCCGCAGGCAAGATATTCAGCAAGTACCTGCCTTATATTGGCATGAAGATCCTCGGATCTTGGATGTGTTGTAAGAGCATGATAATCAGCAATAAAAAAGTAACAATTATTCTCATTCTGCATTCTGAGAAAATTATTTATCGCGCCGAAATAGTTACCCAGATGAAGGTTCCCTGTTGATCTTATTCCGCTTACAACAATATCCATATTCAATTTTTAAATTCGCTGTAAATGTAATAAAAAGGCGCAAAGGCACAATGGCGCAAGGGCGCAATGGAGAGATGACCATGACAATGTACCTCTGTACCGCTGAGCCGTTGCGCCGTTGAGCCTTTTTTATTACCTTTGCAACTCTAAATAAAATGTGGCCATGGAATCTACAAGACAGAAAAAAGTAGCGCGACTGATCCAGAAAGAGCTGGCCGATATCTTCCTGAAAAAAGGAAATGAATTAGCTCACGGGAAACTGATCTCTGTTACAAAGGTCAGGATGAGCCCCGATCTCTCATTTGCAAAAGTATATATCAGTATATTCCCTGCAAATCAACAGGATGACATACTCAACTCAATTGAAGAGCACACATCCAGGATAAGGTTTGACCTTGGACATAAAGTAAGATCACAGCTCAGGATCGTTCCTGAAATTGCCTTTTATATCGACGATAGCCTTGACTATATTGAAAAAATAGACAAGCTGCTTAAATCCTGATATTAATGCATTACGATCCGATCAAAAAAACACTGGGCCGGTTCTTTTCAGGATCACCCTTCATGAGAAAAAGTTTTTATTTTCTTCTTGATACCCTTCTTTTACGTACCTGGCATGTAAAAAGGGCTCTCAGGAGGATTACTGCAGGATTTAAAAGTGAAGTTAATATACTTGATGCAGGTTGCGGATTTGGCCAGTACACCTGGCAAATGAGCCGGATGAACAGTTTATGGAACGTCAAAGCCGTTGACATTGACAGCGAACATGTATCAGATTGTTCATCATTTTTTGTAAAAGCAGGATTGTCTGACAGGGTAACCTTTCAAACCCTTGATCTCACAAATCTTTCTGAGAACAAATGCTATGACCTCATTCTTTCCGTGGATGTAATGGAGCATATTGAAGAGGATGAAAAAGTGTTTGAAAATTTCTTCAGTTCTTTACGGGACAACGGGACACTTATTGTATCAACTCCATCAGATAAAGGAGGTTCAGACGTACATAACGAAAATGATGATTCTTTCATCGGGGAACATGTAAGGGATGGATACAGTAAAAATGACATAACAGAAAAGCTTACCCGTACAGGATTCAGCAAAGTAAAGGTCTCCTATACCTATGGAATACCAGGTACAATTTCCTGGAGACTTTCAATGAAATATCCAATTAAGATGCTGAATATCTCTTATCTTTTTTTTCTTATAATCCCTTTCTGGTATCTTATATTCTTACCCGTATCTCTTCTGCTCAATTATCTTGATCTGATAATCAGTCACAAAGAGGGAACAGGATTACTTGTGATTGCACAGAAATAACAATAATGAAACTCTCATTATATATAGCAAAGAGATACCTGTTCGCCAAGAAATCGCGAAATGCAATAAATGTTATTTCTGCTGTTTCAGTTGCCGGAGTGGCTGTCGGAACAATGGCTCTGATAATTATTTTGTCAGTCTTTAACGGGCTTGAGAAAATGGTCAGTACAATATTTAACACCTTCGATCCGGATATTAAGATTACAGCAGCTGAAGGGAAGACCTTTGTAGCTGATACATCCAGATTAAAATTACTGGCTGAAACTGAAGGAGTATCATGTTATTCTCTCACTATTGAAGAAAATGCCTTGCTTAAATACGGTGAACACCAATATATTGCAACAATTAAAGGAGTGGATGAAAATTACTCAGCTGTTACAGATATTGACAGTTCAATGTGGGAAGGAGAGTTTATACTGACATCTGATAATAACAGGCCATATGCTGTACCTGGACTGGGTGTGTCGCAGTATCTTGGTATTAGAGTTAATTTTATTACCCCATTGAATATTTACGTCCCCCGCAAAACAGGCAGCACCAGTATGAATGCTGAAAATGCCTTTAACCGCAAATACATTTTCCCTTCAGGAATTTTCGAGGTTGAAAAAGAGTATGATTCAAAATATATATACCTGCCGCTTGAATTTGCCCGCGAAATAACTGAAAACGAAGGTTCTGTAAGTGCAATAGAGGTTAAAACCACATTCCCGGATACAAGAACATTGGAAAAAAAGATAAAGAAAATATATGGTGAAGAATATGTTGTGCAGAACAGATATGAGCAACAGGAAATCTTTTATAAGGTTATGAAGTCGGAAAGACTTGCTATATTTATGATTCTCACACTTATCCTTGTAATAGCATCATTTAACATAATAGGTTCTCTTACCATGCTGATAATTGAAAAAGAGCGTGATATTGAAATACTGAAAAGCCTTGGTGCCGATAATGATCTTATAAGAAAGATATTCATTTTTGAAGGCTGGCTTATTTCAATAATAGGTGCTGTTGCTGGCCTGATTCTGGGCTTTATTGTTTGCTGGTTGCAGCAGACTTTCGGACTGGTGAGGCTACAGAGCTCATCACTGATCATGGATGCTTACCCTGTTATAATGAAGTTAAAGGATTTCGTAATTGTTCCTGCAACTGTACTTATTATAGGTTACTGGGCTGCATGGTATCCTGTCAGGTATCTCACCAGAAAATTTCTCAGAAAAGATGTCTGAAATCAGTTATTATATTTACGGATGAAAACCTAAATGAAATCAATAAAAATGACCATTCGCAATTTTGTCATATTCTTAATTTCATCCTTCTTAATTTTATCGTGCACAGGAAAGCAGGTAAAACCTGACAGGTCCGGTATCATTCCGGAAAGGGATCTGATACCGCTTTTAGAGGAGATTCATCTTGCCGACGGTCTGCTGGCAAATCCCAGGATCCAAAACTGGGTACTTTCAATAGATTCTATCTCAACCTATCACTATATAGCTGAAAAACACGGCTATACAAAAAAAGAATTTGATAAGACATTACAGTATTATTTTATCAGTAAACCTAAAAAACTTATTAAGATATATGATAAGATCCTCGGGGAATTAAGTGAAATGGAATCCCTGCTTGAGAAGGAGGTGATGCTTATGAGGGAGCGATCATCAAATGTTTGGCCGGGTGAGAGGAATTATTACTTCCCGGATGGTAATGACATTAGCGCCGTCGGATTTGAGGTATCTCTCGCCGGAAGCCGCCTCTATACTCTTAAATTTACAGCAACTCTTTTTCCTGATGATCAATCGGTCAATACCAGAGCAGGAGTTTTTTCCTGTGATGCCGACAGCTTAACCACCGGAGTAAGAACCAGGTTCGAAACCCCTGCATACCTTAAAGATGGAATACCCCATCTATATTCCATCCGTATCTTTGTTTCGTCAAACAGACCATTCATTCTTAAGGGGATGCTATACGAATCTGATTATTGTATTGAAGAATGGAAGAAACACGTCAGGTTTGAGAACATCACATTAAGTATTCCATCAACCAACATATGAAACAGTTTTCTGCCCAGTATATCTTCACCAATTCAGGCAAGCCTCTTAAACGCGGCATTATAACAACTGATGATGAGGGAGTTATCCTTGACATAGAAGATACAGGAGGAATGACCTCAGAGAGGAGAGCTGTTAAATTCTATAATGGAATCATAGTACCGGGATTTGTGAATTGTCATTCCCACCTTGAGCTCGCTCATCTTAAAGGTTCAGCAACGAAAGGAACAGGACTTGGTGATTTCATACAACAGGTAAGAAGCAACAGGGAGAGTAGCTATGAATCAATTATTGATGCTTCAGAAAAAGCTGATCAGGAGCTGTCCAAAGAAGGAGTCGTAATATGTGCCGATATCTGCAACAATGACTCTTCAATTGCAGTAAAACAAAAGAGCCGCATAAAATATATTAACCTTCTTGAGGTATTTGGTATCGATCCCGCAAAAGCCGAAAAAAGAGTTAATGAAATAATCAAAGTAGCAGAAAAATTCAATATCCTGGGTCTGCCATATTACATTGTGCCTCATGCAGTTTATTCAACATCTGCTCCTCTTTTCAGACTTATCAGGGAAAAAACCTCAGAAAATAAAGTGACATCACTTCACTTTATGGAGACAGAGGGAGAAATTGATTTTATAAGTTCACATAAAGGCTCAATTGCTCAATCATATTTTAAATCAGGGCTGATGCCTGAAAACCCGGTTACGGTCAGGAGTCATGAAGATGCGGTTCTCTCTGAGATAACACCGGCAGGTAACCTTATACTGGTCCATAATACCTTTGCCGACCGGTCAACTGTTGACAGGGTAAACAGCAGAGGTAATACTTTCTGGTGCCTCTGTCCGGGTTCAAACCTGTACATAGAAAATAAGCTTCCTGATTTAAATATGCTGCGCGAGGCTGGTTGTGAGATTGTTATCGGAACCGACAGTCTGGCCTCAAATGATAAGCTGAGCATACTCCGTGAATTAAAAATCTTACAGGATAATTTTCCAGATGTAAGCGTTGAAGAATTAATAAAATGGGCAACTATCAACGGAGCAAAAGCCCTCAGGGAGAACCAGAGGTTTGGCAGTATTGAAACGGGGAAAAGGCCTGGATTGCTGTTACTCGGGGATATGGACCTGATTAATCTCAGGCTCCTTCCAGGGACAACTGTATCAAGGCTGATATAGAAATGGTATTTATAAAAGGTAAATAACGAATAATGGCAACATTTCTCTTTGATGAAATAATATTCGGACCAGTAAGAAGCAGAAGACTCGGCGTGTCACTGGGAATTAACCTTCTGCCAGTGAATAAAAAAATGTGTAACTTTAGCTGTATATATTGTGAGTGTGGGTGGACAGATGACTACGGTAAAAATCTGAGCACTCTGCCTTCCCGTGAGTTTGTCTATGAAGCTCTCGACAGAAAACTCTCTTCAATGAAAGAGAACAATCAGTATCCGGATGTTATTACCTATGCCGGAAACGGAGAACCAACATTGCATCCTCAATTTGCAGGCATTATTGATGACAGCATTGAACTCCGCAACAAATACTTTCCTGATGCCAGGATTGCAGTTCTTTCAAATGCCGCAAATATTGCCAAACCCGGTATCAGGAAAGCACTGCTCAAAACAGACCAGAATATCCTAAAACTCGACTCTGCCTGTGACAGAACAATACAACTTCACAACCAGCCCAACCGGTTGATTATTGCCAGAGATCTTATAAATGAACTTAAGAAGTTCAATGGAAACCTGATAGTCCAGACCCTTTTTGTAAGAGGGTCCTTCCAGGGCTCAATTATTGATAATACAACACCCGAGGAGCTGCGAGAATGGCTTAAGGCAATTGATGAGATAAGACCATCAGAGGTAATGATATATACAATTTCAAGAGATACTCCTGATGGGGGTAATCTTGAGAAAGTGCCTCTGGAGGAGTTGCAGACAATCGCTAAAATGGTTAATGAACTTGGAATAATAACACAGGTTTCAGGCTGAATTTGGAAAACAGAAAGAACATCCTGATATGCCCTCTTGAATGGGGACTGGGCCATGCTGCACGGATGATCCCTTTGGCATCAGAGTTGCTTAAACTTAATCATAATGTCATATTTGCATCGGGCGAAGGACACCTGAGCTTTATCCGTAAAGAACTTCCAGAGTGTTCTTGTATTAGTTTTCCCGGTTTCAATCCCAGGTATTCTCGTTTCCTGCCCGTTTATCTATCAATGCTTATCAGGTTACCTCAACTTATCTTTCACATTATCAGCGAACATCACAGGCTGAATAAAATCATTCCCGACCATTCAATTGATATTGTAATCAGCGATAACCGTTTCGGGCTCTGGAATAAAAAGATAGAATCGGTTTATGTAACACATATGCTGCGAATACCCTTCCCAAAAGCTTTCAGATTTCTTGAGCCCATAGGTGTTTTCTTACACAGACAGATTATCAGAAAATACGATTTTTGTTATATCCCCGATTTACCCGGGATAAAAAATATTTCGGGAAGGTTATCACATGGTTTAAAGCTTCCGGGGAATGTAAGGTATACTGGTTTTCTTTCGCGTTTTAAGTATTCAGCTATACCTGCTGAGTTATCAAATGGATCAGCTTATAACACTGCGATTCTTTCAGGACCTGAGCCTCAGAAGGAGATGCTGAAAAAGAAGCTTATCAGTATTTTCAGGGATAAGAAACCTTTGACTTTTATTCTTGAAGGCAAACCACATTTAAAGGAAGAGCCCCTGCCTGACGGTAATATTATAATCTATAATCATATGCCATTATCTGAAATGCATGGAATTATTTCCGGAAGTGATGGTATCATCTGCAGATCAGGATATACGACCATTATGGATCTGATTATTTTGAATACCAGCGCCCTCCTTGTCCCGACACCTGGTCAGACTGAACAGGAATATCTTGCTAAATATTTATCGGATCAGGGAATGTTTTCGTATATCAGCCAGCGCAGGATAAGTGAAAAGACTGAATTCCCGCATAAGATAAAATATGATTATTCCGGCCTTGTAAAAGAGAGCAGCTTTCTCCTTGGTCTTGCCCTGAAAGAGCTTCTAAACAAGAAACATAATGAGACCCATTGATGCATATCCGAAAAAAAATCCGGCCCAGACTTCTGATGGGTTGTGAGCATTTAATTTCAAGCGGGCTGAGAGGGTCAATCCTGAAACAAATATTATAAAAAGAAGAGGCCAGAGCAATGCTGAATTCATTTTTACAGATAATACCAGTACAAGTGCTGATACCGCACCAACGGCTGTAGCATGAATAGAGATCTTCCACCATAAAGTTACTGCAGTAATCAGAAGGGAAATAATAAAAATACCCATTACGAATGTCTTGATAAATACAGGGACTGGGTATCTTATTATAATATAAGATGTTGCAGCATAAAGGATAGTTGCAATAAATAATGGTAAAATTCGCTCTCTCCTGTTTTCCATCGCCCAGGATGTGATCTGATTTCTATACCTCAGGTATGGAAGTAATGACAAAGGCAATAATATATTGTTTACCAGAACAATAAGAAAAAGAATTCTTTTTACGTTAAATGGAAGATAACCAAAGAGTGTAGGAGTATAGAAAATTAATACCAGTCCGTACAATGGCATAAACAGCGGATGAAATACAACCGATATTGCTTTTGCCGTTTTTTTCAGCATTCCATCTGTTCTGATATTATCCATTTTATTACTGTTATATCTCTTTTCTCAGCCTTGCAACAGGTATATTAAGCTGCTCCCTGTACTTTGCCACTGTTCTTCTGGCAATCTGATACCCTTTTTCCTGAAGAATCTCTGTAAGTCGCTCATCTGTTAAAGGTCTTCTTTTCTTTTCATTATCAATACAATCCTGAAGAATACGTTTAATCTCCCTGGTGGAAACCTCCTCACCAGTGTCAGTCTGCAATCCTTCAGAGAAGAAATACTTTAGCGGTAATATGCCAAAATGTGTCTGGATGAATTTACTGTTCGCTACTCTTGAAACAGTTGATATGTCGAATCCTGTCATTTCTGCCACATCTTTCAGGATCATCGGCCGGAGCCTGGTTTCATCACCATCGATGAAATACTCTTTCTGATATTCAAGAATGGCATTCATTGTCAGAAGAAGAGTATTCTGCCTTTGCTTTATTGCATCGATGAACCATTTTGCCGAATCGATCTTTTGTTTAACAAACTGGACCGCATCGCGCATCTCCTTTTTCTGACTCTTATCCCTGCTGTATGACCGAAGCATTTCATTATAAGCAGAGCTCAGTCTTAGTTCCGGAAGATTACGGGAGTTGAGATGAAGGTCAAAGCCATCTTCCGAAAGCTCAAGAATAAAATCGGGAATGATAGGCTGGGATGATTTGCTATAGGGATCATTATAAACACCTCCCGGCTTTGGATTAAGCTTCAGTACCTCATCAATGGCATCTTTCAGTTCATTTTCGCCAATATTAAGACGGGCAATAATTTTATCATAATGTCTTTTCGAAAATTCCTCAAAATATGATTCAAGGATTATATGAGCAAGCTGTGCTGAAGGCTGAGTTTTATCCCTCTTTTCTATTTGCAGGAGAAGAGACTCCCTAAGGGTTCTGGCTCCGACTCCCGACGGTTCCAAATCCTGAATTATCTTCAGGACCTCTTCAAGCTCCTCCTCGGTTGTCTCTATATTCTGAAGAAAAGCCAGGTCATCAACAATATTAACAATTTCCCGTCTCAGGTAACCATCTTCATCTATATTACCTATAATATATTCCCCCAGTATCTTCTGTTTTTCAGTAAGATTCCTCAGCCTGAGCTGCGATTCAATATGTTCATGAAATGAAAAACCTACTGAAAATGGAATTTCAGCTCGTCTCTCTTCATCTTTACTGGTATTTTTTACCTGGAGCCGGTAGTTAGGAATATCATCTTCCTCAATATAATCATCAATCGTGAATTCATCGTGGTCAACGTCCTCATCTTCAAACTGATCCTCATCCTCAGAATTAGATGCAACCTCTTCATCATCCTGCCCCTCCTCTAGGGCAGGATTCTCCTCAAGCTCTTTCTTTATCCTCTCCTCGATCTGAAGGGTAGGGACCTCCAGCAGCTTGATCATCTGTATCTGCTGAGGTGAAAGCTTCTGAAGCAGCTTCTGCTGAAGTTTTTGTCTTAACATGACGTTTTTTAAAGTAAGCTATCAGAATATATTTTAAAATTCTGCATTCTTTGGAGTTCTGGGAAACGGGATTACATCACGGATATTCGACATACCTGTTACAAACAGAATAAGTCTTTCGAATCCAAGACCAAATCCGCTGTGAGGTGCCGTCCCGAATCGTCTTGTATCCAGATACCACCATAAATCTTTTTCAGGCATATTCATTTCCCTGATCCTGGTTAACAGCTTTTCATAATTCTCTTCTCTCTGCGAACCGCCAATAATTTCACCTATACCAGGGAAAAGGACATCCATAGCTCTGACTGTTTTACCATCATCATTCTGCTTCATGTAGAATGCTTTAATATCCCTGGGATAATCGGTCAGAATAACAGGACGCTTGAAATGCTCTTCAACGAGATAGCGCTCATGTTCAGCCTGGAGATCACGTCCCCACCCTACAGGGTACTCCCACTTTCTTGAGGAAGATGTAAGGATAGAAACAGCCTCGGTATAAGTCATTCTTACAAAGTCGTTGTTCAACACAAACTGCAACCTCTCAAGCAGGCCTTTCTCGATCATATTATTAAGAAATTCAAGATCTTCACGGCAGTTTTCGATTGCATACCTGATAAGATATTTTACAAAATCCTCGGCCAGATCCATATTATCATCAAGATCATAGAAAGTCATTTCGGGTTCTATCATCCAGAACTCGGAAAGGTGACGTGGAGTATTTGAATTCTCAGCCCGGAATGTGGGTCCGAATGTGTATATCTCGCCAAGGGCCAGGGCTCCGAGTTCTCCCTCCAGTTGACCTGAAACTGTAAGATGTGTCTCTTTTCCGTAAAAATCTGTTCTGAAATCAACATTACCATCATCAGTATGAGGAATATTTTTAAGGTCCATTGTAGTTACATGGAACATTTCACCGGCACCCTCACAATCGCTACCAGTAATAATCGGTGTATGAAGATAGTAGAATCCTTTGTCGTTGAAATACTTATGAATAGCAAACGCCATGGCATGCCTGATGCGGAAAACAGCACCAAAAGTGTTTGTCCTGAAACGCAAATGAGCATTTTCCCTGAGAAACTCCATCGAGTGACCCTTTTTCTGGAGAGGATATACCTCAGCATCACTTTTGCCATACAATTCAATTTCTGCAGCATTTACCTCAACATGCTGTCCCTGTCCCTGTGATTCAACCAGTTTCCCCTTAACTGCAAGACATGACCCTGTTGTGATATCTTTAAATAGATTTTCATCAAATGAAGCAGTATCGACAACTATCTGGATATTATTTATTGTTGATCCATCATTTAAAGCAATAAATGCAATATTCTTGTTTCCCCTCTTTGTTCTGACCCATCCCTTCACCAATATTTCCGAACCGGTTTTTGGTGAAGCTAACAGCTCCTTAATCTTTGTTCTTTTCATTATGCTGAATTTTCATTAAAAATTGCAGCGCAAAAATAATAAAATGTTGGGGGCTATGTACTAATTGATCTTCATAATTTTACTTAATTGAGCCAGTGATCCATTTATAATTCTAATATCTTATTGATTTTCTTGCGATATAAATAATAAAAATTATCAGATTAAGTTTTATTAGAGGCATTAGATTACTAGAAGATATTGGTTTGAAATTTGTTAAAATGTGAATACCTTTGAGTTGATAAACGAAAACTCTCAGTTGCTATGGAAGAAAATAAAAAAATAATAGTGGTACCCTGGGATTTTACTCATGTAGCCGAAAACGCACTGGCACATGCTGTGAAGATCAGCCGCATGGTTGGGAATGACATAAGCCTGCTGCATATAGTAGATGCAGGCATCAAGGCTGCAGAAGAGGATGATAAAAAGAAAAAGCTTCAGAAAGTGGTGGAAGATAATGGTGCAAAATATAATGCAGTAATTACCTGGCATATCTCAAAGGGAAGCATTTTCAGCGCAATTGCAGAATTTGCCAACGACAAGGAGGCAAGCCTGGTTGTCATGGGCACTCACGGGATGAAAGGAATGCAGAAGCTTACAGGCAGCTGGGCTCTTAAAGTTATCGTTAAATCAAAAATTCCGTTTATTGTTGTGCAGGATCCTCCTGCTGACCAGGAGAAATATCATAATATTGTTTTCCCCATTGATTTCAGGGCTGAGAATAAGGAAAAACTGAAAATGGCTATTTTCATGGGGAAATATTTTGATTCAAAAATTCATCTCCTGGTGGCCACCACTAATGACAAGATCCTTACGAAAAAAACAAAGACCAACTTGAATTTTGGAGTTAAATACCTGATACAAAATAATATAGAGTACGAAATCCATGAAATTGCAAAAGGTGATTTCGCACAGCAGACTCTCGATTTTGCACTGAAAATGAATGCAGACCTTATTGTAATAGTGACAACCAAGAACATCACATTTGCCGATTATGTTGTAGGTGCTTCAGAACAATATATGATTGCCAACAGCTCCAAAATTCCTGTGTGCTGCGTCAATCCTATGACATCCTTTGCCAATGTGGGGCAGTTTATGGGTGGCTGGGGGGCATAAAATCAGAATAACAATAGTTAATTATGTCTATCATTGTTGAGGGTGTTTCAAAGCTCTACGGAAAGCAGAAAGCACTCGATAATGTCTCCTTCGATGTAAAAACAGGTGAGATAGTCGGATTTCTTGGCCCAAATGGTGCAGGCAAATCGACTATGATGAAAATAATCACAGGTTTCATTCCTCCCACATCTGGCAGGGTTTTGGTTAATGGCCTTGAAGTGGGTACATCAGATAATGAGGTTAAACGTCAGGTCGGTTACCTTCCTGAAAATAATCCGTTGTACCCTGAAATGTATGTCAGGGAATACCTTGGATTTGTAGCTTCCATCTACAAATCAGATAATTCGAAAAAAAAACAAATCGAGAGGATAATTGAACTTACAGGGCTTGCTCCAGAACAGAATAAACAGATTGGCTCACTCTCAAAGGGCTACAGGCAAAGAGTAGGACTTGCCCAGGCATTAATTCACAACCCGGCAGTCCTCATACTCGACGAGGCAACAACCGGTCTCGATCCAAACCAGATAGTTGAGATCAGGAATCTCATAAGAGAGGCCGGAAAAGAAAAGACAGTCCTTCTTTCTACCCATATTATGCAGGAAGTTGATGCTATCTGTGAAAGGGTTATCATCATCGACCACGGGATCATTATGGCCAATGAGGAAAAGAGCAGGATATATTCACTTTTGCATAAGTCGAGCCAGGTTATAACCATCGAATTTGATAAGCCCGTTGAAGCATCAGCGTTTTCAGAAATTGAACATGTCAGTAATGTCACCCTCATTAAGAATAATACATGGCAGATAGAGGCTGAAGCCGACGAGGATATACGTCCGGCTGTTTTCAGCTTTGCAGTAAAAAATAACCTGACAGTTTTATCTCTTCAGAAACAGCAGAGCAATCTCGAAGAAGTTTTCCGGCATCTTACAAGCTGATCCAATTTTGTTATTTGGAAAAATTTTTGTTGTTTTGCACAATAGAATTGTGGACAGATTTGAGCTGATTGCAACCACAGGAAAAAAATGCTAAACCGCGTACCTTCCTTTATTTTCAATCAACCAAATTTCCCGATCATTGTTTTACAATAAACTAAAACTTGTTATATGGCATTTTTATTTACTTCAGAATCAGTTTCAGAAGGGCACCCCGATAAGGTAGCCGACCAGGTATCCGACTCACTTCTTGATGAATTCCTCCGTTGGGATCCGGATTCAAAAGTGGCATGTGAGACATTTGTAACAACCGGATTGGTTGTTTGCGGTGGTGAAGTACACACTCAGGGATGGGTGGATGTACAGGAAACTGCAAGGAAAGTTATCAGAGATATTGGCTATACAAAGGCAGAATATCGGTTTGATTGCGATTCATGCGGAGTAATCTCAACTATTCATGAACAGTCAAGCGATATCAACCAGGGCGTTGTACGGGAAAAGCCCGAAGAGCAGGGTGCGGGCGACCAGGGTATGATGTTCGGCTATGCATGCCGTGAAATGGACAACTACATGCCGCTCACTATTGAACTGGCTCACAGATTATTGCAGGAGCTTGCAGCAATCAGGCGTGAAGGAAAACAGATGAAATATCTGAGACCTGACAGCAAGTCGCAGGTAACAGTTGAATATGATGATAATAATAATCCTGTTCGTATCGACACAATAGTAATAAGTACCCAGCATGATGAATTTGTATTACCTAAAAATAAATCGCATCAGGCTGAACTGGCAGCTGAAAAGGCAATGCAGAATAAGATCAGGGAAGATCTTGAAAAAATACTCATCCCAAGGGTTAAAAAATCACTGCCTTCAAGAGTACAGAAGCTTTTTAAATCTGAGTACAGGCTGCTTGTCAACCCTACAGGGAAATTTGTGATAGGAGGGCCGCACGGAGATACAGGTCTTACCGGACGTAAAATTATCGTTGACACATACGGAGGTCATGGTGCTCATGGTGGCGGTGCTTTCTCGGGAAAAGACTCATCAAAAGTTGACAGGTCGGCAGCATATGCCTCCAGGCACATTGCCAAAAACCTTGTAGCGGCCGGTGTTTGCGACCAGGCTCTTGTACAGGTAGCATATGCAATCGGCGTAGCTCAACCAGTAGGACTTTATGTAAATACATACGGAACTGCCAGGGTAAAAGACAAAAAAGGAAACATACTTCACGATGGTGAGATAGCCCAGACAATAAACAAACTGTTTGACATGAGGCCATACTCAATTGTACAGCGTTTCGGCCTGAAGAATCCTGTTTTCCTGGCAACGGCATCATATGGCCATTTCGGCAGGAACAGCTATACCGATAATGTTGAGGTTTACTATGAAACTCCGGGGAGCAAGCCAAAAAGAGTAGCTGGAAACGGCAAGCAGGTTTACAACAAGAAGGTTGAGTTCTTTGCTTGGGAAAAGCTTGATTATGTGGAGAAAATAAAGAAAGCTTTTAAACTTTAATCAGACGCAAGGCACTCGACTCAAGACGCAGGGCTGGCTTTTTTCTTCCTTGTGTCTTGTGCCCTGTGTCTTGCGACTAAAAGTTATAAGTAATAACCTATGTCTATTCTAAAAATACTTGAACAAAAGCAGATCCTTCTCTCCGACGGGGCATGGGGAACTTTTCTTCAGGCAACAGGTCTTAAGCCGGGGGAATGTCCTGAATTATGGAATATTACACGGAAAAATGATGTAATAAAAATAGCACAATCCTATATTGAGGCAGGATCAGACATAATTGAGACCAACAGTTTCGGAGGAAGCATCTTTAAACTCTCTCAATATGGTCTTGGCGACAGGGTATTTGAATTGAATAAAGCTGCTGCTGCAATATCCAGCGAGGCTGCCGGCAAAAATGCACATGTTGCAGGATCGGTAGGGCCCACAGGCAAGATGCTGATAATGGGCGATGTAACAGAAGAGGAACTATATAATGGTTTTAAAGAACAATGTACTGCCCTTGAAGCTGGCGGGGCCGATATTATTATAATCGAGACAATGTCTGCCATTGATGAGGCTTCTGCTGCAATAAAGGCTGCAAGGGAAAATACCGGATGTGTTGTTATTGCCACCATGACTTTCGATGGTGATATTATTAACAGATACCATACCATGATGGGAGTCACTCCTTCTGAAATGGTGGTAGCGCTAAAAGAAGCAGGAGCTCATATCATAGGATCAAACTGCGGCAATGGAATTGAGAATATGATAGGTATCGTAAAAGAAATACGTAAAGCGGATAAGGAAATTCCTGTAATGATCCAGGCAAATGCGGGCGCTCCGGAACTGATTGAGGGTAAAACAGTGTTCCGCGAATCTCCTGAAATGATGGCTTCATATGTTCCTGCACTCGTTGAAGCCGGTGTAAATATAATTGGTGGTTGTTGTGGAACAACTCCTGCACATATAAGAGAATTAAGGAAGGTCCTTGGAAAATAATTTAACCACAGAGAACACAAAGCTTACATAAAGGACACAGAGAATATAAATCTTTAAATTCTTTGTATCCTTCGTTTTTTCTCAGTGCCCTCTGTGTTTAATCTTAAAAAGTAGCTTTTACTATCCTCGCGATATTATCCGAACGGCCCAGTGTATAATAATGGATACCGGGAACTCCGAGTTTCAATAACTCTTTTGACTGCATTGTTGCCCACTCGATACCTGCTTCGCGTGCTTCAGCATCTGTTTTGCATTTTGAAACAGCTGAAAAGAGATCGTTCGGAAGATCAATATGAAAAGTCTGTGGCAGCAGCTTAATATCATGCAGTGCAGATACAGGTTTGATTCCAGGAATGATAGGAACTGTGATACCTGCTTTTCTGCACTCATCCCTGAACCTGCAGAATTTGTTATTGTCGAAGAACATCTGGGTAACAATGTAGCTTGCACCTGCATCGACCTTCTTTTTCAGGTTCTCCATATCAACCTGCCTGTTGGGAGCTTCAAAGTGCTTTTCAGGATATCCTGCAACACCAATACAAAAATTACCGGGCTCAGCATTTATCAGGTTCTCTTCAAGATACTTACCCTTGTTCATATCCATAATCTGGTTGATTAGATCAAGGGTATGTGTATGGCCATTCTTCTCAGGGATAAAAGAACGTGATCCCTTCTGAGGATCGCCTCTCAGTGCAAGTACATCATCAATTCCAAGGAATTTCATCTCAATCAGCACATTCTCGGTCTCCTCTTTTGTAAATCCTCCGCAAAGAATATGTGGTACAACAGTAATATTGTACTTATATTTCACAGCTGCTGCAAGCGCAATTGTACCGGGACGAAGCCTGACAACTTTCTTCTCAATAAGTCCGTCAGGTCGTTCTTTGAAAATTGTTTCGTTCCTGTGCGAAGTAAAATTGATATATGCCGGCTCATATTCTATCAGTCTGTCAATAGCAGTATAGGTCCTTTCAATGCTGTGCCCCTTAAGAGGGGGTAGCAGTTCAAAGGTAAAAAGCGGTCTTTTCGAGTTGTTAATGTTTTCAATTACAGTCATTTCATTCAGTATCAAAGATTCGGAGCCAGCCATTTTCTTACTTCTCCGGGTGCAAAGTTCTTTCTTTTTGCGTAATCTGCAAGCTGGTCACTTCCTAATTTCCCAATATTGAAATATGATGAACCATGATGTGCAAAGAAGTAGCCACTCACAGCTGCTGCCGGAACCATTGCATAGTTCTCGGTAAGTTCAGCGCCTATATTTTTTTCTGCCTCAAGAAGATCAAATATCACTCTCTTCTCTGTATGATCGGGACATGCAGGATAACCTGGTGCAGGTCGTATCCCACGATATTTCAGTTTCAGAATTTCTTCGATTGTAAGCTTTTCATTTTTGTCATATCCCCAGTAATCAGTCCTTATCTTCATATGCAGCCACTCGGCAGCAGCCTCAGCAAGCCTGTCACTGAGAATCCTGATCATGATTGAGGCGTAATCATCATCTACATAGGGTTTTATAGCTTCATCATTGATGGAAGCTGTAACAACAAATGCTCCGATATGATCCGTAAGACCTGAAGTCTCAGGTACAATGAAATCTGATAGTGAGAGATTTGGCACTCCCTGCTCCTTCTTTTCCTGGTTTCTCAGGAATGAAAACCTCGATATCTGTTCCTTTTTGTTCCCGGCAGAAAAGACTTTTACATCATCTCCGTCTGCCACGGCAGGAAATATTCCAAAAACTGCTTTAACCTCAACAAGTTTCTTGTCAATAACCTCCTTCATATATTTCTGCCCATCATCAAAAAGTTTCCGTGCTTCAGGTCCTTTTACAGGATCGTCAAATATTGCAGGATACTTACCCGATATCTTCCAGGCAAAAAAGAAAAAGGTCCAGTCGATAAATTCTGAAAGTTCATTCAGATCAATATTTCGTAAAACATGATGGCCGGGTTTTACAGGAACAGGAATCGTGAAGCTGCTCCAGTCAGTTTTATACCTGTTATTCCTTGCCTCAGTAAGAGAAATGAGGTTGATTTCTGTCTGCCTCGAACTGTGAGCTTCTCTCATTTTATTGTATTTCTCCTTTATTGAGCCAACATACTTTGAATTATCCGCCTGTAGAAGTGCTGCTAAAACACCGGCAGCCTTTGATGCATCCTTGACATGAATAACTGTATTGGAGTAAGCCGGTGCAACCTTTACTGCGGCGTGGATCTCCGAGGTTGTTGCTCCTCCTATAAGCAGCGGAAGCGACATCTTTCTCCTCTCCATTTCAGAAGCTACATGCACCATCTCCTCGAGTGAAGGTGTTATAAGTCCGCTTAATCCAATGAAATCGACATTCTCCTTAATAGCAGTATCAAGGATCTTGTCAGCAGGAACCATCACTCCCAGATCAATTATCTCATAACTGTTGCAGGCCAGGACAACACCGACAATATTTTTCCCTATGTCATGCACATCTCCCTTAACTGTAGCAAGAAGCATCTTGCCTGCAGCTTTCTTCTCCTCTCCTACACTTTCCTGCTCAATATATGGAGCCAGCTTTGCTACAGCCTTTTTCATCACCCTTGCGCTCTTAACTACCTGGGGAAGGAACATCTTCCCTGAACCGAAAAGATCTCCAACTTCATTCATACCTCCCATAAGAGGTCCCTCAATAAGTTCAATAGATCTTTTGAAAAGAGGCCGGGCCTCCTCCACGTCAGATTCAATAAACTCATCAAGGCCCCTGATAAGAGAATGTTTAATACGATCTATAACCGGAAGCGCTCTCCATGCATCTTCCTTTTCTTCCTTTCTACCTTCCTTCTTAATACCTTCGGCAAATCTGACAAGTCTTTCAGTAGAATCCTTCCGGCGATTAAGTATCACATCCTCACATAGCTCAAGCAACTGAGGTTCTATTTCGCTGTATACCTGCAACATCCCGGGATTGACAATACCCATGTCAAGACCTGACCTGATAGCATGGAAAAGGAATATCGAGTGCATTGCCTCCCTGACTTGATCGGTACCCCGGAATGAGAATGAGAGATTACTGATTCCTCCGCTTACCCTGGCATATTGAAGATTATCCTTGATCCATCCGGTTGTCCTGATATAATCAACTGCATAGTTATTGTGCTCTTCTATACCGGTTGCCACCGCAAGAACATTAGGATCGATTATTATGTCTTCAGGAGGAAATCCCAGCTTTTCAACCAGAAGACTGTATGACCGCTCGGCTAATTGGATTCTCTTTTCATACGTATCTGCCTGCCCTGTCTCATCAAAAAGCATTACGACCGCAGCTGCACCGTATTTTCTTATCTTCCGGGCATGTGAAAGAAATACTTCCTCCCCCTCCTTAAGGCTTATTGAATTGACAACCGACTTACCCTGAATACATTTGAGAGCAGCTTCAATTGTGTCCCACCTTGATGAGTCTATCATCAACGGAAGTTTGGCAATATCAGGTTCAGACATAATCAGATTTACAAACTTTACCATTGCTTTTTCAGAATCAAGCATGGCTTCGTCCATACAGATGTCTATCACCTGTGCTCCTCCTTCAACCTGGTTGCGGGCTATTGCAAGTGCCTCATCATATTTCTCCTCCTTTATCAGCCTTGCAAATTTGATTGAACCTGAGACATTTGTACGTTCTCCGATATTCACAAAGTTTGTTTCAGGCGTTATTGTAAGCGCTTCAAGACCACTCAGCCTTGTATATCTTTTTATTTCAGGCTTCTTCCTGGGTGTGTATTTACGCGACAGGTCTGCAATTTTCTTGATATGAAGTGGAGTAGTACCACAACATCCACCTATAATATTTATCCATCCTTCTTTCATGAAATCTTCCACGATGGATGCCATGTATTCAGCCGACTGATCGTATTCACCAAACTGGTTTGGAAGTCCGGCATTAGGATGGACTGAAACATTGAAGCCCGTTTTTGCTGAAAGCTCTTCAATATAAGGTCTCAGCTGTTCTGCGCCGAGTGCACAGTTCAAACCAATACTGAGCAGCGGAAAATGTGAAACGGAAATAAGAAACGCTTCCAGAGTCTGCCCTGTAAGTGTTCTCCCACTGGCATCAGTAATTGTACCTGATACCATAACAGGAAGACGGATTCCTTTTTCTTCAAAAACTGTATCTATAGCAAAAAGTGCAGCCTTACAGTTGAGAACATCAAAAATTGTCTCTACAAGGAGGATATGAACGCCTCCCTCTATCAGCCCACGTGTCTGTTCAGCATATGCTTCAACCAGATGATCGAATGTAACAGCCCTGGCCCCCGGATCGTTTACATCAGATGACATAGAGGCTGTCCTGTTTGTTGGTCCGAGAGTACCTGCTATGAAGTGACTTACAGCACCTGCTGATACTTCGAATTCGGTAATTGCCTCGGATGCAAGCTGAGCCGATTTAAGGTTCATCTCATAAACCATACCCTCCATTCCGTAATCGGCCATCGAAATTCTGTTCGAATTGAAGGTATTGGTTGTAATAATATCAGCACCAGCGTCAAGATATGCTTTGTGGATATCCTTTATTAAGGAAGGTTTTGTTATGGACAGAAGATCATTGTTCCCTTTCTGAAGCATAGGATGATCTTTGAACTGCTCGCCCCTGTAATCGGATTCCTGCAGCTTATGTTTCTGAATCATGGTACCCATTGCCCCATCGAGGATGAGTATCTTTTGTTGTATGAGATCTGTAATGTTGTGTTTCACATGTGTAATTTTTCAATCCAGTTATTTTGCCTCTCTGCGCCCGTTTAAGGCTTTTCTGCCAGCCTTTAAAACCCCCCTCCCGATAGCTCCCGATAGCTATCGGGACGGGACCCCCTATAGGGGGGCTAATCACTGCACAAAATTATGCTACAGTTTTCTTCCCGTATTCACAATAAAAACATCCATGTCATTGAGTTGTTCCCTGAGAGCATAGAGATTCTTAAGATTTACAATCCCGATAACATACTTGTAAAACTTACTGCTAAAGTATTCCGAGACTTCCTCAAATCCAAATATTTCCCTGTGCTTTTCATCGTTGTACCTTAAATAGACCTCAAGCTTGTGATCACGTGTATAATTTGAGACTGTAGCCTGCTGGAACTTCTTATATTCGTATCTGTACCCGTATGAGTTGGCAGATATATCAGAAAGAACTGCGCTGCCTGTAGCATGTCCTCCTGCGCCCTTACCACTGAAGAATTGTTTATCAGCAAAAGCTGCCTCAGTTATTACTCCGTTATACTCATTGTCAACATTAAAGAGATATTTATCTGCTGAAATAAACCGTGGTAGAACAAAACTTGTGATAGTATTCTCATTGGTCTTTCCAACATAGGGCACAAGTTTGATCTTATATCCCTTTTCCTTGGCATATTGAATATCGAATTTCGAAATCCTGTTAATCCCATAATGAAATACATCATCAGGATTAAGGAATAGTCCATAAGCGTGACCCGTTATTATGCAAAGTTTGTATTTTGCATCCCATCCTTCAACATCAAGGGTTGGATCGGACTCAGCAAATCCCTTCTCCTGGGCTTCCCTGAGAACATCAGTATATGGCAGTCCTTCATTATGCATTTTCGTAAGAATGTAGTTTGTTGTTCCGTTAAGGATACCGCGTAATGAATGCAGAAGTTCGTTGTCATAATACTCCTCAAGGTTCCTGATTATAGGAATACTTGCCCCTGCCGAAGCTTCGTAGAGCATTGATACCTTATACCTGGCCTGCATATCAACAAGTTCCTTGAAATGTCTGGCAATCATCATTTTGTTGGCAGAAACAACATTTTTGCCTTTTTTCATTGCCGTCGTAACAATATTGAATGCCTCATCAGCATCATCTATAAGCTCAACCACAAGGTTGATTGAAGGATCATTAAGGATGTCATCCTTGTCGAAAGTAAAATGATCCATTGATAGTCTTCGCTTTTTTGTACGGTCCTTAACACAAATCCTTACAATATCAGCTTTAAATCCTTTACTGCTGTTCAGCACATCATGCAGGCCCTGGCCAACACAACCGTAACCAAACAGACCTATTCTGACATTTTCCCTTGTCATATTAAAATCAATTAGATAACCTTTTTAAATGCCTGTTCAAAATCGTAGATAATATCATCGATATGTTCTATCCCCAGCGAAACCCTGAATAATCCGGGCTCTATACCTGCAGCTATCTGTTCCTCAGCTGACAATTGAGAATGGGTGGTAGCAGATGGCTGAATTATAAGAGTCTTGGCATCTCCAACATTGGCAAGATGACTTACCAGTTCAAAATATTCAACAAGCTTAACTGCTTTTGATTTTTCTGCCTTAAGAACAAAACTCAGAACACCTCCTGCACCTTTTGGAAGGTACTTCTTTGCCAACTCATTGTTGGAATCGCCTTCGAGACCAGGATAATTAACTTTCATAACAGCGGGATGCCCCTTCAGCCATTTGGCAAGGGCAACGGTATTCTGAACAATCCTGTCCATCCTGAGTGACAGGGTCTCAAGTCCCTGGATCAGAAGAAATGAGTTGAAAGGACTTATAGCAGGACCAATGTCACGAAGTCCCTCTACTCTTGCTTTTATAATGAAAGCAATATTACCCATGGGAGATGTCTGGTTGAAAATATCGCCAAAAATCTTTCCATGGTAACCTTCAGCAGGTTCGGTGAAAACAGGGAAATTGCCATTATTCCAGTTAAAGTTACCTGCATCGGTAATTACGCCTCCAATGCTTGTACCATGTCCGCCTATCCACTTGGTTGCTGATTCCACAACTATATCAGCACCCAGTTCAATCGGACGGCACAAATAACCGCATGCTCCGAAGGTATTATCTACAACCAGAGGCAACCCATGTTTCTGCGCAAGTTTTGCAAATCCCTCGAAATCGGGAATATTAAATCCCGGATTGCCAATAGTCTCAACATAAATTGCCTTTGTGTTCTTATCAATCAGCTTTTCAAACGAGTCGGGATTGAGGTCTTTTGAGAACCTTGCTTCTATTCCAAACCCTGCAAAAGTTACCTTGAACTGATTATGTGTGCCACCATAGAGATAAGGAGATGTTATAAAGTTATCACCTTTCCTCATAATAGTAGTAATGGCAAGGAACTGGGCAGCATGACCCGATGAAACAGCGAGGGAAGCTACTCCTCCCTCTAATGCGGCCACTCTCTTTTCAAAAACATCAGTGGTTGGATTCATAATACGTGTATAGATATTGCCGAACTCTGCAAGATCAAAGAGATCAGCAGCATGTTTTGCATCTCTGAATACGTATGATGAAGTCTGATAGAGCGGTACAGCCCTTGAGAAAGTTTCTTTATCCGGACTGTGTCCTGCGTGCACCTGTAATGTCTCGAATTGTATTTTCCTTGTATTCATAATATATATATATTTAATTATTAACTAACCATAATATCCTCAGATAGTTCAATCTGAAGAAGCTTTTAAATAAATAACCGGTATGACTGTAAATCAGAATTTTTACCAGCACATGCACATAGGCATGAGAGGCATTATGAAATTGTTGTGACTCAGATGAATTGAATTCATGGTTTTCTGTGTTAAATTTTTATCATCTCCCGTCTCTTTCCGGGATTAGGTTTTGGCACCGTTCTCCGTGTTGTTGCGGCTTGGTTGCCAGGGTTTCTCAGAGCCTAATCTCTCCGCCCTTCTTAATAAAAACCAAACACCCTTTTTAAGGAAGGAATATTTGATTTAGAGACACAAAGATAGGAAGGATTTTTGGAAATGCAAAATTGAGATAAAAATTCTCCCTTTCTCCCACTCTCCCTTTATCCCGCTCTTTCACGGTAATAATAAAACTAGTACTTTTGTTCTACCAATTCTATCTATAATGCAAAACAACCTAGTAATATACAACAGCCTTTCCCGCAAAAAGGAACTCTTTAAGCCTCTGAACGAACCTTTTGTTGGACTGTACGTATGCGGACCAACTGTTTACAGCGATGCACACCTGGGACATGCAAGACCAGCAATAACCTTCGACCTGCTTTTCCGTTATCTTACTCACCTTGGATACAAAGTGAGGTATGTCCGCAATATAACTGATGTAGGACACCTTGAGAATGATGCTGATGAAGGAGAGGATAAAATAGAAAAGAAAGCCAGACTTGAACATATTGAACCTATGGAGGTAGTGCAGAAATATATGAATACCTACTACAGGAATATGGCTCAGCTTAATACTCTTCACCCTTCAATAGAGCCGCGTGCATCAGGGCATATTATTGAACAGCAAGAGTTTATCAGCACATTGCTTGAAAATGGGTATGCATATGAAATTAACGGTTCTGTCTATTTCGATGTTACCAGGTATAATGAAAAATATAACTATGGAAAGCTATCAGGAAGGATACTTGATGATCTTCAGAGCAACACGAGAGTGCTGGATGGTCAGGATGAAAAGAGAAATCCATTTGACTTTGCCCTGTGGAAGAAAGCTACTCCGGAGCATCTTATGAACTGGCCGTCAAAGTGGAGCACAGGTTACCCCGGGTGGCATCTTGAGTGTTCAACGATGAGTGTGAAATACCTGGGTGAAGTATTTGATATTCATGGAGGAGGGATGGATCTTCTGTTCCCTCATCATGAGTGCGAGATTGCGCAATCAACTGCTGCCCTCGGGAAAGAATCTGTCCGCTACTGGATGCATAATAACATGATCACAATAAATGGACAGAAAATGGCCCGCTCGCTTGGTAATTTCATTACCCTTGATCAGCTTTTCAGCGGCAACCATCCTGTCCTTACACAGGCATTCAGCCCGATGACAATCAGGTTCTTTATTCTGCAGGCCCATTACAGAAGCACTGTTGATTTCTCAAATGAAGCACTACAGGCAGCTGAAAAAGGATTCCAGAAACTGATTAAGGCGGTGGAAAACCTGAAGAAAATAAAACCATTATCAACATCTTCCGTTAATATTGAAGAACTGAAAAACAAGTGCTATGAGGCGCTCAATGATGACCTTAACAGTCCTGTGGCATTATCACATCTTTTTGATGGAGTCAGGATAATAAATTCCCTGATTGATGGTTCGGAAAAGATTGATGAGGCAGGTCTTAAGGCTCTTACAGACCTTTTTAACCTTTTTGTTTTTGAAATACTTGGCCTTAAGGATGAATCAGCAGGAATGGGAGATGAGAAGTTGACTTCAGACCTTATGAAGATAATTATTGACCTTCGCCAGGATGCAAAAAATAAAAAAGAGTGGGCCGCATCGGACAAGATAAGAAATGATCTGAAGAATACGGGGATCAATCTTAAGGATAAGAAGGACGGGGCCGACTGGGAGAAAGAGCCTTAATGAACTCACCCCCCAGCCCCCTCTCTACTTCGTAAAGAGGGGGAGCTCTTTAGTTTCCCTCCTTGGAGGGGATGAGAGAGTGAAAACGAGCTCAGGGGTGGGTCAGGTAAAGACAAAAGATACAAGGTTAAAGATAAAAGTGATCTCAAATCTGGCTCCCCTCCTGGGAGGGGGACTATATAGGAAAATCCATATGACAAGATACAAATTCCCATATATATCCACCGAAGTACTGATAGGTACTGTGCCACTTGGAGGCACCAATCCCATCAGGATTCAGTCAATGACTAATACAGATACTCTTGATACAAAGGCCTCCGTTGCCCAATGCCTAAGGATCATTGAAGCCGGAGCTGATTATGTCAGGCTTACGGCGCAGGGTGTAAAAGAGGCTGAAAACCTGGCATTTATTAAGAAAGAGCTGAGAAAAGCAGGATTTGACACACCTCTTATTGCAGATATTCATTTTAATCCTGCTGCTGCGGAAACAGCAGCAAAGCTTGTCGAAAAGGTAAGGATCAATCCAGGTAATTATGTTGATAAAAGAGCCTCATTTGAAGCAAGGGAACTTACTGAGAAGGAATATAATGAAGAACTTGAAAGGATACATGCAAAACTGCTGCCACTGATAAATATCTGTCGGGAAAACAGGACAACAATAAGAGTCGGAATAAACCATGGATCCTTATCCGACAGGATCATGACACGTTATGGAAACACACCAGCAGGCATGGTGGCATCTGCAATGGAATTTATAAGGATCTTCCGGGCAGAAAACTTCGGTAATCTGGTGCTCTCCATGAAATCTTCCGACACTGCAGTTATGATAGAAGCAACACGGGAGCTGGTTGGCACTATGCAGAATGAAGGGATGTCATATCCACTTCACCTTGGTGTTACTGAAGCAGGGGAGGGTGAAGACGGAAGGGTTAGATCAGCTGCAGGAATAGGTGCGCTTCTCTCTGAAGGGATTGGAGATACTATAAGAGTCTCATTGTCAGAAAGCCCTGAAGATGAGATCCCTGTTGCCAGGAAGCTTACAGAGTATTATCCCCGAGGTTTTGCTGCTGATAAACCGGTTTTTCGTGATGAATATAAGATCCCTTCTGTAAAACCGGAAATCTTCAGAAAGATTAACGGGCCATTAGTTCTTTCCAACATGACCTCATACCCTTCTCTTGTCGCTGAATCATATTCTGATGCCGGATTCAACGTGGTAAAAGAAACAAATGAAGTCCGACGCACCGACAGCTCTTCCGATCTTGTCATGGCTTCAGGATTTCCCAAAATGCTGCCGGTTGAGCTTTCACTTGTCCTGCCATATAAGAAATGGTTCGAATATAAGGATGATCCAAGAATCTTTCCTCTTTTTTCACCTGAAACATATCATGAAAATATTGTCAGATCTGAGAAGTTAAATATTTTACTTACCGGATCACATTTCGACATCAGATATCTTAAAAAACCTGACCCTTCAGTAATAAGTGTAATTTTTACATTTAATCCCGAAACAGAAAGGTACGCTCCTGATAAGTTCCTCAACAGTCTGGTTGAAAATGGATTGAGCTATCATATAATTCTCAATCCTGTATTCAGGGAAAACAACTCTGAAGATCTACAGATAAAGGCTGCAGCTCTGCTTGGAAGGTATCTGACTGATAAACTGGTTTCAGGGCTTTGCCTGGTAAATCTTGGTGATATAGACTTCAGGGAGGTAACTTCCCTTGCATTCTCCATACTGCAATGTACTGAAACGCGAATAACAAGGATCATGTACCTTTCATGCCCTACCTGTGGAAGGACAAAATTCAATCTCCAGGAATCTGTCAGAAAAGTAAAAGAGGCTACAGGTCACCTGAAGGGACTGAAAATAGCAGTCATGGGATGTATTGTGAACGGTCCGGGTGAAATGGCCGGGGCTGATTACGGATATGTAGGGGCTGCAGAAGGAAAGGTCAATATCTACAGGGGTACCGAACCTGTACTTAAAAATATTGCTGAGAAGGATGCTGTAGATGAATTGCTGAAACTTATTGAAAAAGACAATAAATCCAAATAATCTTTCTTTTGAACCACAGAGGACACTGAGTCATTCGTCGGTGGCTCCTCATGATATCACTGAGGACACTGAGACTATTTGTATTTTGAATCTCTGTGTTCTTTGTGTTATCCCGATACATATCGGGACTCTGTGACCTCTGTGTTTAAAGGATTTCAATTACGCAAGTCTGTAATCCAGCTGTTTCTTCTGAAGGTCAGCTTTGACAACTTCAATATTGATCCTGTCCCCAAGGGTATAAACCTTACCGGTTGAGCGGCCCTTTATACAGTAGCACTCTTCATCATACTCATAGTAATCATCGTCTAGTTCCCTTATGTGGATCATTCCTTCACATTGATTTTCAATGATCTCCACATAAATACCCCATTCTGTCACACCTGAAATAACACCTTCAAATACTCTTCCGGTTTTATCGCTCATGTACTCAACCTGCTTGTATTTAACAGATGCTCTCTCCGCCTCTGCAGCAACCCTTTCCATCTTTGATGAATGATCACAGAGCTTCTGGTACTTTTCAGGAGTGGCAGGTTTTTCCTCAGCCAGGTAATATGTAAGCAGCCTGTGCACCATCATATCTGGATACCTTCTTATAGGTGATGTAAAATGAGTATAATGCTTAAATGCAAGACCATAATGCCCTATATTATCTGTTGAATAAACAGCCTTGGCCATTGCCCTGAGGGCCAGAGTCTCAATAATGTTCTGTTCTTTTTTCCCCTCAACCGAACGAAGCAGTTTGTTCATAGCCTTTGAAAGGGATGTTTTGTCATCATCACCCAGCTTGTAACCGAATCTTGTTATAAAATGGCTGAAGTTGCTGATCTTCTCCGGATCCGGTTTATCATGAATACGATAGACAAATGGTTTTGCATGCAGCTTTTTACCAACATATTCTGCGACCCGTTTGTTTGCAAGGAGCATAAATTCCTCAATCAGCTGGTTCGATGTTCCCATCTCGCGGAATTTTATCCCTACAGGCTTTCCTGCCTCATCGAGATCAAATTTTACTTCAACCCTTTCAAAAGCAAAAGCCCCTGAGGCATACCTTTTGGTCCTGAGTTGTTGTGCAAGCCTGTGCAGAACAAGTATCTGTTCCTTCATTTCACCTGCTCCTGTGTCTATAACCAGCTGTGCCTCAGCATATGAAAATCTTCTGTCGGAATTGATAACAGTCCTGCCAAACCACTCATCAATTATCTCCGATTTGTCGTTTAACTCAAAAACAGCAGAATATGTGAGTTTGTCCTCAGCAGGATTAAGAGAGCATACATGATTCGATAACTTTTCGGGAAGCATAGGTACCACCCTGTCGACAAGGTATATTGATGTAGCCCTGTTCTTTGCTTCATCCTCAACGAGCGATCCCGTCCTTACATAATGTGTCACATCGGCAATATGAACACCTACCTCCCAGTGACCGTTTTCAAGCTGCTGCAGCGAAAGAGCATCGTCAAAATCCTTTGCATCGGCTGGATCAATTGTGAAAGTTGGAATTTGCCTGAAATCGCGGCGTAATTTTATATCATGTTCCGTTATTTCAAAAGGTATAGTTGCTGCATCTTCCTCCACCTCTTCAGTAAAATGATATGGCAGTTCGAACTCAGCCAGAATTGCATGCATCTCAGTCTCATTAAGTCCTGGAAAACCGAGCACATTAACAATTTCTGCAACCGGATTCTTCGATTTAGGATCCCAGTCAACCACCTTTGCAACAGCTTTCTGTCCCTGCTTTGCGCCATTGAGCTTTGATGAAGGTATAAAAAGGTCGAATGGCATATTCCTGTTGTCGGGAATAAGAAAGGCAAAGTTTGGCATTATCTCAACAGTACCTACAAATGTGGTCCTTGCTCTTTCAATTATCTCGATCACTTCTCCTTCGGGCCTTGCCCCTTTTCTCCTGGCGTAAAGTCTGATCTTTACTTTATCACCATGAAGTGCTGTTCTGAGGTTCCTAGCAGTTACAAAGACATCATCATCAAGCTCTTCTGTAGTAATGAATCCGTAACCCATCCTGGTGAGATCAACAACACCTGTTACATTTCCATGAGGCTGCTTATACTTATATTTTCCCTGGTATATCTCCTGCAGGGTATTCTTCAGTGTAAGCTCCCTGAGTATTTCCAATATCATCTGTCGTTCAAGGGAATCTGTTATACTGAGACGTTTGGCGATCTGCTTATAGTTTAATCCCTGCTCAGGATTTTTTGACAGGATTGCAATGATTTGTTCTGTAAGTGCTTCCTTTGAAACACCTGAGGTTTTTCCACCTCCTCTTTTTCTGCCCATATTTATTTTTTTGCAAAAGTACTAAAAGGGCGCGATTTTATAACTCAGAAGACTGTTACAATTTAAATAAGGTTTTTGTTAAGCAGATATTTCACAGCCTCCTGGACTGCCTGCAGAGATGAATAACGAGGATTATAGCCTATCTGTCTTCTGGCTTTTTCGATGCTGCAATTGGGACTATGGCTTATATGATCCCATGTTGCATTTGCATCCTGTTCGCTCACGTTCTTTTTCCATTTATCCCATTGAAGAAATTTCAACTTTGGCTCCCTGCCAAACCAATGTGACATGGCTGTAGCATATCCTTTCAGCGTAAGAGCTTTCGGTGATACAATATGGAAACTCTCTCCCACTGCATTACTCCTGTTATTTATCGCTTTAATGAAAGACTGCGCAACATCTTCAGCATGTACATGATGAACGGTTTCCATTCCAAGATTTGGCAGATGAAGTTCTTTTCCTTCAGCAAGTGTCTTGTATACTTCAGGATTGAAGTTACCTGCAGGATTAAGAGGAATCCATCCCGGACCGACTATGTGTCCTGGATGGAGTATTGTAGCAGGAAATCCTGTTGTACGTGCAAATGAAAGCAGCCATGATTCTATTGCAGCTTTCTTAATGCCATAATCTCCGAAAGGATTTCTTTCCTGTGATTCATCCGTCGGCACCACTTCACTGCAACCATGAACCCATATTGTCCCGCAATGCAGGAAATGCTGTACGCGACCCTGTAACGATTCAGCAAGAAGCCTGGCACTCTCAGGTGTGAAGCATATCAGGTCGATCACTATATCCGGAGACAGCTTACTGATCTGTTTCCCAAAGGTCTTCTTATTGTCGGCTTCAGCTCTGTTAATCAAAACCCTTTTTACATCCTTCCAGGCTGCATGGTCAGTATAAGGTTTGCCTTTCTGTCTTGTAACAGATAGCACTTCATGACCTGCCATAACCAGTCCGGGTATAAGATATGTTCCAATATGACCTGTGCCGCCAATTACAGCTATTTTCATAATTGAGTCTTTTGTTTCTGGATAAGTATATAGCTAAAATAACAAAAGGAAACTTATCTGATGCTATTTTGTCACAAAACTTGAAATTATTGCATTTGAGACGTATATTTGATTTATGTTCAAATTCTTCATTCAATACTATTTGTACGTCCTGACAGTTAATTTAAACTCATTTTTATGAAAAGAATAGTCTTTATTCTGACCGGATTTATTCTCTTATCAGTTTTTAGGCTGTCCGCACAGGAGTACTCAGCCATCAGGTATTGGAATATGGAACAGGATAAGACTTTTATTACCCTTGTTGAGCGGCAGAATAAGGGCGAAATACTGACTTCAGAAGAACAGAAATCGCTTGATGATTACAGAATGAAGTTGATTGAATATTTTGTCAGGATGCCGGATAGTGAAAAAGCGATCTATTATCAAAACCGAGCATCCTGGAAGGAAAACCAGCAAAATATATATAATGTCCCTCAACAGGGAACAGATGTTTATTCCGGTGAAAGGAGCAAATTCACCCAATATCTTATTACCAACGGAATTTTCGGTGCTTTTTACGGAGGGGCCACATCATTCATAATGGGAGTTGAAGATGGCAGAGTAGCTACAGGAATTGCCTTGCTTACAGCAGGAGGTTCAGTATTGATACCTGTATTAAGCATCAAAGACAGGTATGTCTCATACAATTCCCTGTCACTTACAAATCACGGAAAGCTAATCGGTGCAGGACAGGGATTAGCCCTGGGAGTTTTAATTGTAGGAGATAATGTTGATGAGGGAAAGCTGCTGGTGACACTTTCTGAATTATCAAGCATAACTCTCGGAAGAGTTGGTTATGCTCTTGGTAAAAACAGGCCATGGTCAGAAGGGAGAGCTAAACTATATACCTACTATGGTACTCTGATGCCTTTCGAAGGATTAGCCCTTGCTGCAGCTTTTGAATCTGAGAATCCCAGAATATATGGCCTCAGCGCACTGGCTTTCGGAGCCGGAGGATATTTTATGGCAGATGCCATAGCAAAACAGAATGATATTACCAGGGGCGATCTGACTGCTACGGCAACACTTGCCACTCTGCATGGCATGCTGGGATTTGGAATAATGAGTGATATTGCAGAGAATTCAGAATATTTTCATTCTGGCTCTATCCTGCTTCCTGCTATCGGGGCACTTGGTGCATCAATGGCAGGGCACTACTGGCTTAAGGATGCTAAATTTACAAATCAACAGGGAAGGAATGTGGCTCTGGCATCTGCAGGTGGATCAATAATCGGACTTGGATTAATTGCAATTGTAGGTTCAGATGATATGACTCCGTATTATATTTCAGGATATATTACAGGAATGACAACATATGCACTAATGATAAACTCATATAAAAAGAAAAACAATTTCTCACTTCCTGCGAAAGAGATGAAAACAGGATGGAATTTCAATTTTACCCCTCAGAATATCTTCTATAACAGGAAAATGGCCTCTTATTACTTATCAAATCCGGGTAAAAGAATTGACATGCTGCCAGCTTTTTCTGCAACCCTGACATTCTGAACTCTCTGAAAATTTAATACTTTTAGTAATTAATTTTTCACATCTGATGAGCCTGAAATCAATTCTCTCGCATTCTCCTTCTGTTGTCACAAGAAAAACCGGCAATGAGTATATACTCGTTCCGATCGCCAACAATATAGCTGATATGAATTCCGTCTTTACACTCAATGAAACAGGGGCATACATCTGGGAGCTTATTGATGGCAAGAGGGATCTTGAAGAGATTATCAAGGAGCTGACAAAAGAGTATGAAATTGATGAAGCTACTGCAAAAGAGGACGTTATGTCTTTCGTTGAAAAAATGAATCAATATTTGATAATTAAATAATAGTTATAAGTTTTCTTGCCACAAAGGCACTAAGGCACAAAGATTCACAAAGAAATGTATAAAGAGATTTCTGAGGAAGAAGAAAGAATTGGGAAAGCTATTGTTAATGCAGCCTTTACTGTTCATAAAGAATTTGGACCTGGATTATTGGAGAAAGTATATGAAGTTTGTTTCTGTCATGTTTTGACTCAGAAAGGATTCATTGTTAAAAGACAAATGGATATACCAATAATATTTGATAAATTCATTTTTGAGGAGGGATTAAGAATTGATGTAATGGTAAATGACCTGGTAATATGTGAATTAAAAGCATTGGAAAATGTTAATCCCGTATGGGAAGCCCAATTACTCAGTCATCTCAAATTAACTATCAAGCGACTTGGATATTTAATCAATTTTAATGTCCCTCTAATCAAAAATGGAATTAAAAGAATGGTTATCTAATCCTTAGTGATCCTTAGAGTCTTAGTGTCTTAGTGGCAAATAATATAAAATTAGTGAGAAATTACAATTTAAATATTGCAGGTTATAATATCAGGTTTGATTCCGGAGAGGATGGTCCTGACCTTGAACCTTCAATAAAATTCCTCAGAAATATCTGTGATGACACCAGGCCGGATATACTTATCAGAGTCCATTCCGGGAATTTTACTCTTCCTGAAGATGCAGACAGAGTCTTTCATGCCCCATTTGTAGAGGAGATCAATGGCATACCTGTACATCATAAGGCAAATTTCTGGAGCATCTGGAAATCTGAGAAAGAGCTATTCATTAAATCTGTTTTTCCTCTTTGCCCCGATGACAGGAAAGCTGTAATGCAATTTGCGCTTGAAAAGAAAGAATGGGATCTCTGGATCGATTGCGCGGATAAAGCAGTGGATCCTCTTGAGTATCCACTCGACGGACTGATACTCTATTATCTCACAGTTATTAATGGTGATATCATGATTCATGCTTCCGGTGTTAAATACAATGGGAAAGGATTTTTATTCAGCGGTGTATCAGGTAAGGGAAAAACTACTATTGCCCGTCTGTGGGAGAGCAGCGGGGCGAAAGTTATCCACGATGACAGGCTTATAATCAGGAATACTGACTCTGGTTACACAATATACAACACGCCCGTTTATAATAATGATGTTCCGGATGAATCTCCGCTCAGCAAGCTTTATATTATAGATCATGGCACCTCTGATAGTATTGTTCCTATAAAAGGAGCAGTGGCGGCCAGCCTGGTAATGTCTAACTGCATACAGCATAACTGGGGTCACGAGATAATTACTAAATTGCTTGGATCAGTCTCGTCAATGTGTGAAACTGTCCCTGTTTTTAAACTGCACTTCGTCCCTGAAAAGAGTGTTGTAAACTTTATACTTCAAAATGGATAATCGCAAAAAAAGCAGTGAAATATTGAAAAATGTAGGTTTTACACTTCTCTCCGAAGGAAAGACCATCAGGATAAAAGCGCACGGTTACAGCATGTATCCTTCGATTAAACCCGGATCACTGATCCTAATAGAACCCATAAAGATTAAAGGTTTTCCCGTTCCGGGAGAAATCATCGCTATAAAAAGGGAGAGTGGCCTGATAGTACACAGGCTTACAAGAATTGTTGTGAATAAGGGTATTACTACTTATATTGCCAGGGGTGACAGTAATGCTCTTGAAGATGGACCTATAACAATTGGTAAAATTGCCGGAAGGATAGTCGGGGCGGAACCAACAGGTGAGAATCCCGTTCCGGCAGACATAAGAATAAATACAAAACCTAAGTATATTACTAACAGGTTGAGAGTTATTGGGAAAATATTGTGGAATAAATTGAGGCTGATACGGTATAGATAGCCTATGGCCTCCCCAGTGAAGGGCCTCTCTGACAGTCGTTTAAGCCCCCCTCCCGATAGCTATCGGGAGGCGGAGACCGGGGGCAGGGGGTGGGACACGACGCTCACCCTGGCATTGAATAGATGATTGAATGGTTTTAATTATGAAACAAAAGTTTAATCTTTTCAGGGAATCACTTAAGCTGGTCTGGAAAAGCGCTCCGGGCTGGACAGTGGCAAATATTATCCTGTCGGCACTAAGGAGTATTCTGCCTCTTGTGCTTGTTTTGCTGATAAAGGTTCTTATTGACGGGATCACCGATACAGTTAATAATAAACTGTCATTTGATGAAAGTAAAATTATCTGGATGATAGCCGCTATTACAGCTGTCTACTTAATAGATGAAATTTCATCAGACCTGAGCAACTGGGTGAGAAACAATCAGTCATATAAGCTGGAAGGTTATATGTACGGCCTGTTGCACAGGAAATCAATCAGTCTCGACCTGATCAACTTTGAGAAACCTGAATATTTCGACATACTTGCAAGAGCCACCAGGGATGCTACATGGCGCCCCAACTCGATATTAAACAACCTGATAACATTGTTAAAAGGAGCAGCCTCGCTTCTCCTTATGACCGGACTTATCTTCACCCTTCACTGGTCGCTGGCCGTGATACTCCTCGGGGTTAATATACCAGGGATATGGCTCAGGTTGCATTATGCAGATCTGCTTTACAATTTTCAGAAAAAGCAGACTCCGGAAGCCCGTAAGTCAGCTTATTTCAACTGGCTTATTACCGGTGACAGACCCTCACGGGAAATAAGACTCTTTGGTCTCGGTGATTATTTTACAGGACTTTTCAGGAAGTCTTTCCTCAAACACAAAGAAGAAGAGATGAACATAATCCGGAAGAGGACATTTATCGAAATGATCTCCGGATTATTCAAGGCAGCGGCCCTGCTTTTCGTTCTTTTATTTGTTGCCCGTAAAACCATCGGCGGACAAATATCCCTAGGTGAGCTGGCAATGTTCCTCCTCGCTTTCAGACAGGGTATGACATATATTAAAGAGATATTCGGTTCAGTATCGGGGATATATGAAGACAGTCTTTTTATTGGTGATACATTCGAGTTTCTGAACCTGGAGGAAAAGATCAGAGCAGTTCCACCTGTTATTTCTGTGAAAGAATTTAGTGACAGGATCACTCTCGAAAACCTTATCTTCACTTATCCCGGGAACAGGTCAAAAACAATCAATAATGTCTCGTTACAAATAAACAAAGGTGAGATAATTGCACTTGTCGGACCGAACGGTGCAGGGAAAAGTACTCTTGTGAGGTTGTTGTGCAGGCTGTATGATGCAGACTCTGGAAATATAAGAATGGATGGGAAGGATATTACCAGCATAGATCCAGTTGAATACAGGAGGCTCTTCTCGGTAATATTCCAGGATTTTATGCTGTACAACCTGACAGCAGGAGAGAATATAAGACTTGGGGATGTTGAGGTGAATGATCCGGTAGAGGGGATCAGGGTGGCAGCAGGATCAGCAGGAGTTGATAACCTGATATCATCGCTGCCTGAAGGGTATGACACCTCTATCGGCAATCTGTTTGATGACAGCAGGGAGCTGAGCTGGGGTGAGTGGCAGAAGATTGCACTGGCAAGGTCATTGTTCAGGGATGCCCCCGTATTGATCCTGGACGAACCCTCAAGTGCCCTGGATGCTGATACAGAGTTTGAGATATTCAGCAGGTTCAGGGAGATAGTTAAAGGAAGAACCTCCATCCTGATAAGTCACCGCTTCACCAATGTCACACTTGCTGACAGGATAATTGTCCTGGAAAATGGAAGTATTGCAGAGACAGGTACTCATAAGGAACTTATGGAAAAGAAGGGGGTATATTATAATATGTACAGGAAGCAGAGTAGCCGGTTTGCGATTTAAGAGTAAATCCATAACAATCGTTATTATCATACCTTACATCGTACAAAGCCATATCTTTCCATAATATCATTGCATTCATCCTCCCATGTTTTTTTAGCATGATGGCTTTCCTGATTCCTGATGTACAATCGCACCTTCTCAAGGTCAGATTTACCAAAAGATACACAATAGTACTCAACAGCCCATTCGAACTTATAACTGGTAAGCTTTTCCCTGTTCATCCAGAAAGATGATTCACCTTTGATCAGTTGAATAACCTTGGCCAGAGTTTGATCGGGCTCGAGGGAAATAATGCAATGGATATGATCTATGTGTCCGTTAATAGTATCAATATATATGCCCTTTTCATTTGCATTGATACTTATGTGACTTATCAGTTCCTGTAGAACCGGTCTTGTCAGATGAGGTATTCTGTTCTTTGTTCCCCAGACACAGTGAATCCAGATTTGTACGTAAGCCATATTATATGTTGTTTTGGGCTAAAGCCCTGTTAATGAAGTCTCTCTGTTATCTCCAGACTGAAGTCTGGGGTTAGTGATACTTGCTCCTGTGATAGATCTTATCCCCAGACCATAGTCCCATGTCAGTAATCCAGACCCCGGTGCCTGACAGATGGACCTTATCACTGATCTCCATCACCTGGAGTGTATCTGCCGATCTGACTGCCAGTCCATAATCCCCAATCCGTAGTCCGGTGTCCGTAATCCAGACCCCGGTGCCTGACAGATGGACCTTATCACTGATCTCTATCACCTGGAGTGTATCTGCCGATCTGACTGCCAGTCCATAATCCCCAGTCCGTAGTCCGGTGTCCGTAATCCATGCCCCGGTGCCTGACAGATGGACCTTATCACTGATCTCCATCACCTGGAGTGTATCTGCCGATCTGACTGCCAGTCCATAATCCCCAGTCCGTAGTCCGGTGTCCGTAATCCAGACCCCGGTGCCTGACAGATGGACCTTATCACTGATCTCCATCACCTGGAGTGTATCTGCCGATCTGACTGCCAGTCCATAATCCCCAGACTGAAGTCAGGGGTTAGGTTACTTACCCCGGGCTTCAGCCCGGGGTTACCGCAACTCCCTTCCAAACGGGCTTTAGCCCAAAACTTCCTCTACTCTTACAGGATAGCCTATCCGGATATAAATAACCCCGGGTGTTACCCCGGGGTTTGCTGAATCAACCCTCCTTTATTGGGTTTGAATCCAAAAAATTAGCACGAGGAGGGCGCGGAAAACAGCGAGGGAAAAAGCCTCCAATTTGATTAATCAACTATAATCTTTATTTTAAATTTCCATTTACTTTGAATTATAAATTTTGAATTAGGAAATATTTTCTGAAAGACTTATATTTAGCATAATTATACGTTTTGAATTCAATACATTTTATTTATATTAAATTGTAAAATATTCCTTTAATTCTTCATATGTATTAGCTTGATTTAGGTTTTCAATATCCTTTATAAAAACTCCATTTTCAATTAAGATGATTCTCGAACATAGCTCTGTTAAATGAGAAAGATCATGACTAGATAATAAAATCAACGCCTTTTCAAAAGAATTGTAATTCTTAAATATTTCAACTAGTTGATTTTGTGATTTTGGATCTAGGTAATTAAAGGGTTCATCAAAGATTACAACCTTTGGGTTGGTAATTAATGTCGATACAATTCCAATCTTATACTTATTCCCAGTTGAATATTCACGTATATATTTCTTCTTATCTATGTCAAAATTTAGAAAATTGCTGAAGGAGATTAATCTCGTTTTTAATAAGTCATCAGGAATATTATAAATTCCTCCGATGAATCTGAAAAATTCGATAGGAGTTAAAAACTGAATTAAAAAGTCTTCATCCAGAAATGATCCAGTGTATTCCTTCCAATGTTCAGATAAAGTAATCCTTACTCCATTGGAATATACTTCACCCGTTTCAGGTAAAATTAAATCTAATACTAATTTTAAAAACGTTGTTTTCCCTGCACCATTATTTCCTACTATCCCTATGATTTCAGAATCTTCTGTATGAAAATCCTTTATATTTAAAAAGAAGTCATTGTATCTTTTTCCCAAATTATAAATATCTAATCTCATATTATTTCTGATTGAAACCTTGAATAATGTTGTATTTTTTTTTATTGAAGAATAGCCTTGGATAAAATATCAATAGAATCATTCCAACAGATCCTATAATAAATAAAGTCAATAAAGCAACTGAGGTTGACCAATATTTTGAAACTACAATATAAATAATGCCTGGTAACATCAATTCTGAAACAAATAACAAATATTGCCATAATCCATAACCTTCATAATTAAAAAATATACCTCGATCTAATGAAGCCCTTTCATTATTAAAAAAAGAAACTGATTCTAGTAATATTGGTATTAGTCCTATGTTAAAAATTAAAAATGATAAATACAGTAGTACATTACCTCCACAAATTATAATAATAGGTACACTAATAAATGAAAACAAAATTGAACTTATAATGAATAAGCACAATTTTGCTCTAAAGAAGTTATTGATTGAAATTTTTCGAGTTAATAAAAAGCTAAAATAGGTGCTTTCCCAAGTCAACATAAATATCCCATGCCCTAAAATAAATGATGAGCTTAAAAGGCTAACTACCATAAAAAAAAATAGAGAATTATTAAACGGATTATTTTGGGTATAATTAAAAGCAAGAACTGAGAGGATATATATGATAAGGATTTGATAAAGGTTGTTTAATGGCTTTTTATTTCTAAGAATCATTCTAATTTCTAGATTTAAAAGGCTAAGTAAATTTTGAGGTAATTTTTTGAGCATTCTTCCAAATGTTTTCTAATTGAAATCCTAATTAAGATAAAGCATTTTTATTATTCTTCTTTTTGTTAAAACACGTGTAACCATTGAGAAGAAGAATAATACACACAAAAAAAAGATTTTTTCTAAAATTCCGATCTGTATAGAAAAGTCAAGTACATTATTAATTACCCTTTTCTGAAAATGATATAAAACAATTAAAAATACTGGAAAAAGTAATAGAAAATATAATCTCAGTTTTAATATATTATAAATCAATGAAATATTGTCGTTTAATAGTAACAAAATAGATAGAATTATAATTACTAGTATGATATTGGTAAAACTTATTTTGCCAACGCAAATAATTGTAATTGGAATCAGAAGTAAAAGTCCAACAACGTTAACTACATTAAAATGATTCATTACAATAACAAAATCTGCTAATTTTTTTCGTTGGATTTTAAGTCTTAAGTAAGGGTAAATATTCAGCGTTTTAACTTGAGAAAATATGAGTTTTATTATTAAATCTAAAATTACTATAAGTAAAATAAGATATATTGTGATTGTCTCAATGTTTATGTAATTCTTTAAATGCGTCTTTAACAGAATTGAGGTTTTTGTTAAAATTATTATTACGTATACTATTGATAATATAAAGATTAACTGACTTATTAAATTTTTCTTATAGAACATTTTTCTATAAGAATTTATTAGATGTTGAATTATTAAATTTTTAATTAATCTCATTACAAAAATGAATTTTTCATAATCCAAAATGGTAAAAGAGCGAGATAATTATGCATATATTATCTCGCCTTTCTAATTCTATGATTTATAATAAACAGCTAAACCACAGCCTATCCCCATTATCGCTCCCAATAATGGATTCACCAAGCCAAAAGAAAGTCCTACGCCAACACAACCTAAGTCTGCAACTACACTTTTTACATCTCCGGCGTAAATTGTTGACATTTCATTAAAATTTAACTTTTTCATAATGTTCTCAATTTAATTTAATCAGCTGCTAAAGCTACACATGCTAAACCAGAGACAAGTCCTAAACCAAAAGTGATTGTTCCTAGTGCTGCAGACATAATCCCACACATAATAATAAATTCGGGAGAAGTTCTCCCACCCTTTGTAACCTCCATTTGTTCTAAATTTAATGTTTTCATAGCGAGACATAATTAATTTTTACCTACTCTGTTTAGGTTTTTCGGCTTCCACCTTAATATTTAGATCCTTTATTCCAGGTTTAATACCAAACATAATTAAGGTCAGTCTAATAATACTGGACTCATAGAAATTTTATTCAAAATCTTTCCAAAATCTGCTATATAAATTATTTCCCCCTATCAGTTCCAGATGTGTTCCTTTGGCGTTGATAGTATTTCCTTCCATTACATAAATAAAATCACTTAATTTCTTTATCATATTTATCCTGTGGGAGATCATTAATATCCCCATTTCAGATTTGAGCCTTGAAATCAAACCAAGAATGAAGGCTTCAGCAGCCCTGTCCATATTTGAAGTTCCTTCATCAATTATTAAAATGTCTGGTTTCTGAAGTAATGCTCTTGTAAATGCCAGTGACTGCTTTTGCCCTCCTGAAAGATTAATTCCTTCCTCTCCTACAATTGTCATCAGACCGGAAGGAAAACTGTCATAAAATGACGTTAGTCCATATTTAGATATTGATGTAATGAGCTCATCTATTTTGCTCTCATTTATTTCAGCAATAAGGTTTTGCAGGATTGTACCATTAAAAATATGTATCTCTTGCGGAATAATAGCAATCCTCGATCTCCAGTTAACTAAACTATGATTCTTATATGAATTGCCCCCATTACAAAGAATATCTCCTGATTCCGGTGGGTAAAACTTCATTAGTATTGAGGCAAGCGTACTTTTGCCACAACCACTTTCCCCTACAAGTGAAACCAACTGCCCTTTCCTAATAATCATGTTAATCTTATCTAATATTATTCGCTGGCCAGGATATCTGAATGATATATCTTTAAGTTCAAGAGAATTTATTTCAATAGAATCTGAATTATCTTCATCCTGATTAAACTCTGATTCCATCAGTGTAAATTCAAACATTCTGTCAATAGCAACTTTTACCTCACTTACCGGAACAGAAATTAATGCTAAATTTAGTATCGCTGGTAAAAGAGAAGAACCTAACGACAATATAGCCATCAATTCCCCTTGCGTCATCGATGATTTCATCACCTGGCCTGATGTCCAGACCAGAATTGTAATAAGAAATACCGATCCTGCAAAACCTGCTATCAGATTTAATTTTATCTTAATCTTACCCAGATTAACTATCTTATCCTGAAACTCAGAATAGATTGATTTATTCCTCACTGAATAATAGTCCTTCCATGTCAGACTTTTAATTGCCAGAATCCCTTTAATTGAATCAATGAAGTTGCTTTCATTCATTGCATAACCCGACATCAGATCATGTTGGGCTGATATTATTCTGGTATTCCAGGCAAATAAAATGAAGTAAATTATTGGCAGGCTTATTATGGATATAATGCCAACTGTAAATGAAAAATAGAACAAGATACCTGTTGTAATAATTATAATCAGGACATCGATAATATATATACTTACTATATCTGAAATAACTCTTTGTATTCTCATCGTGTCATTAAGTCGGGCAACAAAATCACCTGTTTTTCTGGAATCAAAAAACCACTTTGGAAGATCTAAAAGTGACGTGTAGAAATCGTCAACAACTCTTACATTGAAAACTTTTCCCTGTATTAAAAGAAAAAACTGACGGACAGAAGTGATTACAATTCTTACCAACAACAGAAGCAGAACAAGTCCGGAACTGATATAAAGCATCCTTAGCTCACCTGATGGTAGTATTATGTCAATAAGTTTCTGTGTGTAAAGGGCCATTACCATACCCAAAGCTGATACTACAATCCCAAGTATAGCACTGACAAAAAGAAGATCTTTGTCAGGCCGTAGCATCGAAAGAATCCATTGCCACTTTTCTCTTCTTCTTACCTTAATCTTAATAAAATCTCCATTAGGTGAAAGACTCAGGCATTTTCCGCTTTTCCATATGCTGGTTAAGTCTTCTTCGCTCATCAGAATAAGCCCTCTCCCGGGGTCCCAGATTGTATATTTCCCCTCATTGTACCCATAAAAGAGAACATAATGCTCAAGTTTGTCTCCAATAAGTACATGGAGAATCAATAAGTTGTCATGATCTCTTATATCGCTTATTCCGGCTTCATAGCCAGTAGCTGATAACCCGCTTTTATTTGCAGCCTGATAAAGTCCCAGCATTGATGTCCCTGTTATTCCTGTTCCGCTCAAACTCCTTAATTTTTCAATGCTTGAATCACCACCATAATATCTGATTGCAGAAGCCAGACATGCTACACCGCAATCGGATGAATCACACTGCAAAACTGAAACTTTATTAATCCTTTTTATGTTATTCATGTAACCCAAGAAGCTTCTCCATTATTTCAATCTTGTATTCTCCATAAAGAGCCCTTGTAAGCTTTAAGTCTCTGTCATATATATAGTTTGAAGGGACAATATCCTTCCCGAATATATTACTGAATGCATATGATGAATCGATAAGAATAATTGCCTGACTCATTACTGATTTATCAAACTGTGAAAAAAACTGTTTGGTCTTTTCCCTTGAAGAATTTGTAATAAATAAAATTTTTGTCCCTGAAAAAGGAATACTACTATGGAAGATCTCTGAAATTTCATATTGACAATGTTCACACTCTGGATGAAATTTAACAATTAACAAAGGACCTTCATTTATACTATCTGAACTAAATAAATTACATTCCAAATCAACAAAGGAAAATTTAGGAAGCGTGGCAATCCTGTTCTCAATTAAAGCCTTTTCGCCCGATTTTTTAACAATACCATAAACTAAAAATATAAGAACAATAAACAGAAGGAAAATGAAAGTAACTCCAACAAATTTTCTCATAATGAAATATCAAATGAAATAAATAATATAAAAGCAATCCAAACCCCCATTGCAGGCAAATAGGATGTTAATACTACTTTATCAGCGACACCTTCAGGCAATAAGCACAGATTCCTGAGACCATATGATAATGAAATAATATATAGAATTTGGAAAAAATTAAGAATCTGCAAAGGGTAAATCCAGACCCTTGCTACTTCATTGATATTAAATATATTAATCACTGATAATGGATAGAAAAACCCTATATCATTCAGATCATAATTGCCTCCAAAAAAGTATAACCATAATAACTTTGAAAGAGATGCGATTAAGAAAACAACTTCGCTTCCCAATACTACCTTAAATACCAGGCCAAATGATATTTTATTATTCAGATTATAAAAAAAGAATCCTGTAAATATTACAATTGAAATGAAAGTGCTCTTTATAATTAAAATAATGGGATATAAAGCATAGCTGACCCATTCAAACTCCCTCATATTTTCGAACAATTTCATCGAACGTTCATATGTAAGTTGCTCGCTATAAGTATTATAAAAGACGGTCTCATTGATGAGCAGATGCTGAGAAAGCCAGATTATAGCAAGGTTGCATATAGTAATAATAATGAACAATTTAGTCCCCTTTAGGGAATAATACCTCAATAGGAAGTTCATAATAATGATTCTAAATGAAAATTATACGTCTATAGTTTCGAGAACTTCCTTCTTATATAGAATTTTTTCTATATTGATTTTTATTCTGCGATCATCGGCGTAATAATATGACTGCCTGTCAGATGAGTATTTTATATCCACTCCCAGGTCACGCAATTCCTGCAGATTATTAAATAACGTTGAACGACGAATCCCCAATTTTTTGGCAAACTCCTCCGGGGTTCCGGTAGCACGAAGATGAATTAGATTGTCAATTCTCTTGATTCTCTCTAAATACTTGATCAATGACATAATAATAGAATTTTAGATAATATAACTTAATCACAGCAAAACTTTCTAAATCTTCTATTCTCTGTTACTATTTGCATATTCTTCCTCATCTCTGGTTTTTCTAACAGTCAAAAAACCAACAGTCTCGCTTCAGGTAAATATCAAAAAGGAAAGAACAGGCATTGACTTCACTTAATCTCCCCTGCAACATCTTTTATATACATGTCGGAAATTGCAGATTCGTGACATGAAATTTTGGACTTTTTTAAAGGACTAGCCTAATTTAGACCTATTCTATATAGCCTTATTCCTAAGGTGCTGTATTTCTGTGTTTTACTACTTAGCCACGCTGAGTTTCACTGTTTCAGAACTCTGTGTGTTACTAAGTGAAACCCCGTGTAACTCCGTTGTAAAAAAAGAAAAGCTCGTTAATCTGACGAGCTATCTTATTTATTATAGTAATATCAGCTTACCCATTAAACCCTCCCCCAGCCCCTCCCAGGAGGGGAACCTATATAACCGAAACTCCTTCCAAAAAGAAAAAGCCCGTCAGTCTGACGAGCTTTTCTATTTATTATATTCTTTCTAACACCTATCAGCCCCCGGCCCGCTTCGCGGTCCACCCTCTGAAGGGGGCTCAATTCCTGCTCAAATATGACCCCCTTTAGATGGTGATCATCCGCCACCAGGCAGATGATCAGGGGCAGGGAGGGGAGCAAGAAGGCTTCAACCTTTGTGCCCAGCCTTCGCTTTTCAGCTACGGCTGACAAAGCGTTGCACCGTTGTGCCAACACTACTCTATGATCTCCCCTGACCACAACATTCCCAGGAATTCCTTCCATGGTAGAATAATAATGTTATCAATCTTCCTGGGATAGGGATCAAGACTAACAACCAATAACTTCTTTACCTTATATTCCTCTGCAAAACTTTTTAGTCCCTTTAAATGGCGGGAAGTTACCATTGAGGCGGATTTTACCTCAACTGCAACTTCATTATCTCCCAGTATAAAGTCCACTTCAATCTGTGAAGCTGTTCTCCAGTAGTTTATCTGATAATTCAAACCTGAATAATGGGTATGCGAATATAATTCGTGATAGATAAAATGTTCAAATGCTTTCCCAAACGCTTCACTTCCAGGCTCAATCCGATTCCGTTTCAATAAATAATTAGCTATTCCGACATCAAAATAATAGAATTTTGGGGCCAGAATAACTCTTCGTTTTGGACTCTTCTGATACGAAGGCAGAAACCGTCCTGTCATTGTGTCCTCAAGGATCTGGAAATATTCTCTGATTGTAGGAGAACTGACTCCGCAATCTGAAGCTATGTTTGAATAATTCACCATTTCACCATTCGAAAAAGCTGCAGCTTCCAGAAATCTTGAGAATGATGTAATATTTCTGATCCTTGCCTCAGCCTGAATCTCATCCCTCAGATAACTCCCAATATAAGATGACAGCATTTTAACCGGATTATCAGCTATATAATGACGTGGCAATAATCCGTTGTTCAGAGCCTTGATAAGGTTAAAATCAGGTATCTCAGCTGAAATGAGAGGATAAAGCTCATTTCGCATAGCCCTTCCACCTAATAAATTGCCTCCGGAACGCAGTATTCTCCTTGGACTGGAGCCACTTAATATAAACTGAATATTCCTGTTAACAATCAACCATTGAATATCATTAAGTAAAGATGGTATCCGTTGAATTTCGTCAATTATAACGGGCCCTGACTTATTACTGGCATCAATTATTTCCTTAAGCAGAGAAGGATTCCTTATAAACCTGTCGTACTCCAATGCCAGAAGAAGATCAAAATACAAGGAATCAGGAAATAGTTTTTTAAGTAAAGTACTTTTACCTGTCTGCCTTGCTCCCCATAGGAAGGTGCTTTCCTTTCCCAGATTATAAAAGTTCTGCTTTCGTACATACATGATATTTTAAATTATAGTTTTTAATTATCATGATATATTAAAGTACAAATATATGTAAATTCAATTAGAAAAGCTATAAAGGATTGCATTTTAAATGGTGCGAGGTACGGGGTGCGGGGTGCGCGGTTAGGGGTAAACTATTTAAACCACGTACCACGTACCTCGAACCCCATACCACAATAAGAAAGGCCCGTAGAATTTACGAGCCTTCTTATTTATTTCAGAAGTGTTTATATATCCTTTAAACCCACCCCGGTCTCTCCGCCTCCCGATAGTTATCGGGATGGCGGATCGGCCTGCCCCTCCCAGGAGGGGAACCTTAAGTCACAGCCTTGCGCCATGAGTCAAGCCCTTGCGCCGCTGCGCCTTTGCGCCTTTTAATGCAACAGAGTCACATCTCCCACCTTCTTGAACGGCTGGCCATTAGCATACTTTCCTTCAACATACCAGACATATACTCCCTGGCTACACAGCTGACCCTTATAGTAGCCGTTCCACGGGATATTTATGTCTTCACTGTGGAAGATCAGCACACCAAGCCTGTTAAAGACCTGTAACTTGTAGTCAATCACTTTCTCCCTTATCGGCGGGAAGAAGAACTGATCAAGCTCCGTACCACCTGTCGGCAGATCAGTACGCTCAATCGGTCCGTCGAGGTTAGGTGTAAAGACGGTTGAGAAGCGTACCTCTCCGGCAGGTTCAACGGTTACTCCCGGCGACAGGATATACTTGTCGCTGCAGCCATTGGACGAGTAAGCCCACAGGGTGATGTCGTAAACTCCTGCCTCCATATACTTATGGAACGGCTCTTTCACTTTCGATGTATCTCCATCGCCGAACTCCCAGAGGAATGACAGCCCTGAACCCGGCTGACTAAGGTTAAATCCTCTGACTTTCTCATCATTCACGAAGACAAAGGTCGGAGATACTTCGAAGTAAGCCCTTGGTGAAGCGTATGAGTTCACAACCTGCGACTTGCTGGAGGTACCGCCGGGACCGGTTACTGTCAGCTCAACACGGTAGATACCCGGATCGAAGAAGGTGTACTCAGGATTCTTGGCTGTTGAAATACTGCCATCGCCAAAGTCCCATCTGTAGGTTGTTCCGGGAACATCAGTGTTGAGTGAGGTATTATTAATCGTTATAGTCAACGGTTCGCAACCCGATGGTATTGAATCGAAGTTAGCTACCGGCGGAGGAGGAAGAACCCTTACCTCATGGCTGATGCTGTCGGAACAGTTGGCGTTGTTAACTATAAGTACAACATCATATGTGCCAAGGGCAGTATAGATATATGAAGGATCCTTCTCCGTTGAAGTGGTTCCATCACCAAACCTCCAGAGGTATGACCATGTGCCATCGTTGGTCTGGTTAGTGAATGTGACAGGGTTACCCGACGGACTGTAGATCTGTGTCGGAGGCACTGCATTGAACTGCGGTTGCGGCATCGGCATCACTTTGATGGTCATTGAATAGTCATCCGAACAACTGTAGAATGACGTAGTTGTCAGTTTGACCGTGAGTATTAGGGGATCCTTATCAAAGTTTGTGTAAAGATGTGTGGTTGATTCACCTGGTGAGTACCCACTCTGACCGTCACCGAAATCCCAGAAGTATTTGCTTGCTCCCGGAGAAGTTGCCAGACTTATGGTACCGCCGCTGCAGATGATTGTATCACTTACTGTAAAGGTAGCATTTACAGCAGGGTATACTGTCACAGTAGAGGTGAATTCATCATAGCAGCCACCCGGTGATCTCACTTTCAGTTTAATGCTCCTGTATTCAATAGAAGCAGGATTGTTATTGGTGAATGTATGTACCGGATTAGCATTAGTTGAATCGACTGGTGAACCATCGCCGAAGTCCCACCAGAATTTAGAGAGTCCTGTCATATCCTTGGTGAAGGATACGGAAAGTGGTGTACAGCCATTCTCAAGATCCTGTGTAAAGTTGGCATTCGGGCTATCGACGGTTACTGCTATATCATCTGTTGCGGTACAGCCTTTGTTGTCTTTTACAGTGTAAGTAAGGTTGTAAGTACCAGTTATCAGAGAGTTGAATGTCGGTTTCTGAATAGTATAATTATTCAGCGGACCTACATCTCCTGTCCAGCGATGGGTTGCATACGGTGTCGTACCACCTGTTGGATTACCGTCAAGTATCAGGTTAATACCTCCGCAGGCATTTGTATCGGCAGCAAAGCTTACAATTGGATTTGCATTGACTGTCAGGACAACGGCATTTGTATTTACTGTTGCGCATGCACCAATGAGTGCAAGACGATACTGCTTGCTATTAAGAGTTACAGGTGCATCAGCTATTGAAAGCTGGTTGGTAACTGATCCTCCATAAGTGGCATCATCAGATATGTCTGTCCATGTTCCGCCATTATTTGCACTTACCTGCCATTGCATATTAATATAACCTGTACCGTTGGCTATTAACGAGATACTTGCAGCTTCGCAGATCTCTTTAGGCAATGGCTGAAGTGTTGCAACAGGAGGATTGGTGACCTTTAACCTTCCGAAGTTGGTATAGACCGGCACACCACATATTCCGGTTGCCTTAGCCCTGAATACCCAGTTATTGAAGGATGTAAGGGCATTGGTAATTGTAAGTGTCTTGGTTGCAGAACCGCTGAAGTTTGCATCATCAGTTACACTGACAAATCCTCCGACTCCTTTGTTTACCTGCCACTGCCATGTTACACTTGTTCCATCGGCATCTGCATCCATGACTGTTCCGTCACCAAGACAAATGGTGGTATCAGAAGGATGGAGTGTGATCTCAGGTGCAGTATTTACGGTAAGAACTGCCTGAGCTGAAGTGGAAAGTGGCGGACATCCCGATACATCAACGCGATACATATATCCGTTCATGTCTCTTCCAGCGCTCCATATCTGAAGCGTTGAAGTGTTCTCACCGGAATATGATCCGCCGCTGACAGGCACAAATCCGCCTCCCAGATTATCATCAACAAACCACTGGTAAGCCAGATCATCGCCCACTGCTGTTACATCGAAGTTGACCACTCCAAATTCACAGATTGTCCTGTCAACCGGTGATACAGTTACAGCAGGTAGCCGCTTAACTCTTACTGTCATATTTCCTACAGTAGTGCCGCATAACCCTGTTGAAGTGGCAGTTATGGTAGCATTGCCATAGAATGCAGCATCCCAGTTCATTACACCTGTTGCAGGATTAATGGTCCCGGCAGCAGCAGGTGATACCGAGTAAACAATGGATGTGCTGTTGGTAGCAGTAGCTGTATAGGTCTCATCAGTAGCATCCTGGCAAACCTCAGGCAGACCAGTGGTAAAGCTTGTAGGACCGGTCAGAGGATTAACGGTGACTATAAAGTCAGTCACATCGCCAGAACATGAATTGGCTGTTGGGGTTACCTTGTATGTTACACTTCCAGGTGTCAGACCTGAATTGTACAATGTCTGTGCAATTGTAGTTCCATTTGATGGAGTAGCTCCGGTTATGCCTCCAACTATTGTCCCTATTGTCCAGCTGTAGGTAGTCCCCGAAACAGAACTGGTAAGCGCTATATTTGTTGGCGTACCACTACAGTATGTTAATGAGCTGGCTGTAGTGACATCCGGTTTCGGATTTACAGTTACTATAATACTAGTTGCAGTACCCGGACATGAATTGGCAGTCGGAGTTACGATATAGGTAACTGATCCTGCTGTACTGCCAGAATTGGTAAGTTCCTGTGCAATTGTTGCCCCGCTTGATGGGTTAGCACCTGTTATTCCAGCATCAGTAGCACCTATCGTCCAGCTGAAGGTTGCACCTGTAACATTGCTGCTCAGGGCTATACTGGTACTGGTCACGCTACAGATCGTTGTTGCACCTGTATATGTGACATTAGGTGTTGGATTGACTGTTACAATTATGTCAACAGGAGTTCCCGGGCATGAGTTGGCTGTTGGTGTTACCCTGTATGTAACTGAGCCTTGTGTCGTTCCGGTATTAACAAGTACCTGTGCTATTGTTGATCCGCTTGAAGCGCTCGCTCCTGTCACTGCCCCGGTTGTTCCGGCTATCGTCCAGCTGAATGTAGCTCCTGCCACATTGCTTGTAAGTGCAATATCTGTTGTTTCAGTGCTGCATATGGCTGTAGGACTGATCGTTGCAACATTTGGTGTCGGGTTGACAGTTATTGTGAATGTCTGTGGAGTGCCTGTACAGGTTACTGAACCATTTGTAAAGTTCGGAGTAACAGTTATTGTAGCCACAACCGGTGTCGTTCCGGTATTGACAGCTGTAAAGGCTGCAATGTTACCAGACCCGGGGGAAGCAAGTCCTATGCCAGGCGTATCATTCGTCCAGTCATAAGTTGTCATACCTCCGGTGTTTGTTGTGGTAAATGTAATTGCAGCAGCATTTGCTCCATTACAAACCATTTGGTCAGCCGGATCGTTGACCTGTGCAGTAGGATTAACAGTTATCGTGAATGTCTGAACAGGACCATCGCAGATTACTCCTCCATTATCAAACTTTGGAGTGACTGTGATAGTTGCAACAACAGGAGAGGTTCCGGTATTTGTTGCCGTAAATGGAACAATATTACCTGAACCGGAAGCCGGAAGCCCGATGCCGGGAGCCGAATTTGTCCAGTTGAAGGTAGTCATACCTCCTGTGTTGACTGTGATGAAATTTACAGCATTAGTCAGACTGCCGTTGCATTTAACCTGATCAATAGGATCATTGACCTGACCTTTAGGATTAACCGTTATTGTAAAGATCTCTTCAGGACCATCACATGTTACTGAACCATTAGTGAAATGTGGAGTAACCGTAATGGTTGCCGTAACAGGAATAGTTCCGGTATTGATTGCAGCAAAGGCCGAAATATTACCTGAACCATTTAGTGCCAGTCCAATAGCCGGAAGATCATTCTCCCAGGTATAGGTTGTTGTACCTCCTGTGTTTGCACTGCTGAAGTTAACAGCAGTTGTATAAGCACTATGACAAACCACCTGATTGGTAATTGTATTTACCTGTCCGGTCGGATTGACAGTTATTGTAAATGTCTGTGGAGTCCCTGTACATGTCTTACCGTCATAATCAAACTTCGGCGTTACGACAATGTTACCTGTAATTGGTGAAGTGCCTGTATTGGTGGCTGCTACTGGTCCGATATCACCAGAATCAAATGCCGGCAGACCAATATCGGTATTGGAATTCGTCCAGCTATAGGTTGTGATTCCAACTGTGTTGTTGGTAGTGAATACTACCGAGATATTTTCAGTATTGCATAATACCATGTTAGCCGGTTTATTCACCTGTGCTGTCGGGTTGACAGTTATTGTGAATGTCTTAGGAGGTCCGTTGCAGGTTTTACCTCCATTTGTAAACTGAGGTGTAACAGTTATTGTAGCAATAACAGGTGATATACCATTATTTACGGCAGAGAACGGAGGTATCGTCGGACCTGATCCTATTGCCGCAAGACCTATACTTGTGGCATTGTTGGTCCAGTTATATGTCATCGTTCCTCCGGAGTTTGTTGTAGCAAATGTTACCAGTGATGTCAAATCACCATTGCATACAACCTGAGGGGTGATATCTTCGACCTCAGCTGTCGGGTTAACAGTTATTGTGAAGATCTGCAAAGTACCCGTGCATGATACATCTTTATATGTGAATTCCGGAGTAACCTCTATTGTAGCAACGACTGGTGATGTTCCGGTATTTTCAGCATTGAAGGAAGTAATATTTCCTTCACCAGATGCCCCAAGCCCGATGCCTGTTGCCGAATTCGTCCATGTGTACTTCATGGTCCCGCCGAGATTAGTTGTACTGAAGATTATTGGAGCTGTTGGAGCACCGTTGCATACAACCTGGTCAGCAGGATCATTAACATTTGCTGTCGGATTGACCGTGATAGTAAAGGTTTGCAAAGGTCCACTGCATGATTTCAGAGCATTTGTGAACTGGGGAGTTACGACGATTGTTGCAACCACCGGTGATGTACCTATGTTAGCTGCGTTAAAGGCAGGAATGTCACCATTGCCGGATGCAGCAATCCCGATTCCGGGAGCTGTATTGGTCCAGCTGTAGTACATAGCTCCACCGATGTTTGTAGTGCTGAATACGATGTCGGCCACTGGATCTTCATTACAGACAACCATGTCGCCGGGATTGTTTACCTGTGCTGTCGGGTTGATTGTTATGGTGAAAGTCTCAGGTGTGCCGTCACAGGTTACTCCTCCGTTAGTAAAGTGAGGTGTTACCTCTATTGCTGCAACAACAGGCGAGTCACCACTATTGATTGCCGTGAAGAACGGAATATTACCTGTACCGGAAGCTGCAAGCCCTATGGTTGGATCATCATTAGTCCATGTATAGCTTGTGGTTCCACCGGTGTTTACAGTACTGAATATAACATTTGCCGTTGATGCACCGTTGCATACTACCTGGTTACCCGGATTATTAACCTGCCCAAGAGGATTCACCGTGATTGTAAAGGTCTGTAGAGATCCGGTACATGATTTAAGAGCATTGTTAAATGAAGGAGTTACAGTTATGATAGCTGTTATCGGAACTGTCGTTACATTGGTTGTCACGAACGATAGAATATCAGTGGTTCCATTAGTTCCGAGCCCGATGTCTATATTATCATTATCCCAGCTGTAGGTTGTGATGCCTCCTGTATTGGTTGTGGCAAAGATCACATCCGTAGTAGGATCACCAACACACCATACCTGGTTTGCAGGTTTGGTTACCTGTGCGGTCGGATTCACTGTTATTGTGAAGGTCTTAACCGGACCGGTACAGGTTACTGAACCATACGTGAACCTTGGAGTAACACTGATGGTTGCAACCACCGGTGATGATGTGATATTAGATACAGGGAATGAAAGTATGTCACCTGTTCCTGAAGCTGCCAGTCCTATGCTTGTCTTATTGTTCGTCCAGCTATAGGTTGTTGTACCGATTGTATTGATTGTTGTGAACA
>Ga0307375_10000196_pt1 | contig 82464 bp, 58 predicted proteins | sample TR1MG_FD_202531 | JGI IMG/M metagenome (GOLD analysis project Ga0307375, IMG submission 202531) | Soil microbial communities from Risofladan, Vaasa, Finland - TR-1 | ecosystem: Environmental > Terrestrial > Soil > Coastal area > Acid sulfate soil | place: Finland: Risofladan, Vaasa | collected... | reverse complement strand
TTATGCGTACGCGTGCATTCCCGGCAGCAGGTAGGTCACGCCAAAGAACGTGAAGATCACCACCGCAAATCCCAGGATCGCAAAATACGCCGCGCGACGTCCCTTCCACCCGCGCGTGATCCGCATATGCAGGTAGCCCGCGTAGACCAGCCAGGTAATCGCCGCCCACGTTTCCTTCGGGTCCCAGCTCCAGTACGAACCCCACGTCTCGTTCGCCCAGTACGCGCCCACCGCGATCATCAGCGTCAACAGCGGGAACGCGATACAGATCGTCTTGTAGGTGATCCGGTCCAGTTCGTCCGCGCCCGGCAGCATCTTCTGCAGGCCTTCGCGCCGCCACATCAGCAGCAGGTAGAGCAGCCCCGCGAAGATCGCTCCGACGATTCCCGCCAGCAGGAACGGACTCGCCGCCAGCGCCGTTGGGACCAACCCGTCGGCATCGGGCGAAGGATACGCTCCGCCTTTTGCGCGCATCACGAACGCCAGCGCTCCCACCACTTGCAGCAGGATCGTCACGAACATCGCTTGGTTCGCGTAGCCATAAAACTCTTCGCTCTTCCGCAGTCGCGCCACGCCATACAACGCCAGCGGCGCTAGCGTCGAAATCAGCACCAGCACAAACAACCAGCCCAGGTCCGGAATCGTCACGAATAAACTCTGTCCGCGCCTGATGAAGATCTCCGACTGTTGCTGCGGGTCCCAGCCCGCCACGGCAAATCCACCGCTGCGGAACCGGAGCATCATGCTCGCGTAAATGGCAACCATGCCCAGCGCCGTCAGCGCCTGGAAGCTTTCCGTCTTCATGTTGTCCTGGACCAGGAACATGATCGCCAGCGCAAAGCTCACCGCGCACGCCGCGTACGACAGCATCGCCAGTGAGACGTGCACATGCAGCCACGTCGATTGCAGCGCCGGAACCAGCGGCCGCACTTCCGATGGCAGCAGTTGCATCAGGATCACGCTCACCACTGCCAGCGGCATCGTGATGCTGCCGATGATCTTCACCTTGTAGGTTTTTTCCGCCACCAGTGTCAGCAGCGCCAGCGTCCATACGAAGCTCAATAACATTTCATATAAGTTTGAAAATGGCGGACGTCCGGCAACGTACCAACGATGGCCGGCTGCAACCGAGGTTGCAATGAACCCAACAATGGTCGAGCCCGATGCAAACTTCACGTAGCGTTCAATGCCCGTTACGCCGTAGCTCATATACAGCGCACCGGCGCCGGCAAAGAACACCAGTGCCGTGTACAGCATGTTGCTCTCGGAATAAATCGGGCCTGTCTTGGCTTTCGACATCCCCAGCAGCGCGGTCAACAGCAGCACCGCCATGCTGAGTCCAACCAGCACCAGCAGTGTTGTTCCTGCGGTTCCCGGTCGCTGTTCTGCTTTTGCATGAGACATTGACTTTCCTCCAGGATCGCCGGCATTTTCCCGCCGGGATCGCTCACGCCGCCCTACACTTGGGCCAGCGTTTTTTCCTGCGTCTTTCCATTCGTTTTCGGCTGCGTGCTGTCTCCGTTGCCGGAGGCTCGCAGTTCTTCTCGAATCGCGCCGGTCAACTCCTTGAACCGCGCCTCGAACCGTTCCTTATTCTTGTTGCATGCTCCGCCCACCCACAGCACCAGGCCCTTCTTCGGATCGTCCACCACCATCGCCCAGAACCGCAGGTGCGCCATGAAGAATGCCACCGTCAGCCCGAACGCCATCAGCAGCACTCCCGTCCACACGCCCCACTGTCCCGGCTGGAATGAAACTTCCAGGCCCGTGAAGTTCGCCATCTTCATATCGGCGTATGCGAATGTATAGGGTGAGACCGGACCTTGCGAAACATTACTGAACCGCGGGAAGAGCCACAGCGTTATGTCTTTGCCCGTGCTCGCCGTCTTTACTTTCAGTTCGAACGCCGGGTTGTCCGGGCTCTCCGACTTCGTGAATACCTGGTTATCCTGCACGTAGAAGTCGGGCTCGAACCGCGTCAGAGTGACTGTCGTATCCGGGTCCAGTTCCACCGGTTTGTTCATCGCGACTGTTATCAGCTTGGGAGTTCCCGTCCCGTTCGTTGACGCCGCCCGCAACTCCGCGTGGTCCAGTTTTCCCGTCTGCCCATAGCTCGCCTGGTAGACGCGGATGCCGTGATAGATCAGCGGATCGTTCACAATGATCTGTTTTTGCTTCACCACCTGACCGTTCTTCAGCACCGTCAGGTTCGACCACCATTTCTTCGGCGTACCGTCGGGGTAGTTTTCCTGTCCCGCGCCGTCGCAGCGCAGCGCAAACGGCATCGGTTTCTTGATGTCGTTTCCCTTGTTGTCGTGCATCTCCAGGGTGTTTACCGTGTCGCCCACCGGGATCGCCACGAAGCCGCGATATCCATACAGCGCGTCCACAATGCCACCGGTAAAGATCAGCAGCAGGCTGAAGTGCACAATGTAGACCGCGAACACCGAGAAGCGGTGTTTCTCCGCGTATAGCGACACTTCGCTGTTGTCTACAATCCGCTCCGCCTTCAGTCCTGTCTTCGCGAACGCACGTTCCGCCGCGTCGATTCCTTCTTTCGCATCTTTTACCGCAAACTCTTCGCGGTTCGGCAGCACCGCGCGGAAGTGCGCCTCGGGACGGCGATATGGCCGCGCGTAAAACCGCCACGCATTCGGCCACCGCTCAATCGATACGAAGATGATGCTCAGGCTCACCAGCGCCAGCAGCGTTATGAACCACCACGAATGGAAGACGTCCGTAAGACCGAGCCGGTCCAGCCACAGCAGGGTTGTCGGGGAATAAGTGCGCCGAATGACATCGATATCACTCGTCGGCCGCTGCAACACCAAGGTTCCTATCGCCGAGACGATGACAACTGTTATGAGGAGGATGATTCCCGTGCGCACCGTAGCGAACGTCTTATAAATCTTGTCCCAGATTGCCTTTGCACCCATACCGGGCTCCTTCTGTCTGCTCTCTCTCGTGTGCACGTCAACGGCCAGAATTCGCCGGCCAGTTAACACGCTGAGAATCAGGCATTTACATCCGTGTTTCCCGGCTTGCCCGCCATCCTGTGGGCCATATCACCCATGCCGGTGATGGCATCCACGCATTGGCATTGGCTTTTAGGCCGGGAACTCCCGCGGAACCGCCTCAAATCCTGCTTGTATTGCAGTTCGAGTACCCCGCTTGAATCAAGAGTGCATGGTCAAGAGCAACCTAGGCTGTGAGTTACATCACGTCCTTCGGTGCGCTATGTAATAGCCCAAAAGTGCTGCCCCGTGCTCGTCTCCAACGGGGCTGCGTTTTTCCGCCGTGGGTCTTTTCACCATGCCAACTGCGGAAGATGCCTCATCGCTCAATCGTGCTCTGCTTGTACTCGCTGAATTCCAGTATTGGTCGCTGACTGATCTTCCGCTTTTCCAATGACTTACAGTCTTTTACCGATTCCGTTCCTCTGCCGCCGATTCGGCCACCACCGTGCAATGAACTCTTACGGCAAGTCTTTTGGTGGCTGCCATGAGGCGTACGGCACAGTTTTCCTTCATCCTCGCTCTTACGTTGCACGGCAGCCCCGTTTTTCCAGACGTCCGTTACCCATGACGTCTGTAGAAGGTCGTCATGTCGGATCAGAAACAATCTGTAAGCGGGTGGACTTCCACTCACGTCTACACTCTCGCCATCACCTGCCTCCTCGTCGGCATTGCCGCGGGCTATTTCGTCCGTGGCTCCGCCGCGCCAAGTCCGGTCGTCGCGCCAACCAGCGCCGCCACGCAACCCGCACCGGCGCCGGCCCAGCAACCTGTCCAGCAACAGACGCCCTCCGTCGCCCAACTCAAGCAGATGGCCGACCAGCAGGCCGCGCCCGTACTTGCGCAATTAAAGAAACATCCCGGCAACGCCGCCCTCTGGGAGAAGGCCGGAAACTTCTACTACGACGCCCGGCAATTCAAGCAGGCCGTCGAGTACTACCAGCACTCGCTGCAACTCGCGCCCAACAATCCCAACGCGCGCACCGACCTCGGCACGGCCTACGCCTACCTCGGCGACGCCGATCATGCCATCAGTGAATTCAAAACTGTTTTGAAGTACGATCCGAAACACACGCAGGCGATGTACAACCTGGGACTCGTCGAGTGGCGCATCAAGGGCGACGCCCGTGCCGCCATCGCCGATTGGAAGAAACTTCTATCCGTCGTCCCCAACTATCAGAACCGCGCCATGGTCGAGCAGTTAATCTCCGAGGCCAGCCAGCACACGAAGTACAACACCGCCACGAAGTAACGGCTCGTACGAATCTTTTCGTGCCCTGCCCTTGTTGCGCGTCGTTCGCGACAGAGTGGGGCTTTTGCTTCTGTAGGCCCAGCCGCCCCCGCAACATCAGGCTATGCTCTATGCCACAAGAACGCGAGCCCTCGACCGCGAGCGCGGGGAAGCCCGCACGGTGATTTTGATGTCATGGCCAAGCAACAGCAGGAAGCGCATCAGCCTCTCCAGCGAGAACCCCGAGAGACGTCCGCGGATCAGCAAGGATACCTTTGGACCAGCATTCCCCCATACGCAACTCAGCCCGGCCATCTTGACCGGGCTGATCTTTGCTTTCTTGCTTGTAGCTTTTGCCTTCGCTAATACCTAATACCTAGCGCCCAATACCTTCTTCTAATGCACATGCCCATGGCACGTCAGCGTGCACGTATTCGTCGTGCTGTTATACGAGATGGGAGTTGATGCGTTGTTCGGCGCCACCACGTTCACGTCGAAGTCCACCAGCGAGTTGCCGGAGAGATTCGCCGACGTTGCCCCAATGCCGTGGGCCGTGTGGCACACCGAGCACGAGACGCCGTCCGTCATCACGTGGGAATTATGGAGGTTATTTGCCGAAGCGTCGACCCAACTGTCTGTCATCACCTTCGTCAGGTCGTGGCACTTCGCGCACAGTGCATACGGGCCGGTTGTCGACGTCTGGTTTGCCAGTTGCAGGTTCGTGATCGCTGCTCCCGCCGTGGTTGTCTGGCTCATCACATACTGCCGTTCCAGGATGTGCGGATACTTCGAGCCATGCGGGCCGTTTGCTCCTGCGCCGCCGAACTCGTCGTTGTCGTCGCTGTTGTGGCAATCCGTGCACAGGATGCGCGTTCCCATCGCACGTCCAGCCGTCGAGCCGTCGAGCTCCAGCATGGTCGTCCGCAGGCTCGACTGCGAATTCGGGCTATTGCTGTCATGCATGACCGGATGGCTCGATGTTGCCGTCACGCTGAACTCCGGTATCACGTTCAGCGAATCGGCCGCCGACACCAGTCTCGTTGGCATGTAGCCGTAGGCCGGATTCTGCACCTTGCCCGTGCTCGTTCCGTGGCAGCGCAGGCAGTTCTCGTACTGGTTCACCGCCGGCGTCAGCACGGTTGTTCCGTCGGTAGCGCTCACGCCCACCACTCCGGTCTGCGTGGCGCGGATCGTCGGCGGAGCCGGGAAACTTCCAACCGGCTGCGCCGCGTGCGCATCGTGGCAGTCCGCGCACGTCGCATGACGATTGTTGTTCAGCACTGCCGGCTCTCCGGCCTTGTGCAGATTCGCTCCCGAGGGGAACGGATGCGCGTATGTCTTCGCATACTCGGCAAACACGTTCTTCGGAACTGCCGGCGAAACATTAGACCCGCCGTTATGGCACGAGATGCAATCCTGCTCGTTCGGCCCGCGCAGCAGTTCTTCCGTGCTTCCCGCGTTGTGCGGGGTGTGGCACGAGAGGCATGCGTTCTGCGCCACCGTTTGGTAGCTGCCTAGCAGCGGCTGGTTTGAAACCGTGTTCGATGCCGTCGCGTGAATACTCGTCGGCCATCCTGCCAGCGGATTGACCTTTCCCGTCACCACCCGGTTGGGATCGTGGCACGCGAGACAAATCTGTCCGTTCGATCCGTTGCGAACCAGGAAATTCTCCGACACCGGGTCCGTATTCTGAACGTGCGGCTGGTGGCAGCTCGTACACTCCACATTGCCGCCGATTAGCTTTACCGCTCCCGTTGGGTCTGTCGTCGTTCCATTCGAAACCAGCGTCGCGACCAGGTCCGGCGAATCCTTCAGCGGCAGTACCAGGCTGAAGGGATGCGATCCTTGCAGGTTTGTTCCAAATTTGTCGGCCGTGTTCATGCTGCCCGTCGTCGTAATCTGTCCGTACGCCACCGTCACGCCCGGAGCCACTGTTCCGTCATGGCAGCTCAGGCACAGGCTGCTAGGCCCGCCCACCGGCGGCACCTGGTTGCCCGTCTCCACGTAGGTCGAGCTCGAGTACGGCGTATATGTCTTCGTCGAAAGCTTCTGGTTCCACAGTGGAGTGTTCCCGCCGATTCCTGAGTGTGGAGCGTGGCAATAGAGACACGACGCCGACAACCCGCCCTTCAGCGGCGATGTCCCCATCGGCGTAAGGTCATGAACCCCCAGCGTATCCTGCGCCAATACCATGCCGCTCAATGCCAGGATCAGAATGCAGATTTGTGCCTTGAGCTTCACTGCGTGCCCCCATTGTTCTGCTTGTGTAGTCCGAAGTAATGAAACTCCTGGACTCGACGGTTATAGGAATCCACTACGAACACATGATCCGTCCCATCGATAAAAAGACCCGTCGGCAATTGGAAATCTCCAAAGCCAGAGCCTTTCTGGCCGAAATAATAAAGAAGTTGTCCTTCGCGGTTGAACACCTGTACCACTGAGTACAGGCCGTCCACCACGTACAGGTGCCCTTCCGAATCCACGCCGATTCCCTTCGGACGGAACATTGCTCCCGTGCCGTCACCAACGTGTCCAATCGAGTACTGGAATACGCCCGCGCGGTTCAACACCTGCACCCGGAAATTCATCGCATCGACCACCAGCAGGTTCTTACCTTCCAGCCGCAGCTCGGTCGGGAAGTTGAACTCTCCCGGCCCCGTGCCCGGCTTGCCGATCGTCTGCAGAATGTTGCCCTTCATGTCGAGCACGAATATCTGGTTCCGCAGCGTGTCCGTCACGTAGATGCGGTCCGCCTCCGAGTCCACCGCGATTCCCGTGGGCCGCTTGAAGTATCCTTCGCCGCCCTTCAGGCTTCCGATCACCCGATCGAACTTTCCATTCGCTTTGAACACGAAGATCTTTCCCGCGTTTGAATCCGTGACGTAGATGTTGTCCTTCGCGTCCACCGCCACGCACTGTGGCGAGAGCATCGCGTCTTTCCCCCGGGGATGCGAGAGGAACTTGTACTTCTTATGCGCAAAATCGAAGATGTGCACTCCGGCCGCGCCCGGGTCCGTCACGATGATCCGTCCCCGTGAATCCGTTACCACGCTGTATGGCCGAACCATGGTGTGGTAATCCGGATCGCCGATCGCGACGTTCAGCAGCTTCGTCCAGAATCCCGGCTTTGGGTTCACCGCGCGTTGCGAGTCGAAGCTGCGCTCGTAGGTGAGCTTCCTGCCTCCATCCAGCAGCAGTACCGGAATGCGTATTGTGGCGGGGGTCTTCGACCGGCTTGCGGCCGCGGCCGGCGCCAGCAGCAGAAGCGCCAGGCACGCCAGTGCTGCCGCTCTCCGCATGCCGCTCGCTGCCCGCTTTAGAAGAAGTTGAACCATCTCGAAATACCGATGTAATACGACTTGATGTGATCCGTAGACGCGTTTGCTACCGTGAAATTCTGGGTCAGCGAACTGTATCCGGCCGTCAGGTATACCTTGCGAAGCTGGTATTGCGTGTAGATATTGAGCATCTCCGTCCGGTTGTTCGACGCCAACGAACTTGAGAACGTGTTGCTCCGCGAGTTTGTGTAGCTCGCGTTGGCTGTCAGGCCCCTTACCGGAGAGCTCCCCACGCCGAAAGAGTATGACGTTCCGCCATAGAGGATCAACTCTGTTGGCGTCACGATCGGATAAATCGTTCCGGGGCCCACCACCGGCGTCAACCCCGCGCCCGTCTGGATCGCGTTCCCGCTCGACCGGTCATACGCGCCACTCGCGCTCAACCACCGGCTCGACAGATTGGCCGAGTACCCTTGTGAAAACGTCGCCGATCCGTTTTGCGACGTCAGGTGACTTTCCGATCCAGTCGCATTCAGCGTCATGTACATCTTGCCTAATTGCCGTCCCACCGAACTCGTATACACGTAGCTTGTGCTCATGTAGGTCACCAGCAACTGTTGCTGGTTTTGCGCGTAGTTAAATGACCCGTTCACCGTCCAGGCCTGGATTCTGTGCGAATACCCAACCGTCGTCACCACGCCCAGACTTGGCTGGTCCACGTAATCCAGCGTCGTCCGGAACAATCCAGCCGAAACCGAAAACGGTCCGCCCAGTATCATGTGCGTGTACGCCGCTGACCCCGAGTATGTGTTCGACCCGTACGACTCTCCGAACATTGTCTGAACCCGGTGGCTTCCGCTCGCGCTGAATCGCAACTCCCGGCTCAAGTCGTACGATGTCGTTCCTTCCAGCATCAGCGAATTCGACTTCGTTGATGGAGTCGTCTCCTGGTATGTCCCTCCCGCCGCCAGGATGCTCTGGTTCAGCTCGCCGATCAGGTTGTTCGTGTAGTCCGAGGTCATCTGGACGTTCCACTTTTTCGTCGGCGTGAAGGATACTCCACTGTCCACAAGGTCGTAATCGTTCGACCCGTACGAGCTTTGCGTCCCGTAATTGTTCGTCGTCCGCGAGGTGCTTACCCACCCATTGCCGCTGAATGGCAACAGATGCGAAGCGCTGAACGAGTACGTGTGCGTGCCTGTGTTCGAACCCTCCGGTTCCTGGTAGGTAAAGATCTGCGGCAGGGTCGTGTCCGTGTTCGAGTTCTGGTAGCCGCCGTGCAAGTGGAATCCCAGGACCTCGTAAGCGCTGTTCAGGTTGAACGTACGGAATGAGCTGAGGCTGTCTGCATTCGACCCGTATACCGAATAATGGTTCGAACCCTGCTGGAAGCCAACCGAGAGCGACGGTACGTCCGGAAGGTTTTCTCCCCAGCCGATTCCGAAGGTGTGTCCGTTCCCGTGCGTCGTGTAGTCCGCCAGCCCCGGAACCGCAAAATTCCCCTGGCTGTTATATGTATCCGAGTAGTTGACCCATCCCGGAAACTTGCTCCCACCGAAGATCGATGCGCTTGCGTTCAGTCCACTCGTATCGGAGATCGACTGGAAGCTTGAATTTTCTCGCGACTGGTTGAAATACGGCATCAGGTTGAATGACAGGAACGAGGGAGAGAAGTAATTTCCGCTCAAATTGCCCGTTCCGCCAAATCCGATTCCATGCGTCGTACCCAGGCCGTCGCCGTACGACCCCGAGTATCCGGCGGAAACCGTCCCATTCAGGCTCAGGTTCGTCTCGCTGCCCACCTGCACCTGGGCCAGCGCCGGCGCCGCCAGCATCACCAGACCCGCGGCCAGCATCAACGTTATCAGTTTGAATTCACGCATGCGCATCGGCTTTTCTGCCTTACATTTCCTGAATCTTGGCCGTCTGCCGCAGCCGCTTGTCCAGGTTGGAGCGAAGTTGTTCCGTCTTCTGTTTTTGCAGGTAGTCCTGCAGCTTGACCTTGATGTCGTCGAACTTCGCCATCCCCGCGGGATTGTGCGCATTCAACCGGATAATCGTGTAATCCTGTCCGAGTTGAATCAGGTCGCTGACGTCCCCGGCCTTCATCTGCTCCAGCGCCTTTACCGCTTGCGGCGGCAGATGCGCGATTGCGACCGCCTTGTGATCGCCCATCACCACGCGATAGTCATCCTCGGAAACCTTCTCTGCCAGCAGGCCAAATTGGGTGTAGGTCTTTGTCGCCTTCGCCTGCTTCAGCGCGTTCTCCGCTCTCTCGCGAACCTGCTTCGCCTGCTCCGGTGTCGCTTTCTCGGGCGTCATGAACGAAATCGTCTGGATCGAGAACGATTCCGGCTGTTTGAACTTGTCCGGGTTCTTGTCGTAAAACGCCTTGGCCTCGGCCATTGTCACCGTGGACTTATCGGCTACTTCCAGCTTCAACATCTTGTCGATCAGCAGCGAGCGCCGGATTTTTTCCCGTAGCACCTGCGCCGAACCGTTCATCTCGCTGTTCAGGAACGCCTGGTACTCCGCCGGGCTGTGGAATCGCGCCTTGAACTCGCGCTCCGCCTGCGCCATCCGTGCCGCCGGAATCGTCATCTTCCGCCGTAGCGCGTCCTGGTACACCAACTCTTCAAACTCGATCATCTTCAGCGCGCCCGCCCGGATGTCCCCTTCCATCTCCTTCGGGAAACCTCCGTTGTGTTGACGCGCATACGGGAACATGGCATACATCTCGCGCAGCAGGTCGCGTTGCGTCAGTACGGATCCATTCACCTTCGCCACGGGCCGGTTGAGTTGCTGTTGCGCCGCCATGGCTTGTGCTTGCACTGCCTTGCTCGGCGCGTGTGCCGCAACCAGTTGCCCGGATGCCGTCGAAAATCCCGCGAGAACTACTGCCGCGACTGCTACGTACAGCTTCATGGCTTCCTCACTTCAAAACTTCGAAAAGAGGGGGAGAGAAACCGTCTCCCTCCCCCGATTAAGCAACCGACTATGTCGTCGGAACCGTCAGTCCGTGCATTTCGTTGGATTCGCCGCCGTGGCAGCTACGGCAGAACTGCGCTGCCGAGTTGCCGGACGCCGGGTTGTACCAGCCCCTCACGAAGAACATCGTCGGGTGGTGAACCTTGTTCGAGTCCACGAAGTCCGTCATGCTGTGCTGGTCGTGGCACGTCGTGCAGGTAACCCACGAGGCGGTCGCGCCGGCAACCTTCACCAGGCTGGCGATCGGACCGGCAGCCGTGACGTCGACATAATCCGTCAGGAATTGCGTGCTGGCCGTACCATTGAAGCTAATGCTGCCGTTAGCGTTGTACGAGCAGTCCCAGTCGTACGTACCGCCGCAGCCCACTGCCGCGACCGGTCCCACCGGGTGATCGTTCAGGTAGTTGCCCGCGCCCGTGCCGTCGCTCCCAAGGAACGTCGGTGGATTCGTCGCGCCGCCGGCAGTTGCCGGAAGCGTCTCGAACGTCGTGCCCTGCATCATGGCTGGTTTTGCCAGGTTGCCGTCGTGGCAGCTCAGGCAGGCGATCACGCCAAACGTGCCGTCGTGCGCGCCCAGAGCCGTGACTGCCGCGGCATTCGCCGGCAGCGTGATCTGGTATTTCCCCGCATCGCCGAAGCTCAGCGTCTGGCCGTACAGTGGCGACATATCCTCGCCCCACAGTGCGGCATTGCCATAGCTGGCGGCGTTCGGTTCACCGTTGCCGGCTGCGCCGCTGTGTGGTGCGTGACAGGCTACGCAACCACGTCCGTAGACCAGGTGCGCTCCCAGGACATCCTGCGGCGACACTGCCATCGACATTCCGACGCCGATCAGGATCACTACTAGTACTAGTAATAGCTTCTTCATATAGATTTGAAGACCTCCAAGTTGTGTTGCAACACTCACTTCTAGCTTTTACTGCCCGGAGCCGGATTTTTCCGTCCTCCGTTTCAGCCGTCCGCGGACGGCCAAACTCTGCGCGGCTATTTCGCCGCTGGCGCTGCCGGTGCCGCCGCTGCCGGCGGTGCTGCAGGCGTTGCCTTCTTCTCTCGCGATGCCGCTTCTTCCTTCTTCAGCTCGATGGCGCGGTTCTCTTTCTCCACCTTCGCCTCGGCGTCCGTTACGTAGCGGAACACCTGCAACCGTCCCGGCCATTGCTCTGAAGTGACCACCCGGTTGTTCTTGTCGATTGCGATCCCATACAGCGCCGTGAACTGTCCCGGATACTTTCCCTGTCCGCCCAGGTACATCAGCAGTTGTCCCTTGCGGTTGAAGACCTGCACCAGCGATTGCGACTCGTCCGTTACCCAGATGTGTCCATCGCTATCCACCGCGATCCCCTTCGGCCGCGTGAAGTATCCTGGGCTGTCGCCCGCTTGCCCGAACGTGCTCAGGAAATTTCCATCCGCGTCGAAGATCTCCACCCGATCGTTCAGCGTATCGGTCACGTACACGTTGCCGTCGCTATCCACCGCCACCTGCGTCGGTAGAGAGAACGTTCCCGGCGCTGTCAGCGTGTGCTTCTTGCCCGCCACTCCGATGTGCCGCAGCAGCTTGTAGCTGTCCGCGTCGAACACATCCACCACGTCGTTGCCCGTGTCCACCACGTAGATGAAGCGGTTGTTCGTGTCGATTGCGATCCCGCCCGGCCGGGTCAGTACCCGCGAGCCGAACGCCGTGACAAATTTGTGCTGGGCGTTGAAAACCTGAACTTCGTGCAACTGGGAGTCAGTGACAAACAGCCAATCGTTATCGTCGATCGCCAGCCCGTCCATCAATCCGAAGTGTGCCTCGTGCCCGTTGCGGATCAACTGCACGCCATTCGTTTCCGCGTTGAAGATGAAGATCGCGTCCACTCCCTGGTCGGCCGTGTAGATGTTCCCCTTCGAATCCACCGCTACGCCGTAGGGACGCATGAGCTGGTACGGTATCTTCGCGTTGTTCTGCTCCTCTGGGGTCGTACCCGCCAGCCGGTCCATCCATGTCTTCTTTACTTTCTTCTGCTTGAACTTGCTGTAGTCGATCTTCTGTCCCGTGTACCACGTCACGAAGCGCAGCCGCGCAATCGCCGGTGGCTCCGGCCACACGATCTTCTGGTTGTCGAACACCAGGAATTTTTCGTCTTGTTGCTGTGCCGGCGTCTTCGCTTGCTTCTTCTCGCGCGCCGCGGCCGCATTCGGCAGCGTCAGGACGAACGCCGCGATGGCCAGCACCGCCGCCGTGTACTTCCATCCGTAAGTCTTCTTTGTGCGATACATCTTCATTTCCACTTCTCCCATGCGCGCCTACTGCAACTTCCCTTGCTTGTGACACGTGTCGCAGAACTGCATGTTCGCCGTCCCGTCATGGATCAGCAGGTCCGGTTGCGACGAGGCATGCGGTTGGTGACAGGTCAAACAGTTCATCTTCGTCAGCTTCTTCGTGTTCGGATCCATGTAGTCGGAAACCGGGTGGTTCGCCACCGGATGCCCCAGTCCGTTTTGCAGCGGAAGCACCGGCGTCATGTGTGCCTGGAAGTAATTCGCCGGCAGCGTCACTTTCCCGTTGAAAATCGTCAGCGTCTTGCCGTCGTCCGATCTCACCGGGCTCCTGTCCGGCCCATGGCACTCCAGGCACAGCTTGTTCGGATCGCTCACCCGCAGCAGGTGTTCATTGCTGTTTCCGTGCGCGTCGTGACATGTCGCGCAGCCCTGTCCAAACGCCGGTTGGTGCGGATACGCCTTCTTGCCCTCCGCCGCTTTATTCGTATGGCATTGCGTGCAGGCGTTCACCGGGTCCGGTTGCAGGAAGTATTGATTCGTGCCCGCATGCGGGTTGTGGCACGTCGTGCAATCGCCCTCCGCTCCCGGATGCTGCACCTTCGCCGTATCGATCTGCTTCACCACGTCGGCGTGACACGTGCCGCATAGCTTTCTTGTGTCCGGCTCCGTCAGCACTACCTTGCCGTCCTTCGCCGGTTGATGGCAGGTGTCGCACATCTGGTTTTCAAATGGGAAGTGCAGGTTCGACTGCAACAGGTGCGGCGATTTTGACTGGTGTGGATCGTGGCACTGCACGCAGTTCGCCGTCGCAAACGGCTGTCCGTGGTGCGCTTTCTGCAAGCTCGGATCGCTGGCATCGTGGCAGTCGAGACATAGCGCCGGAGGCGCCTTCGTCAGGTGATCCGCAAATTCAATGTTCGACGTGTCGCCGCTCTTGTGAATCGTGTGGCAGGTCGTGCAGCCCATGTCCAGCGCCGCGTGGCGGCTTCCGCCCTTCGGAACATCCACACCCGTGTTGTGGCATTGCAGGCAGAGGTTATCCGCCTGTCCGCCCATCGCCGGCTTCAGCAGCAGGTTGTCGTTCTCGGATGTGTGCGGATCGTGGCACTTCAGGCAGTCCCGCACATTCGGCGGATGCACCCGCCCCTGTATCTTCGACGCGTCCTTGTCCTGGTGGCAGGTCGTGCAAAGTTTCTGCGCCGTACCGTCCTTCAGCAGAACCCGCGTCACGTCGCGTCCCTCGCGAACTTCGTGACATGTCGTGCAACCCATCGTTACCGCCGGATGCACAACCTTGCCCTTCGTTTTGTCCGTGTGGCATTGCACGCACGTCGCCGAGGGCGTGTCCTTTTTCAACGGAACGGGGTGCACCGATGCCAACGCAACGGAACTGACGGCTCCCAGGATCAGGACAAACTGCAGTGCTCTCTTCATGACCGACATCGCAAACCCTCGGTCTTACGTCGCCTTCGCCTTCTTCCTCGCTCCTTTCTTACTGGAGCAGCGACCTCGGCTTCGTAAAACTCCAACCCTCAGAGTGCACGACGGCTGCCGTTGCGATTCCCCTTGGCCGTTCCTCCCCAGATCTTCCTTAATGCCTCGCATATCAATAACTTGCCTATCCTCCGTCAACCGCACCCAGCGCCATCTCCCGTACCTCTCCGCCGCTCTCTTGGGTTTTCTCCCACACTTGTCAGAGCGAAATGCCCCACGCCCGCTTCTCGCCTGGATCACCACTTCCGTGCCAATAACCGCCACGCGCCTTTCTTCGCCCAATAGAAAAGCCCGCGGTCGCTCCGCGGGCTCATCTATAACTTTCGGTTGTTTCTTATTTCACCGGTATGTCAGTCTTCGTTCCCGGCTTGATGTTTAAATGTTTCTCGGCCTGCTTCATGTACTCTTCCACTTTCGCGCGATCCGGGTAATCCGGATTCGTCTTCAGCAGTTGCTGCCAGTCTGCCATCGCGCCCTTCACGTCCATCTTGCCCTGCCACTTCACAACGCCGCGATTGAACAGCGTTGTCGGCTTGTTCGGTTCGTCCTTCAGGGCCTGGTCGAAACTCGCCAGCGCCTGGTCCACGTTCCCCATGTACCAGTATGCCGTGCCCATGTCCGTCCGCACGGCGGCGTTCTTCGGATCGGCCTGTAGCGCCTGCTGGTAATAGTTCACTGCATCTTGGTAGAGCTGCGTGTCGTAGTAAACGTTGCCCACCTGCGCCAGCAGCTTCGGATCGTTTGGCGTGCTCTTCAACTGCGTCAACAGTGGCTCAGCCTGCTTCTCCGCCATGTGCCGCATCTGGTCCGGTGTCGGCTGTCCGCCGCCGCCCGTCATCGCCGAACTGTCGGTCTGCTGTTCTACCGCCGTCGCCGCCGGAGTTGCCGTGCTCGCCGACCCGCGCAGAAGATATCCAACCGCGATGCCCGCCACTAGGCAGATCGCCGCCAGCACGTAGGCCTGCGTGCTCGTCCATGTCGTTGACTTCGTGTCTCCCATCGTCTTCTCCAAACAAGCCGCGCGTCCGTCGGCTCGATGTGTTTCCGCTTTCTTCGGATCTGTTGCGATGGTACCCGCCCCAAAGCACTCCTTGATGTGATTCTGCTCACAACCCTGCGGTTCGCCCCGTCACCCCGGGACTTTTGTCTTTAGATTGATGCGGGCGCCCTATCCTGAGCAACGCGAAGGGTGGAATCTCCGCAGTTGCTTCTCACTTGAAACTCGAAACCTGAAACTCGAAACTGTCTTCCCGTGCCCTACCCTTGTCGCGCGCAGTTCGCGACAGGGTGGGGTCGTCGCTTTTGCTTCTGGCTTCTAGTTAATGCCTAGCGCCTAATGCCCAATACCTTGTTTGTATCCGCAGCTTCTTCTGTACAATGACCCCGTGCCAAACCATGCCAAACCCGGCACGGTCCGCCGCTTGGTGGGCCTCGCGCTGCTCACCCTGCTCATCGTGATCTTCACCATTGTGCGTTTCTGGAGACACATCCCATGGAGCGCCCGTTGAGCGAGCATCCGGCCCCGCCGGAGCATCCGCTGGTAGTCATTCTTGGCCCTACCGCCAGCGGCAAGACTGCGCTCTCCCTTGCTCTTGCCGAGTGCTTCGGCGGTGAAATCGTCAGTTGCGACTCGGTCGCCGTCTATCGCGAATTTGAGATCGGCACTGCCAAGCCGAGCCACGTAGATCGCGCCCGCGTTCCTCATCACCTTATTGATGTCGCCGCCCCGGCGGAGACCTTCACCGCCGGAGACTATTCGCGGCTGGCGCGTGCCGCGCTTGCCGGGATTACTGCTCGCGGACGGCTCCCCATCGTCGTCGGAGGCACAGGCCTATACCTGCGTGCGTTGCTGGAGGGACTCTTTCCCGGACCGCCGCGCTCGGAAGATTTGCGCGGCCGCTTGCGGGCACTTTCGGCAAAGAAGGGCCCCGGACATCTTCATCGGATTCTCTTTCGGCTTGACCCCGTCGCTGCCGCTGGAATCCACGCCAATGACGAGGCCAAAATCGTCCGTGCAATTGAGGTCTGCCTCACCTCGCGAACCGCCATGACGAAACTCTGGAAGCAGGGACGAGACCCGTTGGCCGGTTACAGAATCCTGCGCATTGGCCTCAATCCCAACCGCGCCGCGCTCTATGAGCGCATTAATCAGCGCGCGCGGAAGATGTTCGAGACCGGTCTGATTGAGGAGACGCGCACCCTGCTCGAGCGCTACGGCAATGCATCGGTCGCGGCCTTTGCCGCACTCGGATACCGGCAGGCAATTCAGTATCTTCGCGGCGAACTCGGTTTGGAGGAAGCGATATCGGCCGCACAGCAGGGCCATCGCAACTACGCCAAGCGGCAGTTGACCTGGTTTCGTCGCGAACCGGAGGTCGCCTGGTTCCCCGATTTTGGGGACCATGCCGGTACGGGAAACGAGGCCGCGCGACTCGTAGAAGACTTCCTTTCCCCCACGATTGGCTGATATCGTGGAGCGCCATGCGAAGAATCTTTGCGGTTCTCATTCCGTTGATGCTCTTCGTAGTTCCAGCCCTCCCGCAGAAGTCCCCTGCCCTGCGTCATAACCGTGCTGTCGAAAAATGGGCGGATAAGACCCTGCGCAAGATGTCGCTGGAGGAAAAGGTCGGGCAGATGTTCATGGTCTGGGCGCGCGCTCAATTCCTCAACATCAACAGCCCCGAGTACGCTCATCTCCGCGACGAAATTCAGAAGTACCACGTCGGAGGCTTCGGACTCACGGTTCCCGTCGAGGGCCCAACGCTCGCCAAGAGCCTGCCCCTCGAAGCCGCCGTAATGACCAACGAATTACAGCGAGACTCCAAGCTCCCGCTCTTCATCGCCGCCGACTTCGAGCGCGGACTCAGCATGCGCTTGGACGGCGCCACGGCCTTCCCCCACGCCATGGCCTTCGGCGCCACCGGCAATAAGGACTACGCCTACCAGTCCGGAAAGATCACGGCGGAAGAGTCGCGCGCCATCGGCGTGCAGTGGAACTGGTTTCCCGACGCCGACGTCAACTCCAATCCGGCCAATCCCATCATCAACACGCGCTCCTTTGGCGAAGATCCGGCGATGGTCAGCGAGATGGTGACGGCGTACATTGCCGGCGCGCACGCTGGAGGCATGCTCACCACTGCCAAACATTTTCCCGGCCATGGCGATACCGACACGGACACTCACCTGGCCATGGCGCGCGTTAACGGGGACATGCAGAGACTGGAATCGTTGGAGTTGCCGCCCTTCAAAGCCGCCATCGCGGCCGGCGTTGACGCCATCATGGTCGCTCACGTGACCGTTCCCGCGCTTGAACCCGATCCCAACAAAGTTGCCACGATTTCGCACAACATCATCACCGGTTTGCTGAAGGACAAGATGGGCTTCAAGGGACTGGTTGTGACGGATGCTCTCGATATGAACGGTCTCATGCGCCTCTTCCAGCCGGGAACGAAGGCGGAGACATCGGCTAGGGCTGCCGTGGCGGCTGTCCTGGCCGGCGAGGATATGCTGCTCATCCCGGGCGATCTCGACGGTGCCTACAACGGAGTGCTCAACGCCGTCCGTTCTGGACAGATTCCTGTAAGCCGCATCAATGAGTCGGTCCGGAAGATCCTCGTCGCCAAGGCCTCCGTGGGCTTGAACAAACACCGTTTCGTTGACATCAACGCCGTAAACAAGATTGTGGCCTCTCCGGAAAGCCTCGCCCTGGCGCAGCAAATAGCGGATGACGCCGTAACTCTGGTTCGCGACGACCATCAGGTATTGCCCCTGCAACCCTCCGCCGCTGGAACTTCTCAGTCTGGGCTTGCGTATCATGTAGAGGGGCCTGGGGGAAACAGCGTGCTTGCCGTAATTTTTTCGGACGACGTTCGTGGCGACTCCGGTCGCGTACTCGATCGCCAGATCCGTTCCCGCATTCACGATGCACGCGTGATCTACGTGGATGAAGGCACGGCGGGTCCGCGCACGCCGGAGATCATGGATCTTGTAGCCAAGGCGCGTGCCGTCGTGGCCGCCGTTTACGTTGCCCCCTCCGCTGGTCGCACCGCGAAAGGCGGGAATTCAGCCGGTTCTATCGCCATGGACGAGGGCGAAGCCGCCCTGCTGCATCAGATCCTGCAGACGGCAAATTCGCGCACGGCGGTCGTAGCGCTGGGCAATCCCTATGTCGCTTCCTCCGTCCCCGAGGTGCAGAATTACATCTGTACCTTCTCGAACGCGCCAGTTTCAGAGATCAGTGCCGTGAAAGCGCTGTTTGGCGAAATTCCCATGCGCGGGCATTTGCCGGTAACCATCCCCGGCATCGCACCGCGTGGCTTCAGTCTGCTCGATAAACCGGCGCAGCCGGCTTCGGGCTCTTAGTATTGCTTCAGAGTGGAGGATCATCATGAAACGGTCAGGCGTCTTCCCAGTTACGCTACTCCTCGCAATTGCGGTCACATTCATGATCGCCTTCTCGGCTTGCACGGTGACCAAGCAAGGCGAGGGCGACAACAAAAGGGTGGATATCCGTACACCCCTCGGTAACATGAAGGTAAACACGGATGTTAACCATGTGGACACTGGCCTCGCCGTCTATCCGAACGCCAAACTCATGCCCAAAACTGGCGACGATGAGGGCCGGGCCAATGTAAACATGGACACTCCCTTCTTCGGCCTGAAGGTCGCCGCCGTCAAATACACCTCCGATGACTCCCCCGCCAAAATCCTCGCGTTCTACCAGAACGAGATGAAAAAATATGGCGACGTCATCGCCTGCCAAGGCGGTTCGCATACCAGCTACACGTATAAGGGGAAGGACAAGAATGGTGACCGCCCCGTCAGTTGCGACACCGGCACAACCCGCATCACCATTGACACCAGTTCGGGCGCCGGAATCAAGGTGAGCAACTCGAAGAACGATGTGGAACTCAAGGTTGGCACCGACAAGAACCAGCACATCGTTGCGGTCAAGCCCTCTGGTGCCGGGACGCAATTCACGCTTGTCTACGTCCGAGTGCATGGCGGCAACGACAAAGGTGACGCCATTTAACCTGCATTCACAGCGGGAGCGGTCCGTAACACGTCTAGCCTTGCACCGCTCTCGCGCTGCTGTTACCTTGCAGTTGTGGAACATCCATGTCCAAAGTGTGGCGTTGCCGTGGTGAACGGTACGCCCTTCTGTTCGCAGTGCGGCGCACCGCAGATCAGGGTATCGTTTCAGGTAGAGCCGCTGTCGTCAGCCACTGAACCTCTTCCGCCCGGTACTCCGGAAGATATTCAACCTCCAGCCGAACCCGTCATTCCGCCTCCAATTCCCGTGATTCCTCCATCACAGATGCCGTTCTCTGGCGCGAATCCCGACCGGATCAATTGGCGCGCTGCAATGATTGGCATTCTGATCGCTGGCATCGTCGGCGGCTTCGCGACTCTTGTTTTTTCCGCAGTGATTCCGTTCCTGCCGTTCACCGCTTTGTGCATGATCGCTTGCGGCGGCATCGCCGTAAGCCTCTATGGACACCGCGCACATGCCATGCACGTAAAACCCTCGCAAGGCTTTCGCATCGGAGCGCTCGCCGGCCTTGTCGGGTTCCTCCTGACTTCCATCATCGCGCTCGTGGATCTGACCTCCGCCTATGCACGCTCCCAGATTCGCCTCCAGATTCAAGAGCAGGCCAATAAGGCGATCGCTTCCGCCACCGACGCCGCCTCCCGTGACGCGATTCAGTCCATCGTCGGGCGCATCTCCACTGATTCCGGTTTGTTTTCGTTATTCCTGCTCTTCCTCCTGATTTTTGGCGTGCTTTTCGTCTTTTTAAGCGGCTTCGGCGGTCTCCTTGGCGCTTGGCTTTTTGGCCGTAAACCGCACGAAGGATAAGACAGAGAACCTCTCTACTTTTCGTCTGTTTCTTCCAGTCTGACTCTCCGCGGATAAGCGCTGTTGCCCACGCCCTCTGCCATCCCGTATCATCGGAAGGCTATGAACGCGACTTCCCGCCCAGCAAACCTCCATGAGAAGGGGCAGATTATGTCTGCCTCCGAGATTGAACGCACGCTCGTACGCCTTGCGCACGAAATCGTGGAGAAAAATAACGGAATTGGAAACATCGGTCTGGTTGGCATCAAGCGCCGCGGCATTCCGATCGCCCAGCGCCTTGCCAGGCACATCGAACGCATCGAGAAGGCCCCGGTTCCGGTAGGCACTCTCGACATCACTCTTTATCGCGACGATCTTTCCACCGTCGGTCCCAAGCCAGTCGTGCAGCCCACGCCGATGGAGTTTGACATCGTCGGCAAGGACATCGTCATCTGCGACGACGTGCTCTACACCGGACGCACTGTTCGCGCCGCACTCGACGCACTCTTTGATCATGGCCGTCCGCGGCGTGTGCAGCTACTGGTCCTCATCGACCGTGGCCATCGCGAACTGCCGATCGAAGCGACGTTCGTCGGTCGCCGGGTGCAAACCGGCGATCTGGAAATCATCGAGGTAAAACTGCAGGAAACCGACCAGTTGGAGAAAGTGCTTCTGGTCGAACGCGACGCCCTGTAAAGGCTGGTTCTCATGAACGGCAAGCCGCGATCTCTGCTCGGGATCGAACCGCTCACCCCCCGGCAGATCATCGACTTCCTCTCCGCTGCCAGGAAAATGGATCCTAAGCGGCCACGCACCACTCTTCGTGGCCGCCGCATCGCTCTCCTTTTTTACGAAAACTCGACCCGTACCCGCGTCAGCTTTGAAGTTGCCGCCAAGTCGCTGGGAGCCAGCACGGTTGTGATGCACGCCAGCTCCACGAGTATCGAGAAGGGCGAATCGCTGAAGGACACCGGCCTGACGTTGCAATCCATCGTCGACGCCATAGTGGTTCGCCATCCCAACTCCGGCGCTCCTACGCTCCTTTCGCGCATCCTCGACATTCCCATCGTCAACGCCGGCGATGGCATGCACGAACACCCATCGCAGGCGCTGCTTGATGCCTTCACCATTCTCGAACACAAGAAAACACTCAAGGGACTGAAGATCGTCACGGTCGGGGATATCTACCACAGCCGCGTGGCGCGCAGCGATGCGCATCTCTTCACTAAGCTTGGCGCGCATGTCACATTCTGCGGTCCGGAAGTTCTGCTCCCCGAGGAAGCCGCTCAACTCGCGCCCGGCATCCGCATCGTCCGCGACATGGACGAAGCGCTTACCGGCGCCGACGTCGTGATGATGCTCCGTGTGCAGCAGGAACGCCTCTCGGGATTGCAGATCAACCTGGACGAGTACATTCGCCGCTATCAGCTCAACCCGCAACGCGTGAAGCTTGCGAAAAAGAACGCGCTCGTGATGCATCCCGGCCCAATGATTCGCGGCATGGAGATGACCGATGAAGTTGCTGACGGCCCTCAGTCCGTCGTGCTCGAACAGGTTCTTAACGGTGTGAAAGTCCGCATGGCAATTCTTGCATCGCTTCTCGGAGGCCGCCGATGAACAGCTTACTCATCCGTGGTGGCCACCTCGTGGACCCTGCGCAGAATATCGACGAGCCGCGCGACATCCTGATCGTCGATGGGCGCGTCACGGAAGTGGCCGCACCGGGCAAATTACAGTCTGCCGATAAGGTTGTGAACGCCCGTGGACTCATCGTTGCTCCGGGGTTCATTGATCTTCACGTTCATCTTCGTGAACCCGGCCAGACGCACAAGGAAACCATCGCGACTGGCACTGCTGCGGCGGCCGCTGGCGGATTCACCTCCGTCTGCGCCATGCCCAACACCAAGCCGGTGAACGATTCTCCGGCCATCACTCGCTGGATGCAGGACCCCGAGCGCGGCGCCGTGGTCAATGTATTTCCCATCGCCGCCGCAACCGCCGGTAGCGCCGGAGAGAAGCTTTCCGATTTCGCCGCACTGCGCCATGCGGGAGCCGTTGCCGTCAGCGACGATGGCAAGCCGATCCTCGACGACGCGCTCATGCACGATGCGCTGGCGAACGCCGCGCGGCTTGGCATCCCGGTTATTCAGCACGCGGAAGACACTCGCCTCACCGCCTCCTCGCCAATGCACCTGGGCATAACTTCATTCCGCCTCGGGCTTCGCGGCCAACCCGCCGAGGCCGAGTGGAAGATCGTGGAGCGAGATATCCGCCTCGCGGAGATGGCTGGAGCGCAACTGCACGTTGCCCACATCTCCACCGAGGAAGCGCTCGCTCTGGTGCGAGAAGCCAAGCAGCGTGGCCTGAAAGTGAGTGCCGAGGCCTGCCCTCATCACTTCCTGTTTATCGATGAAAACTGCGCTGATTACGATACGCGCTACAAGATGAATCCTCCACTGCGTACTGCCGCCGACCGCGATGCCCTGCTTCACGGCCTCGTCGATGGCACACTCGACGTCATCGCCACCGATCACGCCCCGCACGCCAAATTCGAGAAGTTCGTCGAGTTCGACCGCGCGGCCTTCGGCATCACTGGGCTTGAGATCGCCGTGGGCGCGGCGCTTACACACCTCCACCGTGCGCGGAAGGTACCGCTAAAACGCATCGTCGAGTTGCTCTCCACAAATCCTTCACGCATCGTTCATCTCGATGGACGTGGCACGCTTGCGCCCGGGGCGCATGGTGATGTAACTATCTTCGATTCGAAGAAACGTTGGACGTACGATCTCTCCAAGACTCGTTCGAAGTCGCGCAACGCACCTTACGACGGTATGGAGTTCTACGGAAAGGTCATGAAGACGATTGTTGCCGGGAACGTTGTCTTCGAAGCATAGCGTCGAAAATATTCTCGCCGTTGATCGGCGGCCTCCTCGGCCGCCGATTCATTCTGTTACTCTCAGACTGTCCGCTTTCGTTTAGGCAATGCCGAATTTAGACCACATCTTGCAGAGCGTCTTTGGGCTCCGTCAGTTCCGGCCCCATCAGCGCGAGGTAATTCAGGACATCCTCGACAAAAAAGATGTCGTCTGCGTCATGCCGACCGGCGCCGGCAAGAGTCTTTGTTTCCAACTCCCGGCGGTCGCGCTCGGCGGCCTCACCATCATCGTCTCGCCGTTGATTTCGTTGATGGCCGATCAGGTCGTGCAGTTGCGCCGCCTAAAGGTCCCCACTCTTCTGCTCAACAGCTCTCAGACATTTGACCAGCAACGCCGCGTGCTCCACGAACTCTCCAATGGCTTCGCCGGGTTGCTTTATATTGCTCCGGAGCGGTTTTCCGCGCCTTCATTTCAGCGACTCGTACCACGCTTGCGGCCACGTTTGTTCGTCATCGACGAAGCCCACTGCGTCAGCTTCTGGGGACATGACTTCCGCCCCGAATACATGCGGCTTCGAGAATTGCGCACGCAACTCGGCTCTCCCGTGACCGTCGCCGTCACGGCCACCGCAACGCCGCAAGTTCGGCAGGACATCGTCGACATGCTGGCTCTCGAACATCCGCGTCTTCACGTTACGGGCTTTGACCGGCCGAACCTTTCCTACGCGTGCCGCCACTTCGACCGTGCGCACGAAAAAGATGCGGCGCTGTTGCGCTTCCTTGAAAATCGCGAAGGGAGCGGAATCGTCTACTGTTCCACCCGCCGCGCCGTGGAGGAACTCGCCGCGCTCTTCGAGGAGAAATTCCCCGACCGCGAAGTTTGCGCGTATCACGCAGGGATGAATCAGGCAGCGCGCAAGAAGAGCCATACTCGCTTCATGGATTGTGAAAACGTTCTCGCCGTCGCCACGAATGCCTTCGGCATGGGCATTAACAAGCCGAACATCCGCTTCGTCGTCCATTACAATTTGCCGGGAAGCGTGGAGGCCTACTACCAGGAAGCTGGACGTGCGGGCCGCGATGGCCAACCGGCTGCTTGCGTGCTTTACCACAACAATCGCGATCTGCGCACGCAGGAGTTTTTCATTAACAATATCGGCGAGAACAACACTTCCCTGGCAGAGAGCGCGATTCTCGCATTACAGAAGCACGCTCGGCAAAAACTCGACCTGATGTTGCGCTATGCGACCCAGGGACAATGCCGCCGCCAGCAAATTTTGGACTACTTTGGCGAAAAGGAAACTGTCTCTTCCTGCGAGTGCGACATCTGCCAGCTTCTACGCACTCACCGCTATCGTCCCGATCCCTCGGCTGTTGCGCGTCGCGTCGAGTATGAAAAATCGCTCGACGTTCCGAGCACAAAACGCCGGGCTTCCAAATCGGCAGGATCACACCCCGCGAACGGAGATGCGGAGAGTCTTTTCCAGCGGCTTCGCCAGGTGCGTCTCGAACTTGCCCGCGAAAACGACTGGCCCGCCTACTGCATTTTCCATGATCGTCACCTGCGGGAAATTGCCGCCACGGTTCCGCGCTCGATTGAATCGCTGGCGGAGATCAAGGGAATCGGCATGAAGAAAGCCACGAAATTCGGCCCCGCCATCCTCGCGGCTCTCGTTGAAGAATAGTCGCTCCTACTTGCCGCTCGCCAGAAACTCCTGCACTGCCGGTGCGAGTTTGTCATAGTCGCACCCAGGGGCAAGGTGTCCGCAGTCCGAAGGTAATATCAGCGTTCTGGCGTCCAGGTATTTCGCAAGCTCCAGCGCTGGCGTTGGATTCACCATGTGGTCTTGTGCCGCGACCACGATAAGGAACTTCGGCTTCAGCATTTTCGCTGCCTGCTGAAGTGTCTTTCCCGGTGCGATGTCCTGCGAAATCATTGCCTGCAACTGGCGGATGCGGTTATTCGGATCGAAGTGATCGTCCGCTTCGATTTTCTCTGCAAACTGCGGGTATGGCTCGGGAGCCGTGTTCTTCACGCGGTATTCCGGTGTCCTGAGATGCATCCAATTGATATCTTCAACGACAGGCATTTCCGGATCGCCCTTATAGTTGCCGTTCTTCCAGTTCGGGTCTCTCTCAACTGCCTGCAACTCGGCGCGCCACAGGATCAAGTCGTATGAAGTCTGCCGCGGTGTTCCGACAATCGGTATCGCCAGGTCAAAGAAGTTCGGATACGATGCCGCCCACTGAAACGTCTGCATGCCTCCCATCGAGACGCCCGCCACTGCGCGCAGATGTTTCAGCTTCAGGGCCTCCGTCGCCAACCGGTATTCGGCGTTCACCATGTCGCGAATGGTGATCACTGGAAACCGCATCCTTGGCTGCGCGGTGCTATTGGAGGGAGAGGAAGACACGCCGTTCGCCAGCGCATCTACCGTGATAATGAAGTACTTCGAAGAAGGAAATAGATTCCCCGACCCAATGGACGATGCCAGATCTTCCGTTGTTCCAGAGAACCACGTCGGAATCATCACGGCGTTATCTGCCTTGGCGTCGAGTTGGCCATACGTCCGATAGCCAAGCCGGCAGTCGTGAATCACCTGCCCGCTCTCCAGTTTGCAATCGCCAAGGCTCGCGACTTGCTGTACACCGTCGGCGGCCATCGCGGAGAGCGACAACAAGATCACTGCACACAGCACAATCCAAAAGTTCCGCCTGATCACCATTTCCCTCCTGAGCATCTTTTCCGCAAAATAGCACAGCGGACGCATTTGCGTCCGCTGTTTCCTGCAAGTACCTGCGTTCTTACTGAATGATCCCCATTCGCTTGCCTACCCGCTTGATGACTTCGAGTGCCTGCGTGAGTTCATCTTTCGTGTGGGTCGCGGTAACGATCGTCCGCACGCGCGCCTTGCCCTCAGGCACCGTCGGAAACGCGAGTCCGGTTCCCATCACACCCTCTTCGAACAGCGCCTTGGAGAAGTCCATTGTCGTGCGGCCGTCGCCAATGATAATCGGCGTGATCGGAGTTTCACTTGGCGGGGTGTTCACGCCGCCAACGTTGTATCCCAGCAGGCCGAGTTCTTTCTTGAAGAACTTTGTGTTGTCCCAAAGCTGTTCCATCCACTGCGGCTCCTGTTCCAGCACATCGAACGCTGCGATGCACGTCGCCGCGACGGATGGCGGGTGAGAGGTCGAGAACAGGAATGGCCGTCCGCGGTGGTAGAGAAATTCAATCAAGTCGCGCGAACCACAGACATAGCCACCCAGCGCGCCGATTGCCTTCGAAAGCGTGCCCACCTGAATGTCCACGCGCCCATGCACACCAAAGTGATCGATCGTTCCGCGGCCGTTGCGTCCCAGGACGCCCGAAGCGTGAGCATCGTCCACCATCATGATGGCGCCATACTTCTCCGCGACTTGGCACAGCCCTGGTAGCGGACCGATATCGCCGTCCATCGAGAACACGCCGTCCGTGATCAGCAGCTTTCGTCCCGGCTGATCTTTCACGCTCGCCAACTGCTCCTCGGCGTGCGCGACATCCTTGTGACGAAACACGAGGATCTTCGCGCGCGACAACCGGCAGCCGTCAATGATCGACGCATGATTCAGCTCGTCCGAGATGATGAAGTCTTCCTTCCCGAGAATCGCCGACACCGTTCCGGCGTTCGCCGTGAAGCCCGACTGAAAGACTACGCACGCTTCCACGTTCTTGAAGCGCGCAATCTTTTCTTCCAGCTCCATGTGAATCTTCATGGTTCCAGCAATTGTCCGCACCGCGCCTGACCCGACGCCATATTCCTTGGTCGCCTTCAACGCCGCTTCACGCAACTTGGGGTGCGTCGTCAGCCCCAAGTAGTTGTTTGACGCAAGATTGATCACCTTCTTGCCGTCGAAGTGGCAGACCGCCGCCTGTTCGTCGTCAAGCACGCGCAGCTTGAAGTACGTGCCCTTCTGCTTCAGTTCGTTCAGTTGATCGGTCAAATAGGAAAGCTGCGGACGTGTCCCTGTGCTTGATGCCATCATTCGCCTCTCGGATTGCGCAGTTACGCGCGAGAACAAAATGTGCGGCCCGAAGGCCGCACGTGAATCCCCGTTACTTCACCCCTTGCGGGTAGAGAAGAATCTTGCTCGCCTTGCCCGAATTCAGCAACTCCATGCCCTTGCTGAAATCACGCATCGCCATACGGTCTGTAATCACCGGATGCAGGTTAAGCTTTCCGGCCTTCAACAGCGCCGTCATCTGGTACCAGGTCTCGTACATCCTGCGCCCGTTGATTCCCTGCACCAGCGCACCCTTGAAGATGATGTCGTTCGCCAGATCGAGTTCCACCGGACGCGACGGAATCCCCAGCAGCGACATCCGGCCGCCCCGGCGCAGTACGTCGAACCCCAGTTTGATTGCATCCTTGTGGCCGGCCATCTCCAGCACTACATCGACTCCCGTGCCGCCCGTATGGTCCATGATCATCGTGCGCACATCGTTTTTTGCCGGATCGAGCACCAGGTCGGCATTCATCTTCTTTGCCACTTCGCGGCGATACTCGTTCACTTCAAGCGCATAGACCGCCGTCGCTCCACACGCCTTCGCCACGGCGATCGCGAACAATCCGATTGGACCGCAACCCGTGATGGCGACCGTCTTCGCGGCAATGTCTCCTGCCAGCACCGTGTGCACCGCGTTGCCCAACGGGTCGAGGATGGATGCGTAATCCTCGGGAATTGCAGGATCGAGTTTCCAGATATTTGATTCGGGAATCGTCACGTATTCGGCGAATGCACCATCTGCGTCGACGCCGATGATCTTGACGTGCTGGCAGATGTGCGCCTGTCCGGTACGGCATTGCAGGCACTTTCCGCAAGCCACGTGCATCTCCGCCGAGACAAAATCGCCTTCCTTGACACTCGTGACTTCGTCGCCAACGGCGACAACTTCACCGCAGAACTCGTGGCCGGGAATACGCGGGGGATGAATGCGGCCCTGTGCCCACGGGTCCCAGTTGTAAATGTGTACGTCCGTACCGCACACCGATGCCACTTTTACCTTTACCAATACCTCGGTTCGGCCGTACCTGGGGATTTTGACGTTGCGAATTTCCGCGCCCGCTTTTGCTTCGGGCTTTACTACGGCGAGCATTGTGTCAGACATGGGATGATGGCTTTCCAGCCGCTATAAAATCTCCGCGCATGGGCTGCCCGGACAACGGCGCAATGATGGAGTTAAGAACTGCGTATTCTAACACTGCATGAGCCCGCCGCTCCGCACTCCGTATCACGTCATGATCGGTTGACCCCTCGGTTTTTCCGAATATGAGGACCAGCGCTTTCCCGTACGTCCCTCCCTCGTAACCTCGTCCTCCATCCATTATTGTAAAAATCTATTGACATGCGCACTAACTCACCACAAAATGTTGGGGCAGTGGCAGTAGTCATCCAAGTTGTGGGATGCTGCTGTTGGCTAGGCCCAAATCTAAACACCTTCAAGGGAGAAGGTTCTAGGAGGCATTACATGCCAGTAAAGAAAAAGGCCGCGAAGAAGACTGCAAAGAAGAAAGCCAAGAAGTAACGCGTGCGGGGTATAAACCTCGCGAGAAAATTTAGGCCCTATCTGTAGAAGTCTCCGCTAACGCGGAGACTTTTTTATTGCTCGCTGAGATTTCCGTGGGAATAGAAATAGTCGCGGCGCGTCTGTCCGCTCTGGCACTTGGCGGCCAGTTTCGCTAAGGCAGAGTTGTTACACCCATCGCATACGTGTTACAAAGCAATGAAAGCACGGAAGGGGAGGTGCCCGCTGCGAATGCGGGCCGCTCGCACAACACGCTGGCGGTGTCTTCCGCTGAGAGGCACATGGCAACGTCCAAAAAGAAACGCGGCAAGGCAAAGTCCGAGGAAATTATCATTCCGGACAAGCTTTACTTTCGCATCGGCGAAGTTTCCAAGCTCGCGAAGTTGCCTGCTTACGTTCTCCGCTTCTGGGAGACGGAGTTTCCGCAGCTTCGCCCCAACAAGGGCAGTACGGGCCAACGCATGTATCGCCGCCGCGACGTCGAAAACATTCTGCTCATCAAAAAGCTGCTCTATGGGGATGGGTACACAATCGCAGGCGCACGGGAAAAATTACGGACGGACATGAAGTCCGGAAAGGACCAGGCGGCTCTTCCGTTTTCATCGGGCCAATCGGCGGCGGAACTCAAAAGGGTCCGCCACGAGCTCGGCGAAATCCTGAAGCTCCTGGACAAAGGCTCGCACAGGCGCCGCGCCGATTAGCGACTTCCACTGGCGTTTCTACCGCTCGATTTCCGGTTCCCCGCTGTGCTTCTCCGCTTCCCGTTGCTCTTCAAACAAGTCTGTCAACGATAGCCTCAGGTTGCCGGTTCCGTCTCAGGCATTTGGCGCAATGACCGGCTATCACAATCGGATGGAATAATGCTCTGGAGACACACCGCGCAGACGTTCGGCGGCTGATTCAGGTGTGATGTCGCGTTGTGGCGAGGCCAGCAGCTCGAATCCAACCATGAATTTCCTCACGGTGGCCGAGCGTAGCAGTGGCGGCAGGAAATGCGCGTGGAAATGCCACTCCGGGTGCTCACGCCCGTCTGTGGGACGCTGATGGAAGCCCATCGAATACGGGAAGGAAATTTCGAAGAGGTTATCGTAGCGAGTTGTAAGTTGCTTCAGGATATCTGCAAGTGCCGTTCGTCCGCGGCCATCGAGTGCCTCTATGTCTGTTACGTGTCGCCGGCTCACCACCAGCGTCTCGAACGGCCAGACCGCCCAAAAGGGCACCACCGCGAGGAAGTCGTCATTCGCGCAGACGGCGCGATCTCCCGCGGCAGTCTCCAGCGCAAGGTACTCGCACAGCAGACACTTTCCATTGCGTTCCAGGTATTCTTCCTGCGCCGTTTGTTCTTTCTTTGGCTCGTTCGGCAGGTTCTTTGTCGCCCAGATCTGGCAGTGCGGGTGGGGATTGCTCGCACCCATCATCGCCCCGCGATTTTCAAAAATCTGTACGTATCCTACGTTGCTCCTGCGTCCAAGCTCCGCGAACTGCTCAGCCCACAGATCCACTACCGTTCGAATCTCTGCCACCGTCATCCGGGCCAGTGTGAGATCGTGACGCGGCGAGAAACACACAACTCGACAGTTACCAGGCTCGCTTTCCGCGACGAGCAACCTATTGTCATGCATATCCACAGCAACTTCCGGCACATCTGGTTTCAGCGCCGCAAAGTCGTTGTCGAAGACAAACGTCGAGTCATATTCGGGGTTGCGCACTCCGCCGGCGCGTTCGTTGCCGGGACACAGGTAGCACTCGGGATCGTATACAGGAATTGCCTCCTGTTCCGCTCTCTCCACCTGCCCTTGCCACGGACGCCTTGTTCGGTGAGGAGAAACCACCACCCATTCGCCCGTCAGCGGATTAAACCGTCGGTGCGGCACTTCCTTCAATTCGTCTATGCCAGTCATGCCGCCGCTTATCCCTCGTATCCGTTTGGATGTCGCTGAGCCCATTCCCATGCAGATTGGATGATTGTCTCCAATTCCGCATACTGGGGCTTCCAGCCAAGTTCGCGACGAATCTTCTCTGAGCTTGCCACCAACACCGCCGGGTCGCCCGGTCTCCGCGCGTTCTCCACTGCGGGAATTGCATGCCCCGTCACGCGCCGCGCAGCTTCAATCACTTCCCGTACGCTGAACCCACGCCCATTGCCGAGGTTGTAGATGAGTGCCGCCGCGTCGTCTCTCTTCGCCAACGCCTCCAGCGCCAGCAGATGAGCGCTCGCCAGGTCCGTGATGTGAATGTAGTCGCGAACACACGTGCCGTCTGGCGTGCCGTAGTCGGTGCCGAAGATCGAAATGTTCTGCCGCTTTCCGGCAGCCACTTGCAGAATCAGTGGAATCAGGTGTGTTTCCGGATGATGTGCCTCGCCGCGTTCTGCCGTGGCCCCGGCAGCGTTGAAATATCGCAGGCTGGCATACGACAAGCCATGTATGCGGTGGAACCAACTCAGCATCTTTTCCACCAGCAGCTTCGACTCGCCATACGCGTTTGTTGGACACAGCGGATCGCCTTCTTCAATCGGAATGCGTTCAGGATCGCCGAACAACGCAGCCGTCGACGAGAACACGAACCGCTTCACGCCCTTTTCCAGCATCACTTCCAGCAGGGTCAGTGCATTGGCTGAATTGTTGCGAAAGAATCGCTCCGGCTCCTTCATCGATTCGCCGGCTTCGATCCACGCAGCAAAGTGCATCACCGCGTCGAACTTCTGCGCATCGAAGAGTTCCTGAAGACGCTGGCGATTGCCCACGTCTCCCACTATCAATTTGGCGCCGATCGGAACCGCATGCGTGCTGCCCTTACTGAGGTTGTCGTAGATAACGACGGAGTGCCCCGCGTCCAGCAACTGCGCGGCAACCACACTTCCGATGTAACCCGCACCGCCTGTTACCAGGACCTTCATCGCGCGCCGTCCTCCACTACCTCACCAGCAGCTTCCGCCGCCGAGCACACATAGACATCCGCCGCTAATCTTGTCATTCGCTGATACTCTCGCTTAATTGTGCTGGTGAACGCCTCCACTGCGCCGGCTTTTACCAGATTCACTGTACATCCGCCAAAACCGCCACCCGTCATGCGAGCACCATAGACTCCATCGATCGCCGCGGCAATCTCCACCATTGTATCCAATTCTGCACAGCTCACTTCGTAGTCGTCTCGCAGACTTCTGTGCGACTTCGCCATCAGCCCGCCGAATCCCTTCATATCGCCTCTAGACAGCGCCTTCGCCGCCTCTTCCACGCGCACGTCCTCGCTGACCACGTGCCGACATCTGCGATAAGTCGTCTCCGGAAGTTCTGCTGCGAACTGCTCCAACTCATAGGGTGTAACGTCGCGGAGTGCGCGGATCTTCGGCAGATGCTTTCTCAAGATTCGTACGCCGTCCTCGCAACTGGCGCGGCGCAAGTTATATTCTCCGCCTGCCAGTTCGTGCTTGACGTTTGTGTTGCAGATTACGAGACGCGCATTGTCATCCAGCGGCAGCAGTTGATAGGAAAGACTTCGACAATCGAGCATCAGCGCGTGTTGCTGCCGTCCGAAACACGAGATGAACTGGTCCATGATACCGCACAGCGTTCCGGCATATTCGTGTTCCGCCTTTTGGCAGACCCTTGCAATCTCCGCGCGATCCATCTCGACGCCGGAGCTCGCCAGCAATGCGTTCGCCACCGCCACTTCGAGTGCCGCCGAAGAACTTAGCCCCGCTCCGATCGGGACTTCTCCGCGCAGCACAAGGTTTGCGCCGCGCAGTTTGGTTCCTTTGCTGAGCAGTACTCCGGCAACCCCTCGCACATAGTCCGACCAGTGTCCCGTGGGGCCGCTTTCGATCCGGTCAAGATCGAACTCCACCGCTTCACCGAAATTATCCGAATAAACACTCAGCTTCCTGTCAGCCCGCGAGCCAACGGCGGCAAAGGTATAAAACTCTATCGCGGCGGGCATCACGAAGCCGTCGTTGTAGTCCGTGTGTTCGCCAATCAGGTTCACCCGGCCCGGCGCGCGGAATACGCGCGGCCTGTTGCCATGAAGCTCAGAGAAGATTTCTCGTGCGCGCTCAGCGCCGAGAGTCTTCCTTTTAGTCGTCAGATCCATGTCCATCCTGCTAATTTTTAGTGTCGTGCGGCCGTGATTGCTTTCCGGATGTATTTCCCCGCGCCGCCGCAGCCGCCCTTCGCCCTCCACGGATGCCGTATGCCAGCATCAATCCACCAAACACGAGCAGCACCATTCCCCAATCAAGGTTGACGTTGATCCCCATTGATCGCTGATAGATCGCGGGGTTGCCAAATGCGCCAAAGAGGACAAGGATCAATCCCAGGATGGAGAACATCAGGCCAATTGGTATCCGAATATCGAGACCCATCGTATTCACTTCCTACCAGAAGATAATGTTCAGCAAGAGAGCCACGCTTAGAACGAATACGCCCAGCACCGCCGGCCTCTGGTACCACGGCAAATGCCCTTCACTCGGCTTCTCTGTCAGCGAATACACCAAACCCACGAGTTCCTTCTCTTCTCGCGGACGCGTCACCATGCTGACCAGGATCGTCACCACGAAGCACGTCGTCCACGCCCAGATGGCTGTCCAGAAGTTCTGCGCCATGTCGCTTGGATACACGTGTACCAATCCCAGCCAGCCGCCCTTAATTCCGGCGACTGCGCCCTCGGGCAGCGTCAACCCTTGATGAATGGCTGCCGCCGCCGTCCCGGATAACAATCCGGTAAAGGCGGCGTGGCCCGTCGTGCGCTTCCAGAACATTCCCAGCAGGAACGTCGCAAACAGCGGCGCATTGACAAATGCAAATACAAGCTGAAGAAAATCCATGATGTTGTTGAAGCGTGTCGCCGCATACGCCGCCCCCATGGAGAGAATGATTCCAAAGACGGTGGCCATCCTTCCCATCCACAGGTAGTGCTCATCCGAGGCGTTCTTATGGATGTACGACTGATAGATGTCGTACGTCCACACGGTGTTAAAGGCGGTGACGTTGCCCGCCATGCCGGACATGAAACTCGCCAGCAGCGCCGTCAGCCCAAGTCCAAGCAACCCCGTCGGACAGTAGTGCAGCAACATGTTGGGCATGGCCAGGTCATAGTCCAGCACTGGCTTGCCGTCGGCGTTGAACATCGGCTTGCCCGTGGTCGGATCGACCTTCACCGGAATCAAGCCTTTTCCTTGCGGGGCCGTGGATGAGATCTGTGTTCCGGTTCCCGTCACGTTCGCTGCCGTCACCATCTTCGGCACGACAATGGCTATCATTCCCGGCAGGATCACAATCAGCGGAAAGACCATCTTCGGCAGAGCGGCAATCAGAGGTGTTCTGCGCGCCGCGCTCATCGAGTCGGCTGCCATGGCCCTTTGCACCACCAGGAAGTCCGTGCACCAGTATCCGAACGAGAGCACGAAGCCCAACCCCATCACCAATCCAAACCATTCGACGCCGAGCGGGTTGGTGTGGGCGTTGCTCATGCCTTGCCACGAATGCGTGAAGTTTGAAGGCAAGTCATGCTTCAGGCCGCTCCATCCGCCCACGTTCTTCAATCCCAGCATCACCAGCGGCAGAAATCCGGCAACGATCAGGAAGAACTGGAGCACCTCGTTGTAAATCGCGCTCGTCAGACCCCCTAGAAAGATGTAGATCAGCACGATCACGCCGGACAGAATTACGCTCACATGGAACGTCCAACTGTGCGGCAGTCCCAGCGCCGCCAATGGGTGGTCCAGAATGTGCAGCACGTCGATCAGCTTGGCCATCGCATACATCGAGATGCCGGACGAAAACACGGTCATCGCCGCGAATGAAATCGCGTTCAACCCGCGCGTCTTCTCGTCGAAGCGCAGACTGAGATACTCCGGCACCGAACGCGCTCTCGACCCGTAGTAGAACGGCATCATGAACACGCCGACAAACACCATCGCCGGGATGGCGCCGATCCAGTAGAAGTGACTCGTCGCAATTCCGTACTTGGCGCCCGAGGCCGCCATGCCGATAACTTCCTGCGCGCCCAGGTTGGCCGAGATAAAGGCCAGTCCGCATACCCACGCGGGTAGCGACCGCCCCGCGAGAAAAAAGTCCGTGCTGTTCTTCATGTAGCGCTTCAGGGCAAAACCAATCCCCAGCACAAACACAAAGTAGACGAACATGATCAGCCAGTCGATCAGTGTGAGGTTCACGTTAGACCCTTTCGCGGGAATCGTCGGTCATTGCTGAAGTCCACTTTTGCCAGTACTTAAACGAATAAGCGACACTCGGAAAATACACTGTGCAGCGTCATTTGTCAGCGGCCGATTGCATCTTTCTTTACGAATTCTGCGCGGCGTGAGCCCGCGTCCAACTCCCCGGCATTATCCCGCGCGGAAAGCCTTTTGTCCCCATTGGTTTTTAGTGATCCGGCTCGGCGGCACTCCCGCACGTTGGTGGCATTGTACATCTCCATCCCGGAAGCCAGGTGCACTTACTCAAATTGCATGAAGGCAATACTGAGCCATTGCTGGCTGCCTCGCCTCGCTCATAACACTTGCCCTGGCATCATTTCGATTTCAAGAAATGTAATCGCTTACAAAAGGGATGTAAATGAATTTATTGCGACTCAACGCCTCGCTCGCGTGTATCCTTACGAGTTCGCCGGAGTGCGTGGCGGCAGCGCCGTTCTTCTCCGGCATCGAGACCTTGATGAACATTAAGAATGTTGCCGCGCGAGCCCGTGTTTCCACTGCTACTATCTCGCGCACCATAAATCAGAGCGCGCTTGTAAGTCCACGTACCGCTGAGCGGGTCTGGCGTGCCATCCGCGAGCTTGGGTACTACCCAAACACGCAGGCCCGCGCCCTCGTCTCCGGACGCAGCCTCATCTTTGGCCTCATCATCTCCGATATCACCAACCCGTTCTTCCCCGAGATCGTGAGGAGCTTCGAAGAGTCCGCCATCCGCCACGGCTACGAGGTCATCGTCGCCAATACCGGTTACCAATCCGAACGCATGGGAGCTTGCGTGCGCCGCATGATCGAGCGCAACGTCGACGGCGTCGCCATCATGACCTCGGAAATCGACCGCCACCTCGTCGACGAACTTTCCCGCCGCCGTCTGCCTATGGTTTTCCTCGACATCGGACGGATATCGCCGTTAATGAGCGACATCTCCGTCAACTACGCCCAGGGAATCCACGAGGCCGTGCGTCACCTTGTCACTCTCGGACACCGGCACATCGGGTTTATCAGCGGCCCTCTCTCGCTGAAGTCCGCCAGAGCCCGGCAAACTGCGTTCCTCAAGTGCCTCCGTGGTTCCGGCATCAGCGTTCGCCAGCAGGCCGTCGCCGAAGGCAATCACAAGGTCGACGGCGGCCAGTCGGCCATGGAACGGTTGCTCTCTCTCCGCCAATCGCCCACCGCCGTGCTCATGTCCAATGACCTTACCGCCATCGGCGCACTTCGCGCCATCAGCCACGCCGGACTGCGCGTTCCCGAAGATATCTCGGTTATCGGATTTGACGACATCGAACTCGCGCAGTACACGCAACCCCCGCTCACCACGGTCCGGCTCTCCCGCGATGAAATTGGGTGCAAGGCTTTTGACGCACTCTACCGGTTTGCCCAGGGAATCTCCACCAAGGGTCAGAGGTTACGGGTGAATACCACCCTTGTCCTCCGTGAATCCACCGCCGTCGTCAAATGCCGGGCAGACCACATTCAAAAATGCGATTGAACAATTGCCCCCGTTGGCGATGATTGAGGACACACATTACACATTGACAACAGCATGAACGCCGCTGAAAATCACTCCGCCATCGACGCCGAACCGATCATCGTGCGCCACTGCCGGGGCATCGACGAACTTGAGGCTTGCTTCGAAATTCAAAAACAGGTCTGGGGATTTTCCGACCGTGAAGGAGTGCCGTCGCAGGTTTTTGTCGTGGCGCAGAAAACCGGCGGACAACTCATTTTCACGACGGCCTCGAAACCGATCGCTTTATCGTCGAGTGGGCGTTGACATCGCCGCGCGTAGTCCACGATCTCGACCCCGGGCAAGCCCGTCACCTTCTGGAACTTTACGCGGAACCGTGTCCTCTGGGGCCGCGCGCGCGGTGAACTGGGAGATTGAATTGGAGAACGAAGATGCTCCCGTAACCCTATAATCGCGAGTCGCGGCTCTCAGCCACAGCAAAAACGCCCTGATCTCGGTCAGGGCGTTTGCCTGTACGAAGTAATGGTCTGCAATCAGGAAGACTGAACGATTACAGTCAGGGTCTGCGAATCCGTGTACGTACCGTTCGTTCCCGTGATCGTAAATGTATACGTCTTGGAACTGGGAGTAGGCGGAGGTGGTGGCCCGCTGCTGGTAGTGCCGCCGCCTCCGCCGCAGGAGAGCATGGTCAGGGCAAGTGCGGCCATCAGCAACAACAAGGCAATCTTGCGCTTCCGCCGCGTAGTGAGTCCTGCCCCCGCGAACAATCCGGCAAACACGAAGGAGAGCGTGCCTCCGAAGGGACGACTACGGTGATAGAGGGCGGAGGAGAGAGCGGGGACGGTGTACGTGAATTTCACATTCTGGAGGCCCTGTCCGGGTATGTTTACAGACGTTGGGTCCAACGAGCATGAAGCGGCTGTGGAATCCGAGGAACAAGTGAAGTCCACGCTCATCGTACTCGACATGTTGTTTGTCACGCCAAATGAGAAGCTGTGCGAACCTCCGCTGGACCCGAGTGTGATGGAGCCAGAGGACAATTGCATCGTAAACGGCCCGAGGACATTCAGGGCATAAGGCTGCGATTGTATAGGTGCGTAATGCGAATCGCCGTCGTACTTGGCGGTGATATTGTGCGTTCCGGCGGTGGTGAAGGTGTAGTCCATCGAAGCGGAAATAGACCCAATCGCGCTGGAAGTCTTCACGGTTCCGGCCAGGGGAGTACCTCCATCGAGGAACTCGATCGTACCTGTCATCGTGGGCACCCCGGTGTTGGCGGTGGATGCGATGTTGGCTATCAACTGCGCTGGTTGATTAACGACGACTGGTGACGGGATGTAGAGCCCGGCCGAAGTTGTCAGTTTATCCAGCACAGTAAGTGGAAGCGGTGCCGCAGAGGAACTGGCGGCATAGTTTGAGTCGCCGGAATAGCTTGCGGTGATGCTGTGGGTTCCGGAACCCGTGAATGAGTACGGCAAGGTAGCCACGATGCCGTCGAACATGGATCCGTATGTCACGGTGCCATTCAATAGCTGTCCGTTGTCGCTGAACGTAACTGTTCCTGTAGGGTCCGGCGTCCCGCTCCCGGCGCCACCCACGATTTCCGTCAGCAGGGTTGGATTGTTGGCAAGCGCCGGACTGATGTTCGAGTAAACTCCTGGCACATAGGCCGCCAATTTGTCGTACACCGTCACGGTGCCGATCTGCAGCGCCGCCAATGGGCTGTAATTCGCATCGCCAGAATACGCTACGGTGATGGTGTGCGCGCCGAGCTGGCTGAACGTAGTGGTGAGTTGGGCTGAAAGACTCGCGGTGGTGTACTGCGCACCGGCGTGTCCACTGTAGGTTACCGTTTCGCTTAATGGAGTGCCATTGTCGTAGAAGGTCATGGTGCCCGTGGGCTGGGCTAATTCCGAGTTGGTGAACATATCCATCGAAAGCGTGACCGGTAAAGTTGGCGTGGTATTAGCTGGGATGGCGCCATATCCAACAAAGATCGGAGTCGCCTTGGTCACCGTGACGCTGAAGGAAGTTGCAGCAGAAGGAGCGTAGTTCCCATCTCCCGAATATTGCGCCGTCAGGCTATGCGTTCCCAGGGACGGCGGGACATACTCGCCGGTGTACGACAGGCTGGCATAATTCGGCGGGGTGGCGGGAAAGGAATTCTGCCCGACTAGATAGACGCTGTTGCCGGCACTTACGCCGTTGTCGTCCCATGTAATGGTCCCATCCGGTCCTACGCCCGAGCTTGTGGTGGCCACGTTAGCCAAGATCTCATCCGGCGTGCCGTATTGAAGAGAACCGGTCGTATTGGATGCCGTTGTCAAAGTGGTTGGCGCTTTTGCAACAGTCACCGTCGCGCTTCCCGTGCTTGGGCCGTAGCTCGCGTCTCCGGGGTAGGAAGCCAAGAGAGCGTAGCTTCCTGGAATGAGTTGGATTGGCTGATCCTCGGCGAAGCCCTTGTTGTTCAGCGCGAAACTTCCGCCGTCCAGCGATGTGCCGTTGGCTGTAAGCGTCAGCGTCCCTGTTGGGCAACTCGCCGTCCCGCTCGCGCACTTGCTGCTGACGCCCTGTGTCGCGGAAACGGAACCGGTCGCTCCAGTCACGTCCATGCGGAGCACATAAGGTGAGCCGTAAGACACATTGTTCCCGGTGAAGGATGCCGTTGCTCCATTGGAATTAAACGTGACGAGATTCACGAACGTCTGACTGGGCTCAGCGCTGATGGCGACCGGAACCGCGTTGGAGTCGCTGGCTCCGTGAACTCCGTCGCCCGGATAATGTGCGTTGACCGTGTAGTTGCCACCCGGGAAGAGCGTCGATGTCCAGCTCGCTCCGCCGGAGCTGAGTGGATTCGAGTCGATGCCTTTGCCGCCGCCGAGCAGCGAGACGTCGCCGCTGGAAGCCGATGGGCTTACGTTCACCCCAACCGTGATGGGATCGCCATGTTTGGCGGTGATCGCTGCCGTGGAGCCGTTCAGGGACAGCGTAGTCGTGGTTGGAGCAAATCCGTTCGTCGCCGTCACGATAGAGGTAACAAGGTTCGCGGCGTTCACTGAGCCGAGTCCGGTCGCAAGATCGTAACCTGCGGCGGCCGCATACGCTGGCTGCTGATTTGAGTCGACGATCACTCCAGTGGACGTGGTGCTCGTCGCGCTACAGTTGGGAGAACCTTCCTGACACGGTACGGAATTGTTGCCCTTCGAAACGTCGTTGAAAATACAACCCGACGCAGTGGACGAACTGGAGGGACACGACGCCCCTTGCTGCGCGGCCAGACTGTACAGAAGATAATTGACATTTCCCAGACGCGTCCCGGCCTTCTGTTCCGCGAGTGCAACGACGGCGGCAAAACTTGGCGCCGCGACCGACGTTCCGCCCACTGCCACGAAAGTACTGTCGCTCGAGGGCTGACAGGAGGTGTAGCCAGGAGGCACTGCATCCGCCTCGCAAAGCACATAGAAGCTATTGCTGTTGCTACCTGCAGCCGAGAAGAGCGATACGTCCGGAAGATCGCGAACGCCATCTCCGGGAACTCCGGTTCCGCTTTGCCATGCCGGCTTTTGCGTTCCGCTCTTACATGTCACAACACCACCGGAGGATGTCGAAACCGCACAACTGCTGGGTCCTCCCGATCCAGCCAGGAGACTCAACCCAGGAGGCGGATTGCCGCTCGATGGCAGGGAAGGACAAACATTCTGGTTTCCGGCAGTGGCAGACGCTGCGCATGTCTGGTTCCATGTGGCTTCCGGAATATAAGACTTTGCCGATGCGTACGTGGAAGGGTCGTTGGTGGAATTCCAATATGACGACTGAGTGCCCGCGTCATCGAAGTCCGTGCCACCCACCGCCACGTTGTATGCCGTGGAAGCAAATCCATTCACCGCTAGTCCGGATTTCGCAATATAGTTCACATTCTGGTTGTCGCATCCGGCCGAGCCGTCGTCGCCGGCGGCCACCACAACCGTAATGCCCTGTGCCGCCGCCTGTTGCCAGAGCGATTGCATGAACTGATTGCCTGCGGTGCCGAGATCCGCCTCGCATTCGCCGTAGCTCTCGCTCATGACACCCGCGAGATTGTTATTGATGATGTTGAGTGCGGCGATGTCGAGGCCGCTTGTTGTTTCGGTATCTTCCGCGGACACCAGCACTACGGAAGCGCCGGGCGCAACCGCACTGGCCCATTCCAGATCGAGAAGCGATTCGCCTTCAACGGCAGCCACGATACCCGGGTCTGGACCATCGATGACAACCGAAGTATTTCCCGCTCCAAGGTCGAATAAGTTTCGGAAATCCGTGACGTCCTGCAGATGAACGTTGCTGACGCCTACAACGGCAATGGTTTGTCCGGCTCCGTTTGTACCTGATTGCAGCAACGGATTGGTGTTGTAGATGATGGCGAAGTCGGCCGGCGCCACCGCGTAGTATGTGTTCGATCCGCTTGAAACTGTGAATTGCGGAGAGATTACACCGTTCTTGTCGCGAGAAAACAGACCGAAACGGCGCATCAGCGGTTTTCTTGGAAAATTGTTGAGCGATACCGGGCCTTCGACCACGGGCGCGAGAGCTGCGGGAATCTCGGGATCGCTGGCATTGGCCCAATAGTCCTTACCATTAACTACGTATTTATGGAGTGCAGTGTGGAACGCCTGACGCACCTGTCCTGCGGTGCCGGAGAATTCAATCACACTCTTTCCCGCAGAGACGCTATCAACGGCAAATCCTTGCTGTTGCAGCCACGCCGTCACCGTCTGTATGTCGGCATCTGCGGGCCCGAACTTCTGTCCGAATTCCGCCGGAGTAAGCCAGTGACGATAGTTCGGCGAACCAGGAGTCTGTTGCTCTTCCAGAAGCTTGTTGAGAGCGGCCTCCCGCTGAGGCGAGCGTGACAACAGAAGCAACATGCGCCGTGCGGGAGTGGAGTCAGGCGCCGCTCCCCGGTCGAACTCCGGCAGGGCCAGCGGGTGCGTGTTGCCATGCAAAGTGATGAGGCGCGTATTGTCCACCGAATCGACAATGCGAGCACGAGGCGCAGTTTGCTGGCCAAACGCAAGTGACGAGAAAAGCAGAAGAACCAATACGTAATCGATGAGAGAGCCGAAACGAACCGATGTGACACGCATAACAGACCTGCCCTTGAATACGATCCCGGTGAGTGGAAAACGGTGAATATTTGTACAACCGCGCCGAAGCCAACTAGCTCACACAGAGAAGAAGCCCCATTAAGGCTCACTCGCCGTCCATCTTCTTCTTGTAGCGCGGCACAGCGAATCGCAAAGACCCGCCATCATACTTGCAAGGACATGCAAGAACTACATCACTAAAGTGTTGTTGTATCCATTGGAAATGAATTCTTGGCTTCGGCGCAATGGAGTGAAGCGATGCTTCGGAAATCTGAAGGCCTACTGCTTCGAATGGGGCGGGGCTTGGGGTATATATCTGACAGCAATACTTGACAATTAGGTGATTGCCGTCGGCCACTTGCTCAAAATAAAGCGATGCCCCGCGACTAGCCCTATGTAGTACGAACTTACAAGTACTTAGTGGTTCTTAGCAGCCCCTGTGAGCACTTGCAAGCTGTTGTAATTGGTAAGTACCCCCGGCAGAGCCAGTGGCCTCCCTCGGTAGCTAGTTGGCAATAGTAATGGTGATGCTGGTTGTGCGTTGCATGCCGCCACCGGTGCTGCCTCCGGACGCCGACGCGCTCGCAGTTATCGTCGCGGTTGTAGTTCCAAGCGGCGGAGCAGGCAAGCGGCAACACGAACCGGCGCCACATCCACTCAAAGCCATCAGCATTGCCAGTACCAGGATCGCCAGTACCACAATCGCCGCACGCCTCTTCAACTTGCTGCGGGGACGTCCGCCCATGAGGACTAATCCGAACGTTCCGAATGACGTCCACGTCATGGCGGCGAAGATCTTGCCCGAACCAGCGGGAGGATTCAGCGCGGCAGTGGCGCCGGGAGTGGTGATGAGCAACGTAACGGACTGCGCCTTGTTGTCGCCCGGCAGATTCAGCGAGGGCGGAGTAAATATGCAGGTGACGTAAGCGGGCAGGCCGCTGCATCCAAAGTTCACGACCCCGGTGAATCCGCCAATGGGCGCGATCGTCAACATTGCGGCGCCGCTTGAGCCGCGATGAATAACCAGCGCCGCCGGATTCGCCACAATGGAGTAATCGGGGGCGGTAACCTGCTGGGGAAGCACGGTGGAAGTCGAAGCCGAGAAATTCACGTCGCCTTCGTATTGCGCGATGATGGAGTGGACGCCGGCGGCGAGTGATGCGGTGTTAAAGCTTACGATCCCGTTCGTCAACATGCCGCTGCCGAGCTTCGACGCGCCGTCGAAGAAGAACACCAAACCGGTTGGCGTGCCGGTGGTTGTCGACGCAACCGTGCTGGTGAACACAATATTCGCGTGCAGGTTCGCATTGGCGACCGAACTGACCAACGAAACCGTGGCCCCAGCTCGCGTCACGGTGAGCGTGCCACTGTTCAGCGTTACCGAGTAATTCGAGGCGCGGTTATTCGGATCGACCAGCGTGGCGGTAATCGGATACGTCCCGGCGTTGCTCAGCGTGACGGCGAAGGTGGAATAGGTTGCCGTAATGCCGTCATTGTTGACGACGCCGGACACGGTTCCGGTAAATACAGGATTTGCCACTCCATACTGGCGCGTCGCATCGGCCGGCGTCACAGTCAGTACAGCCTTGCCGATGGTCAACGTACCGGGAGTATTCGTCACGGTGTAGTTTGCCAGACGGTTGTTCGGATCGTTGAGAGACGCGACGATCGAATATGGCCCTACGACTGTGGTGGAGTTTCCCGTGGAACTGTAGGTTGCCGTGATCGCGTCAGCCGCGACTGCTCCCGTCACCGTGCCGGTGAAGGTGGGCACCGTTCCACCGTACGTCATGTTCTTGTTGTCAACCGTCACGCTCAGCGCCGCTTTGTTTACTGTGAACGAGCCGTTCACGAACGCAAAGCTGTAGTTGCTCGCCGCCAGTGTTCCGGCGCCGACGACGACCGTCTGTACGCCCGCATCGGTGGAAGAAACCGAAAGTGCGGGAGCTCCTGTAACAGCCGTGCCCGCCGTGTCGCCATTCGCAAAGCCGGTGATGCCGTAAGTCAACGGCGGGACGCTACCGCCGTATGTCATCGTGACGTTCGCTGCGGTAACCGTCAGCACGGCACTGGTGATCACCTGGCTGTCGGTATTGGACGAGGCGGTGTAATTCGTGTCGCCGGAATACGCGGCGGTGATGGTATGCGAACCGGCCGTAAGCGACGACGTCGTGAACGTCGCCTTTCCGCCCGTGACGGTCGCGGTCGAAAGCGTGTTGCCGCCTTCGCTGAAGACCACCGTGCCGCTCGGCGTCGCCGCCGAGGTTGCAATCGACGGGCTGATCTGCGCCGTCAGCGTAATCGAGTTGCCGTAGGTCGAAGTGCTCGCCGAAGAACTCAAGGAGACGCTGGTGCCGTCCTGCACTCCGCTGCCGTTGACGCGTGCCACCTGTGGGCTGCCCGGCGCATTATCGGCGATCGTAATATCGCCCTTGGAGGCTCCCACCGCCGCCGGCTGGAAGACCACGTCAAGCTTGCATGACGAATTCGCTGCGATCGTAAATGGCAGACTCGCACCACAGGTGCTGGAACTGGCCACTGTGTAGTCGCCCGACGGCATTTGCACCGCGGAAACAGTCAGCGTCCCGGCACCGGAGTTCGTGAGGGTGATGGACTGCGCACTGCCAGCGGTTCCGACCGTCTGATTGCCAAAACTCAACGTGCTACTCGATATGGCACGGATGACATGGTTCTCACGATCGGCAATCAGCAGAGATCCGTGCATCACGGCGACGCCAACCGGAACATCGAGAGTTGCCGAGTTGGGACTTTGGTTATCTCCTGAGTAGCCCTGCAATGCGTTTCCAGCAACCGTGGAGATCACGCCTCCCAGCACACGCCGGATGGACTGGTCATTGGCGTCGGCGATGTACACGGCACCATTTGAACCCACGCTTACTCCGGCCGGATCATCCAACGCCGCGCCAGTAGCGGAGCTGCCGTCGCCGCTGTATCCCGCCGCGCCAGTGCCCGCGAATGTATTGATCACTCCGCTGCTGACAACGCGAACGCGATTGTTGTGCGAATCGGCTATATAGAGCGAACCCGACGCATCGAACGCGATTCCCAGCGGCGTATCGAGCGATGCGGAAACCGCCGAACCACCGTCTCCGGAGAAGCCCTGCACTCCGTTGCCGGCTACCGTCGTAATCGTTCCGCTACTCACCTCGCGGACCGCGTGGTTATCCGTGTCCGCGACGTAAACGTTGCCGTTGGCATCCACCGTAATACCGGTGGGATGATCGAGCGATGCCGATGGGGCTGCGCCACCGTCGCCCGAATACGCCGCAGTCCCGTTTCCCGCCAGAGTGGTAATGACACCGCCCTGTACGACGCGAATCCGGTTGTTTTCGGTATCAGAGATGTAGAGCGTACCGTTGGCGTCCACCGCTATGCCCTCGGGCTCATTCAACTCCGCCGCGAGCGCGGGACCGCCGTCACCGGCAAATCCCTGGGTGCCGTCTCCAACCACCGTGCTGATGTTGCCGCTGGAGTCCACACGGCGAATGCGATTATTCTGCGTGTCGGCAATGTAAATGGCGCCGTCGGCGGCTACGGCGATGGCAGTGGGAAGAAATAGAGAGGCGCCGGTAGCCGCGCCACCATCTCCAGAAAAGGAGGCAGTGCCGTTGCCTGCAATCGTCTGCACCTTGTTGCCGGGCGAGATGGAGAGTATTGGCGTCTGCGCAATCGCCGCACTCGCGGTTACGACGAGCGTCGCGGCCACAGCCCAGCGTGCGCATCGCAGTGCCGCACCTCGCAACCCCGATTTATAATGACCGTCTCTCATACTCTCGTCCCGCTCCGTGATCTATCCTTACGGCCTTTGCTTAGAAATCCATGTGGTCAGAACAAAAGAGCAACGACACACTCTTCTCGGTTTCGCTCTGTCCCGTCCACCAGATTGACGCACTCCGAAGTCCGTAATTATCGCGCGGCCTATTCGCAGGAAAATGCCGACGTGAATATTACAGGTGTCGGGTTTCCATTGTTGTAAATGGTCATCGCGCTTCCCTGCTGCGCAGTTCCGCCATCGATCGTGCATTCATAATTGTTGCCCGAGGATGTGGTGCACGACCCCAATGTGGTCGGACTACCAAGCGTGTTTCCACTGAAGTAGGGGGCTTCCATAAGACTCCAATTCACCGTGTTTCCTGGCGAATAAATGGTGAGCAGCGCATGGCAATTCGATGGAGCGATTACGGCTTGATACGCGATGTTCGCAGCGATGGCTCCACCCCCGGAACCAGCCGGCGAGAAATATACCGAGGTGGAAGTTGACTGAATATGGCTGGCCACGGTGTAAGGGATGACTGTATAAGCACTCCCGGTATATGACGAGCCAGACGGTCCCGTCGCGCCTGTTGCGCCAGTTGCGCCCGTGGACCCCGTCGCGCCTGCCGGGCCCGAAGGGCCTGCCGGACCTGGGGAACCTGCTGCACCGGTATTCCCTTGGGGCCCTTGTACGCCGGGCGCTCCCGTTGCTCCCGTTCCGCCGGTTGCACCCTGAATAGCAAGCAACGCCCAGTGCCCGCCACTTCCCGCAACGTCCGTTACAGGATCAGTCCCGGTGTTTGCCGCCAATGCGATATAGCTCGAACCGTTGTCGTAAACCGTGTCTCCAATCGCATACCCAGTGCTGTTGTTCCAAGTTCCGCGGTACGTGACCGGCGAGCCCGTAGCACCGGTAGCCCCCGTGGCTCCAGTTGCACCGGCAGGACCAATCAGCCCTGGTGCTCCAGTTGCGCCGGTGGCCCCCGTGGCTCCCGTCGCGCCTGTCGCGCCGGGCACTCCGTTCAGTGAGACGAGAGTGAACTGCGGCCCGATTCCCACACCAGTGTTGACAACCACGGGAACGCTATACGCATTGATTACTTGGACAACGTCGCCGGCGTTCAACTGGATGACCCCGTGCGCGTGAACAGATGGACTGGTGGAATTGACTTGCACCATCGTACTCGGCTGCAAGGTTCCGTTGACACTAAGTTCCCATGCGCTCGTGCTGCCTGTGTTCACGGTCAGGTCATATTCGTAAGAGCCGCTGGTGGTGACAGTGACGTTACCGAGGAGCGGATCCACGATGATCCCGTTCGTGACAGAAGTGGGTGGAATGGCCGTGCCATATAGAGATTGACCCGTGGAAACTATCTGACTCGGTAGCGGGAAGGTGGAGTAAATATACGCGAAGTTCGGCGTGCCACCCCCGCCGCCGCTGCCGCCGCTTGTTGCCACCCAATACGAGGAGTTTGTACCCGGAGTAACGATCACTGTACTCGGTCCATTCGTCTGCAGCGCCAGGTACGTCGTCCCCGCGTTCAACACCACCGACCCCGTCGGATAATCCACGCTCGCACTGTACGCGCCGCCCGCTGTCGGCCCAGTAGCACCAGTTGCACCCGTTACGCCGGTAGCTCCCGTGACACCCGTAGCACCCGTGGCACCTGTCGCTCCGGTAGCTCCCGTGACACCCGTTGCACCCGTAGCTCCTGTGAATCCGGCAGCCCCGGTGGCGCCTGTGGCTCCTGTTACACCAGCGGCCCCCGTCGCTCCGGTAAGGCCCTGAATGCCTTGGGCACCTGTAGCTCCCGTGGGTCCAGTCGCACCTGTCACGCCTTGCAGGCCCTGGGCTCCGGTTGCTCCGGTGAAGCCCTGAATGCCTTGGGCGCCTGTAGCTCCCGTGGGTCCGGTCGCACCTGTCAAGCCTTGCAGACCTTGGGCTCCTGTTGCTCCGGTGAAGCCAATCGGACCCTGAATACCTTGAAGGCCCTGCGCTCCCGTAGCGCCCGTTGCTCCCGTGGCGCCTTGCACGCCCTGTGGACCTTGCGGCCCCATGGAAGTAATGGTCACATTCAGTCGTGGTGCGTGCCCTGTCTCATCGTTTTCTTTGCTGTCAAACAATACGTTCGCGTCGCTCGAAGTCAGCGCGATGCCAAAATTGGTGGAGGGGTTCGATATCCATCCCTGGACTAGCGAAGTAATGTCGACAGTCACGTACTGCCCGGAGGTGCTGGGAACGAAGCTGGTCACCGGTGCGCCGGTAGTCGGCATGGTGGCGTAGGTCACCGTCGATTCGTTCCACGCCGAGGTGACAGGAGAGACACTGACCGTGCCGGTCGCGTTGACGCGATTGACGTAGAACGTGACGGTGGCCGCCGAAACCTGGCTCGCCAGGAGGCCCGCCGGGAGTGAACTCGTATCGAAGCGAACAAATGTCGTATTGCCGTTGCCAACGTAAAGGTTTGTGAGACTGCCGAAATTGCTGGCCGCTCGCGCGGCATCGACATGCGCATCGGCGGCAACCGGCGCATCCGTGGCGTGAGCAACGGAACCACACAGCATGGCAATAAGACAGACGCCTAGCAGACGAACGATGGCGAAACGCTTCATGACACACTCCGTTCATGGAACTGGCAAGCACAAGTAGACCTGCCGACTCACAGGAAAACTTCAAGTCGCAAAATGAAATTTGCTACACCAGTTAAAACTTTTTGGAAATCCCCACACAATTAACTAAGGACGGGTTGCGCAAAGGTACCGGGATGGCGGCACGAATGTCAAAGAAAATTTAGCGTAGGTTGAAAAATCGCGTGAACAACGGTCTCTCGAAAACGTTTATAGCTCAGGCTTTCGGCGGAATATGAACGTCTGCTGCACCGAGAAACTGATCAGCGATAGCAGAGTCTCCACAATCACTTTGGTGACATACACATTTGAATGCAGGTGGTCAATGGCGAGCACAATGCATCCGTACGAAAGACATCCGATAACGATCACCAGCACGTAGTACCGCACCAGGGATGCCGCCACGGAAACGTTGGAACGGAAAACAAATCTGCGGTTGAGCCAGAAGTTCACCAGTGAACTCAGCCGTCCGATCAGGAACGAGACCAGCAGGTTGTGCGTAAGCAGGAACCCTATACTGAAGCCCACGAAATCAATGCCTGCGGCAATCAGCGACGACGCGAAAAATCGCAGAAGTACAAAGTAGATCCGCATCGAGTCGAGGATCGGATCGAAATGCGATGAGCGGTTGCTATCGATGTACACCGTGGAAATCGGGACCTCGGCAGGCGCGCAGTTCGACCGGCACAGATGCGCCAGCACATTCATCTCGTACTCGTAGCGCTCGCCTTGCAGGGTCAATAGCTCGGGGATGAGTTTGCGCGGAAACGCGCGCAATCCGCTCTGCGTGTCCTTGATCTGGCGGCCTAGCAGGAACCAGCAAAGATACCGGGTTACTGTGTTACCAAAGCGGCTGCGGGCAGGAACATCGTGATCGAAACTCCTGGCGCCAAGGATTGAACGTTCACGCTCGCAAAGTGCGTCGGCCACCCGAGCTATGTCTTCTGGAGTGTGCTGTCCGTCGGCATCGGCGGTTACCACACCCGATACGTTCGTCATCTCGGTGAAGATGTAGTTCAACCCGGTTTTCAGCGCACGGCCTTTGCCGAGATTCACACCATGTTGCAGAACGTGGACTTTGGGAGCACCGCGAAGACGGTCGAAGATGTGCTTGCAGGCAGAGGAACTCCCGTCGTCGACGATGATGACGGCTGCGTAGCCGAAATTCGCCAACGATCCAACCAGATAGATAAGGTGTTCACCGGGCTCACATGCCGGAATGACAACCGCAACCCCCTGTCGGCGAGGTTGCGCAACAGCTTGAGATTGAGTCATGTGGGAGAAAGTGTAATGCAGAACTGTTATCTGCGGCACGAAAACAACGCTGCTATCCCCGCCTAAAGCACAAAAGTTTCACTTCCCGGCAGGCTCGCCTGCCGAGGCAGCGCCCTCTTCGCCAATCGCTCGGAGGTACTTCCGCGATCAAGAAGGGATTGCGAAATTGCCTCGCGTGCGGCTACACTCAGCCATCTTCTCAAGGACCTGTCCGTGAAAGCAAAGCGTGCGCTCTGGATGGTTGCGGCGGTGGCCGCCATTTGCCTCGCATATTGCAACTCGTTTCATAACGGTTTTCATTTCGACGACTTTCACACCATCGTCGATAACCCTTACATCCGCAGCCTGAAGTACGTTCCGCGCTATTTCACCGACGCTACGACCTTCAGTGTCCTGCCGGCGAACCGCACCTACCGCCCCGTGGTTTCAACTTCGCTCGCGTTCGACTATTGGCTTGGCCACGGCCTGAACCCGGTCTTCTTTCACCTCGGAACGTTTGTAATCTTCCTCCTGCAAATTATCGCGATGCAGAAGCTATTTCGCATCGTTCTCGACCGCACCGCGCCCAATGAAAATAATGAGGTGATAGCAACTCTGGCTGCCGCTCTCTACGGCTTGCACCCCGCCATGGCGGAGACGGTCAATTACATCATCCAGCGCGGAGACGTCTTCAGCACCTGTGGCGTAGTGGTCGCGCTGTACTTGTTTGCGGCATTTCCCAGGTTACGCAAGACCGGCTTTTACCTTCTTCCTTTTGTGCTTGGGTTATTGAGCAAGCCTCCGGCCATCGTCTTGCCTGCACTGATCTTTGCGTATGTCGCCATGTTTGAAGCACCGGATCACCGGCGCTTCCGGAACGCTGGTTGGTACGCTCTTCCATCCTTGATCACAGGCGTGCTGGTGATGTGGCTCGAATGGGCGATGACGCCGAAAACGTTCGTGCCGTCCACTCTTTCGAATTACTCCTATCTGATCACGCAGCCGTTCGTCCTCCTCCGTTACTTTGGCTCCTTCTTCCTGCCGCTTCACCTCAGCGTCGACTCCGAACTCGAGGCATTCAATTCTGTAACCGCCAATGCCGCGTGGGGATTTCTCTTCCTCGCCGTGCTGATCGCCGTGACCGTCCTGCTCGCACGCCGTCAAAAGACTCGCCCGATCGCTTTCGGATTGATCTGGTTCCTGGTGGCGTCGATACCCACGTCTGTTTACCGGCTGTCGGAAGTTGAAAACGACCATCGCATGTTCATGCCGTTTGTCGGCCTCGCGCTGGCGTTTACGTGGTGCGCTTATCTGCTTGTGGCGCGCCTGGCCCAGTCGCAAAACTCGCGATTCGCCTGGAGAGCTGCTGTATGTGCTTTCATATTGCTTCTTTGCGGCTACGCGTGGGGTACGCACGTGCGCAATCAGGTGTGGCATTCGGAGGAATCGCTTTGGGCCGACTGCGTACGGAAGAATCCGCACAACGGCCGGGCACTGATGCTCTACGGACTTACACAGATGGAACAGGGCCGGTATGCGATCGCACGCGACTACTTCGAGCGTGCTCTTCGCTATACGCCTGAATATCCAACGCTGGAGATCAACCTCGGAGTGGTGTACGACGCGATGGGGCAACCGGCCATCGCGGAGCAACATTTTGTGCGTGCGATCGCATTGGCGCCCCAGGACGATCAGACCCATTTCTTTTACGGGCGATGGCTGTATACAAACGGCCGCCTTGCCGAGGCCCTGACTCAGCTGCAAACCGCATTTCAACTCAACAGCTCACGTCTTGACACGCGAAGTCTGTTAGTGGAGGCCTCCGCACTCAGCGGAAATCTTGCTTATGCGCACGACTTGGCGCACAGCACCTCGCGCCTCTTCCCTGGCGATACGTCGATTGCCGGATTCCTGACCAACATCCAGCACGAGACCGCCGTCTACTGGATCGACGCGTCCTTGAAGCAGTACCAGCAGCAAAACTACGCCGGATGTTTGAATTCGGCTCGCCGGGCATTGGCCATTGAGCCTGGCTCCGCCATTGCTTACAACAATATCGGCGCGGCTTATGCCGCACTTATGCAGTGGGACCTGGCCGTGCAAGCCGAACAGTCAGCGCTGCACTTCGATCCTAATTTCACCGTTGCCAGTAATAATTTGGCCGCTTACACGTCTGCGCGAGATCGTTCGCGCTCGCTGCCTCCGATCCCGCAAACTCCGGAAGAACTTGTCAACAGTTCGCTGCGGTTGAACCAGGCGGGACTCTATAGCCAGAGTATCGCGGCCGCGCGTTCCGCTCTCCGTCTTCGCCCTGACTACCCCGAAGCCTGGAACAACATCGCGGCCGGCTATGCGGGACTGGGCAATTGGGATCAGGCCATCCTCGCGGCGCAGCAAGCCATCCGCCTCAAGCCAGATTTCCAACTGGCAAAAAATAACCTGGCATGGGCGCTAACCGAAAAGCAGAAGTCCGTGCATAAATGAGTGAATACCTAGCGGCTTGGGCACGAATAATCTCCTCACAACTCAATACTGCGTCTGGGGAGAAAATCGCAAAGTGGTAGCCATTACTGGTAGCCACGCCTGTAAGTACTTAAAAAGAAAGCGATGGCGGAGGGTGAGGGATTCGAACCCCCGGTACGGTTTCCCGTACAGCGGTTTTCAAGACCGCCTGTTTCAACCGCTCACACAACCCTCCGCGGTTTGGGGCCCTTTGGTTCTTTTATTGTACGATGATTTCGGCTGATCCCGCTCCCGTCATCTCAGCGCACATGAAATACCGCAACCGTCATTCCCGGCAAAGTGACGTTCAATTCTCCCGGTCCGGCCTGTGACTCCGCCTTGCCGTAGAGTATGTCCACTCCGCGCAGGTTCGCCAGGGGCGTGTCGTTCAGCTTCAGCCTGACCGTCTGCCCGACCGGCGCGGAGTTCAGCACGACCAGCACGCGATCGCTGCCCTCTTCGCGCATAAACGCATAGTACGTATCGCCCACTCCCATGTGAAACTGCTTACCGGTTCGCAGCGCCGGATGCTCATTGCGCAGTTTGAGCAACTCCTGCGTATTCTCGAACGCAGCCTCTTCTTCCAGAGTTCTGCCTGCCGCAGTGAAGGCGTCCTTCGGGTCGCCGGGGAATCCGCCGGGGAAGTCGCGCCGGTTGTCGGGATCGTCGCCGCCGGGCATCGCGATCTCGTCGCCCGAATAAATCTGCGGAACGCCGCGCATTGTGAGCAAAAGAGCCATGGCCGCATTCAGTTTCCGCACCGTAGCTCCTGGCTCTCCCATGAACCGCTTCTGATCGTGATTTCCGATAAGCGTAACTAGTCCGTATGGGTGGACGTACAGTGAATCGTGTTGCAGCACGTTCACGATTTTCTTCGCCGAAGCTCCTTGCAGGATCACGTCGCGCACCGCCGCTTCCAGTGGGAAGTCGAATACGGTCGAGACTCCCGTGTCGATGCCGCGCTCCTTGCGCCCTCCGACGAAGAACGATGTAATCCACGGGTCCGTGTTCATCACTTCGCCCACCGTCCACGTGTGCGGGTATACGTGGAACAGACGCCTATGCCATCCCGCCCAAAAGGAACGCGGCGAGTAGGGAAACGTGTCCAACCGGAACGCGTCGAAGCCCGTCGACTCCATCCACCAGATGGCGTTGTCGGCGAGATACTCGGCCAGTAGCGGATCTTCCACGTGGAGGTCGGGAAGAATGTTGGCGAACCAACCGTCGAGCACGTTGCGATATTCGCGCCGTGTCGCATGTGGATCGACCAGCGTGGCAAAATCGTAATCTGCTACCGTGTGATGCTCCGGCGTGCCGTTGATCCACGTCGGCGTCGGTGGATGCTGCGCCCACGGATGCAACGGCCCGGTGTGATTCACCACGTAGTCCATGATGACCTTGATGCCGGCGCGATGCGCGGCCGCCACCATCGCGTCAAGGTCTTGCATCGTACCCAGGTGTTCGTCGGTTGCATAGAAGTCTACGCATCCATAACCGTGATAGTCGGAGGTTGTCGTCGCCTGCTTCCACCACGGCGTCAGCCAGATCGCGGTCACGCCCAGCTTCTTCAGATATGGAATGTGCTCGGTCACGCCCTTCAAGTCGCCACCGTGCCATTTACGCGGCTGCGAGCGATCGGTTTCACCCGGCGCATCTGGAGGATTATCGTTCGCCGTGTCACCGTCGGCGAAACGGTCTGGCATGATGAGGTAGATCACATCGTTCGGCGTGATTCCCTGGTAGCGGCCCTTCTGGCTGATACGCGCTTCCACCGGAAAAGTGAATGAAGTTGCGCCACGTTCAGTGGTCACCGTAAACCTCGCATCGCCCGGCTTCGCACTGGCTCCAATCTCCAGCCATGCAAAGAGGTAACGCCCATCGGGCCGCGGCTCAACCCGAGAAATTTTTATTCCCGGATACTCCGTTGCGAGTTTCGCCCCGGCAAGTTCCTGGCCCGTCAGCATCACCATCGGCTGTTGCGGCATGTTCACCCACCAGTTGGGTGGCTCCACTTTGCTGATGGATGGCGTCTGGACCGCGGCCGCGCACGTCAGCGCAAGAAGGATGATTGCGAGTAGAACGGAACGGCGGCGGACATTACGCGGAACAAGTGCTGGCATGGGCGTTCACACAGGAAAAAGGGGGAATAGGTTTCCCTGTTCCCCTCGATTGGTGAATCGTTAAAACGTGAAGCGCAGGGCAAACTGCATCTGGCGCTCCGAAGAGAACCGTGTGCTCAAGTTCGTCGTATAGACGTTTGGCGATGGGCTCGTGAAGTTGCTCAGCGAGTTGCTGCCGTAGTAGTACTGCGGCGTATTCGTGAGGTTGAAGACTTCCCAACGGAACTGCGACTTGACTCGCTCGGTCAACGCAAAGTCCTTGAAGATGGACATATCCCACGTGTGCAGCCCCGGCCCGTATAGAGTATTGCGGCCAAGGGTGCCCGGACGGGTAAACACGCCACCCGCATTCGTCGGCGGAGCACTGAGGTCTCCCTTCACCGTCAATACCCCGTTCCCCCAGGAAACAGTCGCGGGGCCGGTGAGGTCGGGACGGTTATTCGGCGTGCCGTTCCATTGCAGATCGAACGGCGTGCCGCTCGCCAGCGTCACGATATTGTTCCACTGCCAGCCTCCGAAGGCGTAATCGAGTGCCCTCGGCATGTGGGAGCCAAACTCCTGGCCCCGTCCGAAAGGCAACGAATACATCGAACTGAAGACAAAGTAGTGGCGAATATCGTTATCCGCGCTGGCGTTGTTCAGGGAGAGCAGCGCAGTGCCATTCGCGTCCACAAAGATACGGCCCCCACCGCTAGTGGCGCTGAACGCGCCGTTGGAGTTGTCGATGGTGTGTGACCATGTATAGGCAGCGGTGAATTGCAGTCCCTTCGAGAAGCGTTGCGTCAGGCTGGTCTGCAATCCGTTGTAGGTTCCAGAGCCGATGAAGGCATAGCTGGTGACGCTGCCCAGGTTCGGGAATAGACGAGTGAAACTAGTCGCTGCGTTCAACGGAACTGAGTTCGAGTTGTACGGAGTTGCCAGATTCGCCATCTTTGTCCCGACGTAGGCAACATTCAGCGCCATGTTTTCGGTGATCTGATGATCGAGCTGAACGTTCCACTCATGAACGCGTGAGTTCTTGCTGTCCTTCGGATACTCAACCACGTTCACGTTCTGCGGATTGTTAATGTCGACCGTATTCGTCGGTGGTGGCAGCGCGCCCGTCGCGAGCGTCCAGTTGTTGTTGCCAACCGGCCCCATGCCGCTCAGCGTGGGGCGGTATCCCGTGGCGCATGAAGCGGTGGGGCAAGCCTGGTACGTAGCCGTGCCGTTGAAGTCAGGGTTATTGCTCAACTGGTTGCCAACGCCGCCACGGTCCAGGTAGTAGAAGATGCCATACCCGCCGCGCAGCACCGTCCGGCCATTGCCGGACAGATCATAGGCAAAGCCGACGCGAGGAGCAAAGTCGGTCCGGTCGGTTTTGATCAGACTGTCGGGCCATCCCGGAGTTCCCGGCAGAATAAGCCTACCGGTTGCAGGATCAAAGTTCGACTGCTGCCCATGTTCTTCGGTCGGCCACGTGAACAGGTCGTAGCGCAAGCCGAGGTTTAATGTCAGACGATTGTTGACGCGCCAATCGTCCTGTACGAAGTAGCCCGTCTCCCAGTTGCGAGTATTGTAATAGTTGCTCGCCGTGCCAATGGTGTAGTCCACAAAGCCCGCCAGCAACTCGGACACTTCATATCCAGTGAAGCGGCCCGTTCCCGGGTAATTCACGCCACCGATGACGAAGTAGCCCTTCGCGCTGTTGCCCTGGAAGAAGTCCACGTGACGCCGGATGATGTTCGCGCCGAACTTCACCGAGTGGTTGCCGTGGTTCCAGCTCACCGAGTCTTCGAACTGGGTCGCATACTGCGGAACGACGTATGGACCGCCGTCGCCCGTGTACTCGAGTTCGTTATTGCTGCCGCCGATCAGCGCCATGCCGCCAAGCAGTGGGCTGCGGTTCGCATTGGGAATGCCGAGGTTGGCAGCCAACGGAATGTTCTCCATCGGCGGGTTGTAGCCGAAGTTCGGATGTGTCCAGCCGAAATGGAATTCGTTCACCAGGTTACTGGTGAAGATGTGCGTCCACCCCACGGCTATGCCGCGAGGATGATTGAAGTTGTCGCCCGATCCAAAACCCGAAGGCAGCGGTGGCAGGCGGTTGGTCACCGTGAAGTTATCTTCACCATAGCTCCAGCGGCCAAAGATCGAATCCTTTTCCGACATGATGTAATCCACGCGGATGTCGTAATCGTCAAAGTTACGGATGCTTTGGCGTTGTGCACGGTAGTTCTGCAGAATCGCGCCCGCGATATTCGGCTCGGGGTACGCGTTGAGATACTTTAATCCGACTGGATTCGGGTTCGGAATGATGTTCGTGCCCGTCGTTCCGTTCCATCCGAACGGCAGGCAGGTCGTGGGATCGTAAATGTATCCCTTGCCTGCGAACTGCGGCATCACCGTGTTGCCGGCGTACAGGTTTGGACAAATCGCCGCTGCCGGAACTGTTGGCAGGTTCGTGCCGAGCAGTTGGCTGAAGTCGCCCTTACGCATCTGGTCCGTGGGAACCGTTGCGTATTCGATGTTCAGAGGCTGCGATTGGCGAAGCCCCTGATAATCTCCAAAGAAAAACAGCTTGTTCTTGATAATCGGCCCGCCGAGCGTGCCGCCGAACTGATTGCGTTTGAAGGGGGCCGGCCCAACTGTTCCGTAGGGCTTGGCATCGAATTCGCTGCTACGCCGGAATTCAAACGCCGAACCGTGAAAAGCGTTCGATCCGGATTTGATCGGCGTCTGGATAATCGCGCCGCACGCACGCACGAACTCCGCCGGAGCCACGCTGGTGTTGACGCGGAATTCCTGGATCGCTTTGGCTGGCGGGAAGAACACGATCAAGTTGACCATGCCTTCGTTGTTGTCGATGCCGTCCAGAATAAGGTTGTTTGCTTGTTGGCGCAGGCCGTTGGCGGAGATCGATGCGCCGCCGGTTTCCGAGTTGCGGAACGCCTCGGAGGCCGTGCCCGAAGTGCCGCCCATCGAAACGTCGCCGTATGCGCCGCGCGTCACGCCCGGCGTCAACAACGCCAATTGCGTGAAGTTGCGTCCATTCAACGGAAGATCCGTCACCTGTACGCCTTGGATCACTTCGCCCGTCGAAGACGTGCTGGTCGATACCAACGGAACTTCGTCCGTCACGTTGACCACCGTGTCCACGGCGCCAGGTTGTAGTTTGAACGTGACTTCCTGAACCTGCGACACCGTCAGCGTGAGGTCCGCTGTTGCAGTCTTGAAGTTCGCCATCTTCGCGTCAAGATGGTAATTTCCCGGCGTCAATGCGGGGATGTTGAATGCCCCCGTCGCGCTGGATGTCACGGTGAATTTGCGGGCCGTAGCCATGTTGGTAACGGTGACTGTTGCACCTGCTACTGCCGCTCCTGTCGAATCGGTAATTGTTCCAACGATTCGCGCTGTATCAGTCTGGGCGAAGCCGAGCACCCCCATACCGATGATTAGCGCCAATGCCAGGAAACGGTACGTACTGAACCGCTTCATAGTTCCTCCCTGATCCGGAAAGCGTACTAGCGTCTCCGTCTGGAGACGTCTGGTTGTTTTTATGGTTGTCGGTTGAGACGGACACACGCAGCGGAATCGCCGTGCATTCCTGATGGAATACGTCAGGAGACTGATGGGAACTACCTACATCTTCACAGAGAAATATCATCCCACAGGTCCAAACGCTTGGCACATTCTACTCACGAGTGCCGGATTTTCACAACTGATCTGAAACAAAAGTTTGCATTGATTAATCGATTAAGAACTATGTATATAGTTTGACACCACCGGCGTAACTGCCATACGCTTGCGCCGTCATGAACCGATTACGAATGGCTTTGTTCTTGTTGCTGACACTTTCGTGCGCGGCATTTTCTCTTGATGCGAATCCTTCAATCCGTCTGACTGTCGGCAAAGTTGAGCGTTACAAGGCCTTATCCAACGGCGCTGAGTTCCAGTCCGGAAATGCGCTGGTTCGCATCACCGCACTCACGCCGTCCATCGTGCGGCTTCGCTACACTACCGGCAATCAGTTTCCCAAGGATTTTTCTTACGCCGTCGTTCCCAGCGCGGCTGCACTCACTTCGCCCGTGCAGCAATCGGAAGACGCTAAGTCGTTCGCTTTCGATACCGGCAGCATCGTCGTTCGCATCCAGCGTGCGACCGGGCAGGTACAGTTCTTCGATCATGCGGGCAAACTCATCTCGGGCGATGATGCCGCTCGACCCATCGTTTGGCACGGCAGCGAGTTCCGCGTCTATAAATCGATGCCTATCGATGAACACTACTTCGGGCTCGGCGACAAGGCCGGCCCCATCGATCATCGCAACTCCGCCTTTACCATGTGGAACACCGACGCTTTCGGTTGGACCGAAGGCACGGATCCGCTCTACAAAAGCATTCCGTTCTTCCTCGGATTGCGCGACGGCAAAGCTTACGGCATTTTCCTTGATAACACTTTCCGCAGCAGTTTCGACTTCGGCAAGGCGTCGCCCAGCTACTACTCCTTTGGCGCCACCGGCGGCGAACTGAACTACTACTTCATCTATGGTCCAGACCCCAAGTCCGTCATCGAGGACTACACCACGCTGACGGGACGCACTCCGCTTCCGCCGCTGTTTTCGCTCGCCTACCAGCAGAGCCGCTACAGTTATTTTCCCGAAGCGCGCGTGCGCCAAGTGGCCGAGGAATTTCGCCGGCGCCACATCCCGCTCGATGTCATCTACTTCGACATCGATTACCTGCAGGGCTACCGGGCCTTCGACATCAACCGCACGTACTTTCCGCACTTCGAGAAACTCATCAAGGATCTCGCCGCGGAAGGCATCAAGAGCGTTGTCATCTCCGATCTCCATCTCGAGGCTAAGCCTGGATACGCGCCCTACGACGAGGGCCTGAAAGGCGACGATTTTCTGAAGAATCCCGACGGCAGTCTTTATCTCGGACACGTCTGGCCGGGCATGTGCGTCTTCCCAGACTTCACGCGCCAGTCCGTGCGCGACTGGTACGGCTCGCTCTACAAGGGCTTTGTCGACATGGGCGTGCGTGGCTTCTGGAACGACATGAACGAACCTGCCGTCTTTCGTTATCCGCAGAAGACGATTCCGCTCGATGTTGTCGACCGTATCGACGAACCCGGCTACCACCGCGTCACCAACCAGCGCGAGATCCACAACGTCTTCGGCATGTTGAACGTTTGCGCCACGCATGATGGCCTGCTCAAACTCGCGCCGAATCTTCGCCCATTCGTGTTGACGCGCGCCGCCTTTGCTGGAACGCAGCGCTACGCGGCCACATGGACCGGTGACAATTCCTCTACTTGGACGCACTATCGGCTCACGTTGCCCACCATTCTCAGCATGAACATCTCGGGTTATCCCCTCGTCGGTGATGACATTGGCGGCTTCGCCGGCAGCCCAACGCCCGACCTGCTCACTCGCTGGATGGAACTCGGCGCATTCATCCCCATCTATCGCGACCACACGTCTAACGGCACGCTTGACCAGGAGCCGTGGGTGCACGGGCCTTACCAGGAGGCAATTCGCAAGCGTTACATCGAGACGCGCTATCGATTGCTGCCCTACATCTACACCAGCATGGAGAAGACTTCGCGCACCGGTGTCCCGTTGATGCGCCCGATGTTTGTCGAGTTTCCCTCCGACGATCGGCTCGCCACCATCGACAGCGAGTACATGTTCGGCCCGGATTTACTGGTGGCGCCTAAGTTGCTCGAAACTCTCGATCCCTACGATGTCATCTTCCCCAAGGGCCCGTGGTACGACTACTGGACCGGCGAGCGCACCGAAGGCGGCGTCACGCGCAAATTGAACCCTCCGCTCGATCTGTTGCCCGTCTACGTGCGCGGCGGTTCCATCCTGCCGCAACAACCCGTGGTGCAATCCACGGACGATGTGCCGAACGGCCCGCTGGAACTTCGCGTCTATCCCGGCCCCGACTGCCACGGCTCCATTTATTCCGATGATGGCAAGACCTTCGACTATCGCAAGGGCGTCTACTTCCGCCAGTCGTTCACCTGTGAAGTCTCAAGCATGGGTATTCAAGTGAAGCTCGACACGCCAACCGGGAACTATCATCCCTGGTGGCATCAGCTCCAGTTGACCGTCTTTGGCGAAACCCGTCCGCGAGAGGTTTCCATCGATGGCCGCCCGGTGCAGGGTTGGAAGTACGATGAAACAACACACGTCGTCACCATCGACACACCCGCGACTACGCAGGCCTCCACCATCAGCATTACGCATTGAGGCGGAGGAATCATTGTCTGGCTGCACTGCGGAGTCGCAGCCCATCTCGCCAACTTCACCCGGCACTTGCGAAGTGGCTTACGGAACGCTTACTGTAACGAACCAATGAAATTTCCTCGCTCCAGTGGAATCCTGCTGCACCCTACATCGTTGCCCGGTCCCTACGGCATCGGAGAACTCGGCAAGGAAGCCTTCCGTTTTGTGGACTACCTGCGCGGCTCCGGTATGAAAATCTGGCAGGTGCTTCCGCTTAATCCCACGGGATATGGCGACTCTCCTTACCAGTCGTTTTCAGCCTTTGCCGGCAATCCGCTGCTCGTCAGCTTCGACGACCTCGCCGCACAAGGATTGCTCGATACATCGTCACTTGTGGATGTTCCAGCCTTTCCAACGTCGCAGGTCGACTTCGCCTTGGTCATTGCATTCAAGTTCCCGCTGCTGCGGAAGGCCGCCGTGAAGTTTTTTCAGTCTGCGACGCCTTCGCAGCGCGACGCCTTCGGGCGTTTCTGTCGCGAGCACGCTGCCTGGCTCGATGACTACGCGCTCTTCATGGCCGTCAAGGACGCGCACCAGGGCGTCGTCTGGACGAGTTGGGATGCTGACATCGCCGCGCGCAAGCCCGCCGCGATGGACCATTGGCGGCAAAAGCTCTCCGCCGAAATCGATGCCTACAAATTCTGGCAGTTCGAATTCTTCCGCCAGTGGCGCGCGCTTAAGCAGTACTGCCACCACGGTGGAATCCGCGTCATGGGCGATATTCCCATCTACGTCGCACACGACAGCGCCGACGTCTGGGCTAATCCTGAACTTTTCTGGCTGGACGAGCGCGGCAATCCATTGCGCGTCGCGGGCGTTCCACCCGATTACTTCAGCGCCACCGGACAACTCTGGGGCAATCCCATTTATCGTTGGGATTTGATGAAGCAAGACGGATACCGCTGGTGGATCGAGCGTTTCCGCGCTTGCTTCGAAATGTTCGACATGGTTCGCGTCGATCACTTCCGCGGCTTCGAGGCTTACTGGGAGATTCCCGCCGGCGAACTCACGGCGATGAACGGACAGTGGATCAAGGGCCCCGGCGCCGATCTCTTCCATACGCTCGCGCGCACGCTTCCTGAACTGCCCATCGTCGCGGAAAATCTTGGCGTTATCACTCCCGAGGTCGAAGCCATCCGCCATCAGTTCGAATTTCCTGGCATGGCTATTTTCCAATTCGCCTTCAGCACGGACCCGCAGGCGCCAACATTCCGTCCGCACAATTACGTACGGAACCTCGTCGCCTACACCGGCGGGCACGATAACGACACCATGTTCGGCTGGTGGCGTTCGGGTGTTTCCGATAGCACGCGCAGTGCCGCTGATGTCGAAAAGGAATACGCCGACACGCGGGACTATCTCGGCGTCACGCGCGAGCAGCTTGATCGCGAAGTGAACTGGATCTTCATCCGCCACGTCATGATGTCGATTGCGGACACGGTTCTGTTTCCCATGCAGGATGTACTGGGGCTTGGCTCCGAAGCTCGCATGAATCTTCCCGGCAGTCTTGGCCGCAACTGGAAGTGGCGCATGCAGCCCGATGCTTTGCGGCCGGAGCATCAAGCGCGACTGAGGAGGTTCGTGGAGATATACGATCGCTGACCGAATCAGCCGCGATGATGGGATAATCTCTACGAAGCTAAATTTCTTTTTGGATTCATTCGCGCCGTGAACATTGTGCTCAACAAAGTAGAAGTCCGCGTCCTGGGCTCGCTGGTGGAGAAAGGGATCACCACACCCGAGTACTACCCTCTCTCTCTGAACGCGCTCACCAACGCGTGCAACCAGAAGTCCAGCCGCGAACCGGTGATGAGCATCTCCGAGGATGCTGTCCGCGAGGCGCTATATTCGCTCGACGAAAAAGGACTGGCGGCAACCTCCGCCGGTTCCTCTGGACGCGTTTCTAAGTTCGAGCACCGCTTACAGGAAGTCTTCAACTTCGACCGCCGTGAGACTGCTGTCCTCTGCATGCTGCTGCTGCGCGGTCCGCAAACGCCCGGCGAACTTCGCGGACGCACCGAGCGCATGCATCGCTTCGAGGACATCGACGAGGTGCAGCCCACGCTCCAACGCCTGATGCAACGCGAGCCTTCACTCGTCAAGTTGCTGCCCCGCCAGCCTGGAACGAAGGAGGCGCGTTACGCACACCTGATGGCAGGCGACGTCGAAGCCCTGCCCGATGCTCCAGTACCAATCGCTGAAGGTACAGGGTCTTCACCTGAGAGCGAACGCATCGCGCGGATGGAAGAGAAAATTGCCAGTCTGAAAAATGAAATAGAGGAATTGACACGTCAGTTCGCGGACTTCCGCAAACAATTCGAATAGCTACCGGCGGAACTCTGTGTTCTTGCTCTTACAGCGTAATTTCCGGCATGTCCATGTTGTGCTTGGCAAACGCGCTCAGGAACGCTCGCACCACCATCGGATCGAACTCCCGCCCCACGCCATGCTCGATGATTTCTTTCGCTTCGTAGGGCGAACTTCCCTTGCGATACGGGCGGTCGCTGGTGATGGCATCGTAGGCGTCCGCCACGGCCAGGATTCGCGATTCCAGTGGGATCTCTTCCCCCGCACGCGGCGTGTAACCTGAGCCATCGAAGCGGTCGTGGTGCGAGAAGATGATCGGCAGCACTCGCTTCAGCGAACCGCCCACTGGCTCCAGGATATCGATCCCCCGGGCCACATGCTGACGAATTTCTTCGTATTCGTCCTTGGTCAGGCGTGCGGCCTTGAAGAGCAGGTCCTTGCTGATGTCCAGCTTTCCAATATCGTGCAGCAATGCGGCCGCGCGAACATCTTCCGTGCGCTCCGGCGGAAAACCCATCTCCTGTGCAATCCGCGTGGCGTAGATCGAGACGCGGTAGGAGTGGTTCTGCGTGTACTTGTCTTTTGAAATGAAGTGACCCAGGATCATTACCACGCCGTAGTAAGTCTCGCGCAGTTCGTGCATTTTCGCCTGGTTCAGATCGTAGAGCGAACCCATCGCGAAGGCCGTCAAAATCAGGATGCCGCCCCACACGCCGATGTCGTACCACCTCGCGCCGGTCAGTATCATCCCGCGATCACTGAACAGTGCCGGGTTGTAGTACGTAACTACCACGACCAGCAACACACTCGCCACCGCCGTCAGCACCGCGTGGCGCCGGCCGTAACAGTAGGCTGAGAAGATTGTCGGCAGCGTGTAGAAACTCAACAGCATGCCGTGGGAACCAATCAGGAAGTTGAACAATCCTGCAATAACGAACAGCGAAAGCAGTAGCCAAAGTTCGCGATTGACCTCGCTCACCCTGGCCAGGAGCCGGCCGAATAGGCTCCATTTTTCGCGGCGCGGCCACAGGTTGTTGTCCAGGCGGTATTCCAATTCAGTATTCATGGCGTGACCCAAAACCTAGGCCGAAATCGTACCGAGTAGGAGGCTGCTTGGCAAGTAACCTTAGGTATAACGCAAATGGAGAATGCCTCTATTCCACCTGCGTATATTTCCGGGGCCTGCGATTTTCCTGCAATATTTTCTTGCGTAAGCGCAGGTTCTTGGGAGTTACTTCCACGTACTCGTCTTCGGCGATGAATTCTATCGCCTGTTCCAGATTAAGCTGCCGATAGGGCACCAACCGTATCGCATCGTCCGCCGTCGAGGCTCGCATGTTGGTCAGCTTTTTTTCGCGGACCACGTTGACATCCAGATCGTTGTCGCGCGAATGCTCGCCGATGATCATTCCCTCGTAGACTTCCACACCCGGTCCCGCAAACAACTCGCCGCGCTCCTGCAATCCCCAAAGCGCATAGGCAGTCGTGGTGCCCGGACGGTCCGCCACCAGTGCGCCCGTCGGACGATGCGGAATATCTCCCATCCATTCCGTGTAGCCATCAAAGAGCGAGTTCATCACGATGGTTCCGCGCGTATCCGTCAGCATCTCGCTGCGCAGCCCAATCAGCCCGCGGCTCGCCACCTGGAACTCCAGCCTGACGCGCCCGTAGCCGTGGTTGCTCATCTTGACCATCTGTCCCTTGCGCGCGCCGAGCTTTTCGATCACCACTCCGATAAACTCTTCCGGGATATCGATCGTCAATCTCTCCACCGGCTCCATCAGCTTTTCATCAATGCGCCGCGTGACGATCTCCGGCTTGCCCACCATCAGTTCATAGCCTTCGCGCCGCATCATCTCGATGAGGATTGCCAGTTGCAATTCGCCGCGACCCAGAACCTTGAACGTGTCCGGGCTCCCCGTCTCTTCCGCTCGTAGCGACACGTTCGTCAGCAACTCTTTGTCGAGCCGATCGCGCAGGTTGCGCGACGTCACGAACTGGCCTTCGCGCCCGGCGAACGGAGACGTGTTCACCGTGAATTGCATGGCAATCGTCGGCTCGTCGATGGCGATACGTGGCAGCGGCGCCGGGTTCTCCAGCGAGGTAATCGTGTCTCCAATCTGGATGCCCGTCACGCCGGCAATCGCCACAATATCGCCAAATTCCGTCTGCTCAATGTCTGTCCGCTTCAGTCCGCGGAACGAATACAGCTTGGTGATTTTCACCTTCTCCAGCGTGCCATTTTCTTTTGCGATTCCCACTTCCTCGCCGTTGCGCAGCGTTCCGTTGAAGACGCGCGAAATTGCCAGACGTCCGAGGTAATCGCTGTAATCGAGGTTTGCAACCAGAATTTGCAGCACCGCGTCGGCAGTTCCCGCTGGTTCGGGAATCGTCTTCAGGATGGCGTCGAACAGCGGACGCAGGTTCGTGCCTGGAGTATCGAGGTCGGTCGTCGCCGTTCCCAGCTTGCCGTTGGTGTAGAGCACCGGAAACTCCAGTTGCTCTTCCTTCGCGTCCAGGTCGATGAACAGGTCGTAGACTTCGTTCAGCACTTCCTGTGCGCGCGCGTCCGAACGGTCGATCTTGTTGATGACGAGGATCGGCGGCAGTCCCGCTTCCAGAGCCTTGCTCAGCACGTAGCGCGTTTGCGGCAACGGGCCTTCGCTGGCGTCCACCAGCAGCATCACCCCGTCCACCATCTTCAGAGCGCGCTCCACCTCACCGCCGAAGTCACTGTGCCCCGGCGTATCCACAATGTTGATCTTGACGTCGTGGTAGAAAACGGCCGTGTTCTTGGCGAGAATGGTGATGCCGCGCTCGCGTTCCAAATCGTTGGAATCCATCACGCGTTCGGCATGATGTTCGTTGGCGCGGAAAATACCGCTCTGGTTCAGCATCGCGTCCACCAGCGTTGTCTTGCCGTGGTCCACGTGCGCAATGATGGCGATGTTGCGAATTGCCTGAGTCAAACGGAATCCTTCTGTCTCTTGCGTAAATCTGGTGATCGAATCCGGAGGGATCTCTACCGTACGCTGCGGGAAATTACCGGAAAAGCGCTACTTCTTAGTGTACATCAGGGGCAGGCATCAATCCCGTGGGCGCTCGAGCTTTGGTGTTTCTTCCCCAAAAGAGTAGGGCGGCCCGAAAGCCGCCCTCTCCCAAACTTTGAACGGTTCGCCTCTTACAACTTACAGCGGCATTACGTTCTCTGCCTGCCAGCCCTTGGGTCCCTTCACGACGTCGAACTGCACGGCTTGTCCCTCTTTTAAACTGCGGAAGCCACCGGACTGAATGGCGGAGAAATGAACGAATACATCTTCGCCATTTTGGCGGCTGATGAAGCCAAAGCCTTTTGCGTCGTTAAACCACTTAACGGTTCCTTGTTCCATGTTGTAGCAAAATCCTTTTGTTGATTGAAATCAGCGGGTGAATCGGAGGTACTGGCTGGGCAGGCACGTGCCTTGTGTTGCAGTTTCTGCTCACGTCCTTCCAAGTCAAACGCATAAGCATTATACATCGAAACATCCTTGTATTCACCAACCCCACTATCCATGACCGCACGGCGCCCCTCTGGCGCGCGTTTTGGGCGATAATGAACAGGGTGGTTTTTTCATGCTGAATCAGATTCGTACGCAAGCTGCTTCTTCCAGGCCACAGACTGCCGCCGGTCTTTTGCTCGGCTGCCATGATCGTATCCGCCACTTCACCGGAATCGCCGTCAACCTCGCGCATGCGCACGCTGCCGATCCCGGCCAGATCTCTCGTGCCGCCGATTCCGTTTACCGGTATTTTTCGATCTCCCTCCCGCTCCACGAGGCCGACGAAAATCTCTCGCTGCATCCGCGTCTTCATCGTGCTCTTGGCACCGCCGCGCCCGACGAGCACGGCACGCTGCGGCAGTTGGCCGGCCCCGCCGCCGACGCCATGCTTGAGCAGCACGAGTCGATCGATCTGCTCGTCGAGCGCATGTTGCCCCTGCTCACCATCCTGCACAACAATCCCGCCGCGTTGCCCGGCGTCGCCAACGAGCTGTGCGAAATCACTTCTGCGCTCAAGCAGATGTTCGACGGACATTTGAAGTTGGAAGAAGAGACGGTCTTCCCCGCGATGGAGAAATATTTATCGTCGGAAGAATTGGCTGACTTGGTCGCGGAGATGCAGGCCCGCCGCAAGAATCAGTTGTAAAGTTGTAGCCCGGCCGTAGTCACTTGGCGAATTATGCGTGCTCAGCTTTCACCGCAATCGGGTCTTTTGAGGTCCTTTAATCGGTGCGGGCCTGTGGCTTTTGTGTTTTTCCGCTTCTCGGATTTCCCGTTTGCTTTGTCCGTGTTCATCCGCGAGATCCGCGGCGAAGCTTTTACTGGAAGGATCTATTCGTAGCGCAGCGCTTCCACGGGATCGAGTCGCGAAGCTTTTACTGCCGGGTAGAGTCCGAAGAAGAGCCCGACGCTCATTGCCGCCGCCACCGCCACGCCGATCGCCCAGATCGGCACCGCGGCCGGGATCTTCGGCAGCGCGATATTAGCGATGAAGACCAGCGTCAGGGCGACGATCACCCCGAGCACACCTCCGGCTCCGGTGAGCACCACCGCCTCCACCAGAAACTGCCGGATCACATCCGTGCGCCGTGCGCCGATCGCCTTGCGAATGCCAATCTCGTGAGTTCTTTCGGTCACCGACATCAGCATGATGTTCATCACGCCGACGCCGCCCACCATCAGTCCCACCGATGCGATTGCCATCGTCAGCAGCGCCACCGAACTCATGATCTGCCGGAATTGCGTAGCAATTGCCTCCGCGCTGGAGACACCGAAGTTGTTCTTGCCGTTATACGGTACATGCCTCAACCGCCGCAGCACCCCGGTGATTTCGTCCTCCGCCTCAGACTTCCGTCCGGGATACGCCAGTGCGGTAATAAAGTTCTCCTGGTCCTGCGGACGGTGCTTGCGATAGGTGAAGTACGGAATGATGACTTCCTTGTCGGCGCTGCTGTCACGCAGGAAGATGCCCTTGCGTTTATCCAGTACGCCAATCACCCGGAAGTTCATTCCACCAACCTGTACTTCCTTGTCGAGAGCGTTATGCGCCGGAAACAGTGTGTCCGCCAGGTCATAGCCCAGCACCACCACGTCCTGCCGGTGATAATTCTCGGCGTCCGTAAAGAAGCGTCCATACGCCATCTTCGCGTTTTGCACTTCGGGATAATCCGGGGTGGCGCCTGAAAAGTCGATATTGAATACTTCCTTGCCCTCGTAACGCGCCGTCGGCAAGAACGTTGGCGGGCCCGGAGTGAAGCTCCACGGCACCACCTGAACGTTAACCGCTTTCACGTCCGGACAATCCTGCTCCAGGGCCTCGCCCTCTGCCAGCGTCAGCGGTTTGCGCATGCGCTCTTCCTGCGAGAGCCGCCCGATGTGAATGCCAGGCTCGAACTTGAAGATGAACAGCGTGTCCGTACCGAAATCTTCCAGGTACGCACGCATATCGGCATCCACGCCATACATGATGGCAAACACCAGCAGCAGGACAACCACGGCAATCACCACTCCGAGAACCGTCAGCGCCGAGCGCGTCTTGTGTTCGCGCAGCGTCTCCAGCGCCATCTTCGTGTTCTCGCCGAGTTGAAGAAGTTTCCGTAGTTGCTTCATGGTCACACCTGCTTAGTTCTCAAACCGCAGCGCCTCGATCGGGTCGAGCTTGGCCGCGCGCCGCGCCGGATACACACCGAAGAACACACCCACGCTCGTCGACACCAGTAGTGCCACAATCACCGCTGAAATGGGCACTTGCATGGGCAGCGGCGTCGTCCGTTCCAGCACCATCGCCAGCACCCAAGCTACCCCGATGCCGATCGCCCCGCCAATCGCGGTCATCACCGCCGATTCAATCAGGAACTGCGCCAGGATATCGTTCCGTTTTGCGCCCAGCGACTTCCGCACTCCGATCTCTCGCGTCCTCTCCGTCACGCTCGCCAGCATCACGTTCATCACCACGATCCCGCCGATCACCAGGAAGATCGAGACGAAGCCAACCATCGCCCCCGCCAGCGTCGCCGTCAGGTTGTTCCAGAGCTCCATGATCGTGTCCGACCCGATCAGCCCAAAGTTATCGTCTGCGTTGGGAGCGAGGTGACGCCGCGCTCTCATCAGGGCTCGCGCTTCGTCTTCCGTCTGTTGCATCCATGCCGCGCCGCGCGCCTGGATGTTGATGTTGATATTGTCCGTGTGATCGCCGTAGATCTTGAACCAGGTCTGGATCGGGATGTACGCAAAGTTGTCCTGCGGTTGGCCCAGAATGCTGCCAATCGGCTTCGCCACTCCCACCACCGTAAATATCTCGCCGCCAATATTCACGTCCCGGCCAATGGGGTCGACGCTCGGAAAGAGTTTTTTCACTACGTCCGCGCCCAGCATTGTCACCGCCGAACGATGGTCATTGTCAGTGTCGGAGATATACCGCCCGCGCGCGACTTCCTCCACGTCCATCTGTCCGATGTTTGCCGTCACTCCGCGAATGGCTACATCTTCCGCCGTATTGGTGTCGCCGCGCACCCGCCCGCTGGCGTTGGCTTGCAGACCTACAGCCCTCGGCAGCTTCAGTCCGTCGCGCAGCGCCACGTAGTCGTCCCACGTGATCTGCCGGTTCCGGCGGGTCGCCTTGATGAACTCGCGTTGATCGTTGATGATGCCGTAACGGCTGATGATGAAGACATCCGAACCCAGGTTGGCCACCCGGTCCGCGATATACACGTTTGTCCCGTTGATGAGCGCCACCACCAGAATCAGCGTGGAGACTGAGAGGATGATGCCCAGCAGCATCAGAAACGAACGCAACTTATGCGTTCGCATCGTCTCGAAGGCAATCACTGCGGGTTCACGGATCGAAGATATGCCGCGCATACGTTCCCATGGGCTTATACGGCTGCGGGAGTCCCTAAGTTCCCCGTTTCCGGAAAAAGCAGCTTTCGGCGCAGAAGTTCCCCTCCCGCGCACTCACTACTCTATCTTACAGACGTACACGGCGCTGTTTTGGTAGGGACAATCCTGCAATACCGGCGCTTTCCCGTTTTTCGTCAGGATCGCCCAGTTCACTCCAAATTGCTGTTTCAAGCGTTCGAAGTCCGCCGCCTGGAAGTTCTTCCAGCCGTTCTGGGCGTGCACTTCATTGTGCCATCTCACGGCCACGTCCGGGAACAGCGACACCATTCCCGGGTCCTTCCCCCAATCCGCCATCTGGCTTCTCTCGGCCAGTCCGCGAAAGCCGTGGTAGTCCTCTCCCGGCAGGGTGATGTAGTGTGGATCCATAACAAAATAAGCGTCTTGCGGAGTATTCGCCTTCACCCAGTCGAAGGCCTGCACCCAGGCATTTCCTGTCGAAAGGCCTGGCCACTCCACATGCCGGGAGTCCGGAAATAACACTCTTTGCGAGTACCACATCCCGGCGCAGAGCGGTACAAAGAGCACCAGCCACCGCCAGATATATCCCTTCAGGACATATTCCGCCAGCATTCCGCCAATGATCAGGAACATCACGATATAAACCAGATGAAAGGTCCGCAGCGGCTGATAGGGTGTCAACCGCTCGAATTGCGGCGGCAGGATCAGCGCAAGCCCCGCCACCAGGCTGAAAACTGTGAAATAGAGGGTCCGTCGTGTCAGGTTTCGCAATAGCGATAGACGCTTTTTATGCGCCACGCTCGCCAGCCACCACAGCAGGAACGCCGGCGCAATAATGCCCAGCCACTCATACCACTCCCAGCGTAGGACAAAAAGATACGTCCTTGTCCGCGTCGCTTCCTCCCACTGGGGAGACGCTTTTTCAAAGAGTGTCCGCAGCGGGAACAGCAGCAGGGCGTAGTGCAATTCGCCCCTGTGCCCGCGCTCCCACGGCATCAGCAGGAAGACGATCATCAGCGCGCCATAGGCCGCCATCATGATATGTACACATGCCGCCAGTGCCAGCCACACCGCCGCCACTATCATTCGCCAGATCGACACGCTCTGCACTTCGTGCCGCGGCAGCACCGTAAACATCGCGAACAGCACAAAGGCTGTTGCCAGCGTCCTCGGTTGCAGATACTGGTCCGCCAGGTAGAGCCCTGTCCCCGCCACCGTGATCGTCAGCAGCGCCGTGATCGTTGCCACTGCGCCGAACCGTGCCTTCTCGCTGGGAAACACCCTCGCCGCTACCAGCCAGCATCCCATCAGGAACAGGAACAGCGACGCCACGTGCCAGCCGAAGACGGCGGTTGCCACCCGGACATGCAGCAGCCGTACGCTTCCGGCCACCAGCGGGCCGATCATCGTCGCGTTGGTTTGCGGACGGAAAAATACCGAGTCATGTGGATAGAGCGCTGGGTTCAGGTCCCGCCTGATTGCCGGCAGATAGATCGCCGAGTCTTCAATCCCGTAATGATAGCCGTGGATCAGGATTCCCGCCGCTGTCAGCAGCAGCAGGATGATTCCAGTCCGAAGGATGCGCGCCCCTGTGAACGGAGGGTTTGGTGTGTAATCGGCCAAGGTAACAACCTATCGGGGCAACTTTGCCCTGTCAACTTTGCGGCAGCCGGACATGCCCTTTCGGACCACGCCTTCTGGCATCCACCCGCTTGGGAGACGCCCCTTCGTGTGGTAGCTTTTACCCGAGAGGGTTCTAAGCCGGAATCTTGGAAGCCGTTTTCGTCTCCATCCGGCGATCAGGTCCATTCCTGCGGAGCGCGATCATGCTGGGTTTTGGTTTCAATAAAGATAAGGTTCGCGCTTCTGCTGAACGCTACGTTCAGCAGGGAAAGCTGCAAAACGCTGTCGCCGAGTACGAAAAGATCCTCAAGCAAGATCCAAAGGATCTCAACGTCATTAACACTATCGGCGACCTTTACTCCCGTCTCGGGCGTATTGAGCAGGCTGTTGTCTGCTTTAAGAAAGTCGGCGACAACTATGCATCCGAAGGCTTCACGGTCAAAGCCATCGCGATGTACAAGAAGCTGACCAAGCTCAGCCCTTCCTCGCTCGACTCTATACAAAAGCTCGCCGAGTTCTATGTCCAGCAGGGACTTTATAGTGACGCGCGCGCCCAGTACCTCTCCGTCGTCGACGCCTATCTTCACTCCAATGCCCTCGACGACGCCATCCGCATCCTGAAGAAGATCCTCGAACTCGATCCCGACAATCTCCCGGCGCAGGCGAAGCTTGCCGACATCTTTCTCCGCCAGGGCAAGAAGGATGAGGCCAAGCGCATTTTGCTTTCCGCCGCCGAGTCGCTCTACCAGCGCACTTCTCTGGATGCCGCCGACGACGCTCTCCGTCGCCTTTTGCACATCGACGCGCAAAACCTTCGCGCGCTTGAGCTTCGCGGCCAGATTGCCATTGAGCGCGGCGATCCCGCCGCAGCCATCAAAATCCTCGAGTCTCTCCCGGACATCGACTCGCGCCCCAATGCGCTTCGTTGCCTGCTCCGCGGTTACGTACAAAACCAGCGCTTCAGCGAAGCCGAACCTGTCACGCGCAAGCTTGCCGTAGTCCATGGCGACGCCTCCGGCGTGCTCATCCTGACCGAGAAGTTGATCTCCACTTCTCCCATTGAATGCCTGCGCCTCTTCCAGGAATTCTCCGATCGGTTGTTGCCCGCCAACGCCGAAGCCGTCACTACGCAATTGCGCTCTTGTGTCTCCCGCGTCAAGGACGACCTCGATGCGCTCGACTCCGTCTATTTGCTCTTCCAGCGCACCGGCAATACCTCCGATAACGCGGAGGTTCAGGAATTGATCGCTCACGCCGCCATGCAACGCGGCGACTTCACGCGCGCCCGTGACATCTACAAGCTACTCTCCGAGCAGGAGCCGGAGAACCCCGCGCACCTCCAGAACTACCGTCAGGTCCTCGCTCGTCTGGGCGAAGATGCTGTGCTGATGCCATCCACTGCGGAAGACCGCGAACAGGCATTTCTGCGCGAGTCCTTTGACGCCACGCCTCCCGTAACCATCCTGCAGGAGCATCCTCCGCAGATTGAGGACGCCATTCTCACTGCGGTCGCGGAAGCCGACGTCCGTTCCACCCACAGACAAACTGCTCAGGCAATCGCCATCCTTGAAGCTGTGCTCCCGCAGGCCCCCGAAGATGTCCGCCTGAACCGTCAACTCGCGTCGCTCTATGCCGACCTTGAGCACTTCACGGAAGCTGCCGAGCACTGCCGTCTCTTGCAACGCGTCTACCTCGCCGCGGGCCAGACCGCGGAGGCGCGACTCTTCGCTGAGGCGGCGCGTGACTACGACCGCAAGGCCGGCACGCCGTCTGACACGGCGCCCACCCCTGCTCCTGAGATTCCGACTTTCGATCTCGGAACCTCCGCGCCGCCAACCGCCGAGTTCACAATCCCAGCCACCGAACCGCAGCCCGGTCCCGCAATTCAGGAGTTCAGCTTCGAGGCTCCGCCGGAAGCTCCTGCACCGCCGCCTCTCGCGCCGCCTGCTCCGCCCGTCGTCCCGCCGCCAGCGCCTGCTCCGGCTGCGCACGAAATCGATCTCTCCGAAGAGTGGGAGAGTGCCTGGCAGCGGGAAACTTCCGCGACTCCTCCTCCCGCCGAACCTGTTGTTTCACCGCCTCTGCCACCCGTCCGTGCGCCGCGCGAAGCTCCGGGATTGGCCGATCTCCTCGACGAAGTGCGCTTCTACCTCTCGCAGTCGATGTGGCACGAGGCCCAGGGCGCAGTCGACAAGCTTGCCGCTCTCGTCCCCTCGTATCCCGATCTTGCGGACTTCCGTCACCAACTCGCTGCCGCGCAGCCGCCGTCAGCCGCACCGGTCGAAGTCACGCCACCGGCTGTTGCGGAAGCCTCCGTCACCACGTTTACCTTCGACGAGAGACCATCGATCTCCGCACACGCCGAACCCACGCCGCCGGCTCCCGCCGAGTTCAGCGAGGAGACCACGCTCTCCGATTTTGTTCTCGACCTCGATGCGTCGCTCGGAGACGACTTCGCACTCGATGGCCTTGCCGCCCCAGCGCCCGCGCCTCCACCGCCCGCGCCTATCGCGAAACCCGTACCCGTTGCGGCTGCTTCCGTAGCGCCCGTGGCGATGCCGCCCGCTGTGCCCGAATCCCCGGTTGAGCCCGGCATACTCGCTGATCTTTTTGAAGAGTTCAAGGAGGAGGTCGGCGACTCGGGCGAACACGACGAGGACCCCGATACGCACTACAACCTGGGAGTCGCCTTCAAGGAGATGGGGCTGCTCGATGAGGCCATCGGCGAACTTCAGAAAGTTTGTCACCTTGTCGATCGCGGTGGTCCGTTCCCTCACGTCATACAGGCCTACACCTGGCTCGCCGGTTGCTTCGTCGAGAAGGGAATCCCCGAAGCCGCCTTTAAGTGGTACGACAAGGCATTGCAGTTCGCCCCCGACGAGCAGACCCGCACCGCCATCCACTACGAACTTGCCTCGGCATACGAACTGGCCGGTAAGAAGCCGGAAGCCCTTCAGCATTTTATGGAGGTCTACACCAGCAATATTGATTATCGTGATGTCGGCGAGCGCATTCGTGCCCTGAGGTCGTAAAATCGGAAAATGGATCAGAACCAGTATCCTGCCGGGATGCCGGCCCCTGAGCAAGTTCCCGACAACCCGGCGACGGCACGTGCCGGTTCCACGGACGGCGACACCGGTTCCGCAACTGGCGCCCAACCTGTCGCCCAGTCTCCAACTGCATCCGTTAAAACCTCCGCCGATGGTCCTCTTCCCGTCTGGATGCAGCGCACGTTTCTCGTCATCTACGTCGTCTTTTGTCTTGAGATCGGCATGCTGCTGACCATTCTTCCCTGGACGGAGTTCTGGTACAACAACCCACTCCTTCTCGGACACATGTCGGCCAAGGCGTTTCTCTCGCACAATTTCGTTCGCGGTATGATCAGCGGCGTTGGCCTGCTCGACATCTGGCTTGGCATCTGGGAAGCGGTTCACTACCACGATCACCGGCCCGAACCGCCGTTGGCTCCATAGATGCCTTTGCGCAAAACGGCTTTCCTCGCGGTCTTTCGCTCTGTATCGTTTCTGGTTGCGGCCGTTCGTTGACCTGTTGGCTACTTCGGTTCTTTTGAGTTTTCCGGTTATGGCAGATATCAAAAATTCGAATAACTTCCGCGCGCCTCTTGCGTACGAAAACAAAAACTTTCTCACCGGACCCGATGGCCGTGCCCTTCGCATCCTCGCCGAGTACTCTGAACCGCTCGCCCGTTTTCGCCACGAGACCATTCAGGACACCGTCGTCTTTTTCGGCTCGGCACGCTTTCATAGCCTCTCTGATGCCGAGCGCGAATTCATGGCGCTGCAGCGTCCCGGCTCCGCTGGGGCCGCTCCGCCCGAGGAACAGCAACGTCTTGCGCTCGCCAAAACGCGCCTCACGATGGCCAAATACTACGAGGACGCGCGCCGTCTCGCCTATCTCCTCACCAAGTGGTCGATGACCATTCCCTCCAAGCGCAAACGTTTCGTGCTCACCACCGGCGGAGGCCCCGGCATCATGGAGGCCGCCAATCGCGGCGCGTGCGAAGCCGGCGGCACCACCATCGGCCTCAACATCAGCTTGCCCTTTGAGCAGATGCCGAATCCTTACATCACGCCATCGCTCAACTTCGAGTTCCACTACTTCTTCATGCGTAAGCTCTGGTTCGCCTATCTTGCCAAGGCCCTCGTCGTCTTTCCCGGAGGCTTCGGCACGCTCGACGAACTCTTTGAAATGCTCACTCTCGCGCAGACGGAGAAGCTCGCCAAAAAAATGACCATCCTCATCTATGGCGAAGAGTACTGGCGTAAGGTCATCAACCTTGAAGCCCTTGCCGAAGCCGGTACCATCTCTCCCGGCGACGTCAACCTCTTCCGCTACGTCAACACGCCGGAAGAAGCCTTTGATATCCTCAAGGAGAACCTCACGCGCGATCACCTCCAGGCGCAGCCGCCCGCACGCCGCCGCCAGCCCGAGATCGCCAAAACGCGGCCGTAAGATAGTTCATGAAAAACACCCGGCCATGCGTGGCCGGATCAACTTCTGGTTGGTTTTTTGATCTTTCATTTCCTCCGCGTAATCCGCGGCTGTTCTTTCATTCGTCATTTGTAAATCGTAATTTGTCAATTCTTTGTCCGGCTCATTTACAATTCCTCCCCGGAGGACGTATGACTACCCCACGAGCCTTATGCCTCACCGCACTTATTTCTGTTGCTCTCTGCGCTACCGCTTTTTCGCAGCCTGCGGACGCAGCCAATCCTGATCCCGCTCCGGCAAGTTCCGTTGCGGCAGCCCAGTCGGAGAACGCAGTGCACGCGTCCAATACAACCGGAAAGCCCACGCTCGCCGAAGCTGAGCAGTGGATGGCCCAGACCGAAACCGAACTCAACGATCTCACTGTCAAGCTTTCGCGCGCGCAGTGGGTTCAGGCCAACTTCATCACCGACGACACCGAGGAGATGTCCGCCGAGGCCAACGAACGCCTCATTACCGCGCAAACCCGTCTTGCCGAGCAGGTCAAGCGCTTCGACGGCATGAAGTTTCCACCTGAGCTTGATCGCAAGTTCAAGCTATTGAAACTCTCGCTTTTCTCGCTTCCCGACAAGAAGGATCGCGAAGACTTCACGCGCCTCGCCAGCTCTCTCGAAGGCGATTACGGCAAGGGCCAATACTGCCCCACTACCGGCAAATTCACCGGCAAGTGTCTCTCCATCGGCGACATTGAAAAGATCATGGCCAGCAGCCGCGATCCCGAAGAGCTCAAGGAAGTCTGGGTTGGCTGGCGCACCGTTGGCGCTCCCATGCGCGAACGCTACGTGCGCTTTATGGACTTGCAGAGCAAGGGCGCGAGGGAACTCGGATTCAAGGACATGGGTGCCATGTGGCGCAGCAATTACGACATGCCGCCCGACCAGTTCTCCGCTGAAGTCGAACGCCTCTGGCAGCAGGTGCAGCCGCTCTATGACTCGCTCCACGCCTACGTCCGCACCCAACTCATCAAGCAGTACGGTGCCGATGCCGTCGGGCGCAATGGCATGATTCGCGCCGATCTCCTCGGCAATCCCTGGGCGCAAGCCTGGGGCAATGTCTATGACATCGTCGGCCCCAAGGATTCCAAGGGACGCGGCTACGACCTCACCGGGATTCTCAAAGAGAAAAAGATCAACGAGCTCGGCATGGTTCATTATGGCGAGAATTTTTTCAAGTCGCTTGGCTTCGCGCCTCTCCCCAAAACCTTCTGGGAGCGTTCGCTCTTCGTCAAGCCGCGTGATCGCGATGTTGTCTGCCACGCCAGCGCCTGGGACATCGACAACAAGGATGACCTTCGCCTGAAGATGTGCATCCAGATTCGCGATGAGGATTTTGTCACTGTCCATCACGAACTCGGCCACAACTTCTACCAGCGCGCCTACAACCATCAACCCTTCCTCTTCCAGAACGGAGCCAACGACGGATTCCATGAAGCCATCGGCGACACCATCGCCCTCTCCATCACTCCCGCTTATCTCAAGCAAGTTGGCCTCATTGACACCGTTCCCCAATCCGACGACACCGCGCTACTCCTGAAACAGGCACTCGACAAGGTCGCCTTTCTGCCCTTCGGTCTGCTTATCGACCAATGGCGTTGGCAGGTGTTCAGCGGCCAGGTCCAACCCGCCGATTACAACAAGGCGTGGTGGACTCTGCGCGAGAAATATCAGGGCGTGATGCCTCCGGTCACCCGTACCGAGGCCGATTTCGATCCCGGCGCCAAGTACCACATCCCGGCGAACACGCCTTACATGCGCTACTTCCTCGCCGACATCCTTGAGTTCCAGTTCTATCGTGCCATGTGCCGCGATGCCGGACACACCGGCCCACTGCACACCTGCTCGTTCTTTGGCAACAAACAGGCCGGCGCAAAACTCAACAAGATGCTGGAAATGGGCATGAGCAAGCCGTGGCCCGAGGCGCTCAAGGAACTCACCGGCGAAGACCACATGGACGCCAGCGCAATCATGGAATACTTCGCTCCGCTCAAGGCATGGCTCGACAAGCAAAACGCTGCCGCAGGAGTCACGCCCGGGTGGACACCCGATTCCAATCCTCAAGCCGGCCTGTACTAAATTCCACGGCTGCATAAACCGACAAAGGCCATCGCCCCGTGCGATGGCCTTTCATTTCTTCCGTCTTCTTTGTTGTTTTGCTTTTCGCCCCGGTGAATCCGCATACATCCATAGCGTTCTTGTTTTTGCTTTTAGCCCAGTCCGACCCGCGGCTGCTTTTACTTCCTCTGCGGCCCTTTGCGACCTCTGCGTTTAAGCTTTTGCTTTTCCCCTGTGCTCCTCCGTGACCTCTGTGGTGGTCCGTTCTGTTTTCACTTTATATGTTCCCCACGCCGCTAGTGTGCACACGTCCGGAATCTTCCCCTCGCGAATCATTTTTTCGAACTCGGCAATCGTCACGCTCTTCACGACGAGGTCGTGCTCCTCCGGATCAGGATCTCTTTCTCCCTGCGTCAGCCCCGTTGCCAGGAACACATGCTGCTTCTGGTTAGCGAATCCGTAGGCGATGTACATCATCCCCAGGTACTCCATCTTTTCCGCTACCAGCCCGGTTTCTTCTTTCAGTTCGCCGCGCGCCAGTTCTTCCGGGTCAACGTCTGCCGTCTCCCATCCGCCCTGCGGAAATTCCATGTACCTTGCTTGCACCGTATAGCGAAACTGCTCGACGAGGTACACTCGATCGCCATCGATCGGAATGATCACCGCGCAATCGTCCTTGTCCACCACACCGTAGACGCCCCGCGTTCCGTTATTCCGTTCGATCTCGTCTTCCCGCACGCTTATCCACGGGTTCCTGTACACCTCGCGTGAACTCAGCTTCCGAATACTCATGCTCCCTTTCGTCACTCTCTGCTACGTGGATTGTCCCGCTCTGCGTTACTCTTCTTCCGTGCTCTTTTACTACATCACTGATCGGCGTCAATTTCCCGGTTCTGATTCCGACCAGCGCCGCGCCCTTCTCGCCAAAATTCGTGAAGCTGCCGCCACCGGCGTTGATCTCATCCAGCTTCGCGAAAAAGATCTTTCTGCCGGGGCGCTCGAAGGGCTCGCTCGTGAGGTGCTGGCCGCCATTCGCCAGACGGGTGCGACGACCAGGCTTCTCGTCAACTCACGCACCGATGTCGCTCTCGCCGCCGGTGCCGATGGCGTTCATCTCACGTCCGCCGATATCTCTCCCGCGGACGTCCGTGCCATTGTCGCGCACTCCGCACGGGGTTCCGCGCTTGAAACCCGAAACTTTCTCGTCGCCGTCTCCTGCCATTCCATCGACGACGTTTGTCGCGCCGAGTCCCAGGGTGCCAGCTTCGCCGTCCTCGCCCCCATCTTCGAAAAAGTGGCCACCGACGCGCCCGGTATCGGTCTCTCCGCTCTCCGCGAAGCCACGCAACGCCAGCCCGTTTCGCATCGCCGCCCGTTCCCCGTGCTCGCACTTGGAGGTGTCACGCTCGCCAACGTCGCATCTTGCATTGACGCCGGAGCCGACGGCATCGCCGCTATTCGTCTTTTCCAGCAGTCGAATCTTGCTGAACTTGTTCGCCAGTTCCGCTCCGAATGATCTCCCGATCTATCCGCGTTTACCGCGTAATCCGCGGCTGGTCGCCTTTACCGCCGCCTCTCCTTCGGCATCAGCCACTTTTGCACCATGTGGAGCAGCATCAGCAATAGCGCTCCCCAGAATGCCGCGAGGAATCCACTCACATAAAATCCCTTCACGAAGTGCGATGCCACCATCAACATCAGTGCGTTAATGATCAGCAAAAAGATACCGAAGCTGAGGATCGTCAGGGGAAACGTCAGAACCTTCAGCACCAGCCCCAGCGTTGCATTGATCAGTCCGATCACCAATGCGGCCCATAGCGCTGCCCAGAAGCTCGTCACTACAAATCCCGGCACAACATGCGCAACCACCAGCAGTAGCACCGCGCTGATTATCCAGTTCACCAGCATTCGTGTCATTCGATTCCTCCGTTCACCACTTCATGAATCGAGCATAGCAAATGCCTTCCAACGTCAAAAGGCTGGCGAGCCGCATTTTTGCGGCATTCACCAGCCTTTTTCTTCCCTGTCTGCTGCTACTTTATTTGCAGCGACTCGATATATTCCGTCAAGTTCTTGATGCGCAGCGCCACTTCTCCCTGGTGTTCCTGATCCATTCTTAGAAATACAGGTCCCCACACCGGCATATCTTTCGACCCGTGCGACGGCGCGTTCACATCGCCCCGGATGACAGCCGCCACGTGGTCCATCGGAAACACGCCGTTATGGTCGGCCGCCAGTTTGCGCAGGTCGGTCGGTTTCCTGAACATCGTGTAAGCCGCGGGACCTTCACCATCTGCGTCGAGTCCGTGGCATGACGCGCAATACGCCTTATACATTGCCCGTCCCGAAGTCGGAGAAGTATACGGCGCGTTCTGTTTTTCAATGTTCTGCGCCAATGCTGTGACGGCAAAAAGGACGACAAGTGAGATTACTGTGGTTAGGCGACGCATGATCATACTTTTCCTTCCGTGAATGCAGCCCCTTGCGCCGAATCCACACTACAGTTGGGCCTAGGTACTGTATCTACGGTGTAGCCCTCCCTCTCTCCATGTCAGCCACTCCCGTCACCCTTTATGGTGACGGCCATCCGGGCCCGATCGTTATCTCGTCAGCCATCCGCGCGATCGCGCCGTCAGCACCGCCACTGGAAACACCCAGAACATCGCAAACAGGTCGTAGTACGAGAACATGATTCCGTAGACAAACTCCGGCGACCGCTCGCTGCGAAGGTAGTAAAGCATGCAGAACGCGGAGATAATTCCCATCACCAGTAGTAGTCGCACGATCATCCACGGATGTTCCGGCGACAGCATCACCAGCAGGGCGAGCGTTGCGTAGTACACCGGAAATCGCAGGTTTGTAATCATCCGGTCGAAGATCGCCATGATTCTCGGTCCCAGTGGCCGCCGCCACACGATGCGCATGAAGTACAGCTCTTCGCGCACATAGCTGCGATTCCACCGCAGAAACATCTTGCACAGCTTCATGTATGAAGTTGGGGCCAGCGTGTGTACCACCGCCATTCTCTGGTACACCGTGTCGTAGCCGCTCTCCAGCATCAGGTTCGTCAGCGCCCGGTCTTCTCCAATCGTGCAGGGCGCCCCCAGGAAGGTCTGGTGCTGCCACTTCTTCAGCACCTTGCGTACCGCCGCGATCCGGTACGCCGTCAACGCCCCCGGACAGCAGTACACGGTTCCGTATGTCGACTCCGCCGCCCGCAGCAGATCAAACGCAACGATGAAGCGCACGTGCAACATTCGCGGAATGAGGCCTTCGCGCCGGTTATAGACTTTCACTTTGCCCGCCACCGCTCCCACCCGCGAGTTGCGGAACGGCCCCGCCAGTTCGAGCAGAGAATTCGCGTCAATCGTGCTGTCGGAATCGAGCGTGACAACGATCTCGCCCCTGGCTTTTTCGAATCCCACCGCGAGCGCAGCCCGTTTTCCACGATTCGCCGGAAATCGAATCGGATGGATCAGCTCGGGGTATTTCGCTGCCGCCCGCTGAATGTGCATCCAGGTATCGTCGCTGCTGCCGTCGTCGACTACGATGACTTCCAGCCGGTCTCGCGGATACATCGCTCGCGCCACCGACTCGATCGACTCAAGCACCATCGCTCCTTCGTTGTACGCCGGAATGATGATTGTCAGCGACGGAGCGTCTTCCATCGTCGCCGCCGGAAAACTTTTGTATCGAAACCAGAGGATCGTCCGCAGTATGAGCAGTACCGTGCCCATCACTCCCCAGAGCATCGCCGGCCGTGCCCCCAGCTTCAGCCACCGATGGCCTTGTATTTCCGTAACGATTGGCTGGAACAGCGCGGCTCGAACTCCCGTGTACGTCAGGATGGCAAGCCCCGTGATGATCGTTCCGCAGAGCACCCAATCCCAAGCTCCGCATGTCACTGCGGCAATCTCGGGTTGCACCGTATAATGCGTCTCCGCCGGCAGCTCCGCCGGAACTGGCGGAGGCAGCGGCGTTGCTACTTCAGGCATGAAGTGACCCATCTCAATGATTCCTTCGTGCGGCGGACGCACGATATTCTCGCGATTGCTGCTGCTAAACGCTCCGCCTGTATGAATCCTTCCATTGTCGCCCGGAATGTGGTGTCTGCGTGTCACGCAAATGGGGGATAAGAAAAAAGAGCAGGCGTGGTTGCTAAAGCAGATTCACGGTAACTATATCCCGTGGGAGCAACAGACTTCAGCGCCGGCTACATCATCAAGAGGTGATTAGAGGTCCCGTCCTATTCGCGTAATCCCCCGTGGATCTAGCGGCTCTTACGGCAGGATCGTGATGTGGAGTATGTTTTCCGACGTCATGACGATGTCGCTGACGGCATGGTATCGCTCGCGGTCTGACTTTGGCCACCCTAGCCTGAGATTACGTGTCTGAACAAAGATCGTATAATCTCCGGCGGGCAACGACTTCGGGAGTTCAGCAACACCCGGGAGCGCTGGATAGAGTCTCGGAAGTTCGAAGCACTTGAGGCTGAAGGTTGCCACCGCGACCACACCTTGTTGTCCCACATAGCGACGGTCGCTCCTGCAACACACGATGCCATAAGTGGAATAGAGCCTGGAGTGAATGGGCACATCCATCTGCGGGCCTTGAAACACGAAGTCTTCGCTGGACGCGGCCGTATTTTCGCCGGTGGCCAGATCGACCGTATAGCGATGCAGTTGTTTGCTGGTAAACGTGAGAGTAAATCGAATCTCGTCCGACACATGGAATGTCGTCCGCCCATCACTTATTGCGAGTATGAGCCGTACTCCGGGAGGATTCTGCTTAACCGCCGCAGCGTGCAATTCCTCAAATTGCGGCGGCATGGACTGCGCCCAACATGAGAGAGCGAACGCAAGCGCCGTCAGCAGGACCCTCATCATCGCCTCAGCCCCTTAGCTCTGAGAATGACTCCATCTCGGACCACACGAAGTCTAGCGCTCTTGCGGCGCAGATGGGTGGATCGCGATAGGCCAGGGAGGCGTTTCTTGTCCTCAATGCCGAAGCGGGAATTCTACGGAGCGGTCACTGTCCTCGCTGTTCTGGGCACAAAAGGAAAGAGCCACCTGCTTTCACAGGTGGCTCTTATTTAATCCGGCGACAACCTACTCTCCCACACACTTTCGCGTGCAGTACAATCGGCCCAACAGAGCTTAACTTCCGTGTTCGGGATGGG